>Ga0302177_10003960_pt1 | contig 10310 bp, 5 predicted proteins | sample I_Palsa_E1_2_FD_198780 | JGI IMG/M metagenome (GOLD analysis project Ga0302177, IMG submission 198780) | Peat permafrost microbial communities from Stordalen Mire near Abisko, Sweden - I_Palsa_E1_2 | ecosystem: Environmental > Terrestrial > Soil > Palsa > Peat permafrost | place: Sweden: Abisko... | reverse complement strand
GCCTGCGAGACGAATCGGTCGGCAAGTCTTACCAGAGCTACGTATTTGATAACGAGCTTTGGGCGCTGCCTATCGATGCCGCGGCTCAGGTCGCGGCCTATCGCCCTGATCTGCTTGAACGGCTGCGGCAGCCAGTCCCAAAGACGTGGGATGAGGTGCTCGCGCTGGCCCGGATTCAACCTGGAATCGTAAGCCTTCCCTTGATGCCGACTGACGCACTGATGGCCTTCTTCACCCTGTGCGCAAACTCGGGTGAGGAGCCATTTTCAGCCAGACCTGAAATTGTGGTGACTGATAAGACCGGCCTTGCTGCTCTGGAGATGCTCAGGCAATTGGCAATGCATTCCGTTCCTGACGCGCGGTCCTGGAATCCCATACAGATGTGGGAGTCGATGGCAAATACAGATAACACCGCGTATTGTCCCCTCGGCTTCGGTTATTCGAATTACGCGCGATCTGGATACCGCCCAAATGTCCTGCAATTCACCGATATCCCCGAGAGCAAGGACGGATCGCCGTCCGGATCAATCCTGGGAGGCACCGGCCTTGGAATCTCGTCGATGTCGCAGAACCTGGACCTGGCCCTTGAATACGCCGTCTGGACAGCGCAAGCCAGCTGCCAGTCGACCGTCTACTTCTGGAGCGGAGGCCAACCAGCAAATCGTATTGCCTGGACAAGCGATGCGGTGAACGCCGAATCCAACAACTTTTTCCGCGACACGCTCCGCACGCTCGATCAGGCTTATCTTCGACCGAACTGGACCGGATTTGTCGACCTGCAGAACGCAGGATTCGGATGCATGAAGTCGTTCATCGCCGGTCAGGCCGACGCCCAGGCTACTCTTGCCGCGTTGAACCACCTTACCGCCCAGAGCCGAACCGGCCCGCGCGAATAACCAACGTTGACACTCGATCGAGGTCTGTCTTTACTCACTGCAAAACGACCGAGGTCTGTCTTTGTCTCTGGAAAGCGACCGAGGTCTGTCTTTGTCTCTGGAAAGCGATTGAGGTCAGTCTTTGTCTCTGGAAAGCGATCGAGGTCTGTCTCCTCTCTCTGGAAAACGTTCGGGTGCCCCATCCTTCGCGCTCTTTGCGAAGGGTGGGATGCCACTGCTCTGCACCCGAAGCCCTTCCCCGCACATTCTCCTTATCCCACCCTTCGCAAAGAGCGAAGGATGGGGCACCCGAACGTTTTCCAGAGAGAGGAGACAGACCTCGAAAGAGTGCGACGGGAGTAAACGTCCGCTCCCATCCCTCCGCACGCCTGCTTTTGACGGCGGTGTTTGTCAGCCAACAGGGACCCTGTAATACTTTCACCTATGCGCGCTCCGGGTACTCCGCAAAAAACATACGATGTGGTCGTTGTCGGCTCCGGAGCCGGCGGGGGCGTCGCCGCGCACGTGCTGGCGCTTGCAGGAGCGAAAATATGTATGCTCGAAGCCGGCGAATGGTTCGACTGCACGAAAGACTCCAAGATGATGCAGTGGCCTTACAACGCACCGCATCGGGCTGCTGCCACGCGTGAGAAGCCCTGGGGCTACTTCGATGCAACACTCGTCGGCGGATGGGAAGTTCCTGGCGAACCATACACAAATGCTGCCGGATCCGATTGGCGCTGGTGGCGCGCCCGTATGTTGGGGGGACGCACCAACCACTACGATCGTGTGTCGCTCCGCATGGGCGAGCAGGATTTAAAAGCTCACTCGCGCGACGGACTCGGAACAGACTGGCCCATCTCTTATGCTGAGCTTGCTCCTTACTATGACAAAGCTGAGGAGCTGATCGGCGTCTTCGGATCGCAAGAAGGCTTAAGTGGCGCTCCTGACGGAAAGTTCCTGCCCGCGCCCGCGCCGCGAGCCCATGAACGGGTGATCCGGGCCGGCTGCCAGGATCTGCGTATCCCTTGTGTTCCTTCGCGGCTCGCGATTCTCACTCAACCGCTGAATGGGCGCTCTGCTTGTCATTACTGCGGCCAATGCGGCCGAAGCTGCAGCACCAATTCAAATTTCAACTCTCCAGGCGTCCACATTTTTCCTGCCCTCAAAACCGGCAACCTCGAGGTGCGAACCGGGGCCATGGCAAGGGAAGTCGTAATAGGTCCGAACGGTCGCGCACGGGGTGTTTCCTACGTAGATAAGAAAACGCGGAGCGAAGTGACCGTTGCCGGCAAAGTTGTTGTGCTCGCCGCCAGCGCCTGCGAGACGGCCAGAATCCTGCTGAACTCGAAAAGCAGTCTTTTCCCTCAAGGTTTGGCAAATTCCTCTGGTGAAGTCGGCCGCAACATCATGGACACCGTGAGCGTGTTTATCGGCGGCTATCTTCCCGTCCTTCAGGACCTGCCGCCCTTCAACGAAGATGGAACCGGCGGCGCACATCTGTACATGCCGTCGTGGCTCCACTTCCAAAAGCAGCCAGCTGCATTGCCATTCGCCCGCGGATACCACATAGAGTTCGGAGGAGGGCGGACGCAGCCCGGCGCAGGCGTGCTCAGCGGCTCAGAAAAGATGCTGGGCGGTGGCTATGGCCTCGATCTCAAACGAGCATTGCGTAAAGTCTACGGCTGTAACGTCTGGTTTCAGGGCCTTGGTGAGATGCTTCCTAACCGGGACAGCTTCTGCGAAATTGACCCCGGCATCGTCGACCAGTGGGGCATTCCCGCACTGCGCTTCCATTTCAAGTGGGGCGAACAAGAGCTGCAACAGGCGAAGCACCAGCAGGAAACGCTGCAGCAGATTCTGGAGTCGTCCGGTGGTAAAGTAACGCAGAGCGCGGGCAAAGACGAGAACTGGGGCATCTTGCGCGGGGGCGAAGTGATCCATGAAGTTGGGGCTACCCGCATGGGCAGTGATCCGGCAACTTCTGTGCTCAACCCTTATTGCCAGGCCTGGGATTGCAAAAATTTGTTTGTGACCGACGCTGGCCCATTTGTAAGCAATACTGACAAGAATCCGACCTTGACGATTACCGCCCTGGGATGGAGAACATCGGAGCACATCGTGCAGCAGGTCAAGCAGAAGAGTATTTGAAGGATAGAGACTGACAAAGGACGAGAACCCCTGCCACCATCACCCCTCACTCGCCGCAACTTTATCCACGCGGTTGGCCTTGCGGCCGCCGGCGCGGCCACTTCTGGCGTGCCTGCCGGTGCGGCAACCGGCGATGACCCTGCACTTTCGGAGCCACACAGTCTTCCCAGCCAGGGATACGTTCGAAATGTTTTCAATGAAGCGCAATGGCTAACCGTGTGCGTGCTCTGCGATCTCATCATCCCTGCAGACGATCGCACCGGCTCCGCGACCCAGGCAGGCGTTCCTGAGTTTATCGACGACTGGATTCATTTCCGCCAACAACAGGACGGCAACGATGCGCTGATGGCACAAGTTTTTGGCGGCATCATGTGGCTCGACTCCGAGTCGCATCGATTGTTTGACGCCTCCTTTACCAATGCGAGTCCGGCCCAACAGCGACAGATCCTCGATCGCATCGCATGGCCCAATCGTGTGACCCGGCAAGATCATCGATGGATGCTCTTCTTCTCTGAATTTCGCGATCTCACCGTTTCGGGCTTTTATTCAAGCAAGATGGGCGTCGCCGACCTGCCCTATCTTGGAAACAGGATGGTCGCAAAATGGGCCGGCTGCTCGGAGGATTTATGGCAGATTATTGAGCAGCGAAGAAGGACTGGATACGGTGGTGTCCAGTTGCATCCGCCGGCCATGGAAGGAACATCATGAATCGTAGAGAACTTCTCAAGGCCGCCGCCGCTTCGCTTCCTCTTATCTCCGGTGCGGGCGCGCAGCCTGCCGCAGCAACCGTCAATCGGCTCCCTCCGCTCACCATCAAGGATTGCAAGGTCATCACCACCAACGGCGGGGGACAATACCGCTGGGTCTTTCTCAAAATCATTACCAGTGAACCCGGTCTTTATGGCATTGGCTCGGCCTGCAACCACTTCGAGACCATGGCCGTCGTGGCTGCGCTCGAGCATCATTTGAAACCGTGGCTGATAGGGAAAGACCCTGACCGCATCGAAGACCTTTGGCAGGCCGCGCAGATGCGTACCTACTGGCGCAACGGACCCGTGAATAACAATGTGCTTTCTGCGATGGACATGGCCTTGTGGGACATTAAGGGCAAGCGAGCCGGCATGCCGGTCTATGAACTGCTCGGCGGCAAGGCGCGCGATGCCGTTCCTGTCTATGACCATCAAGCGGGCGCCGGCAGGGAAGAGTGTCTCGACGCCCTGCAAAAATCACTCGCCGAAGGATTCAGCCACGTCAGGATCCAATTCGGCGGAGGCTACGGCGGCGGTGGTTTTACTCCGGAGGCGCAGGGCAATCGCCCCGAGGGAGGCTATCAGGGTGTCGCGTTTGACGAGGAGCAGTATGTGGATGCGATCCCTCCTCTTTTCGAGTTCTTGCGCGCGAAAGCCGGGTTTGGGCCAAAGCTGATCCACGATGTCCATTCGCATCTGAGCGGGATGAACGCCGTCGAACTGGCGCGGCGCCTGCAGCCCTGCCAGATGTTCTTTGTGGAAGACATACTTCCGCCCGAACAGATCGCCTATTACCGCAACATCCGTGAGATCTGCACTACCCCGCAGGCGGTCGGGGAGGTCTTTACCCATCCCTTTGAAGTGGTGCCGCTCATCAAAGACCGTCTGATCGACTTCATCCGCTGCCGGGTGGCAGCGACCGGCGGCATCACCCCAATTAAGAAGCTCACCACACTCTGCGAGATCTTCGGCGTCAGGACTGCTTTTCAAGAAGGTGGCGAGAACGACCCCATGAATCAGATTGCCAGTTATCACGTCGACATCTCCAGCAGTGCCTTCGGTATTCAGGAAGAGAACCACTTTCCGCCAATCGTGCACGAAATGTTTCCTGGCATCGGAGAGATCCGAAAGGGTTACCTCTACGGCAGCGACAAGCCCGGTCTCGGCGTTGACATGAATGAGGAGCTAGCGTCGCGAAATCCGCTGGGACCCATCCCTGACGGGGGCGCCTATCCAACCGGCCGCACCATCGACGGCGCCGTGGTAAAGCCATAAAGCCGCGCCATGAGAGGGGTACCGCAAAGTACCGCATCCGGGTGAAAGAAACACTACCAAAGCTGCGTGAAGGTGTAAAGATAGAAACTCAACGTACACTTGGCCAGGGCTTGTTGAAAGCTCAGCCGGTGAAAGATTCTTTTAGCACCCAGGAAATCGCGAACGGGGTGACTACGAGTGCGACGAACAGGCTGTAGACCATCAAGTCATTCGTCCATGGAGAACCATAATTGCCGAAAATCGCAGCCAGGCAGGAACCTCATAGGCAGCGCATCCTTGATGCCGCTTCAGACGTGTTTCTTGAGAGTGGGTTTGAGCAGACGAGCACGGCGGAGATCGCCCGCCGGGCTCGAATTTCCAAGCGCGAGGTCTATTCCCACTTCGCCGACAAGCGTGCTCTTCTAGCGGCCGTCATTACGGAACTGCAAGACTCCATGCGATCGCGGATGGACGTCCGGTGGTCATCGAGCGAAGACATGGAAACGGTTCTCCGTAAATCGGCGGCAGCAATTCACGACTTCATCCTCTCCGAGCGCTTTGGCAAGTTGGTGCGCATTGTCGCCGCTGAGTCCTATCATGAACCGGCGGTGGCCAGGCAGTTTTTTGCATTGGGACCCTTGGCGGGCAGAAAGGCGACTGCCCGGTATCTGAAAGCGAAGATGGAGGAAGGGAAGCTCCGAAAAGCTGACCCGATCAAAGCAGCGGATGATTTTCTTGACCTGGTTGTGGGCGCCCAGCTTATCACCGCCGTAATCCTGGGCCAGGTGGACCCCGCTGCAAGAAAGCGCAATCACATCCATCACTCGGTCGGGGTTTTCCTGATGATCTACGCCACCCCGCAGACACCTCCGGCCAGGCGGTCCCCGCGGCAAGTTTCGAAGACCTAGAGAGTGTTAAGGTTCATCCCCGTGCGCCGCAACACACCCACTCACACGATGTGTGAGTGCCCTCGGCCGGAGAAATCGTTCAGGAGCTGCAGCAACAGCTTGCTCAAGAGCGAGACCTGGGCCACCCACTCAAGGTCTGCCCTTTTCGATGAGGCGGCGCCAGTATAGAAAGCCCACGTTGCTGCTATAGTTGTGAGTCCGCCGGCACGTAGCGCGAGACGCGGAGAGATACATGCCCAACCGACGCGATTTCCTTTCAACAGCGGGATTATCCGCAGCAGCACTCATGGCCCCGCGTTGGGCTTTTGGTCGTGCCGCGCCCACGGCCAGCGATAAGTTGACGGTCGGCTGTATCGGCGTAGGCTCGCAGGGACTGCGGGTCATGATGGACCTGCTGCGCATGCCGGAAGTGCAGGTGGTGGCCGTATGCGACGTGAACCGGCAGAGCAGTGACTACCTCGACTGGGGTCCGAACGAGCTGCGCAACAAGGTTCGGCTTCTGTTGCAGCAACCGGGATGGGGTTCGTCCTTCTCTGGTCCTGCGGCAGGCCGTGACGTTGCGCAATCCGTCGTGAACACCTTCTATGCGGGCGCCACAGGTAAGTCGAGCTACAACGGCTGCGCCTCCTATGAGGACTTTCGCGAGCTGCTGAGCAAGGAAAAAGATCTTGACGCAGTGGTCGTGAGCACTCCCGATCATTGGCACGCGCTGATCGCCATCGCCGCCATGCGGGCAGGGAAGCATGTCTACAGCCAAAAGCCGATGGCGCACTCGGTTTGGGAGGCGCGGCAGATGGCGACGGTTGCCAAAGAGACTGGCCGAGCCACGGCGGTCTCGATCTTCAACGCGCAAACGCCAGAGTCGGGCCGCGTCATCGACATAGTGCACAGCGATGCGATCGGGGCTGTGAGCCGGGTCGACATCTGGACCACGCGCGCCTCCGCTTTCTGGAAACAAGGCCTGCGTACGCCTGTCAGCGCGGATCCGATTCCGACTGGATTCAATTGGGACATGTGGCTTGGTCCTGCGCCCATGCGGCCGTACAACCACGCTTACCTTCCATTTGTTTGGCGGGCCTGGTACGACTACGGTTGTGGCGCCATTGGTGACATGGGCGAATACGGATTCGACACCATCGTACGTGCTCTCGAGTTGGGGCCCGCGGAACAGGTGTATGCCAGTTCGACTGAGTTGTTTCCTGACTGCTACCCGGTGGCATCCACCCTCCACTATCGCTTTCCTGAACGGGCCGGCAAGCCTGCTGTAGAACTCAACTGGTACGACGGTGGAATCAAGCCCGAGCGGCCGGCCGGTATGGCGCCTGATGTGGACATCAGCGTGGGCGGCGAAGGCGTTATGTACACTGGCGAGCGAGGCCGGCTGCTGACAGGTTATATGGCGCAATCGCCGCGCCTGTTCGAGTCAAACGGAAGGCTCGCTCGGTCATGGCCGCCCCTGATGCCGCCGGACCAACCCTTCCAGCCATCGCGGCCCGAACTTGGCCCAAGCGCGACCGCGGCCGACACCGCTCACTATATGGAGTGGATCAAGGCCTGTCATGGAGGGCCGCCCGCGAGCACGAATTATGAATTCGAGAGGCCCATCGTGGAGAGCCTGATGCTCGGCAACGTCGCCATTCGTACCCAGGAACTGCTGCAGTGGGACACGACCGGCTTTCGCCTGACCCGCGGATCAGAGCGAGCCTCAGCGTTGCTGAAGCCAGCCTTCCGCCACCCCTGGTCGGCAAGCTGACGCAACCAGGCATAGATCTTTCCAATAAGAGCCTGTGGTGAGGTCCTCCCCTCGAGCAGGCAACAGCTTCATCCGAGCCAGTCCGTTGGTGCCAGCCCCGGACTTCAGTCCGGGGGAGCGGGTTTTTAAACCCGCGGAAGCGACCCGGCAAATAAATTGAGGGCTTTAGCCCTGGTGGCCGTGAATCTTGTAAACGAGATGGAATGTAATCCTGGCATGAGGCTGGGCTTTGTATCAGGGCCCGACTTTTAGTCGGGCCGTAAAGGATTGAGAATATTTCGGGCTTTTCGCCCCTGGCTGTTCTGTCCCTCCCCTCCTTCTTTCCTCGAGTATCGTGCCTGTGATTGAAGTAAATCAAAGAGCGGTCGCGATGAGCACAGTGAGAGTTACGTTGACCGAGCTGTGCGCGCCGGTAACCGCATCGGTGGCAATCGCGACCACGGTATAACTCTTAGGAGTTAGGCCGTAACCACTGGTACCGCAACCACTCAAGCCAGCCATCGCACCCAACGACAGTAAAGCGGCGGCCCACACCAGCGGCAAGCCGGGCGCCTTCCACATCCGCTTGACGCGCGTGCACGGCAGCAGCAGAAATGCCAGGGCGATGGGGCCCAGCAATCCGCGCAAAGAGGGCTTCTCATTCCGCGCCGTCTGCGGCTTGCTGGTCTGGATGGTCATCGTGATCGGAGTCGCCCCGCTGCCGGCGGGAATCGTCGCCGGGGAGAAGGCCACAGTCGCACCCGGTGGCAGACCGGTCGCGCTGAAGGTCACCGCGTCGGGATAGGTTGGGCCCGACCCCGGCGCCAGCATCAGGTGGTACGCCGCCGCTCCATCTGGGGCCGCAGTTCCACTGCTGCCGGAGACGGAGGTAAGCTCGAAGCTGGGTGTTGTCACCGTGAGGCTGGCCTGGCCGGTGCTACTTGCAAAGCAGCCGCAGCCATCGACGTAGTTTGCTGTAATGGTGTGCGTGCCGGCGATGCTCGGGGTCACGTTTAATGTCGCCGTTCCATCATTGAGCCGTACCGCTGCCCCGCCATTCAAAGAGACCGTTACCCCGGCTACGGTGTCGGTGAAAGTAACGCTGCCACCCCAGGGAGAGGGCGCCGAGGTTGTGGGATCGATCACTGTCGCGGTAAGGGTTACCGCCTGGCCCAGCGTGACCGGGTTGGGGGAGACGCTCACCGTTGTCTGCGAAGTGTACGGAGTAAATCCTGTCCCGCTCAGCTGGATGGTCTGTATGCCGAAGGGAGGGCCGGTTGTGTTCAGGTTGGTGTCCGCCAGCACCATGGCGCCGCTGATGGAGCCAGCTGTCGCCGGGGTGAAGTTGACGGCGTAAATGCAGGTGCTGCCTGCGGCCAAACTGCCGGCGTTACCGGAAGAGCTGATCTCGGGGCAGGTGCTTGAACCATCCAGGGAGAAGCTGGTTGTGATGGCGGGGTTGGCGCCCGAGGCCGGGACAGGGAAAGCAAGCGGGGCGTTGCCGATGTTCGCGAGGGTTATGGTCTGCGGACTGTCCGTGCTGGTGGATCCGACGTTGGTCGTGGCAAAGCTCAGCGGCGAGGCTATTTCGGCAGCGATCAGAGTTACATTGCTGCTGGCGGCGTACTGGGAAAGAACGAGATTCCCCAACCCATCCACCGCCACCCACCAAAGGTCATCCGGGCCGGCAAACGAGCTCTGGATGTAGGTGCCATCGGACTGCAACGCCTCTTTATACACGATGCCGCCATACGGTTCGGTGGGAGCGGAACCGGCAATATAGAGGTTGCCGCCGCCATCCACCGCTACGCTGTTCGGCCTGGAGAGGCCGCCGGCCAGCACCGTCTGCACATAGCTGCCGTCCGGTTGAAGCGTCTCCGCATACAACGTGCCGCTGTTGGGATTGCAGACAAAGACGTTGCCGCTGCCGTCCACCGCAACACCCGTGGCCGCCACCCCGGCGTTGCCGGCCAGGGTTTGAGTATAGCTGCCGTTGCCTTGAGGCGCCCACTTATACACGTTGCCCGTGCCGGCACCGGCGGCATAGAGGTTCCCATACTGATCCACCGCCAAACCAACAAGGTCGTCAGGCACGGTGGCAATTGTGCTCTGAGCGTAGGAGCCGTTCAGCGGGGTGAACTTATATAAGTACTGGGTGTCAGCGACGTAGACGATCCCGCTCCCATCCTCGGCTATGCCGGCAGGCACACTAAGATTGCTGGCAATGTTGGTCCGGGTTAGAGTGCCCAGCTCGGTCTTATAGACGCTGCCGGTATCGTCGTCGGAGAAGACGTAATCGTTTGCATCGACGGCCACTCCGAAGGCGTAGGGAATCCCGCTAATCTCGGTGGTCTCGAGTCCACCCGGCAGAAAGGACACCTCCGGCCCCACCCCGGTTCCGGTGAGAGAGGCGGTAGCGAGGATGTTGTGGCTGGCGCTGGCATCCAACAGCACAGCGGCGCCCAGCCTCACCCCGGGGTATTGGGGGTCGAAAATCACATCGAAGGAGGAGTAGAACGGCCCAGTGCCATATGTGCTGTTATTGGGGCAGTTTCCGAAGCACTGAAAGTCTATTCCGGGCGTTCCCTGGCTCAGCACCTCTGTGTTACCTAGTGTGCCTTCCGTATCAAACTGGAAGAGC
>Ga0302177_10003958_pt1 | contig 10313 bp, 9 predicted proteins | sample I_Palsa_E1_2_FD_198780 | JGI IMG/M metagenome (GOLD analysis project Ga0302177, IMG submission 198780) | Peat permafrost microbial communities from Stordalen Mire near Abisko, Sweden - I_Palsa_E1_2 | ecosystem: Environmental > Terrestrial > Soil > Palsa > Peat permafrost | place: Sweden: Abisko... | reverse complement strand
CGCTTGGACCCGAGCCGACAACGATTTCGCTGACCGCCGGGGTCGTGGACGCGATCGCCATTGTCCCGCTCGAACTCGAGGCGCGTGACGGCGGCGGGCGCCTGCTGTCGCGCAACGAGATGGAACTCTGCATCATTCCGCCGCTCGGCGCCGCGGCGCCGTCGCTGTTCCCGATCGACGGCGCCGCCTCGGCGGCGCTCGCCGCGATCGGCTGGCCGAATCGCGCCGCGACGCCCGAGGAGGCGGACATCGTGCTTGCGACGCGGCTCACGACTCCGGTTCGCGAGTCGCTCATCGCCGGCCGCAAGGCGCTGCTGATCGCCAATTCCGCCGATGCGCTGATCGATCCGGAGCGGCAGCTTCCTCTCAACGACCGGCACAACTTCCCCTCGATGCTGCTGAGGGAGCGTGCGGGAACGCCGTGGGACGGACAATGGATGGGCGCGTTCGCTTGGCGGCGGGCAGACGGGCCGTGGTCTGGCCTGCCCGGCGGGCCGATGCTGAACGAGCACTGGTCCGGCCTTCTGCCCCACTATGTGTTGACCGGCTTTCCCTCAACCGCCTTCGGCGGCCTGGTCGACGCCGGTGTCGCCGTGGGCTGGCTGCACCACGCCGCGGCGCTCTCGAAGCGCAGCTTTCTCGGCAGGGCCTGGCTCACCGTCTCGACCTTCGACCTGACGTCGGCGGAGGCCGCAAAGAACCCCCTTACGCCCCATCTTATGAAGGCGCTCGTCGAGAGCTGAGCCGCGTCGACGCGCGGAAGGATTTCCAAACCCCCCGCAACAAAAACCAAACCCACCGCAACAAAAACCAAGTCCACCGCAACAAAAACCAAATCCGGCGCAACAAAAACCAAATTCGGTTATTTGAGAAAACCTAAACCTTTCAAATGGATACGATCGACGGCGGCGGAACCAGCGCCTCTTCGCCAGCCCCCGCGCTCAAAAAATCACGCTCCCCTCTGTCCTCGCCGGTGGAAAGTGGACCGCGAGAACTCGGGGTTGATCCGGCGCCCAGACAGGGTATAGCACGGATTTCTGATTTATGCAATAAATGGCGATACTTTCTGATTCTGCCCGGCAGTTCCCGGGGCGATCCGACTGACCGGGCGTTGCGGGAGCAGTTTGATGCCCGACGCCCCCGGGACTGCCAACGAACCCGGCTCTTCGATCATGCCGGGCAAGGTCAATCCGACCCAGTGCGAGGCGATGGTGATGATTGCGATCGAAGTGCTCGGCGACGATGCGGCGGTGGCCTTCGCCGGGTCGCAAGGCAATTTCGAGCTCAACGCCATGCGTCCGATCATCATCAACAATTTCCTGCATTCCGCTCGCATCCTGGCGGACGGCTGCGAGAAGTTCCGCGAATATTCGGTCGAGGGAACCGAACTCGATCGCGAGCGCATCAAGCAATATGTCGCAGGCAGCGTCATGCTCGTCACCGCATTGTCGCCGGTGATCGGCTATCAGAATGCGGCTCACATCGCGGAAAAGGCGATCGCCGACGGCATCACGCTAAGACAGGCGGCGCTCGCGTCCGGCAAAGTGACCGAGGAACTTTTCGACGAGACCATCGTCCCGCTGAAAATGGTCGGCGAAGGGCTGGCGGGGGCCTGACGTCCCCCGCGTTCGATCCGGAGAAGCGCCATGATCCGTTGCGTTCGCATCTGGACCGCAGAGGACGGCAATTCGAGCTTCGAGGAGGGGCATATCGATCTCTCCGGCGGCGCGCGGGGAGATGTCCTCAGCGCCATCGTGTCGACATCCAGCATCTCCTTCCGCGAGACCAAGGCCGGCGGCGCTTTCGCGTGGCACGACGCGCCTGTCCGTCAGTTCGTGCTGACGCTGAGCGGAACGCTGGAATTTACCACCCGGCGCGGCGATCGGTTCATGATTCATCCCGGCGACGTGCTGCTTGCGGAAGACACCGCTGGAAGCGGCCACAGCTGGCGCCTCGTGGACGATGAGCCCTGGCGGCGCGCCTATGTGATCCTTGCGCCCGCGGTCAAGGTCCCGTTCATATCCGCAACCGGATAGCCTGCCGACGTAGGAGTCCACATGACCGAAGCCGCCGCCATCGACGTCGTCCTGATCGGCGCCGGCATCATGAGCGCTACGCTCGGCACGTTCCTCAAGGAGTTGGAGCCTTCGCTCTCCATTTCGGTCTTGGAAGTCCTGTCGGACTGCGCTTTGGAGAGCTCCGGGTCCTGGAACAATGCCGGCACCGGGCACGCCGCCAATTGCGAACTGAACTATACGCCCCAGCGCCCGGATGGCAGCGTCGACATTTCCAAGGCCCTGGAAGTCAATACGGAGTTTGACCTCTCCCGTCAGCTCTGGGCTTACCTCGTGAGGAAGGGCGCCATTGCCGACCCAAGGGACTTCATCCATCCCTGCCCGCACATGAGCTTCGTCTGGGGCGAGACGAACGTCGCGTTCCTCAAGGCCCGCTTCAAGGCCATGTCGGCGAACCATTGCTATCGCGGCATGGAATATTCCGAGAGTCATGCTGAGATCGGCCAGTGGGCGCCGCTGATCATGGAGGGCCGCCCCGCGGACCAGCGGGTGGCCGCGACCCGCATCATCACCGGCACGGACGTTAGCTACGGCGCGCTCACCCACCTGCTTTTCGATCACCTTGCCAAGCAGCCCGGCGTCAATCTGAGCTATCGACATCACGTGCGGAACCTGAAGCGGACTGATGGCGGACGATGGCTCATCGAGGTCGAGGACCTTCAGGCCCGCACTGTGGGCGAGATCACCGCAAAGTTCGTCTTTATCGGCGCTGGCGGCGGCGCGCTGGAGCTGTTGCAGAAGTCCAATATTCCCGAGGGACACGGATACGGCGGCTTCCCGGTGAGCGGCATCTGGCTCCGATGCGACGCGCAAGAGGTCGTCGAGCGCCACGACGCCAAGGTCTACGGTAAGGCCGCCGAGGGCTCACCGCCGATGTCCGTGCCCCATCTCGACAGGCGGGTCATTGACGGCAAGATATCGTTGCTGTTCGGCCCATACGCCGGCTTCACCACGAGGTTCCTGAAGCACGACTCGCTGACCGACCTCTTCCGCTCGATCGAACCGGGGAACATCCGGCCCATGCTCGCCGTGGCGCGCGACAATGTGGATCTCTCGGAATATCTGATTGGCCAGGTGCTGCAGAGCAAGCAGCACCAGTTCGGCATCCTGCAGCAATTTTATGCGACCGCTAGTCGCGACGAATGGCGGCTCGCCGTGGCCGGGGACAGGGTGCAGATCATCAAACCGGACAAGGACCACGGAGGCGTGCTCGAATTCGGCACCGAGCTCGTCGGATCCGAGGATCGGTCCCTGGTCGCGCTGCTCGGTGCTTCGCCGGGCGCTTCGACGGCAGCCTTCATTGGGCTCGGCGTGATCAGGAAGTGCTTCCCCGACCGTCTCACCGGCAGCGGATGGTTGCCGAAGCTGAAGGAGATCATCCCCACTTTTGGCATTGACCTGATCGCGGACGCCGCCGCCTGCGACCGCATCCGTGCGGAGACCGCGCCAGCGCTCAAGATCGCGAACGTCTGATCAGTCCTCGCGTCGCCAGACGTCGTTCCCTATTCCTTTCGCGAGGCCCGCCAAAGTCGGAGCAAGGCTTTCCATGAGGAGCTTGGGAAGGCTGAGCCCGAGCGCCATCGCCAAGAGGATCGCGCCGGCGGTGGCGCCGTCGACAAATGTGGCCATCAGCAGCTGCACGTCGCCGCGCGGTCCGACGTCCATTACCGCCAGCAGCTCCGCCGCCATATGGAAAAGATAGGCCCCGGGAATGAGCGAGACCACGGAAGCGAACGCGAAAGCGGCGAAGGGAAAATGCAGACGATTCGCGATCGGGGTCGCCAGCGTTCCCACAATCAGGCAGGCGATGAGCGCGCCAAGCGGGGCGTTGGCGCCCCAGTCAAGCGCGACCCATCGGGAAGCGTGAGCGAACATCCCGATGGCGACGGGAATGGGTAAGGCGCGCCAGGGCATCGAGAAGAAGGTCCCGTAGGCGGCGACCGCAACGCCGGCAGCGAGGACGTCGAAGGCGAGAGGCGTCGTTGCGGCCGGACCTGGCGGTGCGAGACCTTGCTGGCCGAGGGAAAGGCCGGCGATGAGCCCTACGCAGATGAGCAATGTCAATAGCGCGGCATAAACGAACCGCGCTTGCCCAAGCGCGATGCGCAAATGGGCGAAGTCCAGCGCCGCGTTTAAAAAATGAGGGCCGGGCATCAGCACCATACAGGGGCACAAGGCCAGGAGAGTCACATCGGCAACCCCTACGAAACGAACCGCCCCCGCGGCTACGAGCCCCGCCAGCAGAGAAGCGCCCAAGACTTGCGCCAAGGCGGCTGCCCCGCGGGTGGCGATGAATCGTCGCAACACGGCTCCCGCCGCCGCGCTGAGGGCAATCAGGGCCAGGCTGAAAGGACGGGCGTTGCCGAAGATCACTCCGAGGGCGGCCGCGCCCGCGCCGGCAAGAGCGGCGAAGCGCAAAGTCGACGTCGCAGCGAGCCGGGCGATCTCCTTCAGCGCCGCAGCCGCCCCTCTGACATCGAGCCCCCCGGTGGAAACCCGATCCAGCACCTCTACGGTCTTCATGACCTTGTTCATGTCGACGCCGACGGGGGAGCCGGCGACAAGCAGGATCTTCTGCGCATGCGATTCGCCCGACTGCGCGATGCGAATCACGATCTCTCCCCAGTTCGGGAAACATTCGGCCGAGTAGCCAAGCGCGTGCGCGAGACGCTCCACACGCTCGACCATGTTGCGTGTGGTCTGTCCGTTTACGTAGAGCAGCCCTGCAACACGGCAGAGAAGGGCTCCCACCTCGTCCAGCGGCGCGCGACTGTCGGATTGTGGGGTCGGGTGCATGGCCGGTCGAAAAGCGACGGCCATTCGACCGACCGCACGATGCTACCACACGCTAACGGCTGACCGTCAAACGGCCGACGCAGACGTGCTGGCGCGAGATCACGGCGGTACCGCATTGCGGGGCAGGCCCGCCTGCTCGCTAATCCGCATGAGCTAAAGGGCGGAGGCGCGGGCGCGAGGCGGAAGGAAATGGGCGGAAGGCCCGCTCCTGGCATTCGTTCCGCGCCGGAACGGGCCAAGAGAGCCCGATTTATCCCGGTCGTCAACCCGTCGGCGAATGACCGGTATTTGCGCATTCCGGCCATTTCCCAAACGCGAAGAACCAAGGAAGCGACCGCCTTGAAACCCAACAGTGGGCCTACGACGACACTTCTGAGTTGTCCGCTTTCGTCCCTACCCGTTTCGCGATGTTTTCGACCCCCCGGGGGGCAGGATTGGAGAGCGGTGCGACACTCAGCCGGCCTCCACGCACACCTTCCCAAAATTTTTTCACCGCACGCAGCTATCTGACCGCGCACGGGACCGCTTACCTCGGGCTGTAGGTCGGCAAGGGCAGCCTTGTGACTCGAACTGATCGCCAGCCCATCACAACTGTCTGCCACGACTCCGCGCATCGACACGCATTACCTCGTCACCGAGTTCGGATCTGCAAACCTCAAGGGCCTGTCCTCGACTGAGCGCGCCCATGCGCTGATCGGCCTCGCCCATCCCGAATTCCGCGACGAACTCCTTGCATCGGCGAAGAAGCTGCATCTCGTCTGAAGGAGGGCTCTGATTGGACTCGCGAGTCCAGCCTTTCGGGACGAACTTAACGCCGCGGCGAAGTCGATGCATTTGATCTAGCTCGAAGCGAAACGTCAACCAAGGAGCGAGATGGTATGGAACACATTCGTCGAGCATTCTTGAAAGGAGCCGCGACCTTAGCGGCGTCTGTCGTGACCGCGAACGCCGCTCTGGCTCAGGAGGGGAGTGATATGAAACTAAGTCACAGCAGCAACTCTGCAGAGAGACCTGCGCCGATCATCACGGGCGTGAGTCAAGCCGAGGGTATTGCGAAGTTCGCGATCAGGGCGAACTATGAGGATCTTACTCCCGAGCGCCGGGAACGGCTCAAGGTAAGCGTACTCGATTCTCTGGCGTGCGCCATCAACGCCCTCGAGGCGCCGCCGATCGTGGCGTGCCTGGAACAGGCTAAAGAGTTCGGCGGCTCGGACGGCCGTTGCACTCTGATCGGCGGCGGACAAGCCAACGTGGTCTACGCAGCTCAGTACAACACGGCAGTTGTGCGGTACGTCGACTACATGGACAGTTATCTGGGTGGGGAAGAGGTCTGCCACCCATCGGACAACGTCGGATCGATCCTCGCCGTCTGCGAGCATGCCGGACGATCGGGCAAGGAATTCCTGACCGCCCTGGCGGTCGCCTACCAGGTCGAGTCGGCGCTGACGGCCAATGCTCCATTTATGGCCGACGGGTTTGATCTCACGACGCAGCTCTCATTCTCTATAGCCGCCGGGGCATCCAAAGCGCTTCAACTCGACGAAGCAAAAGCTTTGGCGGCCGTCGGAATTTGCGGCGACGTCATTCCGCTTCTGGTCGTGCGCACTACGCCAATCTCGCAATGGAAAGGCTTGAACTCGTCGCAGGCAGCCCTGGGGTCGGTTCACGGGGTCTTCCTTGCGTCACGCGGGGTTACCGGTCCAAAGTATGTCATTGAGGGACCAAACGGTCTGGCGCAGGCCCTCGATAAGCCGATCCGGGTCGACTGGGACAACATGAAACTGGATTGCTTCGACCGGCTTGCCCTGAAGAGCTATAACACTGCGGTTCCTGGACAAGCCGCCGTCTTCTGTACGATCGAGCTGCATAAGGGTCATCCGTTCGATCCGGCCGCAGTCGTGAGCGTCGAGGCTGATGTGTTCCAGGACGCTTACGATTTCATGGGGGGTGGACGCTTCGGTCCAAAGAAGAATGTCCACACAAAGGAGGACGCCGACCACAGCCTTCCTTACCTCCTGGCGGTCGCGCTCCTCGACGGCGATGTCCAGCCTGCGCAGCTCGAGCCTAGCCGGATTGCGAAGCCGGACGTCCAGGACCTGCTCCAAAAGGTCACAATAGGGCCGGACGCAGGCTTCACAGCACGCTACCCGGCCGAGGTCCCGAGCCGGGTGACCGTCAGGCTAAAGAGCGGCGAGTCGTTCACTCACGAGGTCTCGGCCTACCCAGGATTCTCCAGCCGGCCATTTACCTGGGACGAGATCGAGGCAAAGTTCGATAAGCTGGCAACTGAACACACGACAGCGAAATCGCGCCGGGATATCAAGGACGCCGTGCGTTCGCTCGAATCCATCCAGGTTGCAGATCTGATGGAACCGCTTGGGCGCGTGAAAGCGCCATCGCCGCAACGGTGAATTGGAGCCCGAGTCCGGTTGTGGCGTTCATCCGAGCGGCGAGGTTCCTGCGCCGATCTTATCGGTGGTTTCGAGCGGCACCCGGCACCCGTTCAGAAAGCGGCTGAGCAGATTGAACCACGCGATCATCAAAACGAGCTTGCGCGCGATCGTGTCGCCGTATCTGTTGAGGAGCTCGCTTAGCGTCTCGTCACGCAGAGTGCCGCTTTTTGACATTTCATCAGTCGCCTTGCACACGAGAACATACTCGGGATTTATGCCGGCCACCGGGCCGTCGCTTCCCGCGGCGTCGATCTCCTTGGAAGACAGACCTGCGTTCTTGGCCATCTGAGTGTTGGCTTGCCATTCGTAAGGCGCGTTCAAAACGGCGGCGGCGCGCAGGATGATCATCTCGCGTATCCTCGGATCGATGCCTTGCGTCTGAAAGATCGCCTTCACAAGGCCAATCGTCGCTTCGAACATGTCCTCGGTTCCCGCAAACATTTTGATGACGTTGAGCGTTTTCTCCGGGTTGTATGAATTTCCGATGATCCGCCGAACAGCCTCGTCGGAAGGCAGCGGGATCGCGACTTTCGAAGTGTAGTGCGCTGGCTTGGCCATGGTCGTCTCCTTCCTTTCTCCGTGACGAAGCGTCCGGCGATTTGCGGTTGACACTATCATTCAGGGAAGGCAGTCGCGAGTGGCCACTGCGATCTCCGCAGCATGCGTCCCCAGCGCGAAACGTCCGGTATCGAAGAAGCGCACGGTCGCGTTCGGGATGTCGCGCTTGAACGCCTCGGCCCCCGTCGGCAGGAAGAATGGGTCGTTTCTGCCCCATGCCGCCAGCAAGGGGGTTTATGGTCCGGAAATACTCCTGGAAGGTCGGATAGAGCGCGACGTTGCTCTTATAGTCGCTGAACAGGTCGAGAGGTAGAAATTGTCGAGCCAGTACCCACCTCGGCCGCCGATCGCCCTCCTAGGATCTTCACCAAAGCAAGCATCAACCGGGGGCGACACGCGCCCCCACCAATGAGGGTTCGATGGTCGCGGTGCGTCTACAAACTAGCTTAGCTAGCTCGCCTTCGCCAGCCGCAGAATGACATCGCTGTAGCTTTCGCCGGGGCCGCGCATCTGCCCGAGCCGGTCGACGAATTTGCGATCGAGCCAGATCCTAACCAGGCCATCGGGACCCGGGCGCGGCCTCACGTCGCCCGTCCCTAGGAGCGATGCCTTGATGGCCCGGTGCGCGGCCGGGGTGATTGTGATTGCGATCATCGGCTGTAAACCGGCCAGGGGCCGCGCTGTTCCTAAGCGATGCGGGTGCGCTCAAACAGAAAGGCCGCCTCGCGGGCGGCCCTCTGGTCTCTATGTTGCTGATGATCAAGCCGCGATCGAGGCAGGCTTGCGCGTCCGCCGATAACCGACGAAGCCCAAGCCCGCGAAGCCGATCAGCATCATCGCCCAAGTGGAGGGCTCTGGGACAGGCGTCGCCAGGAAGCCGCGGAAGGGGAAATCGCCGGGGCCCACATAGGCCACATAACCGCCGGTGATGTCGCCGAGATTGTTGATCCCTTCCGCATAGCTGTTGTTGACGTTGGCGTTGTCCGGGAGGTTGACGTTCAGCGTGGAGAACATACCGCCGACGAGGAGGAAGGGGAAAACGCCAATGCCGGACGTGCTATATAGGCCCACGATGGCGCCGGCGTTGTTGATCCCGTAGCCCATTGTTCCGGCGTTCGGGCCCAAGGATGCGTTGGGATCCTGAAAGAGCGTGTAGGACGAGCTTCCAAGCGTATAAACGAACCCATAGAACGGCTGTCCAGGCGAAACGTACGGCGGAGCGTAGCTCCCGACGACCTGGTCATTGTCGTTAATAGACTGCGGAAACAACAAATCCCCGCTTGGCGCGCCAGGCAGGGAAAGGAGCGTGTAGACGCCGCTCTGATAGGTGAAGCCTTCAACGGTGAAGCCGGTGCTTGGGCTTGAGTAGGTGACTTGGCCGACCACGAGGCCATTGTTGTTGATTCCCCACGCCGAAGTGTTGATGTCGGTGGCGGACGAAGGCAACACGGATGCGGGAACGTCGAGCGTAGTCGTGGCGCCGCCTGGGTAATAGATGAAGCCGGACGTGCCGCCGCTTGCGTTCGTGTATTGGCCGACTACGTCGTCTGCGTTGTTAACGCCCGAGGCGAGCGTGCAGAAGCCGGAAGGGCAATTCGGGCCTCCCAGATTAAGCGTATTAAACACGCCATTATTGTCGATGAATCCGTAGATGTTGGAGTTGGAGGGGGTATCGTAACCGCCGACGATAACGCGGCTGTTGTTGACGGCCTCCGGCTCCGTGTCAGCGGCGCCGGGAACAGCAATTTCCGTGAAGTTGTAGCCTCCCGCGCTCGCGCTTTTCGCGGCGCCGAGCGCTGCGACGAGGCCGAACGCAAGAAGTCGTGCTTTCGGTTTTCGGATCGACATGGCTCTTCCCCCGCAACCCAGTATGTATTAACCGTCTGTCAATCGTAGAGTCAACGGCGCTCATCGCCCCGATCTGGCAAAAGGGGCTGATTGATTGCGATCATGACCGTTGCAAGGCGGGGTTCGAGGCGACTATTCCTCGCAATCGTCCTCTTTCGCCAGCCGCAGGATCACGTCGCTGCAGCTCTCACCCGGACCGGAACCCTCGCCACGGGCTCGAAAATTTCTGGAGTCACTTGAAACGAGGTCTTAAGGGAACCTATGTGATTCTCTGCAGTCGCACCCGAGCAGGCCGCCCAAATTGAGCTTCGACGCTCTCCGGTGGTCTACAGGAGCGGGGAAATCACCGGGTCCGGCTGCCTCGGAGGTTGCGAGATGGGCGGAAGGGCGCAACATCGATGGCATCGTATGGACGGCCCTTGGACCCAAGATCCGGGGCGTGTACCAAATGCCCAGCGTGCATGAAGTGATAGATCATCTGCGAAGTTTGCAGGGTGTCGAGTGCGAAGCTGCGAAGGAGTATGTTCGATTGGCTCCGAAGCAGATTGCAACTCAATATCGCCGCCAAATCGAGGACTCGCTT
>Ga0302177_10003956_pt1 | contig 10314 bp, 7 predicted proteins | sample I_Palsa_E1_2_FD_198780 | JGI IMG/M metagenome (GOLD analysis project Ga0302177, IMG submission 198780) | Peat permafrost microbial communities from Stordalen Mire near Abisko, Sweden - I_Palsa_E1_2 | ecosystem: Environmental > Terrestrial > Soil > Palsa > Peat permafrost | place: Sweden: Abisko... | reverse complement strand
GGAGGGAGTCGAACCCCCAACCCTCAGATCCGAAGTCTGATGCTCTATCCAGTTGAGCTACGGGGCCGTTATGTGTTTTCGCCAATAACCACGCGGGTTTTAGCGGGTATCTGTATTTGCACCCCTGGCCGCGCTTTCACCAAACTTACACCGATTTCGCCGGCTTCCTGACTCGCCATTCCTAACGAATAGCTTTCCACCTTGCGCATTGCGTTCGTCGACGTCTGCGGCACCCACGACGTGATATCGATCGAACACCTAGCGCTTTTCCATGGTACCAAATCCGGGCGCAGTGCACGCCTTCGCCCACTCGGTCCGGTCCAGGCTGTCCAAGCTCTTTGCGCGTCGGGTTTTGTCAGTGGAAAGCACCTGCTGAAATCCCCAGCGGCAGAATGACGCCAAGCATAGATTTCTTTTCGAACGTATGCTGGGGTATTAAAGTTGGAAGTGAGCTGGGGAGGCGATGAGCGCACAACCGTCCAGTTATCAATTCCTCCGCTCTGTGCATTGATTGAGAAAACGAGCCGGTTCTTCGTCTTGGAGGTGCAATGTTAACGCTGTTGCAACGAGTGGCTTTGTTTCTGATTTTGTCGATGGCAACTGTGAGCACTATTTCAATCATCATTCCGAAGCTGATGGCCGAGGAACCGCCGGGTCCGGCAGCGGCTCCGCTGCCGGCGCAAATCATCGCGGCGAAGAAGGTTTTCATTTCGAACGGCGGTGAAGACACGTGGTTGGACTTTGATCAAAAGCACGATCCAGCTCTGACCTACAACGAGTTTTATGCGGATGTGAAGAGTTGGGGGAAGTATGAGTTGGTGTCATCTCCCGCCGACTCGGATGTCGTGTTTGAAATCCACCTCGCGTTGGAAGCAACGGCCCCAATATTACGGCTCCGGATTCTTGACCCGAAAAGCCACATAGTCCTGTGGCCGATCGATCAGAGGGCAAAAGTCGCAACCCGGGATGCGACTGCTCGCAAGAACTTCGACGAGGCAATGACCACGCTTATGGGAAGTTTGAAGAAACTGGTGACGAGCTCACCATAAAAGCCTTCGCTCAAAACGCTGGGGAGAGTGCGATCGAATACTGTGGCCACCTTTCGCACACGGATCCAAATAGTTGAGGACTGATGGTACTGTCCATCGTTGATGCCCAGTGCTTTCCCAAGTACGTTGCCGTTGTCATCAAAACTTCGGACGAGCGTCGCCGACCGAAAAACCCCACGCGTTGTAACATAAAAACGCATCGCAAAGGATCCTCAGACTGTGCCGTTCGTGCCCAATCCCGTAACCCACACGAGTTCGCGCCTCCTCGAATTCGAGATCCTGCGCGACTTGCTAATGGGCTACGCCTCATCGCCGCTCGGCCAGCGACGGATCGCCGAACTCGGCCCTTCGCTCGATCGCGCGTGGATTGAAACCCAGCATCAGCTTGCTGCCGAGATCCGCGAGTTCCGACGGGTAGGAGGACGGTTCGAATTCGCAGGCCTTTCCGAGGTCAGAACGCTGATCGAAAAATCCCGGATCAGAGGAGCGGCCCTCGAAACCACCGAAATTCGCGATGCAGTTCTGGTTGCTGACCGCGCCTCCGAGTGGCGAGAGATCGTGCGCCAACCGCCAGGCGCCATGCACTCGGATTGGACAGCCGTAAAAACTCTTTCCGATGCGATTCCGGACTTCACCACTTTCCTGCGCGCTTTTCACAACAAAATACTGGCGGACGGGACGCTCGACGATCGAGCATCGCCAGAACTCAGCCGCATTCGGCGCGAAACAGAAAAACAAAAACGGCAGATTCAGGAGTCGCTGCGCGGATACCTGCGAAAACTGGCCGAGGGTGGCACGGTGCAGGACGAACTGATCACCATCCGGGGCGAGCGTTTCGTGATTCCGGTGAAAGTGGAGCAGAAACGCCGTGTGCAGGGCGTCGTCCATGGCGCCAGCTCCAGCGGACAAACCGTCTTCGTCGAGCCGCTCGAAACCATAGAGCAGAACAACGAACTGGTTCGCCTGCTTGACGAAGAACAGGCTGAGATTCATCGCGTCCTGCTGGAGATGACGCGCCAGATCGGGGAAAATGCGGATGCGATTCTGATCGCTACCGACACGCTGGCCGAACTTGAACTTCAGTTTGCGAAGGCACGCTTTGCCGAAGACTATAACTGCGTGGGGGTAAGCGTTTCCGAGGAACCAGGTGGCGAGAACGAAGGTCGAAGCGGCGACGCACGGCTCATTCTGCATCGCGCTCGGCATCCGCTGCTCGAACGCAACTTGAAACTGAAGAATGCGAGGATCGTCCCGATCACCATCGAAATGGAAGGCGACCACCGGCAGCTCGTGATTACCGGCCCGAATACCGGCGGCAAAACCGTCACCTTGAAGACGCTTGGCCTGCTCGCGCTGATGGCGCAGTCCGGCATTCCCGTTCCGGCCGACCGCGCCGAAATGCCAATCTTCGACGCCATTCTCGCAGATATCGGAGACTATCAATCGATCGAACAGAATCTTTCTACCTTCTCGGCGCACGTAACCAATATCGATTTTATTTCGCAGACTGCGACTCGCGATTCGTTGGTGCTGCTGGATGAACTTGGCTCTGCCACCGATCCCGAGGAGGGAGCCGCGCTGGCCGTGGCCATAGCCGAGCATTTCCGCCAAATCGGATGCATGATCGTCATCTCGACTCATCACACGGCGTTGAAGGTTTACGGATCGACAACCGAAGGGGTCATCAACGCATCCGTGGGATTTGACGAATCCACGTTGCAGCCGACTTACGAGCTGAAAATAGGTGTTCCGGGCGCGTCCGCCGGAATCAACATCGCCCAGCGCTTGGGGCTGAATCCCGCCATCATAGAATCTGCTCGCGCTCGACTGGGGTCGCAAACAAAGGATGTCGCGCGCTTTTTGGATCGTCTTCACACTGATCTGAGGAATCTCGAAAAAGAACGCGGTCAGATGCAGGCGAGGGAACAGGAGCTGGAGCAAGAGAAGGCACAGCTTGCGACCGACGGCCGCAAACAACAGCAGTCCAAAATCCGCGAAATGGAGAACAAGCTCGAAAGTCTGTTCCGCGATTTCGAATATCAGGCGCGAGACACTGTAAACGCGGTTCAGGATCGAGCTGCCGCGCAGAAACTGTCGAAAGATGCCGAACGCCGCATCGCCAAGATGCGCCGTGAATTCCGCGAGCAGTTCAATTCGACAGTGGTGGCGCATGCAACCGGAGCTGATCGGGGCGATCCGAACGCCCGGCCCGGCCTGGTAAAACATGTGAGCGAGGGAGACATCGTCAAGCTCAAGTCGCTCGGTCGAGCTGCGGTCGTAAAAAAGAAAATAGGCGACCATCACTTCGATGTCGAGATCGGCTCGATGAAGATGCGAATCGCGCGCGATGATATCGCTGAAGTACTGTCTGGAGGGAGCGCAAAAGCTGAACCGAAAACCTCGCCCGCAGAGGCCGCCCGAGCCCGGGGCATCACCGTTTCCCTCAAAAACGAAACCAGCGACCTGACCACTCCCACCGAGATCAACGTCATCGGCCGCACCGTGGACGAAGCCACCAGCGAGGTAGAGAAATTCGTCGATCGCGCGTTTCTCGCGGGAATGCCGCGGGTGAGGATCGTCCACGGCAGCGGCATGGGGATTTTGAGGAAGGCCTTGCGCCAGTATCTGCAGAAGCATCCGCACGTGGAATCCGTGACGGAACCGCCCTCGAACGAGGGTGGAGGAGGAGCTACGATGGTGGAGTTGAGGGTCTAAAGGCGGCTGGCGGTATAGGCTCGCGGGTGGCTGATTTCCTCAGCCACTGACGTTCACGAACCAATATTCACAGCTTTTCCTGACTGAAATCCTTTTGTTCGAACTTCCCGGTTTGCATCCGGGTTCATAATCACTACGGGATCACCGTGCGCCCTTGATGACATCTTCCGACAACTTCAAAGAAACTCTGAAGCAACAGGCGGATATCGTCCGCATCGTTGGGGACTACGTCAAGCTTAAGAAGGCGGGCGCGCAGAATTTCTCCGGGCTCTGCCCTTTTCATGCCGAAAAGACACCGTCGTTTTCGGTCCATGCCACGCGGCAGTTTTTCCACTGCTTCGGTTGCGGAGAATCCGGCGACGTCTTCACCTTCATCCAAAAAGCAGAAAACATAACCTTCCCCGAGGCCCTTCGCCTGCTGGCGCAGAAACTCGGCGTGCCCATGCCGAAGATCGCGTTTTCGAGCCCAGCCGAGGCGCGAGACGCCGGCCTTCGGATGGCGCTCCTTGATGTGCATGTGCGGGCTACGACGTTTTTTCAGGAATGTTTGCAGCGCGCGGAGGGAGCGAATGCCCGGCAATATCTCAAAGGCCGCGGGCTGGATGAGGAGACCATCGCGCGCTTTCACATCGGGTACGCGCCTGATTCCGGATTTCTGCTGCGCGACGCCTTGCGGCGTGAGTTTGACGAGGAGTTGTTGCGGGAGAGCGGACTTTTTTCCTGGAAGGAAGATCCTCAGCGAGAAAAATCGCAACCAGAGCAGTCCCTTCGCTCCGCTCAGGATGACAAGTCCGGGGAAGCCACCAGCTCTCAACGCGCGACCATCTACTCCAAGTTCCGCAATCGCGTCATGTTCCCGATCTGCAATGATCAGGGCAAGGTAATTGCGTTCACCGGGCGCACACTTTCTGCGGATGAAAGGGCTGGGCCGAAATATCTGAATTCGCCGGAGACGCCGATCTACTCGAAATCGCGTGTCCTGTTCAATCTTGACAACGCCAAAGAAGCAATCCGCAAGCTTGATTACGCGATTCTCGTGGAAGGCCAGATGGATTGCATCTCGGTCTATGCCGCCGGGTTTCACAACGTGATCGCCAGTTCCGGCACCGCGTTCACCGAACCGCAGGCGAAGCTCCTCGGGCGATTCTCCAAGAATGTCGTGGTCAACTTCGATCCCGACACCGCTGGAGCACGCGCCACCGAGCGCACTCTTGGCCTGCTGGTCGAAGAAGAGTTCAGCATCAAAGTTCTCACGCTGGAGAGCGGATTCGATCCTGACCTGTTTATCAGACGCAAGGGCAAAGACGCTTATGGCGCGGCGCTCAGGGATTCACAAAAATATTTCGATTATTTGCTGGATCGGACTCGAAGCATGTTTCCGGCGCGGAACTCGGAGAGCAAGGTAAAGGCTATAAATCATCTTCTGCCCCACATTCAGCGAGTGCCAAGCCGGATTGCACGCGACGAACTGGCTCTTGAGATTTCACAGAAACTGGGCATTGATTCTGCCGTGTTGCGACAGGAACTGAAGCACGCCGCTGGTTCACGCGCAACTTCTCAGCTGAAGGCTACGGCAGACATGCAGGTGACGGGGGCGGAACGAGTCTTGATCCGGGCGTTGGCGTCGGCCACGCAGATGCAGTCGGGCGAAACCCGCACCTCGGCCCGTGAAGGCACTGACGAGGAATTCGATCCGGCCCGGCAGGCGCAATTTGCGTTGCAGTCGGAACACCTGTACGAAGGGCTGGCCTCGCAATCGCTCCTAGAGGCGCTCCTCGAAATTGGCGGCAAAACGGGGGACGTCATGGCCTTGCCGAAGACAGAGGAAGACCGGCGTCAGTTGGCGGCAATCCTGATGAATGAAGACGAAGATCTGACGCCCGAGACGATCGAAGGCGCGGTTCGGGGCTTGCGCCGGATCTATTTGCGGCGGCGACTGGAGCAAGTGCAACTCGCTTTGCAGCGGATGGGAGTGTCAACTGCCGAAAAACAGGCCCTTTTGCAGGAGAAGGTACGATTGAAGCGGGCTTTAATGGACCCCGGGCTGGGCGAGACGGGCAGCAAGGCCTCTTAGGCCAGTGCCCCCCAGCCGGTTGGAACGAAACCGGCATTCGAGTCATCTAAGGGATTAGCGGGAAAAGAGATAGAAAGAGATCGAAGGAAGTGAGCGTCAGCGGTAATTTCGACGTGCTATACTCGTAAGGTTTGTGCCTCGCGCACAACTCCTTTACAACTCCCACCGCTGAATAGTATGGCGTTCTAGAACCGGCGAACGTCCTGAGGATAATCTGATTTGGCACTAGACGACAAGTACGACGATATAAAAAAGCTGATCGACGCAGGCAAAGAGAAGGGATATCTGACCTATGACCAGGTCAACGACCTTATCCCGCACGATGTGCACTCTCCTGAGGACCTGGAAGATCTGCTGACCACGATCGGAACGCAAGGTATTGATGTACTCGAAAGCTCGAAAGGGCCGACGACCGATCTGGAAAAAAAATTCGAAGAAGTGGATGAGGGCTCCGACGACGTTGAACTCGATTTAACCCCAGGAGCCCTGGAAAAAACCAATGATCCCGTCCGCATGTATCTGCGCGAGATGGGAACCGTTCCTCTGCTTACTCGCGAAGGCGAAGTTGAAATCGCCAAGCGAATTGAGCGGGGGCAAAACCGAGTCCTGAAGGCGCTGTCGCGCTCGCCGATTGTCATTCGCGAACTCCTCGCTTTGGGTGAAGACCTGGAGAAGGGTGTCCGCTCGATTAAAGAGTTGGTTACGTTCGACGAAGAGGAGATAACCGAAGAGATCGTCGACAAGCGGCTCAAGGAATTTCTTGCCAAGATCGCCACGCTCGACAAGCTTTACAAGAAAGTGGCGCCGCTGCAGGAAAAGCTGCTGGCAGTAAATGTCAAGAAGAATGCGCGCGCCCATCGGCGTTATCGCTTTCATCTGGCACATGCCATCGTCCGCACTTCGCTTGCGGTGCGGAATCTCGGTTTCACCAACAACGAACGCAAACGCCTCATCGACCGTGTCAATCGCACGGTTGACGGCATGCGCTCGCTCGACCGGCAGATCCAGAATCTGGAGAAGCGCGCCGAAGCGACACGCAGCGAAGAGCAGAAGAAAGAATACAAGAAGCAGTCGCGCGCGGTCCGCGGAGAGCTCGAGAAGCTCGAAGTGGAGGCGGGCCTGTTGTTCCAGGAACTCAAGCGCACGCAGCGCGAGATTATCCAGGGCGACATGGACGCGGAGCACGCCAAGCGCGAGCTCATCGAAGCCAACTTGCGCCTGGTGGTCTCGATCGCGAAAAAGTACACCAATCGCGGATTGCAGTTCCTCGACCTGATTCAGGAAGGCAACATCGGCTTGATGAAGGCCGTGGACAAGTTCGAATACCGGCGCGGATATAAGTTTTCGACTTATGCCACGTGGTGGATACGGCAGGCAATCACACGCGCCATCGCCGATCAGGCGCGCACGATTCGTATCCCGGTGCACATGATCGAAACCATCAACAAGCTGATCCGTACATCGCGGCAGCTGGTGCAGGAACTGGGACGCGAGCCAACGTCCGAAGAAATCGCCAAGCGGATGGACATTCCGGTCGCCAAGGTCCGGAAGGTCTTGAAGATTGCGCAGGAGCCCATCTCCCTCGAAACGCCAATTGGCGAAGAGGAAGATTCGCACCTGGGCGACTTCATCGAAGACCGCGCAGTGGTTTCGCCGGCCGAAGCGGTGATCAACGTCAACCTCAAAGACCAGACTTCGCAGGTGCTGCGCACACTGACACCGCGCGAAGAAAAGGTGATCAAGATGCGCTTCGGGCTGGAAGATGGCTCGGAGCACACCCTGGAAGAGGTTGGACAGTCATTCGCGGTCACCCGAGAACGCATTCGCCAGATTGAGGCGAAAGCGCTGAGGAAGCTGCGTCATCCATCGCGCTCGAGAAAGTTGCGGGCGTTTATGGACGGCGTTAGGGACTAGGTCTGAGGTCAAGGTCAGATTGCAAAGCTGGGGCGCGAGCCATCGCGCCCCTTCTTGTTGGAGTCGCAGGCGGGCCCCGTCCGCTCCCGGCGGATAACCGAACACTGCCTGCTAGAATCGATCTATCCTCATGGAAGCCGCCCGCATTCGCAATTTTGCGATTATTGCGCATATTGATCACGGAAAATCCACGCTGGCCGACCGCCTGCTGGAGCTGACCGGATCCCTAGCCATGCGCGAAATGCAGGCGCAGGTGCTCGATTCGATGGACCTCGAGCGCGAGCGCGGAATTACCATCAAGGCGCATGCGGTCCGAATGCTGTACCCGGCGCAGGATGGACAGATCTACCAGCTCAACCTGATCGATACTCCGGGACACGTCGATTTTTCTTACGAAGTCTCCCGCTCGCTGGCCGCGTGTGAAGGCGCGCTCCTCGTGGTCGACGCTTCGCAGGGAGTTGAAGCTCAGACTCTGGCTAACTCATACCTCGCGATCAATCACGGCCTGGAAATTATTCCCGTGATCAACAAGATCGACCTGCAGAGTGCCGACGTCCCGCGCACCAAGGAGATGATTGAGAGCGCAGTCGGCCTGGATGCAACCGATGCCTTGCTGATCAGCGCCAAGACCGGGCAAGGCGTTCCGGATGTGCTCGAGGCGATTGTGAAGCGCATTCCGCCTCCAAAAGGCGTGCCGGAGCGTCATCTTCAGGCGTTGCTCTTTGATTCGTGGTTCGATCCTTATCGTGGAGTGGTGGTTCTGGCGCGGGTGTTCGAGGGGACGTTACGGAAAGGGCAGAAGATTCGTCTTTGGTCGAACGGCCGTGTTTTTCAGGTGGAAACTCTCGGTGTGCTCACCCCGAAGCCAGCGGAGATCGACGAACTGGTCGCGGGCGAAGTTGGATTCATCATCGCGAATATCAAGAATGTCGCGGATACGAAGATCGGCGACACCATTACCGACGACGACCGGCCGGCGCTCGAGCCTTTGCCGGGATTTGAAGAGATCAAGCCCATGGTATTTGCCGGTCTCTATACGGTCGATGCGCACGAACATACGCAGCTGCGCGAGGCGCTCGAAAAACTGAAACTGAACGATTCGTCATTTTTCTTCGAACCGGAAAGCTCAGTCGCGCTTGGATTTGGCTTCCGGTGCGGCTTTCTGGGTTTGCTGCATATGGAGATCATTCAGGAGAGGCTCGAGCGTGAGTATAACCTTGACCTGATCACGACGGCTCCCGGGGTACGCTATCAGATTACCAAGACAGATGGCGCGGTGATCGAGGTAGATAATCCTTCCCGTTGGCCGGATGTCAGCGAGATCGCAAAAGTCGAAGAGCCGGTGATTCTTGCGGTGATTTTGACCAACGAGGAATATGTCGGCGGCATTTTGAAGCTGGTTGAAGAGAAGCGAGGAAAACAAAAGAGCTTTGAATATGTCAGCTCTTCGCGTGTGATGTTGCAGTATGAGCTGCCGCTGAATGAAATCGTGCTCGATTTTTATGATCGCCTGAAGTCAGTATCACGGGGATACGCTTCGCTTGATTATCATCTGTCGGGAAATTGGGTTTCGCCGATGGCCAAGCTGGACATCATGGTGGCGGGCGAGCCGGTCGACGCTTTGTCGACGATCATCCATCGCGATTTTGCTTATGAGCGCGGGCGGGCGCTGGCGGCGAAGATGAAAGAGTTGATCCCGCGACAGATGTTCGAGGTGGCGATTCAGGCGGCAATCGGGGCTAAGATCATTGCCCGGGAGACGGTGCCGGCGATTCGAAAAAACGTGATTGCCAAGTGCTATGGTGGTGACATCTCGCGAAAACGGAAGCTGCTCGAAAAGCAGAAGGAAGGCAAGAAGCGGATGAAGCGCATCGGACGTGTGGATATTCCACAGGAAGCATTCCTGGCGGTGTTGAAGGTGGGCGAGGGCAGCAGCTAGTTGATGTTCGATAAGGTCACGGCGGAGGTTCCATGTTACGACTCCAAACGATAGTGATACTAGCAACGTGTTACGTAGCAGTCGCGTTCGGTCAAAACGGCGCTGCCCCATCTTCAGGGGCTCCTCCGGACCAGACCCAGCCCCCTCCGCCCGTTCAAGTGTCGAATGAAGTGATGCTTGGACGGGTTGACCGCAAAACGATGCCGGTCTATCCGGACGAAGCGATGAAAAAGGGAATTCAAGGCGACGTGGTTTTCAGGATTGAAGTCGATGAAACCGGAAAAATCACGAGCAGTACGCCAGTCGATGGCGACCCGGTGCTGGTCGCGGCAAGTACGGATGCGCTACGAACCTTTCACTTCCACCCATACTTGGTCAACGGAGTTCCCGTCAGGGTCAAGAGTCAACTGGGATTTCGCTTCGCGGTGAAGAAATCTGCCGATGGGGCGAATGGACGTGTGGAGTGCATCGCATCGCTTCCTGATCAGCCGTAGAGTTAGAAGGCGCTTTGATTCTATTGCAGCCGGAAACGTTCATTCATAAGGCGCTGCAGGCGCGGCCGATAGATTAGATCGTAGGCGAGCTCTTTGTCAGGGAACATGCTGAGTGCGGCGCGGCGGGCA
>Ga0302177_10003954_pt1 | contig 10318 bp, 15 predicted proteins | sample I_Palsa_E1_2_FD_198780 | JGI IMG/M metagenome (GOLD analysis project Ga0302177, IMG submission 198780) | Peat permafrost microbial communities from Stordalen Mire near Abisko, Sweden - I_Palsa_E1_2 | ecosystem: Environmental > Terrestrial > Soil > Palsa > Peat permafrost | place: Sweden... | reverse complement strand
TCCATGCCGCACCAACGGCAGGTCAGGTAGGGGGCCGCTACCAGCGCCACGAAGACTTGGCAGTTACCGAGGGAATCCAGCAGTTCCTGTGTCCACCGGCTACCCGGGCGCATCGACCGGTCCATGAACCCGGGCTCCTCGCCAGTCGCCCGACTGACCAACCACGAGACGTTCTCAGAAAGGTCGTCGAAGAACCTGATGACATGCCGGTCCGCCTCCCGGGAAGGCAGGGGCGACGCGTGTGCATAACTGAGGAAGAACATCGGCCCGGTCATCCCGCGCTTGCTCCAGCACCCGCCGATGCGGTGGCCACAATCCCGGCGACGAACCGCTCACCGTCCACCGTCAGCGCATGGCTGGCCAGCAGCGATTCCGCGACCTCGAGCACCCACGACCGGTAACGCAGGAAGCGTTGGCGCGGCCCGATAGCCTGGCGAAGACCCGTCAAAGCCAGAAATGCGTAGGCCCCGTGCAGGGCACCGACCACTGGCCTGGGATCCGGCCGCCACGGCACCCGCAACAGCACCGGGCGAGCGCTAGCTGAAACCAGCGGGTACAGGTCGGTCAGCGCGTTTAGCTTGACGTGCTGGAACTCATGCAGCAGCAGCTCGGCGAGGATGTCGTTCCGCGCCGGGAAAGCAACCGCCACCGAGCCGAACGCCTGCCGTGCCGTCGCCGCCCGCTCCTTGCCGGGGGCAGCACGCAGCGGTACCACAGCACGGAGCGAACCTTCGGCCATCACATCCAGGTACGAAGGCACCGCCTCAGCCAGGATGCGTCCGGCACCAGCAAGCCCCCGCCGCCATGCCTGCCACTGCGGAGTAGAAAGACGTCCCGTGACCGGCCAGTCATAGCAGTCTCGGAACGGGTCTAGGTCTTCAATTACCACCCCGCGTAGCTCACCTGTGTCCAGTTGCCGCGTCTGCAGCCAGCGCCCGATCCCACCGGTGACCATCCGACCGCCGTGCGCCCGCAGCACGACGACCCGTCCCGTGTCCGACGGCACGACCATTGCGCCCACGCCAGGAAGGTGAGCGCGGCCGTTGCGTCTCGGCACCGACAGATCCACGGTCACCCGGGCCCGCACCGCTGCCGCAAGCGCCAGCCCAGCCAGGTGAGCCCGGTCAAGATCCAGGTCAGTCCCGGGCGACGGACGCAAGCACCGGATCGCCCATGCGGCCACGCAGGGATTGGAGAGGACGTGCCGAACGGCCTGCGCATTCTGCTGGTCAAGCGAACACAGCAGTTCCCAGCCCGCGGCCGCCGCCGCACGTAGCTCCTCGTCGCGCCAGACATCCTTGTTAGCCGCGACCGCGGCGACCAAAGCCCGGGTCTGAGACTCCCAGGCTTGGGCCAGCTCACGCAGGGAGACCCGGTCGCCAGGACCGGCAGCGAACGCCGCGAACCCCTCGGCCGGGAGCTGATGTGCCGGCCGTCGGGTGTGCCTATCATCCGCAATGACCTTTGTGATCAGTTCCTTGAGGTCGGCGCAGTATACGCTCGGGTTGTCAAACCCTCCCGGTCCATACCGGTGCGCGTAGAGGCCCCCGCCACAGATCCGCACCACCGGGCAAGCACGGCATGTAGCGCACAGGGCATCGACACCGCTCTGTCGGGCTGCGATCTGCGGGTGCCGGGAAACGTCGTCGACGGTATGCTCGGCCAACCGCATCGCTGTCGCTCCCGCGCCGTGATGCGCGGTCTTCATCGAATCCGGCTGTTCCCAGCTCCCGTCGGTCTCGATAACGAGCACGTCCCCGGAATCGGTGCCGAACGCCTCGGTGAAGCTCGGACCGCCATGTTCCGCCGACAGGAGCGAATCGAACAGCCTGATCGGTACTGGCCGGCCTTCCCGGGTCCAGCGTCGGTAAATCCGCAGCAGCCAGTCGGCGTATGCCGTGTCCGCTGTATGCGCGGAAACGCCTTCGTCCGGACCCGGCAAGCGGTAAGGCGGATTACGCCACGTCGCGTGCGGCAGCAGCAGGTCAAGCCGCGGCGGTGCTTGTGCTACCAGCGCATCATAAACGGCATCTGGATCATTAGCGATATCTATCGTGCACAGGATTCCAGCGTAAAGATGACGGAATTCCGGCTCGCGTAGCAGCGACAGCGCGCGGTTAACCTGCGCATAGCTGCTCCGACCGCTCCGGAACCGGCGATGCCGGTCGTTCGCCACCTGGTCGCCGTCCAGTGACACCCCAACCTTGACGCCATATTCGGCAAACAGCCTGCACCACTGCTCGTTCAGCTGGACCCCGTTGGTGACTATCCGGAAATCGATGGCGGTAACCGGTGAGAGCCGCGTACGCAGCGTTTCCAGTACCACGCGCGCCTGCCGCACGCCAAGCAGCAGCGGTTCCCCCCCATGCAGAATGATGCAAACCTCTGAGAGCCCGTGCGCGACCGCATGCTCTGCGATGCGGCGCCCGGCCCAGTCCACAGTCTCGGCCGACATTGCCAATGGCATTCGGCGCCAGCCTTGATCGGCATGACGGTAGATGTAGCAGTGATCACAGGCCAGATCGCAGCGGCTGTGTACCTTCAGCACGAACTGCGAGATTGGCACGAAAAGCGACGCCAATTAAATGGCGGAATTGAACATCGCCACCCGCACCGGCCCCTCCATGCTCGCGAGAACCGCACGCACCAGCCGTTGCCCTTCACTGTCTGTTGCGAGCAGCCCCAGCGGAACATCCCGCACATCCACGACTGAGTTCTGCACGGCCAGCTCTGATGGTTCCGCTGTCACGTATTCCACAGCCTTCCCCTCGAAGGAGTCCCTCCAATTCAGGCTAAACCGCCGGGCTCCACCCGGCAAGGTGTTCGGGCGCGATGAGCATTACAGTCACGTTTTCACAGTCAGCGGTGACGTAACTGCCGCAACTTGTGACCCTTAGGGAGGCGATACTGGGGGAACACTCGAGATGTGCCGTAGTAAGGCGCTAGGGCATGTGGGTGATCAACAGGTCTCCGCATTGTTATATTATGTCCGTTTCGATTCACTGGCTTCAGATCCAGGGCGGGCCGGGGCCTCGGCAAAGTCATCCGTTAGCAATTCATGATCGTTTGCAGCGGTCGGCTGGACCGGTGGGCGTCGTAACGCAGGGCGGGCACCAGTGCGGTTTCCCCGGTCAGCCGCATGATGGTGATGGCCGGGTTGCGCAGGCTGGGCCGTCACGCAGGGCTGTTGCCGCTGCGGACCTGGGATCGGTCTCGTCGTAGGTGACGTTTGCACTCAGTGCAGATGGTCTTCGATTAACCAGTGGCGCCGGCGCGATGGCGGCGAGGTCCGCGGGCCGTGCCTGGAGGGCGGTTAGCGAAGTGACAGCTCAGACGATCGCTTACTGGGCCTCGCTGAACCGGAACGTCGCTCGTAATACGATGTAGTACGCTTGGCATGTGGCAGAGGACACCTACGACGGAATACCCATACCCGAGCTACCCATTGATGAGGTGAACTGGGAGCACCGTGGTGAGTACATCCGTACTAGGTCGAAGCGTAAAGGACCGCAAGAGTTCGATGTCGAGCCTGAGTGGGCGACAGAGGCGGTGATGGATCCACGAGCGGTCATCCGTCGAGACCCGGCTAGCCGAAGCGGTCAGGGGGTTCGAATAACCGGTTACTCAACTGGTGCGGGCCAGGTTCTGGCTGTGATTCTCATCCCGAAAGACCACCCGCCTACCGGGACCTGGTTAGGGGGCCAATTGCTGGTCCGCTAATGACCGCGACCGCCGTGATTACGAGGAGACGCCATGACACACGAGAACATCGCGGACCTGCTCGCAGAGGAGGCTGAGCAGGCCGAGCTGCATCGCGACGATGAACTCACCCCAGGGTTCCGCCGCGCTCGCCCTTCGCGCGAGCCTGCCCAGGTATACAGCCTGCGGATTCCCGTTGAGTGGCTTGAACAGCTACGCAGCCATGCCGCAGACAGGCACATGACCCCTTCCGCGCTGATGCGCGCATGGGTAATTGAGCGACTGGAAGCCGAGGCGACAGAGGAGGCAGCGCCTGACGATGCAAACCGGCCTGGCTCAGGCAGCAGCAAATTCCCGATGCAGACATTGCGTTTGGTTATACGGGAAGAGCTAGAGCGCGCTAATACGCGGCCAACCAGCGCAGGCAAGGCGTCCCGGGTCCAACGTCGTGCGCGTCAGCTACCTGGCCGGGAACGTGCTGAGATTAGGGCCTGGGCTAGGCAGCACGGCTACAAAGTGAGCGAGCACGGCAAGATCCCAGGCGCGATCGTGCGGGATTACAACGCTGCAGTCCCTAGTGGTAGACGAGCCATGCGCGACGCCTAGCGAGCAAGTACAGGACCGTCACCGGCGTGCACGGCTCTGACGCCCCGGCGGAGCTCGGACGCGATCTCCGCCGAGACGACCGCCGGATCGACGGCATCGGCCAGGGCGCGCTCGAAAGTCCGCGCGGACCGCTCCCCAGGCACGCCACCCGCCGCGGCGCGGCACGGTCAGCCGCACCGCGTAGCGCGTCGTCCACCTGCTGGCCGTCCCCCTCGGCATACCCTCATGATCACATAACGCCTCTGGCCTGCGACATTCCGGGAACGACACCCCCGCAGCCAGGTCACCACGGTCATCTCCTTGAGATCTCGGTGATGCCGCCGGAACCCCGCAGCTTTCCTGATGGCGCCAAGTCCGCCCGGCTGAGGCCAGCACCACTGCCGGATGACAGGACGCGACGCTGAACAAGACGTCTTCAGACGGCATGCCACGTCCCTGAGCGTCCCGCCGCGGCTGACTAGCCTGGGCCGCATGAACACGCTGGCTTCCTCGGCCGAACCGCCCGCCCAGGCACTTCTCCAGAAACCCCTCCCCCGCCGCTGGGCGAACGTCCAGGGCGTCGCCGCGCGGGCACGCAGCCTGGCACCGGTTCTCGGCGCTGACGCCGATCTGCTGGAAGCCGCCGCGTGGCTGCTCGACATCGGCTACGCGCCCGACCTGGCCACTACGGGCCTGCACGCACTCGACGGCGCCCGGTACCTGCGCGACGCCCAGCACGCCGACGCCCTGCTGTGCCGGCTGGTCGCCCACCACTCCTGCGCCATCATCGAAGCCGGCGAACGCGGACTCGCCGATGTCCTGACCCTGGAGTTCGAGCCCGCGCCGCACGCGCTTTCCAGCGTGCTGACCTACTGCGGCATGACCACCAGCCCGGACGGCGAGCTCGTGCCGGCCGAAAAGCGACTCGCCGAGATCCAGCATCGCTACGGCGCCGGGCACCTGGTGCCGGTCGATTCAGCGCGCCACGCCGATGATCCTGCGCGCAGTCGAGCAGGCCCAAGACAGAGCCGCCCGGGGCGCAGACCCGCAGATCGGAAAGGGTAATGCTGTCCTCTCCCAAGAGATCTGAGTTAGCGCGCTTGATTTTGCAGCGTGGTTCATGTTGGCGGGAGGGTTTGCCGGACCGGATCGTCCCGCCGATCTGAGTCACGCAGAGCTTTCCGCGTGCCGGCCGGTGATGGGCCCAGTCACTACGGCTCCACCACTCTGTCTTCGACATGCGCGCTGGGGTCAGGCGATGGTGACTCTAGTTTGTCCTTCAGCCGGGGGTCGAGCACGTGACCGCATTGCTTGCAGATGCGGGCCTGGGCCGCGATGTCCTCCGCGCACATCGGGCAGCGCCTGCGCTTTAGCGAGGGATCACGCATAAGGAGGGTCTCGACCACGGTGCGGGGCTGGACCCCGCCGCCCGCGCCGTCAAGGAGGGCGTGGCAGTACGCCGCGAGGTGCTCCGCGTCCTTGCGCAGGCGGTCATCGCGGGTGTCCACGAGCTGCTCGGCGACCTCGAGCGCGCCCCGTACGGATGCCTCGTCCTGCGCGCGGAGAGCGAGGTTCACGGCCTTCCAGGCCGCGCGCGCGGCTGCCCTGTGCTTGCCTGCGGCGAGGTCGCGCCGAGCGTGCTCGACCGATATCGAGGCGTTCATCTCACGCTGCCAGAGCATGTAGGGCAGCCCGGGCAGCCGAGCTGGACTGGATGGCCCGGGCAACGGCCTCGGGCAGGGGTGAGCACGCGGCCATGGTAACCCGTGAGAGCGCGCAGGGAGCGTGGACGGTACCAGGTCAACGGGACCGACCAGCGGGCTAATGACTCAGATCCCCGACGGCTTGAGCGGGGACGCCGCTCCACCAGCCTACGAAACAGGCGACGCCCGGGCCGCCACGGCGGAGGACGGGCAGGTGATCCAGTTCCTGGCCGGGGCGCCGGAGTTGCTGGCCCGGTACCGCAACGCGCCGCCCGCCGCGGCGGCGTGATCCAGGCGGCGATGGATGCCCGCCGCCTGGGCATGGGACCGGCGCTGCCGCAGGCTTCCCCGAAAGCAGCCGCGCCCGGGTACCTGACCGGCACCGAGTGGGATCAGCTGGCCGAGGACCAGGACTGGCTGGAGCAGGCCCTGGCCTATGCGGCCGTCCCCTGCAAAGGCGTCCGCGGTCCGCTTACCCGCATCCGCCCCCTCCCGGCCAGATCCCGCGCCACCGGGCCCGGCTCCCAGGACAACGATGAGCAGCTGGCCGACGGCCCGGCCAGCATCGCGGGCGGACCGCTGTACCGGCTCGCGGACTACCTGGACCAGCACGGCCGGCACCGCCACAAGGGCCAGTTCCCCCCGGCCCCTTTCTGGGCAGCCGCCGCAGATCACGCCTTGCCCGGCGACCAGGCCGCGCTTGGTGACGCCGCCCACGCGCGCGGTCTGTACCGTCACGCCGCCCAGCTGCACAAAATCGCCGCCGCCTATGGCAACCTCCGCGCTGTTTTGTACCTCGCCAACCCTCCGCAGTACCTCCGCGCCGATGTCGGCCCGGTGCGCTGGGCCGCCGCCCACGTCTCCCTCGACGACCCGCGCGGCGTGGCCAGGCTGCTGGACAGCCTGCGGGAGCCGGCCGCGGAGCAGCAGGCCACCGCGCTGCTGCGCCGTGATCCCGCCGCCCACGTCCCCCTCGACAGCCCGGGCGGCGTGGCCAGCTGCTGGACAGCCTGCGGCAGGCGGGCGCGGAGCAGCAGGTCACCGCGCTGGCCAGACACGCCCCCGCCCACGTCCCTATCGACGACCCGGGCGGCGTGGCCAGGCTGCTGGACAGCCTACGGTGGGCTGACGCGGAGCAGCAGGTCACCGCGCTGGCCGGACGCGCCGCCGCCCACGTCTCCCTCGACAGCCCGGGCGGCGTAACTAGGCTGCTGGACAGCCTGCGGCAGGCTGGCGCGGAGCAGCAGGCCACCGCGCTGGCCGAGCGGCTGCCGGGAGCAGGCCTGTTCGAGCTCTTCCGCGAGCAAGAGAGCCGCCAAGATCGGTTCCGATTTGGCCGAGAGGCTGACGGCAGCCCGGCCAGGCCATGGGGATGGGAAGATCTGGACTGACATGGCCGGGCTTAGTAATACATGATCTCGGACAGTGTCCGATAAGGGATCGGCGAGCGGACATGCAAGATTTCTGTCCCAAGGGTGCCGCAGCCTGCGGGAACCTGATCTCGCATGACCGGTCGGCGATGTAGTCCGGTGAAGGCCTCGCGTCCGGACGCGCCAGCGGCTGGGACCGAGGCCCTTACTCGGCGAGCACGGCCTGTGCGAGAGCGACGGTGAATACCGTGCCGGCGACGGCGAGCGCGATCCGAAACAAGGTCCTTAGCCACTCGATGACCTGCTGGCTGATTGCTATCCCCGTCGCGCACCAGGTCGCGAAGTGCTCGCAGTTGTTGCCGGTCAGGCTGTAGCGGCGTTCACCGACCCGGGAGAGTGCCCGCTGCACGGCCATGGCGCGTTCGGTCATCGTGGCGTCGGGGTTGGTGACCCGGGTGGAGCGCCCGCAGGCGAAGTCCGGGGGCAGACCAAGTAAGCCTGAAAGGGGCAATGGGCTTGGGAAGAGGGCCGGGTCGTTTCCTTCTGGGCGGTGAAGTCCTGCTCGGGCAGCTCGGTGACGGAGGAGATCATCCGGCAGTGGACGAGCGTGGTCACCGATGCCGGGGGCTGCTTGAACTGCGGGTAAGCAGTGCGCTCGATCGACGTCACCCGCGAGGCCTCTCCAGTCGGCTCGACCCAAGGACGCGCACACCGTAACGGCAGGCGGTCAATCCGCACCCCACAGCCACAGTTCACCAAACCGAAACCAAACCATGCAAACCGTCCCGCGCCGGCCAGCGGCGATGTCCCTCACCAGCCCATTGCCCCTTTCAGGCTTACTTGGTCTGCCCCCGGATTTCAGTATGAGGGGCCTGCCCCGGAAAAAAACATGCCGGCCGAGCGAACCGATCCGCCCCCTAGCCCCGTAAGTGAAGCACCCACGACAGAGCGACGGCAGGGAGGTCAAGTGGCAATCATGCCTGACTTCGACCTAGCCAAGCGGGGGCAAGAATTTCCCGGCCCTTCACAGAACGGAGCGCACCGATGGAGTACTCACCAAGGAACGCGGGATTCCCAGGCAGCAACTCGGCATTCCCCGGCCCTCCTGACGGCGGAACGCAAAGGCAGTCATCCGGGCAGCCGACGGCCGCCCCGGAAACCAGCAGCAGGCAATTCTCCTGGTCTGGTGTCGTGCGCCCGCGGCTCGAAGAGATAGCGATGCGAGAGAACGGCTTCGTGCTGGCGCTGTGGGGAGGCATCGGCATTGTTATCGGCGCTGTGCTGCCCTTCATCTTCCACACCCGGGAAACGGTCGACGGAACCCAGTTCGCCATCTCGTCCGGGGTCGGCATCGGGTACCGGTTCATTTCGCTCCTGTTCGGGCTCCTGCTGGCCGGGCTGGCAGTATCGACCCGCTACCGCCCGGTATACCGCCGGCCAATCGCCATCTCTGCACTCGTGCTGAGCCTGCTGGGGCTCGCCGGCTATTCCCTCTTTACCCTGGCCGGCGTCGCTGGCATCACTGAACAGACAGGCGTGCAGGTCTCGTGGTACCCGAACATCGGCACGCTGGATTCCATCGCAGGATGCGCGGCCTGCGCGATCGCCGCGATCGTCATGCTCCGTACCCGGCCCCCGGTACCGAGCGAACCCCGCTAATTCCCGGCTCGGGTACAGCTGGCCTTTCCAGCCGCCCCGAAAAGCAACCAGCCGACGCAAACGGTCGCAGATACCGGCGGGCCACCCCAGACTTTGATCCGCGGGCATGGTGGCGGCAGTGCTGACGCTGGACTGCTTAACGTCGCGGTGGGAGGGACCTGCGGGGGCAGCCCGGACGGTACGAAATTCCCGGTGGACATGCTCGTGGACTACGTGCACGTCTGGCAGTAGGTATATCCAGAAAACAAGGAGGAGTAATTATGCAAGGCACTGTAAGGGCAGCGGTTCTCGGCACGGTACTGGCAGCCGTGCTCGGGGTGGCGGGGTGTAAGGGTGTGGCCAGTCCATCAGCCGGCGGCAGCTCAAGTTCGCCAGTGACCAGTTCAAGTTCGCCAGTGACCAGTCCATCAGCCGGCGGCAGCTCAGCCGGTGGCGGCAAATCAGGTGGCGGTTCAGCCGGTGGCGGCTCCGGTGGTGGCAGATCAGGTGGCAGCTCAAGTTCACCGGCACCAATGGCCAGTCCAAGCGACAGTCCTCCAAGTGACAGCCCGCCAAGCAGCCCGCCAAGTGACAGCCCGCCAAGCAGCCCGCCAAGTGACAGTCCGCCAAGCAGCCCTCCAAGTGACAGTCCGCCAAGCAGCCCGCCAAGCAGCCCGCCAAGTGGCTCAGATATGTGGGATCTGAATGGCGCCACTGATAGTTGTAATGGCAATAATGGCAATTGCATCGCGGTCGTTTTCAGCAACGGTGATGCGCAGGAAGACGATGACACCGTAGAGTTCGTTCAAAGTGCAAGTGGTGTTATCGGTGGAACGCTGGTTGATCCGGACGTTGATCCTGGACCAGCTGGCGGGCCGATATTCGGAACGATCAGCGGTACCAGCGTCATGTTCACTTTCGACTACACGACTGCCGATGTTAGCTCTAGTGAGGGTGCCACCGCTGCACCGAACACTGCTCAGGGCACGAGGACGTATATCGGTACCATTAACCCGAACACGGGCGCGGTCGCCGGCACGTGGATCGAGACCGGCAGCGCGATGCCTAACAGCGGTACCTGGTCACTGGAATACGACGCATTTCCTGAGTAGGACAACAACAGAGGGAGAAAAATCATGTACGCACACACCTATGACGTGACGATCGACGCCAAGACCTACGCCAGGCTCAGGGAAGCCATAGGCGCGCCACGCGCCGGCGTGGCCCTCTCTGTCAAGCTGTCGTGAGGCACCCGCCCCTCAGTAACCACTGACCACCCCGAGGGCGGGGATGGAGACACTTTCCTACATGACAATGACCGTG
>Ga0302177_10003952_pt1 | contig 10320 bp, 7 predicted proteins | sample I_Palsa_E1_2_FD_198780 | JGI IMG/M metagenome (GOLD analysis project Ga0302177, IMG submission 198780) | Peat permafrost microbial communities from Stordalen Mire near Abisko, Sweden - I_Palsa_E1_2 | ecosystem: Environmental > Terrestrial > Soil > Palsa > Peat permafrost | place: Sweden: Abisko... | reverse complement strand
TCGTTGTCCACCCACATCCGGACGGCCACGAAGGTCTCGGTCCGGGAGTCCGCCGCGACGCCTTCGGTATCCCGGTAGCCCTCGTACTGGCCCACAACCACGTCGTCGTGGGTGAGGGGTCGAAAGCAAGCGATGACCTCCTCCCGTGACTTGCCCAGGCACTCGGGTTCGAGGCAGTGCGGTGGATCCATCGCGACTTCCGCCGCCAGCTGCATGAGGTGCGTCACCAGCATGTCGAGAATGGCTCCGGTGGACTCGTAGAACGACGCCCGCATCGCCACGTCGAGCGTCTCGGGTACATCGACCTGGACGCACTCGATATGGCTTCGATCCCAGGCACCGGCGAAGAGCCCATTGGCAAAGCGCATGACGTGAACGTCCTGGGTTGCCTCTTTGCCCAGGAAGTGGTCGATCCGGTAGATCTGCTTCTCCTCGAACGTCTCGTGCGCGATGCGGTCGAGCTCGGTGAACGATTCCAACGAGGTGCCGAACGGCTTCTCGTAGACCACCCGCGAGCCGTGGGCCAGGTCATGGGCGCCTATGGCTTCGGTCAGAGGGCCGAAGGCCGCGGGCGGGACGGCCATGTAGTGGATCAGCTGCGGGTGGCCGCCCAATTCCTCTTGGGCCTGCTTCACCACCTCGAGCAGGCTGCCGGCATTGGAGGTCTCGAATCCGCCACCGGCGAAGCGCACGCGGGCCCGGACTTCGTCCCATGGACCCTGAGAGGGCTTCGGTCCGAACTCCTCGAGGCTCTGCCGCATGCGCTCCTGGAAGTCCTCGTCTGAGAGGTCGCCCCGGCCGTTGCCGATCAGGCGCCAGTCGGTGGGAAGCAATCCGGCGATGGCCAGTTGAAAAAAGGCCGGCAGGACAAGTCGGTGCGCCAGGTCCCCCGTTGCTCCGTAGAGAATGAAGACGGTGGGGTCGGGGGTGAGGGCGCTGGTGCTGTCTGACATGGGCGCTGCTCCTTCGGTGGTCGGGAGTGCGGTTCGGGCCGGCACCCGTGCACCCCAGCCTTGGTTCGTGGGTGCGGCGGTTACGAGGTCGAGCGCGGAACAGCGTTTGCCGCGGCGAAGTCGGCGTCCGTCACGGCCTCTAAAAGTTCGGCAAGACCGATCGTGATCGTCGTGTGCGACATCAGCGTGCTCAAGGTGGCACCGTGCCAGTGCCGCTCGTTGGGCGCGATCCATTCCGTACCGCCTGCGCGCACCCGCTGTGGGGCCTCGCCGTCCTTGCAGACGAAGCCGTACCCAGATGTGATCTGGAGCAACTGTCCGTGCTCATGCTGATGCCACGCCGTCTGCGCGTTTGGCGAGAACACCACGGTGCCGACGTCCACACCGTCTGTCTTGGGCATGATCGGATCGAACCACGCCTCGCCGGTGGCCGCTTTGTTCAACCCCGACGGTTGGACCTGATCGTCACCTCGCACGATCAACATGCAGCACCTCGCTCCCTCTGGCTTACCCTGCAAACCTTAGTGGGGTCCTCCGTTTCGATCCGGGGTTGCTCCATCGGTTTGCCTGAGCAGCCGACAGCACACGGTCGCTGCGTAACGGCCGATCAGGGTCACGAGAACATCGTCGGCCGATTGGTGTCGGCTGCGTTTGCCCCTTGCCTACAGTCAAGGGGTGGCACTCGGGCACGTCTCCATCGCCACGACCCAGCGGTATCTGGGCTTCACGGCCGTGCGAGAGCTGCGGGGACCGATGGAGGGATCGAAATGCGTAAGCCTCTGGCCTTCGGCATCGCCGCCCGCGTCATCGTTAACGGAGCCGTAACGCAAAGTCGCAACGTGTCGACAGCGGGCGTCCGTAGGCTCCAATCGAGCGAACCGGCCGGACGCCAGCTTCCCCGTGTCAGTGAGTCCCCCCAGGAGACGGTGCCGGCCGGTTCGCTCGGGCACGATATCTGAGCAGATCCTCGCCGTAACCTCGGCCTTCGACGGGTTCGTTCGGCGTCAGTGGGGCTGTCGATCTTCGCCTGTGTGGCCTTGATGAGGGGTATCCACTCCTCGCCGGTGGCGAAGCTGGCTCCCTTTTGCCAGACTAGGGGTGGCACGAAGGGGTCCCTACTCCCCCGCGACGGATGCTCCCCGCCGGGTACACGTCGCATCTGTGCCCGAAGACGACCCCGGCCAGCCCTAGCTGGCCGGGGTCGCTTCGTTTAGATCGGCACACAATGCAGGCCAGTTGAACTCAAGGCCATTTCTCGCAAACTAGAGCGGCGTCACCTGTAGGAATCGGTCGGCGAAGGTGATCGTCGTCCCGCCCACGGTCTTGTAGACCATCTCGAATGTGTGCTGGCCGGGCTCGAGGCGCGAGATGATGACTGATGCCGACTGGTTGCCGGCGATGCCGACCGCCTCACTTCGCGACGACACGGCGAAGTAGAGAGCCTCGTCGAGCGGATCGGCTGGCGGGTTGCCCTCGACACTGACGCCCAGCAACCCGGCGGACTGTTTGTAGGTTTTGCCACTGCCATCGTTGGTTCTCACGGCAACCAGATTCTCGTGGGTCGAATATTGGCCACAGCTGGCGCACTTGGGCGCTGTTCGTTTGGTTAGGTCGTTCATCGGTCGAAATAACTCCAGTTCTTGCGAATGTTTCTCGTTGGTCGAAGTCGTGTAGCGGTCGCAGCGATGGGTGCCTCGTCTTGGGCGGTCTGTGGACGGATCGTCCAGCGGTCGTCCAGCGAGAGCGGCAACGGTCGAAGCTCGCCGTAAGCGGTCACCAGCCAGCCGCAAAGAGGCAAGACCGTTCGCACGCCGTCGTCGGAGCGCTCAGCGACCCAGCCGTTAGCGGGAATGCACGTCGGTGCTACTTAACCCGGGCCAGTTGAATTAGTGAGCGCCTCCTGCGGCGTTCTAGATGCCTCCGGTGGCACTGTGTAGCGCGGTCGGTTAGATCTCATTATCACTGCGGGCTTCGTCCTTTTCAGCTAGTTCGGCTGCTCGTCGTTCACGGATAGCGCGGCCTGTTGCCGCGAGGTCGGCAAGTGATGACTGGGTGCTGGCTTCTGACTGGCGCAGCTGGGCGCGTCCCGCGCTGTCAAGACCGAGCTTGCGGCCAAGGTCACCAGCGAGCCGGTCCGTAGCGTTGGCTTGTTCCCACATCCGAATTGGCACCTTGCCTGGTCCGGCAGTGGCGATGATCTCGGCCATAGATGACTCAAGGATCAGCGAGCGGGCCTCAACGCGCAGGAACCGAGCCATGGCGATGGCGATGGCGTCGACATCCTCCACCCACGGGCACAGCTCGAAGAGTCTTGGGCGAATTTGGGCCGCTTGGGCTTCCAGGGTCCGCTCACTGTCGGCACCGTGTACAAGCGAAGCGGTGTTGCCTTCCTCGAATGGCGGCCATGAGTAATGCCGCGCCGCTCCATGACCTGTTTTGGTCGTCATTGGGCGTGATCCTTCGTCAAGGGCGTGTGATTAGGTGACACACTTTCTGACGGCTGACCTGCGGCGATGGAGGGACTTCTACCGCAGTTCTACCGATATGGGCTTTACACGCATCGTTGCGTGGGGTCGAACAACTTGGCTCAAAATGGCGCTTGCGTGTCGAATTGACAGTCATTGCATCAAAACGGAAGCGGTCCTGCCTAGTCATCGATGGGTTGTTGCGAGGCAGTGCTGTAGCACGCAACGTTCCCCCATATGCACGCACAGATCGACTCAAGGACTGAATGGCCGTTGTGCTGACGTTGTGAACTGCAGTTCCACATGGGAAAGACTCTAAGCATGAGGGGAACAATCCAGCAGATGCGTTTATTCAACGACGAGGCCTATGCGCCGGTGCCGCCGCCGTCATTCGGTCTAGGAAGACTGCTTGGCCTCGTCGTGATCTTGGGTACGTGGGCACTGATCGCGTGGATGATCTGGATGCTCACCTAAGCGCATCAGCGTTCGATTTCCCCTTCGCTCAACCTGGCGCACAATGGCGCACAATGGCGCACAATGGGGAGACGAAACCGCCATCGTGGGAACTCGAGGCGAGGAACGAAGCTGAGCGGCTCCGACAGGCAATTAACGCACTGGCGCAACTGAACCGTGCCTTTGACGAGGAGGGGGTTTCTGAAGCGGAGTTCTTTGAAACCATCAACCACGCCAACGACGTAGCCCTGAAGAGCGTCAAATGGGTTGCCGATTGAAGGCAATCAGCCACACCACAGAACAAATTGCAGTCGATGGTCTACGCAATCTTTGTCGAGTGCTTATCGGCTTTGGCCTACTGCGTCTTCGTCTACCAGCAGTCTCTCGCCATCTTTGGCATCTCACCCGACCTGGATAGCGGCGACGGCGATCTCGCCGCGTCGGGAATCGTTTCCGCCATGATTTTTGGAGCGTGAAAACGGAAAAACGTAGCGAAGGATGGGAGATGGTTTCTTGGACCGCCGCCGCACTGAAAGTGGAGCGATACCGATCAGGCTGGCGAGCCATCGTTTGGCTGCAAGGCGTCTAAGAGTTGGAGTGCTGTCTCAGCGCGTCGTGCGACGGTCCCGTACCCGTTGGCCGCCCCGGATAGGTGCGCCTTCGTGAGAAGGTCCTGGGCCTTCTCGATATCTCCCGTGCCTCGTCGATCGGCAAGCATCTTCCCCCAGAGGAGATTCGTTCGGGCGCCGAAGTACTTTGCGTCAGCGCGTTCGCTCGACGCGGCAGATTGGGCGAAGTAGGCGTCTGCCTGGTCGTAGCGACGAAGGACGCTGGCGAGACCTCCAAGAAAGAGGCTGACCGGTCCTTCCACCGTTGGGCCCATCGTCGTAGACCAGAGATCCCCCCACGGAGCCAGCCGGTCGAACAGTGGCGCGGCGTACCGAGGATCGCCGCATTGGATGGCAGCATCGCTGTACGAGACCATTGTGGTGAGCCAGGTGACGTCCTCGGGGACATCGAAATCCACGGCCGCTAGCTCATCGAGCAGGTCCCGAGCCTCGTCGGTGCGCCCACCTTCGCTGTGGGCCACAGCCAGAGCTGCTACGAAGCCCGGCAGCCCAGGATTTTCAGCTGCTGCCTCTTCGATGAAGGGAGCAAGGTCGCCCATGATGCCCCGCTGAAGGCTGACAATCGCGAGCTGTGCGCCAAAGATAATGGTGGCGTCCGGTTCGCCGATCTCGGTGCCGATCCGAAGGGCCTCCAAAGCCAGCCGTTCCGCCTCGTCGGGATCTCCGGCTACCTGCGCCCGCATGGCACGCACAAAGGCCAGTACCCAGTTCAACGACGGCTGAACGAGTCTCTCGACCGTTGACCCCATGAGCTCGAGACATCGATCCACTTCGCGCATGTCCCCAGCGCGGCAAGCCGCAACAGAGCGTCGATCGGCAGCCAAGAAGAGCTGTACCGGGTCACCGAGGCGCTGGGCTCGGCTCAGCGCGTCTGCGGACCAGGTGAGCGCCTCAGACATCTCGATCGGGTTGAAGGCGATGTTGAGGACCCGCAAGATGATGGCCTCGTCACCGTGCGCCCGAGCGATAGAGAGGGCCTCTCGAGCCAGTGCCTGGCGACGCTCGCTGGCAGTGCTGAAAACGAGCTCCGAACACAGGGTTGCCAGAACGAGCGCTCGATCGTGACTGTCCCCCGAGAGCCGATCGAGAGCCAGTTCGAGCATCTCGACCCTGTCCGTGTCGATGGTCCCGGCAGAGCTGACCCAACCGCGGTTGTTGGCCAGAGCAGCAGCTACCAGCCGTTCGGTGTCACCGATGTCGACGGCCCGGCGCGCAGCTTCGAGGAGCGTCTCGCGAAAGGCGGGGTCCCCCGTTTGGCGCTGCGCCGTCCCCAACCCGATGCCCAGGTCGATGCCCAACCCGAGATCGCTGTCGATGGTCCGGGCGTAGAGGTCGAGCGCCTGGGCGTAATAGTGCAGGGCGTCAGCCGGGGCCAGGGATGCCAGAGCGGCGTCGCCAGCCTGATGGGAGTAGCCGATTGCCCTGATGAGATCGATGGGTTGTGTGGCGGCAGTCCAGTGTCGAGCGAGTTCACCGATCCGTGCGCCGGGGTGGTCCCCGCAGAGATCCTCCAAGGCCTCCGCCACCTGCCGGTGTACCCGAGCCCGACGGTTGGGACCAAGGTCCTCAGACAATGTGTGCTGGATGAGAGCATGGGCGAAGTTGTACCGACCCGAAGCATCATCGGGTTCGCGCACCAGAGCGACAGCCGAGGCGGCTTCGAGGATGTCGAGGAGATCGTCTTCGGTCGTCTTGGTGGCTCGTGCCAGAAGTTCGAGGTCGAAGTCCCGACCGATGACCGCCGCCACCGACAGCACCCGCTCTGCGTTCTTCCCGAGCCGTCCCACCCTCGCCCCGATGACCTCGCGGACACTGTCAGGCAAGGCCACCTGCTCAAGGGTGATCTCAGAGGTCCATCTCCCCGTGGCGTCCTGGTAGATGGTTCTGGTCTCTGCCAAATGGCGCAGCACCTCGCTCACGAAGTACGGGTTGCCGTCGGTCTCGCGATATACGGCGTGAGCGAGGCCCACTCCGGCGTCGTCGAGGGTCTGACCGGCGGCGGCCTCCAGGTATGCCACCACATCGTTGTCGTTCAGCCCGGCCAACTCGATACGGCTTACCCCACTGTGCCGGCGAAGGGCGGCCAGGGTGTCGGTGAGCGGATGGGAGTGCGACAGTTCGCTGTCGCGATATGTCCCGAGCACGAGCACCCGCATGGCCTGATCAGCCGCAGTGAGGTGCCGCAACAACAGCAGGCTCCCCTTGTCGGCCCATTGGAGATCATCGAGGACGAGGACGAGGGGCTGGTGCTCCGAGACCCTGGCCAACAGGTCGACGATGGCTGCGAAGAGCAAGAACCGTTCGGTTTCGGTGTCGGTGGCCTTAGACGGAGGGAGGTCGGGGATTCGGCTGGCCAAGGCCGGGACCAGCCTCGACAGTTCAGATCCATGAGTTTCGATGTGGACGACAAGTTGATCCTGGCGAGCATGGGTGACGTAGTGACCGAGGGCCTCACCGAAGAGTTGGTAGGGGGTAGCGAGGTCCTCCTCGCAGTGGCCGAACAACACGCAGGCCCCATTGTCGAACGCGGTCCGCGCCGCTTCAGCCGCCAGTGTGGTCTTGCCCAGACCGGCCTCGCCCGAGATCAGCAGAACCTCCCGGCCTTCCCCCTCGGACACACGCTTCGCGGCGTTCGTCAATGACTGCAGGTCAGATGCGCGCCCGACCACGCCGACGGCTGGGCGCATAGCCAGACGAGCGGGAAGAGGTACGCAGATCACGATGTCCGTTTCTCGAAGGGGTTCCCATAGCACTTCGACGGTCTCAAGCGATTCGGACAAGCCCTTGAGGGTGAGTTCTCCGAGCGACCGGCACTCGTGGCGGTTGCGGCGACCGGCCATGGCCCGCACGACATCCGTAGCCAAGACTTGCCCACTGTCGCAAGCCGCACACAGCCTGGCTGCCTCGACAACAGGATCTCCAAAATAGTCACCGTCTTCTCGGGTGACCTCCCCGCCACTGAGGCCAACCCGCAGGCCCACCGAGTGCTCACGATTCCGGTTGTCCTGCTCCACGACCTGTTGCATGGCCACGGCACAGGCAAGGGCGGCCGACGCCGAAGCGAACGCGACCATAAGGCCGTCACCGAGGTTTTTGACCTCCGTGCCTTCCGCCTGGGCGATCGCCTGGCGCAGGATCGAAAGGTGACCTCGGCGGACCTCTTCAGCGGCGTCGGGAGACAGACGTTGCGACAACTCCGTTGACCCCACAACATCGGTGAACAGGATCGTTGTGCTCTCGATGGCCAAGAAACACCTCTGGCTTGGAGGGCTCCAGGGTAGGCGAAGACGCCAGCCGCTTGCCAAGGTGCAAGAGGCCCCTTCTGGGGAGCTAGGACACAAAGCCGCCCGTGGCTAGCCGGCGCGAGCGTTCAACGTCGCCCACTGAAGATGCAGCGATATTGATCGGGCTGGCGACCCATCGTTTGCCTGTCAGGCGTCTAAGAGTTGGAGTGCTGCCGCAGCCCGACGTTCGACGTTCGCGTACCCATGGGCTGCTGCGGCGGCCTGCGCCTTCATGAGAAGGTCCAGAGCCTTCTCGCTGTCACCCTCGGCCTTGCGTTCCGCGAGCATGCTCCCCCAAAGAAGATCGGTGACGGCAACGAAAAACTTGGCATTCATCCGGGCGCTCATGGCGGCAGATTTCACGAAGTAGGCGTCCGCCTCGTCGTAGCGTCGGAGTACGGTTGCGAGTCCACCGAGCGACTGGCTAACCAGACCTGACGCGGTGACGCTACCGGAAGCCACTGACTGCTCGGCCCAAGGAGCGAGTCGGTCGAAAATCGGTTCGGCGTACTTAGGGTCCCCACAATGGACGGCCGCTTCGGCGTAGCAGAACATCCCTGTTATCCACGCCTGGTCCCCAGGGAGATCGAAGTCTGCCGCTGCGAACTCCTCCAACATATGCCGGACGTCCTCGGCGTGGTTGGCTTCTGCGTGGGCCAACGCCAGCGCCGCGGTAAACACTCCTGGAGTCGCGACAGCCTCGTCAATCATCTCCTCGATAAGTGGAATCAGCTCACCCATCGTTCCTCGTTGGGCGCTTACGACCATGAGCTGCCCCCCAAAAAAGAGGGCAGCATCGGGCTGGCCACAGTCAGTGCCGATTTGTAGGGCCCTCGTCGCCAGCTGTTCTGCGAGTTCGGTATCCCCGGCGATCTGCGCTCGCTTGGCAAGGTTGAATGTATTCGTCCAGCTCAGAATCGGCTGATCGAGTTTCTCGGCCAGGGCACACATGATCTCGATGCAACGATCCATCTCGTCGATGTCCCCGGCCAAGAACACGGCCGTTGCCCGTGAGTGGGCCATGAGAAAGAGCAGCACCGGATCACCGACGCGCTCGGCTCGAGCCAAGGCGTCCGCCGTCCAGGTCAACTGCTGCTCGAACATGGAAGGTACGAGCAGTGGAAACAGGACCTGATTGACCACGCGCGCGATGGTGGCATCGTCACCCGAAGACTCGGCGATCACCAGCGCCTCATCAGCCAAAGCCTTCCGCCGTTCGAGAGTGCTCCCATAGGAGAGTTCTGAACACAATGTGGCGAGCACAAGCGCCCGGTCATGGTGATCGAATGGGAGGCGATCAAGGGCGATTTCCAACACCTCGACCTTGTCGGTGTCGGTGGCATTGTTATTGCTGGTGTAACCCCGGTCGTTCGCCAGTGCGGCGGCAACGAGCCGGTTCGTATCGCCGAGATCAGCCGCCTGTCGAGCGGCGGTGAGGAGCGTTTCTCGGGAGGCGGCGTCGCCGGTCTGTCGTTGAGCTGTGCCGAGCCCAATCGCCAAATCGATTCCCAGCACCGGATCGTGGTCGGCGACCTGGTGGTAGAGGTCAAGGGCCTGGGCGTAGTAGCGCAGCGCGTCGCCCGGGGCCAACGCGCCGAGCGCGGCATCGCCCGCCCGTTTCGAGTAACCGATGGCCTTGGCCAGGTCGAGGGGCTGGGTGGCACATGTCCAGTGCCGGGCCAGCTCGCCCACCCGCTCCCCCGGTCGATCCCCGCAGAGGTCCTCCAGGGCTTCGGCCACTTGTCGGTGGGACCGTGCTCTTCGGTTGTGACCGAGGTCCTCGTACAAGGTCTGCTGAATAAGGGCGTGGGCGAAGCTGTAGCGGCCGCTGTCGGCCACCTCGCGCACTAAAGCAGCAGAAGCAGCGGCGTCAAGAATGTCGAGCAGGTCGTCCTCGCTGGCCTTGGTGGCTCGGGCCAACAGGTCGAGGTCGAAGTCACGCCCGATGACCGACGCCACCGACAGCACCCGTCCGGCGTCCTTCCCCAATCGCCCGACCCTCGCCCCGATCACCACGCGCACACTGTCGGGTAGGGCCAACTGCTCCAGTGTGCTCTCGGCCACCCACCGACCGGTGGTGTCCTGGTAGATCGCTCCGGTCTCCCACAGGTGGCGCAGCAGCTCGCTCACGAAGAACGGATTGCCATCGGTCTCCCGGTAGACAGCATGAGCCAGGCCGACCCCGGCGGCGTCGAGACTCTGACCTGCAGCCGCCTCCAGGAGTGCCACCACTCCGCTGTTGTCGAGTCCCGCCAGTTCTATGTGTGAGACGCCGCGCAGGCAGTGGAGGGCGGCCAGGGTGTCGGTGAGGGGGTGGGTCTGTGACAACTCGCTGTCTCGGTAGGTCCCGAGGACCAGCACTCGCTTGGCTTGTTCAGCCGACGCCAGGTGGCGGAGCAGAAGCAGGCTGCCCTTGTCGGCCCATTGGAGATCGTCGAGGACGAGGACGACGGGCTGTTCTTTGGCCATGGTATCTAGAAGACCGACAACGGCGGCAAAGAGCAGGAACCGCTCGCTGTCGGAGTCGGTCGCCTTT
>Ga0302177_10003948_pt1 | contig 10323 bp, 11 predicted proteins | sample I_Palsa_E1_2_FD_198780 | JGI IMG/M metagenome (GOLD analysis project Ga0302177, IMG submission 198780) | Peat permafrost microbial communities from Stordalen Mire near Abisko, Sweden - I_Palsa_E1_2 | ecosystem: Environmental > Terrestrial > Soil > Palsa > Peat permafrost | place: Sweden... | reverse complement strand
GCCTTCGGCAGCCGAAGCGGGCCCCACCCGAGCAGGCCGGCCCCGATAGCGAGTGCAAGGTAGAACTTTTTGCCCACGGACAATGCCGTGTAGGCAGTGCCGTCATGTACGTGCACTTCCGGCACCGATTTTCCGGCCCCAAGGGGGTTGTGGTGACCACGGGAAAGGTGCGGACATCGAGGACGTCGAGCCCAACGCTGTCGGACGGCCATGACATAATCGAACGTATGTTCGAAGATACGTGGTCTGCGATGGAGCGGTTACGTGCCGCGGTGCGGACCGAGAATCGGGCAGCAGGTCAACGACTGGCCGTCATTGGAGAGCTTGACGTGCTGTGGCTACGGCAGGTCGGCGAGCGGGAGACGTGGTGCACCGACACGCAGGAGGCGATCACCGCGGAAGTGGCTGCGGCATTGGGGATCACCCAGGGGTTGGCGGCGAGCTATCTGGAGTACTCGCGGGCGATGCGGTTGCGACTGCCGAAGGTGGGCGAGTTGTTGCGGGCCGGCGATATTGACTATCGGACCTTTCAGACGATCGTCTACCGCACCGATTTGATCACTGATTCTGACGTGCTGGCTGCCGTCGATATTGAGTTGGCGGTGAAGGTCGCGCGGTGGCCGGGAATAACGCAGGGCCGATTGGGCGGTTACGTGGACCGGGTTGTGGCCCGCGCCGATCGCGATGCGGTGCGGCGGCGTCGTGAGCGCCGCGGCGATCGAGAAGTGTCGATCTGGGGCGACGCGGATGGCTTGACCGAGATATTCGGCCGGCTGATCACCACCGACGCCCACGCGGTCGATGCCCGACTGGACGCCATCGCCGCCACGGTATGCGCCGACGACCCGCGCACCCGCAACCAGCGCCGCGCCGATGCCATGGGCGCCATGGCCGCCGGGTCCGATCGGCTGAGCTGTCGTTGTGGGCAGCCCTGCTGCCCGGCGGCGGCCACGCCGACGCCAAGTCCGGTGGTGATCCACGTGATCGCCGATCAGGCCAGCCTCGATGGCACTGCGCAGACGCATGGCTCGATGATCGGATCCGACGCGCTGATTCCCCCGGAGCTAATCGCCGACCTGGCCAAGTCAGCCGAACTTCGTCCATTGGTCCATCCCGCCGATGCGCCGCCGGAACGCGGCTACACGCCGTCGCAGGCCCTCGCGGATTTTGTGCGTTGCCGCGACATGACGTGCCGGTTCCCCGGTTGCGACAAGCCCGCGATGAACTGCGATCTCGACCACACGATCCCATATGCCGATGGCGGTCGGACGCAAGCGTCTAACCTCAAATGCCTTTGCCGCCTTCATCACTTGTTGAAGACGTTCTGGGCCTGGCGCGACCATCAGCTACCCGATGGAACGCTGGTGTGGACATCGCCATCCGGGCAGACCCATGTCACCACCCCCGGCAGCGCATTATTGTTCCCTGGTCTCTGCGTTCCGGCTCCAGGCCCTCTCGCTCCGGACGCTACCTGGCCGCGGTGTGATGACCGAACAGCGATGATGCCCAAGCGTCGACGCACCCGCGCCCAAAACCGGACTAATTACGTTGCCGCCGAACGGCGACACAACCGGGCGGTTCACGAGTCGACGCGGCGACTGCCGATCGTCGCGAATGACGAGCCGCCGCCCTTCTAGGACGAGGTATCCGCAGCTACTTCTTGGACGGGATCACAATCACCACGATCAGCGTCAGAATGCTGAAAAAGAACCCGAGAATGCCCCAGCCGAATGGGTTGCGGCCCTTGGTCGCTGCGATGACCCCGGAGATGATCGCCGCGATCACGCCACCAACGGTGAGGAAAATGAAGTGAATGCTGCGCAGAATGAAACCTGCGGCCTCGGGCTGGCTGTAGCTGGCCAGTAACAGTTGATGAAGCATGACGACCTCCTCGACGTCGAAAGGGGGCGTCCTGCTCTACCCCGCGTTTAAATACCCGAAAGAGCCCGAATCAAACGATCGCGCAGCGGGAGACGCCCATCGAGTTGGCGCCCGCGGCCGCTCTAGCTGTTACGCAGGCCGTCAATGAAAGCCTGGGCTTCTTCCCAACTGGGCAACAAACCGGCGGCGCGCACCTCGTCCAAGGTTGGCGCGGCGGCGTCGCGGTCGGAGATCAGCAGCTCGTGCCCACTCGGCCAGGCGATCGCTAACGCTGGGTCGGTGGGGGAGATGGTGTGTTCGCGCTGCGGGCTGTACTCCGCTGAGCAGAGATACATCACCGTCGAATTATCTTGCAGCGCAAGGAATCCATGCGCCAGACCTTCGGAGAGGTAGACCGATTTGCGGCTGCGGTCGTCGAGCACCACCGCGTCCCAGTGGCCGAAGGTCGGCGAGCCGACCCGGATGTCGACAACGACATCGAACACCGAGCCGGACAGACAGGTCACGTATTTGGCTTGGCTCGGGGGTAGCTGCGCGAAATGCAGGCCACGCAGTACGCCGGCCGCCGACACAGAGCAGTTGGCCTGCCGGACATCCAGGCGATGCCCCGCGAACTCCGTGAAACCGCGGTCAGTGAGCCATTCGAAGAACAGTCCACGCGAATCAGGATGCACCGCCGGCGTGATCTCCCATGCTCCGGCTATGTCGAGTTCCCGGACTTGCACGTCACTGACCCTGTCGTTCGTAGCGAGCCTCGGCGGCGTCTTTGAGGGGCCGCCACCAGGATTCGTGGTCGCGATACCAGTCGATGGTGGTGCGCAACCCTTCAGCGAAATCGGTATGCTTTGGCGCCCAGCCTAATTCATTGCTCAGCTGAGACGGATCGATCGCATACCGGAGGTCGTGGCCGACTCGGTCGACAACGTGGTCGAAGTCGTCGGGATCGCGTCCCATCAACTCGAGCAGAGTCCGCAGCACGGAAAGGTTGTCGCGTTCGCCGTCGGCGCCGATCAGATAGGTCTGCCCGGTCCGACCGTCGTCGAGGATACGACGCACCGCGTCGTTGTGGTCCTCGACGTGGATCCAGTCCCGGACGTTGGCCCCGGTGCCGTACAACTTCGGCCGCCGCCCGGTGAGGACATTGGTGATCTGCCGCGGGATGAACTTCTCCACATGCTGATACGGCCCATAGTTGTTGGAGCAGTTCGAGATCGTCGCGCGCACACCGTAAGAGCGCACCCAGGCCCGCACCAGCATGTCGGAGGCCGCCTTGGTCGACGAGTACGGGCTCGACGGGTTGTAGGGCGTGGACTCGGTGAACCGCTGCGCGTCGTCGAGCTCCAGGTCGCCGTAGACCTCGTCGGTGGAGACGTGATGCAGCCGCACCCCGTGCCGGCGCACGCCTTCCAGAATGATGAACGTCCCGATCACGTTGGTCTGCAGGAACGGTGCCGGATCGACCAGCGCATTGTCGACATGAGTTTCGGCCGCAAAGTGCACCACCGCATCCGACTCGGCGACCAATTGGGAAACGAGCTCCGGGTCGGTGATGTCGCCCTGCACCAGCCTGATGTCGTTTTCGACGGGAGCCAGTGATTCGCGGCTGCCCGCATAGGTCATGGCGTCCAAGACCGTCACCGCGGTGTCCGGATGGTCGCGCACGGTCGCGTGCACGAAATTGGCGCCGATGAAGCCGGCGCCACCGGTGACCAGCAGCCGCATGGAGAAGACCCTAGCGCGGCCCTCAGCTCGGAGGTGTCAAACCCAGCGCCCCGGCCAGCTCTTCCAGTGCGCCCACCAGTTTGCCGTCGGGCCCGCCCAGCACCTGGATGGCCACGTGGTCGGCGCCGGCCTCCAGATGCTCGTTGAGGCGCGCGGCGATCTGCTCCGGCGTGCCGTAGGCGACGATGGCGTCAATCAGATTGTCGCTGCCGGGTTTACGGACATCGGCGTCGGTGAACCCGAGCCGGTGCCAGTTGTTCACGTAGTTGCTCAGGCCGAGGTAGAAGTCGGCGAGTTTCCGGCCGATTTCTCGCGCCTCGTTGGCATTGGTGGTGAGCACGACCTTGTGTTCGGGGGCCAAAAACACGGTGTTGCCGATCAGCTCGCGCGCGTGCGCGGTGTGTTCCGGCGTGGTCAGGTACGGGTGGGCGCCGGCGCTGCGTTCCGCGGACAGAGCCAGCACTTTGGGGCCCAGCGCCGCAAGCACCCGCCGGCTGGTCGGCACCGTAGCGCCGTCAAGCTCGTCGAGATACTCGACGAGTGCGTCGTAGGGCTTCTTGTATTCGCCGGTGTGCTCGGGGTGCCCCACCCCGATACCCAGCAAAAACCTTCCCGGGTAAGCGTTTTCGATGCGGCGATAGGACTCAGCGACGTCGGTGGCCGGCGACGACCAGATGTTGATGATCCCGGTGGCCAGTTGCAGCGACGACGTCTCCGCTAGGGCCGGTTCCACCCACGCCAGGTCGGCATCGGGAGATCCGCCGATCCAGGCGGCCCCGTAGCCCAGCGATTCGATCTGCTGGGCCAGATTCGGGCTGATGGATCGGTTGGGAAGCCAGACGCCGTAACGACCCAACTCGGGTTTGAGCGAAACGCCCTCGGTCATCTAGGTCCCCCTCTGGTCCGTCACGCCGGATTCAGCCCAAGCGGCCCCGCCAGTTCGGCCAGAGCCGACACCAGGTTTTCATCTTTGGTCAGGATCTGCACAGGCACGTGGTCGGCACCAGCGTCGAGGTGTTCCTTCATCCGCGCCGCGATCGCCTCCGGCGTACCGTACGCCACCACCGCGTCGACCAGGCGGTCGCTGCCCGGCCGGTTGACTTCGTCCTCGGAGAACCCCAACCGCTTCCAGCTGTTGCGGTAATTGGCCAGGTTGAAATAAATGTCGAGCGCCCTGCGGCCAACTGCGCGAGCCTTCTCCGGATCCGTGGTCAGCACTGCCTTGTGTTCGGGCGCCAAGAACGCCGACGGGCCGATCAGCTCGCGGGCCTGTGCGGTGTGCTCTGGAGTGGTGAGGTACGGGTGCGCGCCGGCGCTGCGTTCCGCCGAAAGCTTGAGCACCCGCGGGCCCAGGGCCGCGACCACCCGCCGATTGGCGGGCACCCCGTATTCGTCGAGCTGGTCGAGGTATTCCACCAGCGCGTCATAGGGCTTGCGGTATTCGGTGATCGCCTCGGGATGCCCGACGCCGATCCCCAGCAGGAAACGTCCCGGGTAGGCGCGGTCGATGCGATGGAATGACTCGGCCACCGGTTTGGCCGCCGCCGACCAGATGTTGACGATGCCGGTGGCAACCTGCAGCGTCGTCGTCGCTTCGAGAATGGGCTCCACCCACTCCAATTCTGCCGGCGGTGAACCACCGACCCAGACAGACCCGTAACCCAGGGCTTCGATGTCTTTGGCTTGTGCAGGCGTGACGCCGCGTCCGAACGATCCGAACCGGCCAAGATTGGGCTTGCTCGCAGCATTATCGGTCATGGTTGCTTTAACCGGTCGCGTGATGGGGTCTATTCCGCCAGTTCTGCATCAAGCACGGGATCCGCCAAATCCTCGACGCGCGGTTTTTCCAGCGGCAGCAACACGATGAAGCGGGTATCGCCTGGCACCGACTCGACGCGCAGATCCCCGCGATGCTTTTTCACGACGATGTTCCACGCCAAATCCAGCCCGAGGCCGGTGCCCTCGCCGACCGGTTTGGTGGTGAAGAACGGCTCGAAGATGTGCTCGCGCGCCTCATCGGGGATACCGGGCCCGGTGTCGCAGATCTCGATGCGGGCCAGCTTCTCGCCCTCTCTGCCGGTGCGGACGGTCAGTGTGCCGCCCTTCTCGCGCATCGCCGCCAGTGCGTTGTCGATGATGTTGGTCCAGACCTGGTTGAGATCACCTGGAAAGCAAGGGATTTCGGGCAGCGATTGGTCGAATTCCTTGACCACTGTGATCGCGCTGGCGTTCTTACTGCCGTCTTTGCCGAATCGGTCGGCGAACATCACCAGCGTGCTGCGCAGCAGTTCGTGCACGTTGGCCACGTCGAACAGAGCCCGGTCCATCCGGGAATATTGCTTGGCATCGGCAACCAGTGCCGAAATCCGTTTGCTCGCTTCCGAAATCTGGTTCATCAGAAGTTCGCTTTCGATGGTGTAGCTGATCCAGCGGACCGCCTCCTCCACCGAGGCCGAAGCATCCAATTCCTCGGCGGTTGCGGCAATCCGCTCCAGCCAGTCGGTGTCGACGCCGCCTTCGACGAGTGTCGGTGCGATGTCCCACCCGCCGTCGATGTCGTGGTCCTCGAGCCACTCGCCGACGGCGTCCTCGCGGTCGGTGGATTCGATCGCGGTCAGGTGCTGCGACGCCGATTTGGCGACCTGCTCGGCGACCGCCTCCTGCAGCCGCACCAATGCGTTCAGCGTCTCAGCGCTGACGGTGCCGTCGGCGAGCATCACCAGTTTCCCGCGCATGCGGGAGATCCGGCCGCGCAGCTCGTCGGCGGCCCGTGCGATGGCCGCGGCCGGATTGTTCAGCTGGTGGGTCAGCCCGGCCGACAACCGGCCCAGCGCGAGCAGCTTTTCCCGGTTGTCGATGATCCGGCGGGTCCGGTCGGTGCCCACCGCGATCCCGTCGAGCAGGTGCACCGCCATCGGGAACTCATCCCGCATGAACTGGGCGAACACCGGCGCGTCCATGACGAAGAACCGCGACGGCTTGGTCACGTGCACCGACGCGTCGTAGAGCTTTTGGTTCCCGCCGGTGAACGCCCGCCAGGCGCCGCAATACACGCCGCGCTGTGATGTCCGGTTCGTTTCGATGGCTTGGCCGCCGGAGAGCTTCGACATCGCCAGCTCGCCCTCGATCAGAACGTAGAAACAGGTCGCCGGCTCACCTTCAACGATGATCGGTCCCGGCTGGAATTCCTCGATATGGCCGTTGACGCACAGGGTCTCGAGCTGCCGATCAGAGAGCGCCTCGAACAAGAACAGGGTCCGCAATTCGTCTGCGTCGCACGGGAGTTGGGTAGTCATGACTCCGCCAGGTAGCGGTGGACCAGCATCACGGCCATCGATCCTTCGCCGACCGCGGCCGCGACGCGTTTGGCGGATTGGGAGCGCACATCGCCGGCGACGAACACGCCCGGCACGCTGGTCTCCAGGTGGTGCGGTGGACGATCCAGCGTCCACCCGCACACGTTGCGCAGATCCGGGCCGGTGAGGATGAAGCCGTGGTCGTCGCGGGCCAGCACGTCCTTGAGCCATTCGGTGCGCGGTGCAGCGCCGATGAAGATGAACATCCGGGCGCAGCTGACGTCGTCGGTCTCCCCGGTCCGGTTGTCGATCAGGGTCAGTCGTTCGAGGTAATCGCTTCCGATGGCGCAGTGCACTTCGGTGCAGGTACGAACAGTGATGTTGGGTCGCTGCTCTATCTGCTCGATCAGGTAGTGCGACATCGATGCCTCCAGCGACGGCGCGCGCACCACGATCGTCACCGATTTGGCCTCGCGGGACAGGTACATCGCGGCCTGGCCCGCCGAGTTCGCTCCGCCGATCACGTAGATCTCTTCGCCCTCGCATTCCGAGGCGATGGACACCGCCGCCCCGTAGTGCACACCGCGACCTTTCAAGTTGTCGCAGCCGTCCGCCCTCAGCTCGTTATACGCGACGCCGGTGGCGACGATGATCGCGTGCGCGTCGACCGAGCCGCCGTCGTCGAACCGAATCGTGCGTTTGGGTCCGTGGATCTCTAGGGCAGTGGCCGTGCGGGCGGTGATGAGTTCCGCGCCGAACTTCTCCGCCTGCCTGCGTGCGCGGCCGGCCAGTTGACTGCCCGACACCCCGTCCGGAAAACCGAGATAGTTTTCGATCTTCGAGCTCTGGCCGGCCTGCCCGCCCGTCGCGGTGGTTTCGATCAGCACCGTGCGCAGGCCTTCGGAGGCGCCGTAGACGGCGGCGGCCAGGCCCGCGGGCCCGCCGCCGACCACTATCAGGTCGTAGAAGTCTTGTGATGGCGTCGTGGTCAGGCCCAATGTGTCGGCCAGTTCGGCGTTGCTGGGTTCGACGAGCGGGTCGCCGTGTTCGGTGACGACGACCGGAAGCCGCCTACCGTCCTCGCCGGCCGCTTGCAGCAGTTGCTCGCCGACGGGCTCGTCGGACGCGAACCAGTTGTAGTGCAGCCCGTTGCGGGCCAGGAAATCGCGGACCTCCCAGGATCGCGCCGACCAGCGGTGACCGATCACCTTGGTGTGCGGGATCGGGCGCTCCGGCGCTCGCTTCCAGGCCTCGAGCAGCTCGTCGATGACGGGGTACAGCTTCTCCTCGGGCGGATCCCACGGCTTGAGCAGGTAATGGTCCAGGTCGACGACGTTGATGGCGTCGATGGCGGCGTGGGTGTCGGCATACGCGGTCAGCAACACCCGCTTGGCCGCCGGATAGAGGTCCATCGCCGCCTCTAGGAAGTCGATACCGGTCATCTGGGGCATCCGGTAGTCGGCGACGAGCATCGCGACCGTCTCACCTCGCAACTTGAGCTGCTTGAGGGTGTCCAGCGCGTCCGGGCCCGATTCCGCCCGCACGATCCGGTGGGCATCGCCGTATTTGCGCCGCAGATCCCTGGCAACGGCCCGGGAGACTCCGGGATCGTCGTCGACGGTCAGCATCACCGGTTTGCGGGATACGGTATCGGCACTCGCGGGGTAAGTCATCAGCGTTAAGTATGCGCTTGTCACGGCTGCCGTGTGGGGGCGACGGTGGTGGTCCAAAATTCTCTGACAGCGATTTTGGCCAGCACCAATCAGCGGGTATCGTAGAGCAACGGTGCGTCATCGCGCTGGTTTCTTGCGTGCCCTGTCTTAGGAATTTCCTGTCACTGGCTCACGTTGCAAAGCCAGCGAATGCTGCGCTGATCCGGGCGTAGAAGCAACGAAACCAAAGACGAGGATTTCAGAAACGTATGGCCAAGAAGGACGGCGCCATCGAGGTCGAGGGCCGCGTGGTCGAGCCCCTGCCCAATGCGATGTTCCGCATTGAGTTGGAAAACGGCCACAAGGTGCTTGCCCACATCAGCGGCAAGATGCGGCAGCACTACATCCGCATCCTGCCCGAGGACCGGGTGGTGGTGGAGTTGTCTCCCTACGACCTGTCCCGTGGCCGCATTGTGTACCGCTACAAGTAAGAGCCCGAGCAAGTAACCGACGAGAGACAGAACAGGATCAAGAAGCCGTGAAGGTGAACCCGAGCGTCAAGCCGATCTGCGACAAGTGCAGGGTGATCCGTCGGCATGGGCGGGTCATGGTGATCTGCTCTGATCCACGCCACAAGCAGCGCCAGGGCTAGCGGCGATCGCAAGCGCGGCGTAGCCGGGCGCAGCGGGTCGACGCCATGTGACCAATGCCCGCGCCGGACAATCGGCTCGGCGCACACACAACTGAATGCAGACCTCCCAGCACCACTGAGCGGCAGGCATCTTTAGAGATGGGCCGGCTCAGCTTCGTCCGGAACGGAGGCCGGACCCCGGAGCGGTTAGCCGGGAATGGGCTGAGAACAGACCTCCGCATAGAGAAGGAATGCCACCCATGGCTCGACTAGTGGGCGTCGACCTCCCGCGCGATAAGCGCATGGAGGTCGCGTTGACGTACATCTACGGCGTTGGCCGTACCCGTTCCAACGAAATCCTGGCCGCTGTCGGGATCGACAAAGACCTGCGCACCAAGGACCTCACCGACGATCAGGTGACCCACCTGCGCGACTACATCGAAGGCAACCTCAAGGTCGAGGGTGATCTGCGCCGTGAGGTGCAGGCCGACATCCGACGCAAGATCGAGATCGGCTGCTACCAGGGCATTCGGCACCGCCGCGGCCTTCCGGTGCGCGGTCAGCGCACCAAGACCAATGCGCGCACCCGCAAGGGCCCCAAGCGCACCATCGCCGGCAAGAAGAAGGCCAGGTAAGTCATGCCCCCAGCTAAGAAGGCGGCCGCCTCTGCGCCCAAGAAGGGCCAGAAGACCCGGCGTCGGGAAAAGAAGAACGTCCCGCACGGTGCCGCGCACATCAAGAGCACGTTCAACAACACGATCGTGACGATCACCGACCTGCAGGGCAACGTCCTGGCGTGGGCGTCGTCCGGTCACGTCGGCTTCAAGGGCTCGCGTAAGTCGACGCCGTTCGCCGCGCAGCTGGCTGCCGAGAACGCTGCCCGCAAGGCGCAGGAGCACGGCGTCAAGAAGGTCGACGTGTTCGTGAAGGGCCCGGGTTCGGGCCGCGAGACCGCGATCCGGTCGTTGCAGGCCGCTGGCCTGGAGGTCGGAGCGATCTCTGACGTCACCCCCCAGCCGCACAACGGCTGCCGCCCGCCCAAGCGTCGTCGGGTCTAGGAACTAGGGAGAACCTGAACTCATGGCTCGTTACACCGGACCCATCACCCGCAAGTCGCGGCGCCTCGGCGTCGACCTCGTGG
>Ga0302177_10003945_pt1 | contig 10327 bp, 9 predicted proteins | sample I_Palsa_E1_2_FD_198780 | JGI IMG/M metagenome (GOLD analysis project Ga0302177, IMG submission 198780) | Peat permafrost microbial communities from Stordalen Mire near Abisko, Sweden - I_Palsa_E1_2 | ecosystem: Environmental > Terrestrial > Soil > Palsa > Peat permafrost | place: Sweden: Abisko... | reverse complement strand
TCATCCCTGCAGCGGTGGCCTTCGCAGCCATGATTGTGGTCACTGCGTTCAATGGATACATGTCCTGGTCGCAGGATTCTGAGCTTTTGGCTCTGTACGCGATCGTGGGCGGCCTGAGCATCCCGGTCCTGGTCTCAACCGGCGAAAACTCTGAAGTTACGCTGTTCAGTTATTTGTTGCTGCTTGACATCGCAGTATTGGTGCTCGTCGCCCTTCGCCCGTGGTCGCGCCTCTTGTTTGGCGCCTTCACCGGCACGGTCTTGTTTGTCTTCGGATGGTGGGTCACTTTTTATTCGCCCGCTCAGTCGGGCCGGACGGCATTCTTCGTCAGTTGCTTCTTCGTCGTCTTCGCCGTGGCGCCTGGCCTGGTCCGCGTGCGCTTCGAAGACGAGACTCGGGTTTCAGGCTGGGATAATCTTGCTTTGGTCCTGCTGCCCGTAAGCAATGCAGCTCTCGGATTTATCGCGTTCTACAGCATATTTGATACATCCAATTCGAATTGGGCCGGTCCATGGCTGGCGGTTGGCTTCGCCGCTTTCTATCTGCTGCTGCTGCGCCTCCCGGCAGGGGGAAGACTGCATCAAACTCCTCCGATATTGTCAGCGCTTCATCTAACGGCGGCGGTGGTGTTCCTGAGCATTGCGATCCCGCTCAAAGCACACGGGCGATGGCTGACGATTGGCTGGCTTACCGAAGGGACCGCTCTGCTTTGGTTTTCCAGGCGAATCAATTCGCCACTCCTGCGCGGGTTGGCAGTGATCTGCCTGTTACTCGGTCTGGCTGCATTGCTGGTGGTGAACCCGCCGGCCTCGACGATGCCATTGCTTAACGAACGTTTTGCCACCTATTGCGTGGGAATTGCGGCATTCACTTTGGTGTTCGTCATGGCGCGAGAAGAGCAATCGAATGAAACCGAACCGGGTGGGCAGCCGTGGCATACCCTCGCCGCGGCTGCAGTGCTGGTGGTGAATGCCCTGACGCTGGTGGCCATCGGTTGGGAGATTCACAGCTTCTGGTGGTTCCGGCAATGGCAGGGCAATTGGCGCCTGATGCACGATTATCGAATGTATGCGCAGTTCACGTACTCGGCGTTTTTCATGGCCTTCGGCGCCATCCTGCTGAGCGTTGGATTTTGGCGGCGCTCGGCATACCTGCGCTGGCAAGCGCTGCTGCTGCTGGCAGTTGCGATCGGCAAAGTCTTCCTGGTGGACGTGAGCGAATTAAGCCAGGGATATCGGATTCTCAGCTTCATCGGTCTTGGAGCACTCCTCCTTGGCGTCAGTTTCGTTTACCAGCGGGATCTGCTTAATCTGCGTGGGCACGCTTCGTGAAGGTGTTCGCGGTAGCCCTGCTCGTCGCCACCGCCGTGTCTCCTGAGATCCGGTACTTCTCCCGGGAGAGGCCCGTCCAGAATACGCCACAGCGTCCGATGCAAACCTGCCTCACTCTCGACGCAGAGCTCTTTGCCCATGCCTCACCGCAATTTTCCGATCTTCGCCTGTACCACGACAGCAAAGAGACACCCTACGTCATTCACCTCAGCGCTCCGGTGCAAGCTCGAGAAACATCGATCGTTCCCATGAATCTCGGCGAACGTGGCGACCAGATCTCCTTCGACGCGGCCATGCCCGAGGGAAGCTACAGTGATATCCAACTCGATGTGGCCGGGCAGGATTTCATCGCGACGGTGACCGTTTCCGGCAGCCAGGCACAGACAGACCGCTCCCAAACGAAGCTGGGGTCCTATACGATCTTTGATTTAAGTCGTCAGAAGCTTGGCCGCAGCACCATCCTGCACATTCCCACGTCAGACTTTCGCTACCTGCACTTTCAGATCGCGGGCCCGCTTTCACCCGAGAGCATCACCGGGGTCGCAGTCGACAAGCAGCCCGCAAGTGAGGCCAGGTACGAGACGGTTGCCCAGTCGTCGAGCGTTACGCAAAAGGGTCATGCCTCGGTTCTCGAGTTCACCGTGCCCGCCCTTGTTCCGGTAGATCGTCTCGCCTTTACGATTGGCCCGCAGCCGGCCAACTTCAGCAGAAATGTAACCATCACCGTGACGGGGCCCCCTCCGGCGACGGATGCCGTCGAGCCGCCGCGGCCGCAGACGGTAACGGGGAATATCCTGCGTATCCATACCGTGCAAAACGGTCACCGGATTGACGAAGAGAATCTTGACATCGACACGTCAGGCACGATCCTCGATAAGCCGGCGAAGTGGACGGTCACCATCGACAATGGCGACGACGCGCCTTTGGCGGTACAGTCTGTACAGCTGCAGATGTTGCAACGTACCTTGTGCTTCGAAGCTGCCGGCTCAGGCCAATACACACTGTTCTATGGCGATCCAGCGTTGGCTGCGGCTCGTTACGACTATGCGACGCTGTTTACATCGCAAACCGATGCGGCACAGGCCGCGGCGGGACCAGAGCAACGAAATCCCGAATACCAGCCCCGTCCCGACGAGCGCCCGCTCACCGAGCGATATCCCGGTCTGCTGTGGGGCGCACTGGTTGTCGTAATCGTGACCTTGGCACTCATTGCGTTTCGGTCGGCAAAGCGGACCAGCGAACCGCAATAAGAATCGCGCCCTGCTTTCCCACCACCCAGAAGCTAAATTCCCGAAGCTTGCGTAATTTCCGGCTCTTCATCCGTATACCCCACGTATGACGGAATACGATATGACATCGGTTGGACGAGTGAGCAGCGATTCACAGCAAATTGCGCGTGGTCTTCGCGAACGCGATATTGCTCTGCTCCACGCCCTGGTCGAGCAATATCAGTATCGTCTGGTTCGCTACCTTATCTATCTGTTGGGAAGGCGTGACGAGGTCGATGACCTGGTGCAGGAAACATGGGTCCGGGTTCTTGAGCGCGGCCGCTCTTACGACGGACGCTCTCGTTTTGAGCCCTGGCTTTTTGCCATCGCCCGCAATCTCACCATCGATCACATGCGCACACGGAAAACCTGGAGCCTGGATACGGCCCTCGACACCGATGATGAGGAGGAACAGGTTCCTCGATCACCCGCTTCGCTTGACCCGTCCCCCTTTGTGCTGGCGGCGCGCACTGAAGATGCCCAGCGTCTTGCTCAGTCCATGCAGACTCTGGACTTTATCTATCGCGAAGTTCTCGTCCTTCGCTTTCAGGAGGATTTGTCATTGCAGGAAGTGGCAACGGTAATAGGAGCACCAGTCAGTACAGTTGCTTCAAGAATTTATCGGGGACTGCAAACACTGCGATCCCTACTGGATGGAGCAAAACATGAAAACTGATCCTCACGCGACAATCCGGGACCTCATTGACAAAACTCTGGCCGGCGGCGCATCGCCTGAAGACGATCAGTCTCTCCAGGAACATCTGGCAGCTTGCGCTCAATGTCAGGAATATCTAAGCGCCGGCAACCGCGTCATCGCCGGTCTTGGCGGCTTTTCATTCGACGTTGACCCTGGGCTGGAGGGAAAAGTTCTTCGGTCGCTTAGAGTACGCGCACAGCAACTCGAGACCGCACAGTCGAATCGCCGGCGAATCGTGTGGGGTTGTGTGGCCGCCCTGGTGTTGCTGATCACGGGCTCCTGGGTTGCTCTTGAATTCGGCAACCTGATTGCGGCCGAACTCAACTTGCCGCCTATGCAGGTGCAGAGGTTGCTACTGCTTTTATGGGTAGTACCCTCCTTGTGCCTTTCACTGCTGTTTCCAGTACTGCCCCTGCTGTCCCGCAGGGAAGAGAGGTTTTTATGAAAAACCGTTTTTTGAATGTTGTCCCCAAAGCTCTTCAGGTATGGGCTCTCGCCATCGTCGCCGCGGCAGTGCTGATCGGAATCGCTGTGGGCTGTTACGCCGTCGCCAACGGCGAGGGGTTGCGGCCAATGTTTGCGTATGCCCCGGCTGCCCTGGCCGTCGGCATGGTGATTGCAATCTGGCTTCTGTGTCTGGGTTTCGTCTTTGCGGACGCCCGCCGGCGAGGCATGCGCGCTGCCGGCTGGACGCTGGTGGCTATGCTGATGCCGAATCTACTGGGATTTCTTCTCTACTTTGTAATGCGCCGGCCGCTCGCTGCACCTTGTGTAAGTTGTAGCCGCGAGATTCCAGTAGACCAGCCCTTCTGCCCGTGGTGCGGAAGTTCCCGCGCGCCGCTTCCATCAGGCACTGAACCGGTTAGCGGGCAAGCGTGAGAAGATGCTGCTGGAGACATTGCAAAATTCCGGAGGATCATGACAAGAAGCCGGCAAACTCGTTCGCTATTCCTCTTATTGATCGTTGTCGCATTAGCAGTTCAGCTTACGCTCGCAGACAAGGTAGCTGCACCAGTGACCTCTCTGCGTGTCTACCTGTTCGACTGTGGCCTGATCAAAGGTGAAAATCCGCTAGAGTACGGATTGAATAAGGGCGATGTAAAAAACCCCGACATGGTGGTGCCGTGTTACCTGATCGTTCATCCCAAGGGAACCCTGATGTGGGACGTCGGGGTAATTCCGGATAGTGCGTTCAAGGGAGATGGGCCGGTGACTCAGAAGGACGGCTCCGACACGGAAAGCTCCCCAAGGCCTTTGCTGCCGCAGTTGGCGGCCCTGGGCTATCGGCCGCAGGACATCACCTACCTTGCCCTTTCGCATTATCATTCCGATCACACTGCGAATGCGAACGCGTTCGCCGGTTCCACCTGGCTGGTCCATGCCGCGGAACGGGATGCAATGTTCGCTGCCAAGCCCGAGGACCATTCCGCTTACAACCGGCTTCGCAACAGCAAGACGATAATTTTGCCAAACACTGACTACGATGTATTTGGCGATGGAACTGTGGTGATCAAATCCACTCCCGGTCATACTCCGGGCCACCAGGTTCTGGCGTTGAAGCTGCCCAAAACCGGACCGGTCCTGATTGCGGGGGATCTATGGCACTATGCGGCAGAGCGAACGGCGTCCCGGCCTCCTAAAGATGAGGCGAATCAGCAGCAGACGCTGGCAAGTCGCGCAGCGATGGAGGCCTACCTAAAGCAGAGCGGCGCCCAACTCTGGATCGAGCACGACCCGGCGACCTTCCGTCGTCTCAAGAAAGCTCCCGCCTACATCGAATAGCTTTTCATCTCTATCCCCTCAACCAAAGCCGGGTGCCCCATCCTTCGCGTTCTTTGCGAAGGGTGGGATACCGCAGGCTTCCCCCTCAAGCCTGTAGCGGGCCCCACAGATCCCAACATCTGATCAATGACCGGACGCCTGATGACTCAACCGTTCCATAAGAATCGCGTTGCGCTTAGCCTGTTTGGACAGTGAATCAAGGTAAGCTGTCTCTCCCTCGGCGTGGTACCCCTCCCCGAGTATTCCCACGCCGACCAAGCCCGGCAGATACGGAGCGACGAAAGAAATATCTCCTGCGCCCCGGGTCATCGGTCCCGCCTCAAGAACAGGCCCTAATCCCAGCGCCACGCTCCCATCGTTCCACTCCGCTAACAACTTCTCACCAGCCGGGGTCCTGGCCATGGCAGGATAGCTTTCATCGAAGGCGATAGTCGCGCCGGTCCTGGGCAGGTGGGCCGCAACAATGGCGCGCATCTTCGCCTCCACGCGTGCGGTCTGGTCATCATTCAGCGTGCGCAGATCGCCGGTGGCAATAGCTGTAGGCGCGACGACGTTTGCTTTTCCGGTGGCCGACCCGCCGGTGTTTTCTGCATTCATCTGCGCGGTCGCACCCCCAAGCATGAGACCAACGTTATACGTGAGCCCTTCCTCGGGCAGCTCCTTGCGGAAGCTATCCAGGATGCGCGCCAGCTCGTAGATGGCTCCAAATCCAAGGCGATCACCGAAGATCTGCGATGAGTGTCCGCTCAGGCCGGTGGTCTCGATATGCCAGGTGGTGGAGCTTCTACGCGCGATGCTGATCGTATCCTGCCCGTTCAATCGCACGCTCGGCTCGAATTCAAGAGCAACGTCACTCTGCTTGGCAGCTTCCATAAGGTCGTGACGTGCGACCTGGATAGGCGCACCAACGCGCTCTTCGTCCCCGCTCAAAACAATACGGATTTCACAATGTTCGAGGACGCCGCCTTCCTGCATAGCTCGCAATGCGGCCAGCATCACGACCAGTCCACCCTTCATGTCGGCCACTCCTGGACCAGTGGCGATCTTGCCGTCCGAGTTAGGGACAATCGCGTACTGCTGAAACGAGCTCGATGGTTCGAAGACAGTATCCATGTGGCCGATGAGCAGCAGCTTTTGTCCGCACTGGCCTTCTCCAGCGGGGCAAAGATGCTCGGCGACGAGGTCCCCCGCGCGTGCGGTTTGGGTTTGCATGGGCGCCCACCGCACTTTGAAACCCAGCGCTGCGAACTGCGGCATAATGCTGTCTTTCACCGCTTCGACGCCGGCCAGGTGCATGGTTCCGCTATTGAGGTCGACAAGTTTTTTGAGCAGCTCTAGATCGGCCTCAGCGTGGGCATCTACTGAGCGGACCATCTTGGTTTCGGCGGGCGACAGACCATCCCTGGTTTGCCCGCCCGCAGGCTTATCGGTTGCAGTCAACAGGGAACCGGCCAGGCAGCCCAGGGCAAGCAACCAATTCGACCGAATCGAATCCAGTGACATAGCGTGGATTCTAGCATCGCAATTTTCGTCGATCGCGGTCATGCGCATGAATCAGCTAATCTGGATGTGTGGCAAAAGATCAACGGAGGAAGTAAATGATTCAAATCACCTGGCTCGGGCACGCAAACTTCGAGATCAAATTCGAATCTGGAGAGGTCTTGCTATTGGATCCCTGGATTGAGGGCAATCCCGCTTACCCAAAGAACTACAAGATCGAGAAGGCCGATGCGATTGCTGTCTCTCACGGGCACGGGGACCATTTTGGGGACGTAGTTCCGCTGGCGAAACGGTTCGGATCAAAAGTACTTGCGATGGTCGAAGTCGCCGGCTTTTGCGCCTCAAAAGGGGTGAAGGACACCGTCGGCTTCAATAAGGGAGGCACGGTTGATCTGGGTTTTGTAAAGCTCACCATGACGCACGCGCTGCACAGCTCTTCCATCACTGACGGCGACAAGATGATCTATGGAGGAGAAGCGGCAGGGTTCATCTTGACCTTCAAGGACGGCCGTCGTGCTTACTTTGCCGGGGATACGGCAATTTTTTCAGAAATGGCCTTGTACGCTGATATTTACCATCCGGAGTTGGCCTTCTTACCCATTGGCGACCACTACACGATGGGGCCCGAGGAAGCTGCGTATGCAGGACGGCTGCTGAAGGCGAAGCAGATCATCCCCATGCACTATGGGACCTTCCCTGTGCTTACGGGGCGCCCGCAGCAGCTGGAGGAAAAATTAGCGGGAACAGGAATCCAGGTCCTGACACTCAAGCAGGCGCAAACCATCACTTGGTAGGTGGATCATGCTTTTGGGCTCGATCCCCGTCACAGTCGCCGGGTGCCCCATGCGGTTACCGCGGGTGAAAGCCTCTGTTCTTCCCGCGGTATCCGCTCCCATCCTTCGCGTTCTTTGCGAAGGGTGGGATACGCAAATCCTCCCCCTTCCACTTCCCGCAGCAGCAGATATATCGGAAAGAAGCAAATGACTGACAAATTCAAAGAACTGCTTGCAGAAGGACATCGGGAGCGGCAAGAAAACCGGCTTTCGGCCTCTCGTGCGATCTTCATTGACCTGGTGCGCAAAGCTGCAGAAGAGGGTGATCGCCCTTCTCTGGCGGAAGCTCTTGGCGGATTGGCCGAGGCCGAGGACGGTATTGGAAATTGCGAGGCGGCCCGGCACCACTATGCAAACGCGGCCGCGCTTTATCGACAAATCGGGCCACCGAAGATGCTGGCCGGCACGCTCCGGCACGAGGCCGACCTATGGATGCAGGCGAATAGGCGCGAAGAGGCCGAGCCGCTCTATCTTGAAGCAGAGAAGATCTACCGGCAACCCGGCGAAGAGAGCGCTCTCGATCTTGCTCATACGCTCCGAGCCCTGGCTCTCATCAGAGAGGCAAACAAAAAGCTCCCTTCGTAACCAGATCCTCAGACCCTTACTCTTTCTTTATTCATTCCCGAGTTAAATGATATTTGACGCTTCTCATCGACGCCTGCAGCCTTAGGGCAGGGATCGACTTGCGCTCATTTGAAATGACTCCTGCGGCCGCAACGATTTCCGAATGCCTGGTACGCGCCGCAACCCGTGCGGATATGGCCGCAGTGACAGCCATCTACGCCCACTTTGTCGAAACAAGCACGGCTACCTTCGACCTGATCGCCCCGGGGGAAGCCACGTTGCAGCGTAGATTGCAGGTCGTATTGGATCACGGTCTGCCGTATTTAGTAGCCGAGCTCGAAGGCTACGTCGTGGGATACTGCTACGCCTCACCATTCCGCCCGCGCGAAGGCTATCGTTTTACAGTTGAGGATTCCATCTACGTGCGCGCAGACTGTAAAGGTTACGGAGTAGGGACGAAGCTTCTGACTGAATTGATTTCACTCTGTAAAGCGAGGAACTGTCACAGCATCGTTGCCTGTATTTGCGGGCTCAATGTACCCTCGGTTGCTCTCCATCAGTCGCTTGGATTCGTGCCGGTGGGAACTTTGCCTGAAGCGGGCAAGAAGTTCGGAGAGTGGCTCAGTCTTTCGATAATGCAGCGTCTGCTCTGATCTCGGATTTAAATCTACAAACAGTGGCTAGTCCAGTTTCAGATACTCAGCCTGGGCTTGCTTGAGGACGGGTATGCCAGGGTCAGCGTCTTTCCAAAGCTTGAAGAAATCTTCGTAATCGGTTTTTGCTTTCGCCTTGTCTCCCGTTAACGCGGCCGCTCTTGCCAACTGCAAATGCGCCAGAGCCCCGATGGGATCGCTGCCTACGATGCCACGGTGGTCGAGTATCTTTTGGAACTCGATCGCCGCTTCAGAGCCCTGGTTGGCGGCCAGGTAGGCCTCACCGCGGAAGTAGACAGGGTAGAGCGCACCGAATAGAAAGCGGGACGCGCCTAACTCATAAGGAGCTGTCACCTGCAGCAGTTCGATGGCCTTGGCAGCATCGCCTTGGCCCAGTGCGAGACGCGCGCGAAGCACCGGCAGATAATTCAAGTGAACCACCGTATCTTCAGGGAAGCGCTCATCTATATCGCCGGCGAGCGATTGCGCGCGGGAGAAATCTCCGGTCATCGTCAACGCCAGCGCTGCGCCAAACTCCACCTCGCGGTTGTTGGAGAGCCGCAGTGCGGCCACTGCGGTCTCTCTGGCTTGAGACGGATTGCCGAAAAACGCCTCCCGCAAGGATGCTCCAGCCTCCCACAAGCCGGCCCTTTCCGGTTGGTTTTCCACGCGAGCCTGGTCCGCAGCGCGTTGAGACAGGACTCGCGCCGAATGCAGATGACCGAAGTAGGCTTGGGCGAAAGCCTCTTTGTTGGAAATCCAGGTATCTCCTCCGGACCTTTCGCGCGCACGGGCGGCCGCCCGTTCCATGGCGGCATGATCGCCTTTCAAAAAGGCGATGTCGTGGTCCAGCATGAGCAATTCGTCGATTTCGAGTCCACGTCCAGCGGCGCGGCGCAGAATGTTTTCCGCCTCCTCCACGCGGCCAAGATAAAGGTTATTCACGCCCAGGTTGTAATACGCTACGGCGAAATCCGGGTCGGCCCCGATCGCCTTTTGCGCTTCGGCGAGCGCTTGTTGATAGCGCCCGGCCGCTTTGTTTGGATAGCCGGACAGCAAGGAGTGAGGCACGGGATCACGAGGGTAGGTGTGTATCCATGCCTCATCGTTCTGCCGGGCCTTTTCCAGGTTTCCTGTGGCCAGGCCTTCGTAGGTAGCAGTGATGTAGAACTTTTCGCGGTCGCTGGTATGGTCGCGTAACTGCCAGGCCCTGGTGGTGCTCTCGGCCGAGAGACCGGATTCATCGAGATCGGCGTATTCGCGGCCCAGTGTTGCCTGGGCTAGTGCGAAATTAGGATCGATCTCCACCGCGCGCTTCAACAGCGGGAAAGCCGCCATGGCCCCACTTGTGGTGTGCAGCTTCCAGCCCGCGCTGTAGGCCTCCAGTGCTTCGAGCGAAGGGGTCGTCGCCTCCTCCAGGGGGGTGTTGTGCTCCTGGATGGTGGTCAACGACTCACCGACACGGTTGCGAAAGCGACTGGCAATCCGGCTCAAAGCGCTCAGTACCTCTTCCTTTCTTGCTGCCTGCGTCTGTTCCTGGTCGAGGACCTCGCCGCTGCGGCAGCTCCTGGCCTGCAGCGTAACCACATATTGGTTCCCGAGAGGCGCAATGGAGCCTTCCAGAACAGCAGCGCTCCCGGTCCGCTCGCAGACTCCGCGAGCCAACTCCGGAGTGAGCCGGGCGTCAGCGACGTGGCCC
>Ga0302177_10003941_pt1 | contig 10329 bp, 9 predicted proteins | sample I_Palsa_E1_2_FD_198780 | JGI IMG/M metagenome (GOLD analysis project Ga0302177, IMG submission 198780) | Peat permafrost microbial communities from Stordalen Mire near Abisko, Sweden - I_Palsa_E1_2 | ecosystem: Environmental > Terrestrial > Soil > Palsa > Peat permafrost | place: Sweden: Abisko... | reverse complement strand
CAGCCGGTGGACCTGGCCGCGCTGCTGGCCGACCTCGCCGCCACCCCGGCACCGGGCATCGGCATCGAGCTGTCCGTTCCGCCCGGGACGGCGACGGCCGGGAACCCGGAGGACCTGTCGCGGATGTTCCGCAACCTGCTGGACAACGCGATCCGGTACGCCCGCCACCGGGTGCTCATCACCGCCGCCGCCAGGCCGGAGGGCATCGTGGTCGAGATCGCCGACGACGGCCCCGGCATCCCGGAGGAGGAGCGGGAGCGGGTGTTCGGCCGGTTCGTCCGGCTGGACGGCAGCCGGGAGCATGCCAGCGGGTCAGCCGGGCTCGGGCTGGCCATCGCCCGGGAGATCGCGACCGCCCACGGCGCCACCATCGTGCTCACCGAGGCCCCGGGCGGCGGAACCCGCGCCGTCGTCACCGTGGGCAGCACGGCGGGCGCGGCAACAGAAACCACGATCCGTTCCGCATAAAAATCTCGTTGAGAAGAACGAGACGTTATTCCTCGCCCTCAGTCACTGGAAGAATCTGACCGACGACGTCAACGTGATGGCGTCTAACCTGACCGCCCAAGTGCGCTCCATCGCCCAAGTGGCGAGGGCGGTGGAGCGCGGCGACCCGAGCCAGCAGATTACGGTCAAGGCCAAGGGCACGGCAAACGCCAGCACGCGGCAGCGCCCGGATACCCGGACGCAGCTGGGGCAGGTGACTGGGGATCGTCTTCCGGTATTGTGCTGGCCGGATCCCGGCTGGGTTCTGGCATATTCCGGTCATCAGCCGGTCGTGCCTCGTGGGCGCTTGCCGTCTCGTTTGGTGAGGTCATTTCGTCGGCTCCTGTGGGTCCGATCCATTGACATGCTGGCGGGCGGGGACGGGATCGTCGGCGGCCTTGGCGCGGGCTACGGCGGCGCACACGTCACCGTCCCTGGGAGTCGTGCCATCCACCGCGATAACCTGCTCGGGTTCAGTCGCTGTCGGCTCGGGCCCTGCGTCGGCGGGCTCGCCGAGGAGGTCACCGAAGAGGGCACGGTAGTGGATCATGGCTTGCCGCAGGTCCTCCGTGGAGGCCGTGCCCGCAGCGGCGCTGCCGCTGATTTCCTCGCCGCCCGGTAGTGGCCGAGGGTGCCTGAGTGCTCGACGGACAGGTCGGCAAGAACCTGGTCGTGATGTTCGGTCGGGTAGCCTCGGTCGGTCATCACGGCGGTGACAAGCAACTGTGAGCCTGCCACAGCGTCCGCTGGCGCGTCGACGAACCGCTCCTGGACATCTGCCCACTGGGCCGCGTAACTGGCGCGCGCCGCGGCGGTGAGCGGCTGGATGTCAAGGTCCCGGACCCGTCGCTCGCGCTCCGCCAGCTCCGAATCCGCTTTGAGCTTGCTATCCTGCGCACCTGCCACCCGGTCGTATTCCGGGCCGAAGCGCTGCTGAAGCCGGCGGCGGCGCATGATCGCCATCCCGCCGGTCACGAGGGCTGCGACCACGATGACGGCCACAATGATGACCACGATGATCCCGGTTGACATGAGGATTACCTGCTTTCTGGATAGAGAGTGCCGCGCCGCAGCCCGCATGCCGGGCAGGGCGCGAGGATGACGGCACGCGGGTACGCGCCAAGAATGAGGCCATGAGCATGGCGAGGCTGAACATGGCGGCGTCGTTCGTACCGAACCGCGCCGCGGCGTGCAGCTCCGATAGCGGACTTGACGGCGCCGGTGCGTGTTTTTGCGCCGCGAGCGGGGATCGTGGGCTGGACGGGGGTCGCAGCAAACACGGGTGACCGGGTTGCCCCAGTGCCACTGACGGCGTGTCCGGCGGTGCTGTCATGGCGCCCCACCTGGCTCACCTGGAATTGTCAGGTACCGCCGGGGTCCAGAGCAGCAGGAATCGCAATCTCACGTGCGGGCAGGCACGATAGGGGCGATAGTCCTGCTTGTGACAGTACGCCCGGTTTGCCAGGTCGGCAAACAGCACATTCCAGCTGGGTGACGCGCTGGTCTTCGCCGACACCGCGACCCTGCTGCTGCTCGACGGCCAGGGTGACACGCCGGGAACCCCGTCGGCGGGGATCGTCCCCGGCGGGCAGCCCGCGGACCTCGCACTGCACCGGGCCAAGATCGACCAGGCCACCGGGATGCTCACCGAACAGCTCGGAACCGGCATCGCGGGTGCATTCATACTATTGCGGGCTTACGCTTGCGTTAACGACCTTCGACTGACCGATCTTGCCGTGATGTCATCGCCCGCCGCCTGCGGCTGTACCCGACCTCGACCCTTCCCAGGGTGGCAGGGCGTGAGGTACGTGCTCAGCGCCAGCGCGCCCGCCGCCTGTACGGGCTCCCGCAACCGATCTTGCCGCGTTTTCTTGGAGGTGAGCGGGGATGGACGGACAACTGCTGTCGGCGACGTTCGTCGAGCTGACTGACACCATGGTCGCCGACTTCGACGTGATCGACTTCCTGCACGTGCTCACCAACCGCAGCGTGCAGCTGCTGGATGTCTCCGCCGCCGGGCTGCTGCTGGCAGACCCGCGCGGTGAGCTGCGCGTGGTGGCGGCCTCCAGCGAGGCCGCCCGGCTGCTGGAGCTGTTCCAGCTGCAGAACGACCAGGGTCCCTGCCTGGACTGCTTCCGGGGTGGCCGGCCCGTCACCGTCGCCGACCTGAACGCGGAAGCGCAGCGCTGGCCCCGGTTTACCGCTGCCGCCCAGCAGGCCGGGTTCGCGGCCGTGCAGGCATTGCCGATGCGGCTGCGCGAGCAGGTCATCGGCGCGCTGAACCTCTTCCGCACCACCCCGGGTACCTTCGATCCCGCGAACGTGCGCGTCGGGCAGGCCCTGGCCGACGTAGCTACCATCAGCCTGCTGCACGAGCGCAGCATGCGCCACAGCGACACCCTTAACGAGCAGCTGCAGGCCGCGCTGAACAGCCGGGTCATCATCGAGCAGGCCAAGGGTAAGCTCGCGGAGCGGCTCGGCATCGACACGACCGAGGCATTCAGCATCCTGCGCAGCTACGCCCGTAACCGGAACCTCCGCCTGGCCGACCTGGCCCAGGCTTTCATCGACGGGACCGAACCCCTCATCGGCCAGACCCGACCAGGTCACCGGGCGATCGCTGAGCTTCCACTGTCCGGGTGAGCTGTGCCTGCGCCGCCGGCCTGCGGTCGGACGACATCTACTGGCGGGCCGGCGAGGTGGTGATCTGCGGCAAGGGCAGCCGGATCGAGCGGTTTCCCCCTTGCCGCCTCGTCCGGGCGTGGCGGCGCGTGCGAGGATGCCGGCGTGTTCGTCCATCTGCAGTCCCGATATCGGCGGATGTGACCGTCTGGACAGGGGCACACCGGACGAATTGCGGCTCTTGAGGCAGACTAACAGCGTCCGCGTATAATGCGTAGTAAGTCTCGGCTGTACACCTCAGCCGATCCTGTCAACGTCCGCGTCGCTCCGGTCCCCGGTGACTCAGCCGCTCACGCGCGTGAGCGAACACCCGGAGACGCCATGACTGCCTTCGCTGATCCCACGTCTGCTGCGCCGGAACCCCAGGCCGGGGGGGAGACCGTTGTTCATGATCGCCGGATCACGGTCGACGGGGTGGAAACCCATTATCTGGAAGCCGGCGCCGGACCGCCGCTGCTTCTCTTGCACGGCCACGAGCAGAGCGCGACCAGCTGGCGGTGGGTCATCCCGGCCCTCGCCCGGACCCGCCGGGTCCTGGCGCTGAGCCTGCCCGGTCACGGCGAGAGCGGCCCCGCGCCCGGCGGGCACGCTCCCGGCGCCGACCTGGCCCCCTTCGTGGCCGCGTTCTGCTCCGCCGCCGGCGCCGAGGAACCGCTCGACCTGGTCGGCCACTCCGCCGGCGGCGCGATCGCCCTGCGCCTGACGCTGGCCGACCCCGCCCGGATCCGGACGCTGACCCTGGTCGACAGCGCCGGCCTGGGCCCCGAGGTCCACCCCCTCCTGGCCCTGGACACCCTGCCGGTCATCGGCGAGCTCGCCGTCATGATCAGCCGCCTGCCCGGCGGCGACCTGGCCCGCACCACCATGTCCGCGGCCATGCTGTTCGCCCAGCCCTGGCGGATCCCGGCCGAGTTCTTCACCGAGCAGCACGCACTCGCCCGCCGGCCCGGCCAGCTCGAGGCCTCCACCGCGATGGCCCGCGCCCTGTTCGGACCGCACGGACAACGCCAGATCCTGCTCAGCCGCCTCCCCGCCCTCACCACCCCGACCCTGATCGTGTGGGGCGACCGCGACTACCTGCTGCCCGTCCAGCAGGCCCACGCCGCGGTCAAGAGCCTGCCCCACGGCCAGCTGTCGGTGTTCCCCGACTGCGGACACCTGCCCCACGTCGAACACCCCGTCCGCTTCGCCGCCGTGCTCGGCACCTGGCTCACCGCACCCCGCGACCACCCGGGTAGCACCCCGTTCGCCCCGCTCGCCTTCGCCGACACCCTCGAAGGGCCAACGATGACGACATCCCAGGCTCGCACCGCATGACCACCGCCGGGACACCCCCGGCAGGCCCGGCAGCGTCGCCGGCGTCGGAGGCCTACCAGAGCCAGGCCGGTCACTATGACCGGCGCACCGACGCCTTCCGCCAGTGGCGGGAACTGCTTGTCGCGTCGCTCCCGCTCCGGCCCGGGGACACCGTCCTCGACGTCGGCTGCGGCACCGGGTTGTGTGCGCCGCTGCTGCACCGCCAGGTCGGCCCCGCCGGCACCATCATCGGCATTGACGAATCCGAGCAGATGCTCGCCGTCGCCGCGCACCGCGTGACCGAGCACGGCTGGGAAAACGTCCGCCTGATCGCAGCTCCGGTGGCCACCGCACCCATTGACGGCATGGCCGACGCGGCCCTGTTCTGCGCGGTGCACGACATCATGCAGTCCCGCGCCGCCTTGGACAACATCCTCGCCCACCTGCGGCCCGGCTCACCGGTCGCCGCGACCGGCGGCAAACAGCCGACGCTGTGGATGTGGCCGCTGCGGCCCTGGGTCATCCGCCTGCACCGGCCGTTCATCACCGACTTCGCCGGCTTCGACCGGCCCTGGCGCCTGCTGGCCACGCACGTCCCCGACCTGCAGGTGCGCGAACTCGCCTTCACCGCCGGGTACCTCGCCGTCGGGCACACCCCCGGCGTCCGGCCGGTGAGGAAACCCAATGAGGAACAAGGAAGCAGATCGCCGCGCCCCACACGACATGGCGGTGGATAGTGCCTGACGACAGCGGCGCTGCCGGGGCGCCGGATTACCTGTCCTGGTCATGGCTCCTCGATTTCCGCGCAGCCCCCGTTACGCAGGGCAGCGGCGCCGAGCCGCCAGGCAGGCCACCGGGTCCGGTCGCCACGTATAACCCTGATTCGGCTCAGCGGCGGACGAACCGGCAGGACCGGCTGGATTGCCACAATGGCAGGCAAGCAGGAAACGGCCGCCCCGGCGATGCCGATTGCGCAGCCGAGGATAAAGCCCTGTGATCCCCTGCCAGGGATCAGCATGTTGGCGATGATGCCCATTACCGGCTCCTTAGTCAGCGAAGTGACGTGCGCGGCAGTCGGTCATGCTGGGTAGATCGCGATGAGAGAGGAATTCTCCCGGGTTTCTCACCGTCCTGTGGCCGTGGCGTCTTTGCCGGCACCGTTCCGTGCACGAAAAACGGACCCCGCTGCGTTTCCGCGAGTATCACGGTGACTGCAGCTGCCGGGTCCGGAGCAGTACTTTGACTGCTACGCCTCACCCGATCTCGCGCATAGGGCGCTCCGCCGTCAATAATGGCTCTTTTGAAAGTGCGGCGTGACACTCGGTCAGCCTGAGGAGCAGAAGCCTGCCGCTCCCCGGCTAGCGTCGCGACGCCCGGCAACTCCTGCGGGACGGCTCGCCGCACCTGGCGGCCCCACGATCCCGGGCAGCCATCCCGAGAACAGCGCCGCCAGCGAGATAGCGCAGGAGGCGGCAACGCCAGCAGCCCTAGCGCGAAGCCGCAGTTCGCTGGCAGTCTCCGAGGGGAGCACCAGCAGGCTGGCGGTCCCGGGAATCCGGGCCGTCACGCGTCTTCGCCTTGGCTCGCCGCTGCGTTGCGGCCGGTCACACTTCTGCAGTGGCGGCTTATTGCCCTGGTGTCAGGTCGCGGTACCGGGCCTCGAGCCGACAGTAAAGGCCGTAGCAGAACAGGCCGGACGCGAGCAGCGCCAGCAGCCACGGACCGTACTGTGCGCTTGCCACCGAGCGGAAGATCGCGTCTAGCCCCTTCGCCTGGTCCGCGGTGGACAGCACCGCGGCCTTGATCAGGAAGACACCGGTCAGGACAAACACCACAGCGCGCGACCGAGCCGAACGCGCCGAGGGCCCGCGTGACCATGGCCAGCGCCCGGGACATGTGCTCGGCGGTGAACCGCTCCCGGAAATCGAGCCGAACCGCACGGCGGCCCGCTTCCAGGCCGCCCGCCACGACAAGGATCCCCGCCACGACGAGCAGCGCCTTGCCCCATCCCGTGCGCAGCAAGTCCGCGGGCCATCCCCGTATCCTGCCGCTGCTCGGACTGGGCCGTCTGCTTCGCAGGGGTTCCCGCCAGGAGCCGGGCGGTGCTCAGGCAGAACGCTGAGTACAGCAGGAACCCCCACGACGACACCGCAGGCTGCCGCCACTTGCCCATGGTGCCTGTGGCGCGGGCAGCCCGGAACACGGCTTCAAGCAGCTGGGTGAGCGCGTACGCGGCGAGCCCGGCGACCAGGAGCACCAGCGGGATACCTCCCCACGCACCGGCGACGGCCGCCTGCACCGCTCCGGCGCTGCTAGCAGGCGCGCCAGTTCGCCCGTGCGAGGCGAGCGCCAGGCGGAAAGCCCCGCAGCAGCCGGTGCGCCGGATTCTGGAAGCCACTGGCCTGATCGATGTCTTCTCCGCCAATCCCAGCATGGGACAGGCCGCGAGCAGCGCAAGACACGCCGGCCATGGTCACCGGCGGCGCCGCGACGGCCCGGTGCCGCCATGGTTACCCGATCTGGCGGCCGGCGGCCGGCATGCCGCTGCCCGTCATTCGCTGGACGAGCCCGGGATGTGCCGACCGGGACACATTGCGCGGGAGGCCTGCGTTAAGCGGCGCTCGTCCCGAGAAAGGCTGCGGCCTGACCGATCACAACTGATCAGGTGGTTCTCGCGGCAGGCGGGCATTGTCGTCGCCGTGACCGTGGCCTAGGCTATCTGTGATGGGGGAAAGCGTCATCCTGCTCGCGAGTGCACGGTTACGTATTTATCTGCCCTGGACCTCGGCGGTTCTTATTCGGCTTTTTGCGAACCGAGGTTGGCATGGCAGCAATTTCTCCAGGAACAGTAGCTGTCGCGGAATCCGCGCCGGGTTCGCCCGCCCCGCCAGACCGGATGCTAGAGAAGGACCTCGCCGGGCTGGATGACCGGGAGCTGCTGGACATCGTCCGGTTGTCGCCGCGGGCCAGCCAGCGGCGGGCGGCGGCGTGTGAGCTGCTGGTCAGCCGCTACCAGGGCCTGGTCCGGTCCTGCGTGCGACCGTACCTGCGCAGCCCTGAGCCGGTCGAGGACCTGATGCAGGTGGGGTATGTCGGCCTGGTCAAGGCGATCAGCAACTTCGATCCGGCCGCCGGCGCCAGCCTGGCCACGTACGCGCGGCCGTGCATCACCGGCGAGATCAAGCGGCATTTCCGCGACAAGCGCTGGCAGATCCATGTCAAGCGCCCAGTGCAGGACCTGGTCCTCCAAGTCCGCGAGGCGACCTGGCGGCTGACCCAGGAACTCGGCCGTACGCCGGCCGACTCCGACATAGCCCGGCACCTAGGGGTCAGCGGGGATGACCTGCGGCAGGCCCGGCGGGCCGAGCTGGCCTTCCAGCCATACTCGCTGGACGCGCCACTGCCCGGCCAGCCCGGCATGGGCACCCTGGCTGACGTCTTCGGTGCGGGGGATCCACGGATGGAGCACATGCTCGGCATGCAGGCCGTCGCCGCGCACTGGGGCGAGCTGCCCCCGCGTGAGCAGGAGATCCTGGTGATGGACTTTCGCGGCGGCATGACGCAAAGGGAGATCGGCCAGCAGCTCCGCATCTCCCAGATGCACGTCTCCCGGCTCCGCGCCCATGCGCTCGGCCACCTTCGCTCGCGCCTGCTCGACCTGGAGGGCACCCGCGCCAGCGCCGGCCCGGCGGTGGCACCCCAGCCGCCGAAGGACCATGAATCTGCGCAGCCGATCACCAGCTGATCGCCCTGGGACAAGGAGAGATAATGAACCGGACACGGGCTTGGCGGCGGGCATGGAGCTACGTCAGCTCCGCTATTTCCTGACCCTGGCCGAGGAGCTGCATTTCGGCCGGGCTGCGGAGCGGGAGCACATCGTGCAGTCGGCGCTGAGCCAGCAGGTGCAGCGGCTCGAGCGTGAGCTGGGAGTCCGCCTGCTGGAACGCAGCACGCATCACGTCTCACTGACCGCCGCCGGGGCGGTGTTCCTGGTCGAGGCACGGCAGATCCTGGCGCACGTGGACCGCGCCGCGGGAGTGGCACGGACCGCGGTGGGCGCGGCTGCGACGTTGCGAGTCGGCATCATCGATTCCAGCTATGACTCGATGCCAGTGATCCTGCACGAGGTCCAGGCCCGCTACCCCGGCCTGGTGATCCACCAGGTCGAGGCCAGCGTGCCCGGGCAGTACCAGCAGCTGTCCGACGGCCGGCTGGACGTCGGTGTCGGACGCGCCGCGCTCGCCCCGCCGCAAATCGCATCTCTGCTGTTCCGCCAGGACCCGCTCGGGGTCCTGGTGCCAGTCGGTCACCGGTTCGCCGAACTTGACGGCGTCCCAGTCGCTGTCCTGGCCGAGGAACCGCTGCTGCTCGCCGAAGAAATGCGGGCCCCGGAATTCAACCAGTTCACCGTCGAGATGTGCCGGTCGGCCGGGTTCACCCCCGCCGTGTACAGGGGGACCGTGGAGAGCATCCGGGCGGCCGCCGATCTCGTCGCCCAGGGACGCTGCCTGTACTGCGTGCCCTCCTCCTGCATCTCCGCGCTGCCCGGAACCACCTGGCGGCCGCTCACCGAACCGGCGTCCTGCTACCCATGGTCGGTGCTGTGGCGCGCGGCCGAGGTCTCCGGCCACGTACGCGCCGTCGTCAGCTGCGCGCGGGCGATGTCAAAGCGGCTCGGCTGGCTGGCGACCGCCGACCAGGCGGCGCACTGAACGGCCCGCATACGGTGCCTCCAGGACCCTAGCCAGGTCGGTCATGTACACCGCGAGGCGGTCCTGAGGCTTGTGGTCGCCGGCGCCGGTCGCGCCGCATGACCATGCGTAGCTGAGGTGGCGGCGGGCGGGCACAGGCTCGTTTTGGTGAGCCCACTTCGGTATTAACCAAGCGCCCGGGCCACCGTTGCCCTGCGGTTCTGGCCGCCCGGCGGTCAGGTCGCCGAGCTGGCGGCATCGCAGGCGCGGCGGGCGAGCTCGGCGCCGTAGTCCGTCCAGATGCCCTGGCCCCAGTAGCGGTAGCAGCTGGTTTCACAGGCCAGCAGGTAGAACAGCGCGCGGCGGTAGCGCGGGTCGCTGGCCGGCACGCCCGAGGCCAGCAAGTGCTTGCCGAAGAGCGCGCTCGCGCGCTCCATAGGCGCTAGCACGTTGTCGTACCCGCGCAGCCACGAGATGTCCTTGGTCCAGCTGCCGCCCTCCATGCTGAACCGGTCGTCTTCGGCGCTGAGCTGGCCGATGACCGCGGCGAGCCGTTCGGGTCCCTCGCCGGGCTCGAAACGCTCCCAGACCCGATGCTGGAGCAGCGGCTGCAAAGGTGGCAGATCCTCGCGGCTGATCCCCCGCCCGGCCAGCGCTTCGAGGTACTCGGTGACGTTCACGGCAGGGGTGGGCGATCCCGAGCACTCCCTCATGACCTCCCGGTACTTGGGGGGAAACTCGTTCATCATGACGCCGCCGTTCTCGCCGTCGGCGATCTGGGTGACCAGCGGCGGGACCCGCCGGCCGGCCAGCTCGACGGGCCCGAGGCCGTTGGCTTCGTAATAGGGCTGCATCTGGCCCACGAGCTTGGTGTCGCTGCCCTGAGTCTTGATGACCGCGATGATGCTGGCCTTGCTGCCCTGGGAGTCTGTGCAGATGAGCCGGTGCGGCAGATGCGGGCGCTCAACGGCGCCGCCGCCGGGTTGTTCCACGGTGTGTTCCTGAACCAGCACCCACTCGTAACCGCAGTCAAGCAGCGTGCGGACGAACTGGTAGGCGACATCGGGCTGGTTGGGCAGCGCCATCTCGGCCGGGGAGAATCCCCGGATCCGCCCGAGCGCCTCCAGGCCGAAGATGGCAGCGAAGTGGTGCTGCCAGGCACGCACGTGCAGCC
>Ga0302177_10003938_pt1 | contig 10337 bp, 6 predicted proteins | sample I_Palsa_E1_2_FD_198780 | JGI IMG/M metagenome (GOLD analysis project Ga0302177, IMG submission 198780) | Peat permafrost microbial communities from Stordalen Mire near Abisko, Sweden - I_Palsa_E1_2 | ecosystem: Environmental > Terrestrial > Soil > Palsa > Peat permafrost | place: Sweden: Abisko... | reverse complement strand
CATGCCGCGCGCTCTGCCGCTACTTGGCTTACGGAACTTAGATTTGGGTTAACGCAGTGGGGTCCACCACGTTCACTAAGGCATCCCATAGTGTTGTCAGTGGGTTGATGTCGGCATCGGGGATCGTGTAGTAATCGACCATCCCATCCTGGTTCGTCAGAACGGCATCACCGATCTCGGCCGGTGTCAACCCGAAGTACTCAAAGTGCGTGCTGAACATGCCGAGGATGGCTTGCAGGTCTGCGGTCGGGTCTGTCGGCCAGTCGCCCCACCCATCCCCGGGAAGTGCATAGACCGTGGTCGGGTACAGGTCATCGGGGGTCGGCGTAGGGAACAGACCCGTGAGACCGAGGGCGGGCGAGTCCAGGAGTTGCTCGACAGGCTGTTGAAGCCACGCGGGGAGCGATGGCAGGAACGTGTTGAGGAAGCCGCCGAAATCCGACGCGGAGTCCCCTAACAGGACGAAGTGCAGGTCGTCGGTGGGAATGGGGTTGGCCTGCGTGCTTAATTCCTGCATGGCTAGCGTTGCGGCCGTCGCGCTTTCCGAGTAGCCCATGATCACCAGTGGGTCGGCCTCGCTGACATCGCCCGTCGCCATCTGCGCGTTGACCGCATCGACAATGGCCGCGGTTTCGATGTCAATCCTGGAGTTGAAAAGCTCGGCCCAGTCGTGGTCGACGGCCACGGTCTGGCCGGTGAATCCCAGCGGTTCCAGGTAGAGCTGGTCGACTGTGTTCATGTATGCATCGGGGACCGTCGGCGATCCTCCTGGGCCCAGGATCAGCGCCACACCGTCACCAAGGCTTCCGGTCAGCATCACTTCCCGCGCGATCGCGGACGAATGCAGCATCGAAGCGCCTGCGACACCGCCCGCGATCAACGCGGCGATTCCGATGCCGCTGAGTGCTTGTGTTGGCTTTACGTGCATCACTGGCCTGCTTTTCCGCTGCGGATCATCAGTTGAGTCTGGATTCAGCGAAGACATTAGCCGTTGGGTACAGGAATTGCGCGTCTATGGCACGACACACTCCGCGACACGCCGGGTACGCGTCGGTGCCCGGTCATAGACTGACGTCCCTATGAGCAAGTCGTTCGTGCACCTGCACAACCACACCGAATACTCGATGTTGGACGGTGCCGCGAAGGTCTCGCCCATGCTGGCCGAAGCGCAGCGACTGCAGATGCCCGCTATCGGGATGACCGACCACGGCAACATGTTCGGCGCCAGCGAGTTCTACAACGGGGCCACCGCTGCGGGGATCAAGCCGATCATCGGTATCGAGGCCTACGTCGCGCCGGCTTCCCGTTTCGAGACCAAACGCATTCTGTGGGGTGACCCGGGGCAGAAGAGCGACGACGTGTCCGGTAGCGGCTCCTACACCCACATGACGATGGTCGCGGAGAACGCCACCGGTCTGCGCAACCTGTTCAAGCTGTCGTCGCTGGCGTCTTTCGAGGGTCAGCTGGGCAAGTGGTCCAGGATGGATGCCGAGCTGATCGCGGAGCACGCCGCCGGCATCATCGCCACCACCGGCTGCCCGTCCGGAGAGGTGCAGACCCGGCTGCGGCTCGGACACCACCGCGAGGCACTGGAGTCGGCTGCCAAGTGGCGGGAGATCTTCGGACCCGAGAATTACTTCCTGGAGCTGATGGACCACGGGCTGTCGATCGAACGCCGGGTGCGCGATGGGCTGCTGGAAATCGGTCGCGCGCTGAATATTCCGCCGCTGGCCACCAACGACTGCCACTACGTCACCCGCGACGCTGCGCACAACCACGAGGCGCTGCTGTGTGTGCAGACCGGTAAGACGCTCACCGACCCGACCCGGTTCAAGTTCGACGGCGACGGCTACTACCTGAAGTCGGCTGCCGAGATGCGGGAGATCTGGGACGGCGAGGTTGCCGGCGCCTGCGACTCGACTCTGCTGATCGCCGAGCGGGTCAGCTCGTACGCCGACGTGTGGGCCCCCCGCGACCGGATGCCGGTCTTCCCGGTGCCCGACGGCCACGACCCGGCGTCCTGGCTGCGCCATGAGGTCGAGGCGGGCTTGCAACGCCGTTTCCCCGATGTGCTGCCCGACGGCTACTCCCAGCGGGCCGCGTTTGAGATCGAAGTCATCTGCGACAAGGGTTTTCCGTCCTACTTCCTCATCGTCGCCGACCTGATCAACTACGCGCGGTCCGTCGATATCCGGGTCGGCCCGGGCCGCGGCTCGGCGGCCGGATCGCTGGTGGCCTACGCGCTGGGCATCACCGACATCGACCCGATCCAACACGGATTGCTGTTCGAGCGGTTCCTCAACCCCGAGCGCGCCTCGATGCCCGACATCGACATCGACTTCGATGACCGTCGCCGCGGTGAAGTGGTGCGCTATGCCGCCGAGAAGTGGGGGCAGGACCGGGTCGCGCAGGTCATCACCTTCGGCACCATCAAAACCAAAGCGGCACTGAAGGATTCCGCCCGGATCCACTACGGTCAGCCGGGATTCGCGATTGCCGACCGGATCACCAAGGCGCTGCCGCCGGCGATCATGGCCAAAGACATTCCGCTGTCGGGCATCACCGACCCCAACCACGAACGCTACAAAGAGGCCGCCGAAATCCGTGGTCTGATCGACACCGATCCCGATGTGCGCACCATCTACCAGACCGCCCGCGGCCTGGAAGGTCTGATCCGTAACTCCGGCGTGCATGCCTGCGCGGTGATCATGAGCAGCGAGCCGCTGACCGACGTGATCCCGCTGTGGAAACGGGCGCAAGACGGCGCGATCATCACCGGCTGGGACTACCCGTCGTGTGAGGCGATCGGCCTGCTGAAGATGGACTTCCTCGGGCTGCGCAACCTGACGATCATCGGCGACGCGCTGGTGAACATCAAAGACAACCGCGGGATCGACCTCGACCTCGAATCGGTCGCACTCGACGACCCGGCCACCTTCGAACTGCTGGGCCGCGGCGAGACACTGGGGGTGTTCCAGCTCGACGGCGGGCCGATGCGCGACCTGCTGCGCCGCATGCAACCCACCGGGTTCGAGGACATCGTCGCGGTGCTCGCGTTGTACCGGCCCGGCCCGATGGGCATGAACGCCCACAACGACTACGCCGACCGTAAGAACAACCGGCAGGCGATCAAGCCGATCCACCCCGAGCTCGAGGAACCGCTGCGCGAGATCCTCGCCGAAACCTACGGCCTGATCGTGTATCAGGAGCAGATCATGCGCATCGCGCAGAAAGTGGCCGGCTACTCGCTCGCCCGAGCCGACATTCTGCGTAAGGCCATGGGTAAGAAGAAGCGCGAGGTGCTCGAGAAGGAGTTCGAAGGCTTCTCAGAAGGCATGCAGGCCAACGGATTCTCGGCCAAAGCGATCAAAGCGCTATGGGACACCATCCTGCCGTTCGCCGACTACGCGTTCAACAAGTCGCACGCCGCCGGGTACGGCCTGGTGTCCTACTGGACGGCGTATCTGAAGGCGAACTACCCGGGCGAGTACATGGCGGGGTTGCTCACCTCGGTCGGTGACGACAAAGACAAGGCCGCGGTATACCTGGCCGACTGCCGCAAGCTCGGCATCACCGTGTTGCCGCCGGACGTCAACGAGTCTGGGCTGAACTTCGCCTCGGTGGGCACCGACATCCGCTACGGGCTGGGCGCGGTGCGCAACGTCGGCGCCAATGTTGTTGCCTCCCTGGTCAATACCCGCACCGAGAAGGGCAAGTTCACCGACTTCTCCGATTACCTCAACAAGGTCGACATCGCGGCGTGCAACAAGAAAGTCACCGAGTCGCTGATCAAGGCCGGCGCCTTCGATTCGCTGAAGCACCCGCGCAAGGGGCTGTTCCTGGTGCACACCGACGCTGTCGAGTCGGTGCTGGGCACCAAGAAGGCCGAGGCGATGGGGCAGTTCGACCTGTTCGGCGGCGACCCGAACGACGGGGGAGCCGGCGCCGACGCGGTCTTCACCATCCGGGTCCCGGACGAGGAGTGGGACGACAAGCACAAACTCGCGCTGGAGCGCGAGATGCTGGGCCTGTACGTGTCGGGCCATCCGCTCAACGGGGTCGCGCACCTGCTGGTCACCCAGGTTGATACCGCCATTCCGGCGATCCTCGACGGCGACGTCGCCAACGAGACCATGGTGAAAGTCGGCGGAATCCTGGCCTCGGTGAACCGGCGGGTGAACAAGAACGGGATGCCTTGGGCATCAGCGCAACTGGAAGACCTCACCGGTGGTATCGAGGTGATGTTCTTCCCGCACACCTACTCCGCGTTCGGTGCTGACGTCATCGACGACACGGTGGTGCTGATCACCGCGAAAGTCGCGATCCGGGACGACCGGATTTCGCTGATCGCCAACGACCTCGTGGTGCCGGACTTCAGCAACGCGCAGGTCAACCGTCCGCTTGCGGTCAGCCTGCCGACGCGGCAGTGCACCATCGACAAGGTCAGCGCGCTCAAGCAAGTACTGGCTCAACACCCCGGCACGTCGCAGGTGCACCTGCGGCTGGTCAGCGGTGACCGGATCACCACCCTCGAGTTGGACGCGTCACTGCGGGTGACGATGTCTCCGGCGCTGATGGGCGACCTCAAGGCGCTGCTCGGTCCGGGGTGTCTGGGCAGCTAGCCGATAACCGAAGCGCCGCTTCCCGCGCGCGGGCGATCATCGAATCTGGCATGCGCTGCACCTGCCCGTCAATCGACGCCTGCGCATGCGGCATTCATTCGCCGAAACCGGCCGCGTGAGCGCCGAGCGCTCCGCTAGCCGCACACCTGGGGCCGAGCGCTCCGCTAGCCGCACACTCGGGGCCCGCCGGCCGGATCCTTGTGAATCACACCCTCTTTCATCACGAAGTCCACCTGACCGGTGACGTTGATGTCGGCGAAGGGATCACCGGGCATCGCGATCAGATCCGCGATCTTGCCCTCGGCGATCACCCCGAGATCATCGAGGCGTAACAGTTCGGCGGCCGCACTGGTGGCCGCGCGCAAAGCCCGCAATGGCGTGATGCCGGTCGACACCATCATCGGGAACTCGCGCCAATTGTCGTGATGCGGAAACATTCCGGCGTCGGTGCCGAACGCGATCCGAACATCGCTGGCCGCCAGGCCTTCTGCCGCGTCCAGCAGCGCCCCACGGTATTTCTGCATTTTGCGCCGTGAGTGCTCCGGAAGAGCCGCCCAGACGCTGTCGCCCTCGTCGCGGCGGGCGCCGGACAGGATCGTGTATTGGGTCGGCACCATGAACACACCGGCGTCCTGCATCATCCGCAGCGTCTCGGCCGACGCAAGGTTGCCGTGTTCGATGCTGCGCACCCCGGCCCGGACGGCGCGCCGGATACCCTCGTCGCCGTAACTATGTGGTGTGACCGGGATTTCGAGGTCGGTGGCCGTCGCGACCAGGATGTCCATCTCCTCCTGACTGTAGGTGGCGTGCCCGGGGTCGTCCGAGGGCGAGGCGAATCCGCCGGTGGCGCCGAACTTGATCCAGTCGGCGCCGGCCCGGACCTGCTGCCTGACCCGGGTGCGGATCTCGTCGGCGCCGTCGGCGGCAGCCAACTCCAGTGGTCGGCAGGGGTCTTGATATTCGTCGGCGACCATTCCGCTGAAGTCGCCGTGACCGCCGCGCGCCGAGATCATGTGCGGCGCCACCACCATCCGCGGGCCGACAACAATCCCGGCGGCCACCGCGTTGCGCAGGTCGATGGTGGGATAATCGATGTCGCCGCAACCCAAGTCGCGCACCGTGGTGAATCCGTTCATCAGCAGGGCGCGCAGCACCGGCAACGACTTCAACGTTTTCGCGGTGCTCGAGTCGAGGGCCATCATCAGCCCCACCGGAGGTGCCAGCGTCACGTGGGTGTGGCAGTCGATGAAGCCCGGCGTCAGCGTGTGCCCCGGGAGATCCACCACCCGCGTATCGGGTGGAGCCTCGATCGCGTCGCCGATGCGCTGGATGCGGCCGTCAACGACGAGTACCTGTCGTGGCGCGGACTGCGCCGAAATCCCGTCCCACACAGTAGCGCCCGTGATCAGTGTCGCCGGCATCGTCGTCGCCTTTCGAAGTTTCAGAAGCGATAGCGCAGGATCCGCGCCGTGCGGGCGCCGGATTTGGTCATGCCCATCAATCGGGTCGAGATTCGGGCCGCAGGCGGATACAGGTCGACCTCCGGCGCGTGCGACAGGCTGGTCTCTTCGACCAGTCGCAGACGCGGACTCCAGCTCTCCGGGACATGGGCATCGCTGAAACCTTGATAGACCCACTGGGTTCCGACGGCACTGAAGACGATCTTCATGGCGGCGATGTTGAGCCGGTTGACGTGCCCATAGTCGTTCATCGCCAGGTCGCCGGACCGGAAGTACTCGGGAATGTGGTGGAACAGGTTCACGATCACCGACTCCGGTAAGAACGCCAGTAGGCCGTCGGCAACGAGCATGGTGGGCCGGTCGGCCGGAACCTGGTCGGTCCAACTGTCGTCGGCCAGCGATGCCGCCACCGAATGCGCGCGGTCGTCGGCGGGCACCAGATCATCGCGCAATGCGATGACGTTCGGCAGATCGACGTTGTACCAGTCGACCGTGGCCGGCGGCGCGACGCGCAGCATGGCGGTGCCCAGACCCGCGCCGAGGTCGACGACGACGGCGTCGGGGTGTTCGGCGACGAAATCGCGCACCCGGTCGTCGAGCATCTTGGCCCGCAACGCGGTCTGGCGGACCGCGCTCGCCGGCACACCCAAACCGTCGAAGTCGAAGTCGATGTTGGCGACGATCTCATCCGCCAACGAGTCACCGAGTATCGGCCTGGGCCAACGGCTGTCGAGTGCGCGGGCGTACTGGGTGACAAACGCGGTCTGCTCGACGGGTGTCAAGTCGGTGATCGCAATTCCCATACCGGCAACGTACCTCGGGACTAGCCTCGGCTGAGTGAGCGATTCAAAAATCCAGCTGAACGGGCCAACCACAATGTGCGAGGCGTTTCAGCGCGCCGCGGCAGTGGACCCGGACGCGGTCGCGCTTCGCACCCCCGGCGACACCCAATCACTCACGTGGCGCGAGTACGCCGCCGATGTTCGTCGTGTCGCGGCCGGCCTGCAAGGCATCGGAGTCCGCCGCGGCGACACGGTGGCGCTGATGATGGCCAACCGGATCGAGTTCTATCCGCTGGAAGTCGGTGCGCAGCATCTGGGCGCAACCTCGTTCTCGGTGTACAACACCCTGCCCGCCGAGCAGCTGACCTACGTGTTCGGCAACGCCGGCACCAAAGTGGTGATCTGCGAACAGCAGTACGTGGACCGGATCCGGGCAAGCGGGGCGCAGCTCGAGCACATCATCTGTATCGACGGCGCCCCGGATGGCACCCTGTCGCTGGATGATCTCTACGCCGCTGCCGAGGACGACTTCGATTTCGACGCGACCTGGCGTTCGGTGCAGCCCGACGACGTGATCACGCTGATCTACACCTCCGGGACCACGGGGAATCCCAAAGGGGTGGAGATGACGCACACCAACCTGCTGTTCGAGGCCTATGCCCTCGGCGCCGTCCTGGACGTCCGGCCGGATGATCGTGCCACCTCGTATCTGCCGTCAGCTCACATCGCCGACCGGATTATGGCGCTGTACAACCAGGAGCTGTACGGCATCCTGGTTACCGTTATTTCCGACGTTCGCGAGATTGCGGTCGCGTTGCCGGACGCGCGTCCGACCGTTTGGGCGGCCGTGCCACGGGTTTGGGAAAAGCTCAAGGCGGCAATCGAATTCGCGGTCGCACACGAGCAAGACGAAACAAAGCGACAGGCTTTGCAGTGGGCCCTGTCGGTCGCCGAGAAACGCGCCGCGGCACTCGTCGCCGACGAACCGCTGCCCGACGACGTGGCCGCCGAATGGGCGCAGGCCGACGAACTTGTGCTGTCGAAGCTGCGGGAGAAGCTGGGGCTCGACAAGCTGCGATGGGCAGTGTCGGGTGCGGCGCCGATTCCCCGGGAGACGCTGGCTTTCTTTGTCGGTATCGGCATCCCGATCGCAGAAGTCTGGGGAATGTCGGAGCTGAGTTGTGTTGCGAGCGTCAGTCATCCGCGCGAGGCGCGACTGGGTTCAGTGGGCAAGCTGCTGCCCGGGCTGGAATCCAAAATCGCCGAGGATGGCGAATATCTGGTGCGGGGGCCGTTGGTGATGAAGGGCTACCGCAAAGAGCCGGCCAAGACCGCTGAGGCGATCGACGCCGACGGTTGGTTGCATACCGGCGACATATTGGACAGGGACGCAGACGGCTATTTGCGGATCGTCGATCGCAAGAAGGAGTTGATCATCAACGCAGCCGGCAAGAACATGTCGCCGGCCAACATCGAAAACGCGATCAAGGCAGCCTGCCCGATGATCGGGGCGATGCTCACGATCGGCGACGCTCGCCCGTACAACACCGCGTTGCTGGTGTTCGACGCCGATTCGGTCGGCCCGCATGCGGCCGATCTCGGACTGGCCGACGCCTCGCCGGCTGCGTTGGCGTCCCACCCGGAGATGCTCGCGAAGATTTCGGCAGGGGTGGCCGCGGGCAACGAGAATTTGTCCCGGGTCGAGCAGATCAAACGTTTCCGCGTACTGCCCACCCTGTGGGAGCCGGGCGGCGACGAGATCACCCTGACGATGAAACTCAAACGCCGGCCGATCGCGGCCAAGTATGCCGCGGAGATCGAGGAGTTGTACGTCAGCGAACCAGGACCGGACATCCACGAGCCCGCACGCGCATCGACGACCCAACCGGCCTAATTCAGCTCGCTTCTGCTCGGTTCCGATGGGCAAGTATTGCCGTTGACAGTCCGCGTCGCCCCAGATCGTCGCTAATGAACGATGACCCCGGTCGTTGGTTGACATCCCGGAATTTGTTCTCCGAAGCCGTTTCCGGTGCGTCGTCGGAGGTGGCACTCATAAACCGATCCGGCAACGCCAATTTGCAGATGGTGCGCACCGTGAGTAGGTACTGGCGAAGAAATGGCCCCGTCGTATAAGGCAAGTCGTACTTGACGCACAACGGGCGGACGCGTTCGGCGATCTCGGGTAAGCGATTACTCGGCAGATCAGGAAAGAGGTGATGTTCGATTTGGTAGCAGAGGTGTCCAGTCATGAAGGACAGCACCCGGCCGGCCCGGAAGTTGCCGGTGCCCAGCATCTGCCGCAGATACCACAGTGGTTTGGTCTCATCCTGCAGAACTGACGGATCGAACTTCTCCGCACCGTCCGCGAAGTGACCGCAGACGATGACAATGTAGGCCCACGCGTTGCGAAGCCCGTTGGCCACCACGTTGGCTCCGAGTACGCGGCGCCACCGCCGGCGGCTCAAAGCGGGAAAGAGAACGTAATCCTTACCGGCCTGGCGAGCCATCTTGCGGAGCAGATCTGTTTTGTGGGCAGCTTTACCGGCCTCTGTGGCTGTGCTTTCCTGTATCGAATACAGGTCGTGAAAGGCCACACCCCATTCGAAGGCGGCAGCCAGCAGCACTGCGCGCAACGGCTGGAGCAGGTTGCCCGGCCGCCATTCCTGATCACGCGTGACCCGCAAAATTCCAAAGCCGAGGTCATCATCCATGCCGACGATGTTGGTGAACACATGGTGATTGGCGTTGTGCGAGGACCGCCAGTGCGACGAGGGACCGACCATGTCCCATTCCCAGGTGCTGGAATGGATTTCCGGGTCGTTCATCCAATCCCACTGACCGTGGATGATGTTATGGGCGAGTTCCATGTTCTCGATGCATTTGGCTACCGCCAGGGTGCCGGTGCCCAGCATCCATCCGGACCTAGTTTTGCTCACACCGATGATCAGCCTTGCCGCGATCTCGAGGCATCGCTGAATGGCGATGGCGCGCCGGATGTGTGCGCGGTCCTTCACGCCGAGCGAATCCTCGATGTCGCGACGAATCGTGTCCAACTCGACCGCGAGCGCCTCTATATCCGCGTCGCTTAGATGGGCGTATTCCGATATTTCGGTAATGGCCATCGATGCCTACCGAGACCGGGAAAAGTTGAGGTGCGGCACTGCCTGCGCCTTGGCATGCAACGACCCGCTGTACGGCTGGAGCATTGCTTGAGCACCCGCTATCGGCTCTGCGGCCGTACGTAAGACCGTGGATTGTCGTATCGATCGCAGACACTACACGGCAGACGCTCCCCATCTCGTGCTCCGTAGCGGATCGTTAACAGTCTGACGTCACCGATTGACCAGACGCCGCCTGGTGCCCGTGGTGGCCCGCAATCATCTTTTGGGCAGCCGAAACACTGTGTGACGTCGCAACCAGTGTTCGTCGCCGTAAGCTGGTGACCATGCCACTCGAAGGTGAATACGCACCGA
>Ga0302177_10003936_pt1 | contig 10341 bp, 10 predicted proteins | sample I_Palsa_E1_2_FD_198780 | JGI IMG/M metagenome (GOLD analysis project Ga0302177, IMG submission 198780) | Peat permafrost microbial communities from Stordalen Mire near Abisko, Sweden - I_Palsa_E1_2 | ecosystem: Environmental > Terrestrial > Soil > Palsa > Peat permafrost | place: Sweden... | reverse complement strand
CCTGGACAGAGTAAGTACCCGGAGCGATATGTGCGGGAACGGATAAGGTTGCACTGCCAGTCGAAGGATTCAGAGTTACTTCGCCTATCGACTTACTATCTGTCAAAATCGTCACCGTTCCGGAAGGAGTTACATTTCCTGCTGGAGTTACAAATATATTGATCGCGGCGCTCTCTCCTGTAAGGACGGGATTTGGGGCTACGGCTAGAGCTGTCATCGTCGATTGCTGGGACGCGATGACTTTGATAATGAATGGAGCGGAAGATGATGATGAGTAAGTGGAATCACCGCTATAGCTGACCCCCAACGAATAACTTCCCGGCGGGACGTCGCGGGTGGAAGCACTGAGAGTTGCAGTGCCAGAATATAAGTAGGTTTGGCTGTTATAAGTAGGAGTCACCGTTTGACTGGTCAAGGCTTCGGTTCCGTAAGCCAGTGTCACGATACCCGTTGGTCCATAGCCGCCTACCTGCGGAGTTATGACGACGGGAAGGCTGATAGTTTGACCGGATTGTACAGAGACAGAGGGCGCGGTTACTGCGGTGGAACTGGTGCCGCGGGGAACAACGGCAGTCGAAGAAGAACTAGCGCCGGCGACATCGCACGAATGACCTTGGCCGTCAGTTCCAGAGTACCCGCTATAGATCCCGGATACGCTATAAGTGCCCGGTATTGCCGGGCCTCCGGTCGAAACCTGGAAGCCGTTGCTGTGTATGCCGACAAAGATTTCGTTGCTGTAATCACCGACGTAGATGCTGAGGGTTCCATAGTATGGTCCATCGTCATCCGTCCCCACGCAGCCGTCAGACGTCAGAGAGAGCTGGGCCCCTGCGGAGACGCCAATTCCAAAGGACCCGCTCCCGCCCGCGGTGAGAGTAGCCGTTTGGGCGCGTGCGAAGGATGCTGATAAGCATGCCATCGCAACAACTACGAGAGGGCGGGCGGTCAGGGCACGCGCAATTGTTATTCGAGTCCGCAAGTTTGTCCGCACTTAGAGTATGCGGATTAAGGCTCGAAGTCGACGGAAACACTTTGGGCGAACGAAAATTCCTGGGACCGGTCGAGCCTCAGATGGGCGGGCGGCATTTACCAGATCCTTACCCGGTCTGCGGGAGCGAGATATAACTTCTCGCCCGGTTGAACGTTGAACGCCTTGTACCAGCCGTCGACATTGCGGACTTCGTCGGCGCGATATTCGTTTGGCGCGTGAGGGTCGGTCAAGACTTGCTGGCGGAGTCCGGCTTCGCGGTCCTTCGATCCCCAGTTCTGCGCGAAGGCGATGAAGAATTGTTGGTCGCCGGTGAAGCCGTCCTGATCCGGAGCGGGCTTGCCGTTGAGCGATACGTGGTAGGCGTCGAAAGAGGCAGTCAGGCCGCCATTGTCGGCGATGTTTTCTGCAATTGTTTGCTTGCCATTGACGTGAATATCGGGAAATGGCGCGTAGGTGTCAAACTGTGCGACGAGCTTTGCAGTTGCCACGTCGAAGTGTTTCAGGTCCGCGTCAGTCCACCAGTTGCGCAGCCGGCCCTTGGAGTCGAAGGTGCTGCCCTCCGTGTCAAAGGTGTGGCTGATCTCGTGCCCGATCACAGAGCCCATAGCGCCGTAGTTTGAAGCCGCGGGAGCCTTGGCGTCAAAGAACGGCGGCTGCAGAATTGCGGCCGGAAAATTCAGCGCGTTCTGCAGTGGCAGGTTGACAGCGTTGACTGTCTGCGGCGTCATCGACCACTCGTGTTTGTCGACTGGCTTGCCGAGACGGTCGATGTTGTAATGGAGGCGGAACTGCTCCGCGCGTTCGATATTGCCGAACAGGTCGTCGGCTTTGACTTCATAGCTTGAGTAGTCCTTCCAGGTTTCCGGATAGCCGACGCCGACATACAGCGTCGTCAACTTGGCCTGGGCCTCGGCTTTGGTGGCGGGATCCATCCAGTCGAGACCGTCGATGCGCTTGCGGAAGGCGGCGATAATGTTGGCAACCATGGCTTGCGCTTCCGCCTTGGCTTGCGGCGAGAAATAACGCTGCGCGTAGATTTGTCCGACGGCATCGCCCAACACGCCGTTGACGACGGAAACGCCGCGCTGCCAGCGGGGACGCTGCTGCGGAACGCCATAAAGACCCTTCGCGAAGAAATCGAAGGATTCGTCCGCGAACGCTTTGGGCAGAATGCCGGCTTCGCGCTCGATGAAGTGATACGCGAGCCAGTCCTTCCAGGTGTCGAGCGGAACGGAGGCGACGAGAGCCGATTCTCCCATAAAGGCCGACGGCTGCCAGACGGTGAATTCAGCCTGGTTCGCGAGGCCCGCGCCAGCAAAATATTGCTCCCAGTCCAACCCCGGCGCTTTGGAAGAAAAGTCCGCCCGCGTCCACGTGTTGTTCGCCTTGTGGATGTCCTCGTTGTCGGCGAGCGAAATATGCTTCTCGGCGATGTCGTGTTCGAGTTCGAGAATTTTGGCCGCCCGCGCATCGGGTTCAGAGAAGCCGGCAAGCTTGAGCATCGCCGAAATGTGCGTCGTGTACTTTTCGCGAATGGCTTTCATGTGCTCGTTGTTGGCCAGGTAATATTCGCGGTCCGGAAGCACGCCGCCCCCCTGCAGCAGATAAGCGGTGTAGTGATCGCTATCCTGGAACCCGGGCGCCACCCAGAGTCCGAAAAGATTTGGGGTGTGGAAGTTGGTGTTATTGAGGGCGTCGACGTCGGCGCGGAGGGACTGGCCGAGTGCGTGCGCGAGCCGCTTCTTGTCCTTGATCGCCGCGATGGCGGCGAGATGGGGCTGGATCGGAGCAAGGCCGCGGGCCTGGATGGCGGCCTCATCCATATACGAGTTAAAGAGGTCGGCGATCTTGCGGGCGTCGGTGCCAGGTGCGGCGTTGGACTTGGCCGTCTCCTCGATGATGGCGCGGGTATTCTTGTTGCTCAGGTCAGAGAGCACGGAGAAGGCTCCCACGCTGCCGCGGTCCGCCGGAATCGTGGTGCGCGCCAGCCATGCACCGTTGGCGTAGAAATAGAAATTGTCCCCGGGTTTGACGGCGGTGTCCATGTTGGCCGGCTGGATGCCGGGCTTGGCGTCCTGCGCATGGGCGGTGAGTGCGGCGAAGGCAAGGACGAGGGCAGCGGTGAGGCGGGTAGTGGTATGCAAGAAAATCTCCTGATGCTTCTTACGCGCGGTTTGGTCGATTGGTTGCGTGAAAGACGCAAACAAACAGTAAATGGTAGCAGTGGGAGCGGGCCTCGCGCGAAGCGGGCGGCCTGCTAGACTTCGCGTGATTGTCTGCGTTCACGAAAGTAAATGGGAGATGCCGATGAAAACGCTACTCTGCTGTCTCTTTTTATCCTGCGTGGCTGCGGCCCCTTTCTGCCAGGGCCAGGCCACGCCGCCGCCACCTGCCGCCCGGCAGATCGAACCGCTGCTGCATGAACAGATGCTCGCGGCCAACGCACACGACACGGATCGCTTCATGGCGACCTATTCACACGATCCCGGACTGACATTTCTTATCAACGGGCAAATTTATCGCGGCTGGGAAAGTCTGCATGAACAGCAGTTGAAGTGGTGGCAGAACGGCAAGGCGCAATCGGTCTATACGGAGCTGATGGCGCCCGAAATCACATCGATCGGGCCGAAGACTTTGCTAGTGACGCAGCAGCTGTCGTCGCATCGCGTGCTGCCGGACGGCAGTCCGAGCGATGGCCATTTTGCGTTGACCACCATCTGGCAGCTCGAGCCGGCGGGCTGGCGCGTAACCTACGGTCACGAATCCTGGGCGATGAAACCGTAGCGCGCCGGGAAATTCGGTAACCCGGCTTACATCCCGGCGGCGACAGGCAACATCTATCTTTGGGATTGAACGGCTTTTGCGGCGCGCTGCGAAAGACCCACGTTGCAAGGAGCGAAGAAAGCTATGTTAATTCTGTTGATCGTACTGTTGCTGGTGTTCGGGTTTGGCGGCTACCGGATGGGTCCGGGAATCGGCTATTACGGCGGCGGCGGCATCAGCCTGATCATTTTGATCGTGATCATCCTGCTTCTGCTTCACGTTATATAACCTGCCATAAATTCAGCGAGGGCCGGGCTCAGTCCGGCCTTTTGCTTTGTTATCGCCGGCCGGCTACTACCGCCAGCTCGGCACCGAGTCTTCACGCTTGCGGCCGGGAATCGGCTTCGGCGTGGTTTTGGCGGGCTTCTTCTTTTCCGGACGTTGCTTGTCTTTGCTTCCCATAGTTCTTCCAGAATGCCACAGCCGCGCGCCTAACGCAGAATGCGCTGCAGGTTTTCGTAGCTGGTACGGATGCTTTCCAGCGGCGGCCCCGCCGTCGCATCCTGCTCGACAAAATAATGTTCGACCCCGAGTTGCTGCGCGGCCTCCAGAATGGCGCGCCAGTGTATGGTGCCGGCGCCGACTTCAGTAAAGTGTTCCGCATTGGCCTCGAGCATCTGCGACGTCGCGACGCCAGGCTGGCGGTCCTTGAGATGCAACATGCGGCATCGCTTGCCGAGCCGGTGCAGCATCGCCAGCGGATCGTTGCCGGATTGCGTGATCCAGTAGCAATCCATTTCAAACGAGACCAGCGCCGGATCCGTTCCGCTGACCAGCGTGTCGTAACCGTCATTCCCGATGGGAAATTTCTGAAATTCGTAATTGTGATTGTGAAACGCAAAGCGCATGCCGAGTTCTTTGGCGCGCTGCCCCCATTTATTAAAGTCCGCAACCGCGGTCCGAAAGCCCTCCACCGTGCCCCATTGCGATTTCGGCAGCATCGGGCAGACCACCCACTGCAGCCCGAGAGCCTGCGCGTAAGCAAACTGCTTCTCAGTCGCATCGCGCAGTGCTTCGTAATCAAAGTGTGCGCTGGGATTGCGCAGCCCCGCGTCGGCGATCATCTTGCGCAGATCGGCCGCCGGAATCTTGTTGAGGCCGGAGTAACTTTCAACTTCCTGATAACCAATGTCGTGGATCTGCTTCAGCAGCCTCGCCAGGTCGGACGTTTCTGCAAGGTGGCGGACGGTGTAAATCTGCAGGCCGATGGGAATGTTCAACGGCGCAGCGCGAAGGGCACGCGGAGTTGCGGCAAGGGCGGTGACAGCAGCAGAAGTCAGGAGGAACTGGCGGCGGCTTTGCATGGCGAAGTCCATTCTGCCTGATGGAAGGGTCATTCGGCGAGAGGGAGCTCAGGAACGCTTGTGCAGGGAACTCGCCTGAACCCTTCTGCGTAGCTGTCCTACGGAGACCGAGATGACCGACCAAGCCACCGAAGCTTCGCAACGCACCGCCGGCCGAGTTGCCGGCTTCACCCTGCTGCTGTTGATCTCCAGCGGCCTCATCGGTATGTTTGTCTTTCAAAATAATCTGCAGATTGCGGGCGACGCAGCTGCAACAGCGCACAACATCCTGGCGCATGAGCGCAGCTTCCGCGCGGGAATCGTTTGCGAGATTGTCATGTTCAACTGCGACGTTGTCCTCGCGCTGGCCCTCTACGCGCTGCTCAAACCTATCAACGGACCGCTCGCCTTGCTCGGCTCCTTCTGGCGCGTTGCGAATGCCACCGTGCTCGGCGCCGGAGCCGCAGCTACTCTGGTCGCGTTGCATGTCATCGGCGGCGCGCACTCCCTCAACGTCTTCCAAACCGGTCAGCTGCAGGCCCTCTCGACAATCTGGCTCGACTTCCACGACAGCGCATCGAGCCTGGGACTTATCTTCTTCTGTCTCGGCGCGGCCGTTCACAGTTATCTCTTGCTCAAATCGCGCTACATGCTTCTCTGCGGCCTCGCCATCATCGTCTTTCCGCACCTCGCCGACACGCTCGGCCTGTGGTGGGTGATGCCGGACTTCTTCGTCGAGCTTTCCGTCGCACTGTGGCTCGCCTTCAAGGGCGCGAAGATCCCGCTCCAGCCCGCATGACGCCGCGATTATTCGGCCAGCGTGGTGTCATCCGAAGTCAGCGCTCGGTCGCGCCGGCTGGCCTGGACCTGCCGCGTGATCAGCCACGTGCCGAAAGCAACGATCGCTCCGAAGATAAGCAGCGTCACGGTGAGGTGCCGGTGGATGCCTTCGCCGATGACGTGGATAATTTGCGGGCCATAGCGGACGACCAGCAGTGACAGCGCGAGAAAGCGGATAAAGCGCCCGAGCGCGACAGCCGCCAGAAAAGGCAGGACGCGCATTTCGAAAACTCCCGCGGCGAAGACGAAGACTTTGAACGGCGTCGGCGGCGGCAGCATCGCGGGAATGAGCAGCGCCAGAAATTCCTGCCGCTCAAAGCGATCGCGAATGCGCTCGAAGCGCTGCCGGTTGATGCGCTTCAGCAAGAAGAGCTCGCCCCCAGCGCGGCCCAGGAAAAATGGAATCAGCGAGCCCAGCGCGGAGCCGACGGCAGCCATCAATACGTAGAGAATGAGGCGCGGCCGGTCTGCCCAGACGTAGCTCGCAACCAGCGGATCCATCGGCACGGCGATCGACGACGCGTCAACAAAGGCCAGCGCGCCCAGTCCCCAAATGCCGAGCGGCTTGAGGACGACGAAGACGAAGAATTTGTACTTCGCGAACAGGTAGAGGAAAAAGTGCTTCATGGGTCGCATAGGTATTGTTACATCGCTCCGCGAATCCAGCAGCGGGCCAGTGACTTGCGTGCTGCGCAGCACCGAACCGCCGGCGAAATTGCTTGGCGTCGGCGGCGGGGAGGTGCGATGCTCGCAGCGGGAACCGTGGTGCGATGAATCTGACAAGGTCAAGACACACTCGACGATGCCTGTGCCTCCTGCTGTTTGCCGCTGTTAGTGCGTCGACGGCGTTGGGTCAAACTGCAGTGACGAATGATGACGCTCGCAAGCTGGTGCACGAGGCCATCAAGAAAGATGCTGCGTCCGCGTATATCGAACAGATGGCGGATGACGGCCCCAATTTTTTGGCATTTGCCGCTGAGTCACCAGAGGGTTCCGGCGGTAGCGCAATCGTCGGTTACTTTGACGTGAATAAAATTACCGGTGACGTATGGGAGATAGCAGGTGTGGTCTGCACTCGATACTATGGCGCGGATCTTCATCGGGCGCAGCTCGCCAGCCGCAGGCAGCGAAACATTGTCCAGCAGACGTATCTGAAACTTCACGCAGCTCGACCAGAGATTTGCAACTAGCTTTTCGACTGAATGGAGGTGACAGGGTGTGCTTTTCGGCGACAGCGAATTTTGTGGGCGGCGCGGGACTGGCGGCAGTCGGCGTAGTCACGCTGACCAAGGTCAAGCATCGCCGGGAGCTGCTCTTCGCCTCGCTGCCAGTCCTGTTCGCGGTGCACCAGTTCACCGAGGGCTTCGTCTGGCTCGGGCTGGATGGCGTGCTGTCGCCCACGGTGACGCATGACATGGGCGCGGCCTTCATGCTATATGCGCAGGGACTGTTACCTTTTCTGCTGCCGCTCAGCGTCCTTCTGTTTGAGCCCGACGGCAAGGGCCGCCGCCGCATGCTGCCCTTCGCTGTGCTCGGCCTCGCAACGACGCTCTACATGTTGTGGGCGCTGACGGCATATCCGCTGCAGGTCTATGTGCGCGGCAACAGTATCGTCTACATCAACGCCGCCACCAACAACACCACCGTTGCGATCCTGTACGTCATCGCAACCTGCGGCTCGCTGTTTTTCTCGCAGGTGCGGATCATGGTCGCGTTTGGCGCGGCCAACCTGGCGATTCTGCTGACCGTCATGGGATTCAAGCGCTACGCGTTTACTTCGCTGTGGTGCGCGTATGCAGCGATTGCAAGCATCATCATCCTCGCTTATTTCTGGAAGACGAGCAGAATTCGGCCGCTGAAATATGCGCGGCCGCTACTAGCGCATTCCTAGCCGATCACAGGGCAGCATTGTCCAGTTGGTAGAGAACATGCGGGCGGAGCGCATGCCCCTCCGGAACTCGCGGGTGCTCAAAGTCCAACTCCGGCCGGTACTGCATGCCCAGCTTTTCCATGACGCGACGCGATGGCCGATTTGTAACCGTCGTCACAGCAACCACGCTGGGCAGATGAAGTTGTCGGAACGCATAGTCAATCACTGCGCGCGCTCCCTCCGTCGCCAAGCCTTGCCCCCAGAATTGGGGCGCAAGCCGCCAACCGATTTCTACCGCCGGTTGCGGCAGCCCGGCGATGGCGTAAGGCATCGTCTGCAGGCCGAGAATGCCCACGAATTGTTTCGTGCCGGCCAATTCCGCCGCCAGCATGCCGAAGCCTTCGTTCGCGAACCTCTGCTGGAAGGTCGCGAGCTCAACATCGCTTTCTTCCCGACTGAGGACGGTCGCAAAAAATTGCCGGACGCGCGGATCGGCATTCAGCGCGGCGTAGGCGGCGAAATCCTGCGGCTGCCACGGCCGCAGAAGCAGGCGCGCAGAGCGGATCAATTCAGCTTCCAGGTTGAGATTTCACGGATTGAGATTTCGCAGCCGGCGCTTTGGCCAAAGTAGCTTTCGGCGCCGGCGAAGCTTCGGACGGCGGATGGTTGATGTGCTCGGTGTGGCCGGAGAGAATTTCCAGTGCATGTGGCAGCAAGTGCGCGACAGCGTTCAATGAGGCGATCGCTCCCTCAGGGCGCCCCGGCAGATTCAAGATGAGCGCATGCGCAGCGGTCCCGCAAAGCGCACGGCTCAGCGGCGCGTACGGCGTCTGGTTCAGACCGGCCGACCGCATCAGCTCCGGAATGCCGTCCAGCAACTTCGTGCAGATGACGCGAGTCGCCTCGGGCGTGACATCGCGCGGGCCAATCCCCGTCCCGCCGGTGGTGACGACCAGGCGAAATCGCACCGCAGCCACACGCAGTGCGTCTACCAGGGCGCCTGCATCGTCTGGACATATGGTCGAATTGCTGACCTTGAAGCCGAGCTCGGTCAGACGGGCAACGACAGCGGGCCCAGAAATGTCTTCGCGAGCGCCGGCGAAGCAGGAGTCGCTGACGGTGATGACGGTGGCGGAGTTGGCAGCGGGTCGAGCCATGCAACGGATTGTAGCGAAGCTTGACCGGGCGCACCGTGCATGTCCGCAACTGGAAGAATGGATTGGGTTTTCGCGTGTATTTGCGGGAGAAATACGGCTGCGCCAAGGCCCGGAAACGTCTCAAAGTGAGAGAATGGGAGAGAGCCGCGTCTAACCTGCATGCCCATCACTGAAGAGCCCAAGCCGTCCGAGAAGCCCGCGCCAGATTTGCTGGGGGCCAACCGGAGCAAGGGGAAATACAGCAGCTTCGAAGCGCATGAACTCATCACCCTGGTCGAGGACCTGGAGGATGATCGCGCGCGGGCCCGGGTGCGCGAGGGCATTTGGATCTCCGTCATCGCCCACTTGCTGCTCTTCTGGTTCATCGCGTACGGACCGCATGTCCTGTTCCACCAGCCGCGCGTCGTCAATCCGGCCGATGTGCTGGCCCAGCGCGACAAGATCAATCCGCAATTTTTAGACCTGCCGCCGGACGCGCTGAAGCAGCTGAAGCAGAAGAAGACCGACATCATCAGCGACAAGGACCGGATCGCGCAGAGCAAGAATCCAACGCTGGACAAAAAGACGATCGACCAGCTGCAGGCCATGAAGGCAGCGGGACCACCCGAACAGCGCCCCGGACCGCCGGCTCCGCCGACACCGCAGCCGCAGCAACAGGCGCAGCAATCCCCCGTGCCGCCGGCGCCGCAACCAGGACAGCAGCAGCCGAGGCCGCAATCGCAGCCCCTGCAGACCCAGCAGCAGGCGCAACTCGAAAATGCACCGGCGGCACCGACTCAGCCGGACTTCTCAAAAATTGGCGGCGGAACAGCGCGCGATCAAGTGCGTGACGCGGCCCGCCAGGCGGCGCAAAGCGGACAGGGCGGCGGCGACATGGGCATGGGAGCTCCGTCGCGGCATCCCGGCAACGTCGGCGGCTTCGACATTTTGAGCGACACCATGGGCGTGGACTTCGGTCCCTATCTGACGCGGCTCAAATATCTGATCGAGCACGCGTGGTGGCCGCTGATTCCGGAAGAAGCTCGCCCGCCACTGAACAAAAAAGGCGTCACCATGATCCGCTTCCGCATCGGCAAAGACGGCAGCCTGCAGGTCATGAATCTCGATGGCCGCTCCGGCACGACGTCGCTTGATCGCGCCGCTTGGGGCGGAGTTACCGGCGCGAGCCCATTTCCGCCGCTGCCCACGCAGTTCAAAGGGCCGTACCTCGAAATCCGCGGTGCCTTCTTGTACAACCTGCGGCCGGAAGATATGCACTAGCTTTTCCTCGCGCCGCGGGAGTAGTTCAATCTGCGGTGTAGGCTTTGGCTATGGTGACACCGGCCGAAAGAGCGCAGGCAGCGCTCGCGGAAAAGGCCCGTGAACAGCGGGCCCGCG
>Ga0302177_10003934_pt1 | contig 10343 bp, 10 predicted proteins | sample I_Palsa_E1_2_FD_198780 | JGI IMG/M metagenome (GOLD analysis project Ga0302177, IMG submission 198780) | Peat permafrost microbial communities from Stordalen Mire near Abisko, Sweden - I_Palsa_E1_2 | ecosystem: Environmental > Terrestrial > Soil > Palsa > Peat permafrost | place: Sweden... | reverse complement strand
GCTCGTCCAGCGCCTGGGCGTTGATGACAGTCTCGGAACTGACCGCCGGGATAAAGGTGACGTGCAGGCCGCGCGCCGCGAACAGGCCTTCGTGCAGAGCCACGAAGAAACCGGCGGAATCGACCGCGGGCACCACCGCGACGTTCAGGTCCGGCTGCTCGATGACGGGCGGGTCGGCGTCCCCGCCGCCGGTAAGCCTGGGCAAGAACAGGATCGCCAAGACGGCGACGGCCGCCGCGATGCCAAATATCTCCGCGACCCGCATGGCCCGCGTGAACCTACGTATCATCGCCGGTTGCTCTCTTCCTCGTGGTCCACGGGGGCGTCCCGGGCCTAGGCGGGCGCCTGGGTCCCTGGTTTTTTACGGGCTTGCGGGACTCGGTCGCCGCGGCCCATCCCGTGGACAGCCGGACACGGCGCAGGCGGAGCCCGGTCGGATGGCCGAGCCGAGCCAGACACTGAAATGCCCGGTGCTAGTTGCATGAAAATGGTGCTGCAAGTTGCAGTGAGAGACATCGGTCAGCTGACGGATCTTTGACGGGCACGCTTGCCCGCTACTGGGCCGACCACGACGGCACCCGATGACCTAGCCCAACTGGAGGGCCAGGCCGGTCACCGCCGTCGGACCACTCCTCGCGGAACTCGATCGCTAAGACACGTCCCAGCGGATCCGGCGCCGGACCAGAACGATGGCACCGGCCTGCTCCTTGCGGGTTCCGCATGTCCCACGGGTCAACTCTGTCCCGAGCATCACAAATCCCTCTGTTCATTGGCAGGTTTTCGTGGATGTTTTCGGCTTATTGGAGACTTGCGTGTACTGGACTGGTTGTAGTCGCCACTCAGCAAGGCGGCCACCGACCAGATGAAGGCCGCGTAGTTCTTGATCGTCGTCGACTGATGCTCTGGCATCGGCGTCTCTCCCACCCCTCGAGAACTGCGTGGCGGCCGCAAGCCATCATTGTGACCTGACGCCGAGCCAGTGTGTGCGGAGCAGCCGGTCCCTTTTCAGGGGCTGGCGGGCTGGTGCCCAGGGGGTGTGTTAGGTAGTGGCGGGTGGCGGCCAGTGCGGGTCTTTTTTTCTTACGCTCATGGTGATGCCGGGCACGAGGAGCTGGTCCGGGAGCTGTGGGTGTTCTTGCGGGCGTGCGGGGTTGATGCCCGGCTGGACTTGGCCGCGGCCCGGGATCGGGTGGACTGGGCGCCGTGGATGACCCGGGAGGTCCGGGACGCGGACCGTGTACTAGACCCGGCCTACAGACCGAGCACCGCGTCGCTGGCAGCGACGAGACGTCTAGCGTTCCGCAATGATGGGAGTCGGCGCCTACCGGATGATCCGGAAGGCTTCCAGGTTTAGCCGCTGGCGTATCTCGAACCGACCGGATTCCTGGAGCGACTTCTCACCAGGCAGGAAGATCGCGTCGGCAAGCTCCGCCATCAGGGCCAAGTCCAGACTCGCGTCAAAGCCGATCTCCGGAGTCCAACCGGGCGGGGTCACGTCGACCCAAGCGGTGCCGGCGTCCGGTCCTTGCGGATACGAAATACCGATGCTTGGCGTGGGATACGAATCTCGCTTGGCCCGGTAGGCGGTCGGGTCAACATAGCTGTCCGGGTCATCGAGGAAGGCGGCCAGCATTCGTTGATGCGCGGCAGAAAGGCAGGTGAGCAACTCGGCCCCGCGCGGGCCTGCAAGGCGGCCGCCGGTTGCCGCCCGCGCGAGGAACCCAGTGAAGTCGTCGCTGGCCTCGCGTAGCCCAGTAATGCTGTCGCACTCGGCGACCTCATCCCAGCCGCGCACGAGGTCAGTGAACGATGAGTCAGCCGACCACCGCTTCCCCTTGCCGACCGCATTGAGGATGCTCACCAGCCGCTCCACCGGGGTCGACTCCCGCATGTCGGACTTGAACCTGCCAAGCTGCGCCCAGGTCGCCATTGCGAGGTAGTTGCGCAGCGTGGGTGGCCAGCCAATCGACTCCAGACACCAATTGAGTACCTTCATTCCGCGCCGGTAGGGCTGAGGGCCGTGGTTCGCCAGCCAATCGATGAACCGAGTCATCATCTCGGCGTTGCTGATCGCTTCGATGGCGGCGAGCTGGCAGACCAGGGCGGCGGCTTCCCAGGTGTCAATCGTCGGCGCGACGATCTCGTCGCCATCGCGATGCGGCGAGCGCCACATATCCTCGATCAGCCGGTAATCGGCTAGCGCGAAACGGCAGCCGGTGATCAATGCCTCCGCGTCGTCCGCGAACTCCGATGGGCCGGACGGAAATCCGCTTACATCGTCATCGACGCTGACCACGGGGAGTTCCGGCGTCCGCTGCTCGCGGCCAGTCTGGCGGCGCATTTCCTCGAGGAATTCCGCGCGTTGCGGTTCGGGCATCGGCAGCCATTTCTGCAGCGGCACAGCGAGCGCGTTAGCCTGGCCACCGAGACGACGGAGGATCATTGCCACGGTGAACCCATTCTGTGTGGCATGGATCCGCATCCTGGTCGTGCCGTGGCCGAATGGGTAGAGCAGGGCATCATGGAAGTGGCGTATCTCGTGGTCTAGCACGGTCTGCCGGGACAGGTCCGAGATAACCACCTCGTCGCTGAGGTTAGCGAGGATCGCGATGGGCGGCTTTTGGTTGAGATCGGTTAGCCGGAAGCTTTGCACGTCGGACGGGTGTTTGGCGCGGATTCCTACACCTAGAAACTTCGGGTCCCACCGGCCAACGAATATTCGCGGTGCCATAACGTGGTGAGAAGGGCGTCCAGCGCCGTTCGTAGTGATTCTTCCGTGAGCTCACCGGTGGATTCTATGGTGACGGTCCGGGCCGGCGTTTCGATGCTTACCCTTGTGCCCTTGTGTCGGTGCAGGATCTTCCAGAGTCCTGGGACGAGCGGCTTGTCGAAGAGCAGGTCGGCCAAGCTCGATACGATGGCGATTATCGTGGCGACGGTTTCGAGGTCAAAGTCAGCGCCGATACCGCCCGAGTCGTCCCGTTCGATACGTACCAGCTTGGCCTGTTCGCTGTCTTGAACCAGCCGGGAGATCTCGTCGATGACTCCGGGATCGCCTTGGATCCGTATCGCCATTCCGTTCATTGGTTTTCCTCCTCAGGCGTAGTAAAGAGCCCGGGTTGCAATCACGTTTTCGCCCGGATACAGGGTTCTGCCTATCACCCGCTGGGCGGCCATCGTGGCGGTGGCGAATGCCGCTGCGTGCTGTGTGACCAGGAAAGCATCTGGCTTCAGTCCTATCATCACCCCATCCGGGGGCTGGTCGGCTTCGCGAAATCCGATCACGTGGACGGTGCTTACTAGCTCCATGGCGGCGGCAATCGCGGGGTCAGTGGTGAAGTCGGCGTCTGGTGTTATCGGCGATGTGAGGTCGAGCCGGACAGCGACCATCCAGCCGGTGTCGCTGCGGTCCTGCGCGGGCCGCACGTACGTATTCGCCCGGTAAAACTGCAGGCCTCCGGTGCCGTCGGAGTGTTCGAACACAGTGGCGAAACCAAGCAGCCGCACTGCATTCGAACGCAGCCGACTGAAATTATCGGGTTGGGTGGACACGATCACGGCCGCTATGTCCCCACCAGCTACATGGTCAAGCAGTGTGGTGAAAAAGTAGCTGCCGCCGGCGGACTCGAGCAGCTCTTCGACATCTTCGATATAAAGCCAATCGGTCGACGCAGCCAGCTCCGCGCAAACGTCTCGCGCTGTCTGGCTGGTCAATCCGCAGGCCGCGCCAGTCTCGAACGCGAGCAGGGATCCACTGGGCGCAGGCAGCTCATCCCAGCTAACCGATCCGGCGTGAAATCGCTGCGCTAGGGACAGAGCGGCCGACCTGTCGGTGACCAGTAGGATCACCGGCGAAGGGTTGCGCAGCAGGCCTTCGAGAAGGAACAGAGAATACTGATCCCCGCCACCTTGCGGCTCACTTCCCCCCATGGCAGGAGTATAGGCCTCGGCAGCCGCCAACAGCCGTTCTGAAATATCCACCAACTGTGCTGGGCCACTGGTCCCAGTCGGCGGGCAAGTGTCCGGGGCTGCCGAACTGGGATAGCAAGCAACGCGTGGCACAAGGCCTGCCCGTCACCGTGGCCCAGTTAGCCGGGCTAGCTCTTCGCAGGTGAGCTTGCCGGCCGAGCGCATCGAACGCGGTAGGTTTATCGTGGCATCTTTCGCCGTCGCCCACGGCACCACGGTAGCCGGATGCGCCGGGAGTGCGCCCCTGCAAACTGGACGCCTACCGATTTCGCAGACACTTATATTATGCCACTAGCGCCATTGTAATGTCAATTCCGAGCTCGAACTCGGATGGCGACAGATACCCTAGCGCCTTCTGTATCCGCTTACGGTTGTAGTATACCTCGATATACTCGAAGGCTGCCTGCCTCACATGCGCGAGGTCCTTCCACGCGTGCAGGTGGATGAGCTCTTTCTTGAACGTCGCATTCCATGATTCCGCTGCAGCGTTGCCGAAACAGATGCCCGTTTTCCCGACCGATGGTATGATGCCATTGGAAAGGCAGGCGTCACGGAACGCCCGGCCGGTGTACTGGCTTCCCCTGTCCGAGTGGAAGACGACATCGCCCATACCGGGATCCCGGTTCCGCACCGCCATGGCGAGCGCGTCGATGACCATTTCCTCGCGCATATTATCAGTGACGGACCAGCCCACCATTTTCCGTGAATACCCGTCGATTACCGTCGCCAGGTACGCCCATCCGCTCATCGTGAAAATGTACGTAATGTCGCCGCACCACAACTGGTTCTTTCCCGCCGGCCCGAAGCCGCGGCCGACCAGGTCGACCAGGCCGCAGGCGTTCGCCTTGTCCTGCACCGTCGTGGCCTTGTACGGCCGCGGGTGCACGCAGGCCAGGCCAGCGGCCCGGGCCAGGCGGCGGACCCGCTTCGGGCTCACCGGGTACCCGTTCCTGGCCAGGTCCGCGTGAATGCGGTCGATACCGTACCGGCCCTTATGCGCATCATGAATCGCGACGATGAGCGTTGTCAGCGTCACGCCCGCTTTCTGCCGCGCTGACGGCGCGTGCTTCTTCCATGCGTAATACCCCTGACGTGATACCTCCATCATCTCGCACATGAATGTAACCGGGAATCTTTCCTCGCGTGGCCTGCTCTCGTTCTCAACGCCCATCTCGGCGATGAACGCGAACTTTACTGATTCTCCTTCGCAAACCACGCCGCTGCTTTTTTTTAGGAAATCCCGCTCCATCTGCAGCCGCCGGTTCTCCTCGCGGAGCTCCCGCAGCTCGGCCCGCTCATCGGTATCGAGCGGCTTATCCTTCAGCTTTCCCGACTTCTTCGCCGCGTGCACCCAGTTCCCCAGCGTTCCCTCGTAAATGCCCAGATCCCGGGCAATTTCCGCTATCGGACGGCCGGAGCTTATCACCAGCTTCACGGCCTCATCCTTATATTCCTGGGTGTACTTCTTACGAGCCTGTCCCACGTCCGGTTCTCTCCTCGTAGACCATCGTGCCACTTCGGATGGTGTCTACGAAACCGGTGGGGGTCCAAACATCAATACGGCGGGCAAGGCGAAGCTTGCGCTACCAGGTTTGATACCGCGTGATGTTCTTGGCTTCACCGACCGGGAGGACGAGCTGGCGCGGCTGGCTGGCCTGGCCGGGGGTGGGCAGGTGGTGGTATCGGCGATCGGAGGGACGGCCGTGGTCGGAAAGACTGCGCTCGCGACTTGGGTGACCTGGCTGCGGAGCGTGGTTTATGCTGATCAGGCACGAACGTAACTTCGATCACGAGACGGCGGGCGGAGCTGATTGCGCCAGGGGATTTGAACAAGCCCCCTATGGTGGACAAGTCCCTCCAGGGCGACCCGGGGCCATCGCAAGTTCACCGTGGCTTCGATGGTCAGCCGCCGCGCGGGCCGGACATTTTCGGACTTGGCGTGTGGCACTGGGATGCACAAAACTTTCCATCAAGCCAATATCTTCCAGGGAAAGCGGAGACGGTCCGTGATATTTGTCATATATGTCGGCATATAGCGGGCAGATAACTCGCTGTGCTGACCGCTAGGCGGGCGGCTGTGCGACAACTCCGATAAGAGAACCCCCATAGGGGGTGCACGGCGGGGCGGCTTATGGCCAGCCGACGCCGGCGGCCGGCGCTGGGGCGGTCAGCAACTGGCCGGTTCGTGACTCATCAGTCATGCGCTCGGTACCGCGCCACTGGGTGGCCACCATGAACAGGGTTGTCCTGTCCGGGCCGCCAAGTGCGCACGAGAAGCAGCCGCGGTCCAGCCGGATCCTCTGCAGCACAGCTCCGCCCTCGCGGACCCGCACGCACTGCTTGTTCGGAACGTCGGCGTACCAGATGGCTCCCTGGGCGTCGAGGCAGATGCCGTCAGGTACGCCGTCGCCGAGGTACGCCCACACCCGCGGCCGCGACAGGCCGCCATCGGCGGCGATCTGGAACGCCGTCAGCTTCTGGCCGTAGGACTCGGCGACGATCAGCGTCGAGTTGTCGGGCGTGACGGCCATGCCGTTAGGGAAAGCTATCCCGTCAGCCACCAGCCGGGCCGCCCCGTCCGGTTTGAGCAGGGCGATCGTCCCGGGTGCGAACTCACCGCCGGGAAAGTCGAAGCCCTGGTTGTTGAGGTAGGCATTCCCTCGCCCGTCCACGACGATCTCGTTCCAGGGATGCCCGCGATCAGCCAGGCCGCTCAGGTCGGCGTGGGTCACCAGCGACCCGTCCGGCTCCTGGCGCAGCAGCCGGCCGTCCCGCGCCGCCACGACGAGCAGCCGGCCGTCCGGCAGCCAGTCGATGCACATCGGAAACGCAGGGAAGCCAACCCGGGCCATCACCTCCGGCCGGCCCTGCTGATCGACGGCCACGACCTCCTGCGCGCCCCAGTCGGCCAGCCACAGACGGTCTTGGTGCCAGCGCAGCGACTCACCAAAGGAGAAGCCATCAAGCAGCTGCTGGACCTCACCCACGGCAAACTCCCTCCATAGCCCACCGCCCCGGAAGACCCCACCGCCGCCCGCCCGGACGTTCGCCCCTGGCCGCCCGGGCGGGCTCGGATCATCGCCCAGATCCGCTGGATGCTTCCCCTGAAGACTTGGCATCCTCGGACCCGGTTTTCTGCCGATTCACCGGCGCCCCCGCTGTTTCGGCGAACCTCGCGGTTGAAACAAAGGCCGGTGAATCGCCTGGTTACTCAGCTGCCTGCCGATGGGCGGCCGGGTGGGAACCGCCCACCAGTCACCCTATGAAGCAGATGGTTTCCCGTCGAGGTCCAAAATGGCACTGTTTGGCCGTACCAAGTTGGTGGTAAACCGGCGAGATGGACATCTTCCTCGACCCCGAATCCGCGAAGTCGCTGACCGGGCAGCTGTACGAGCAGCTCCGCCGGGCCATAACCGAGGGCCGCTTGCTGCCCGGAGATCAGCTCGTCCCGAGCCGCCAGCTCGCGGCTGAGCTCAGCGTGTCCAGGCATACGGTCACGACCGCGTACGGCCGCCTGGTGGCCGAGGGCTACGCGGATGGCCGCGCCGGAGGCGGCAGCGTGGTGGCGGCCGCGTCCCCGGCGCCTGCCATGGCGGCGGGCGCGAGAGCCCCGGCAGGGGCGGTCACCGGGGTCCCGACGGGGGCGGGCGCGGCACCCGCCCTTCGCCCCAGCCCGCGGTTCGCAGGCTGGTCTCCGTACTTCCGGCCGCCCCCGTACGGCTGCCGGTTCGATCTGCGGCCGGGCCTCCCGGATCCCTCGCTGTTCCCGGCCGCGATGTGGCGCCGCCGGGTCACCGCCGCCGTCGCGGCCGAACATCGCGAGTACGGCGACCCGGCCGGGCGGATCAGGCTGCGGCGGGCCATCGCCGGCTGGGTGGCCCGGTCGCGATCGGTGGCCGCCACGGAAGACACCGTCGTGGTCACCTCCGGCACCCAGCATGCCATCGACCTGGTCGCCCGGATCTTGCTCGAGCCCGGCGACCAGGTCGCGGTCGAGGACCCCGGGTATGTGCCGGTGCGGCGGCTGTTCGGCGCTCTCGGCGCGAAGGTCGTGGGCGTACCCGTCGATGACCAGGGCCTGGTGGTGGATCTGCTACCGCCATCGGCGCGCATCGTGTACGTCACGCCCTCGCATCAATACCCCCTCGGCATGACCATGTCGATGCCACGGCGCCGGGCGCTACTGCGCTGGGCGGAACGGCACGACGCGGCAGTCATCGAAGATGACTACGACACCGAATTCCGTTACGTCGACCGGCCGCTAGAGCCCCTCCAGTCCCTCGACGCGGACGGGCGGGTGGTCTACGTGGGCTCATTTTCCAAGACGTTCTCCCCCTCGGTCCGCCTCGGGTTCGCGGCCGTCCCCAAGCCGCTGGCCGGGCCGATCACCGCGCTGAGGCAGCTCATCGACTGGCATCCGCCGATCGCGATGCAGACCGCCCTGGCCGGCTTCATCGACGACGGCCTGCTCGACAAGCACATCCGGCGCAACAGGCGCGTCTACGCCGAGCGCCATCACATCCTCACCGAGGCGCTGTCCGGATCACTGGCCGAGCACCTTACCCCCCGCGCCGCCCACGCTGGACTGCACATCGCGGCCGTGCTGCGCCGAGGGCTCCGCGAGAACGAGGTGCTGCAGGCCGCGGCCGGGCACGGCATCGTCGTCTCCGGCCTGTCCGACTGCTTCCACACCGCCCCGGCCCAACCAGGCCTGCTGATCGGCTTCGGCGCCGTCAGCACCACCGGCCTGCCGACCGCGTTGCGCATGCTGGACCGCGTTCTCGCCTCCCAGGGCCTGGCCAGCTAACCCCCGGTAGACCCGGCGTCCGCCGACATCCATCGAGCATCGGTCGCTCCGCCGGAGTAATAGCGTAATGAGCGCGCTTCCGCTCGGTCATGGCGCCGGCGAAAGCGCCGTTGGCGGCGGCCTCTGCCGGGCACCGGCGCCTGCGCGATAGTTAGTCAGCGGCTATCGGCGGGGAGGCCGAGCGCCTCGGGATGGGCCCGGCGGTAGTGCTCGGTCAGGACCTCGGTGAGGTTGCCTGGCCGGTACGCGACGGTGCGGCGGCAGATCTTGCAACGCGTGACCGGAAGATGGGTGACGGTCACAGGAAAACGGCGGGAACGTGAATTACTCATCACCTCTATATTATGCCACTCTCTTTGGAGTAGCTTTGTCCGACACGCGCTCCCTAAGCACGCATGATGTCGCATCGCTGTCCCCGCAGCCGCCCGGGCTGACGATGCACCTGTCCCGCAGCCCGCCAGCATCGCGGTCAACGCCAGCACCGCCCAACTTAAGTCGCCTGCGCCTCGCGTCCACCACCGGCTGGTCGCCACCCGCCTTTATTGACCGCTACCATGCTCATCAGGTGGCTCATGCTCCCGATTAGATCACTGAAAGATTCTGCGGTTTTAACCGTTTACAGAAATAAGACCCTCGACCTGGATGCGCAAAACCGTGAGCCACCTCAGCATCATCGTCATCTGGACGCCGCGTGGAGAACATTTTCCCAGCTAGACCTAAAATTCACCGCGGCTGATAAAAGTTAACCCGCCGTTGACACGGTTGACCGCAACCGCGGGTACGTTGGATTCTGTTACGAATACCGCCTCGAAGACACCTTACGAGGTGTCACTCCCCGGATAGGCGGGTGATACGTCATGAACAAATCGGCAGATTCCGCGTTGGCTGAGCATCCGCAGGCCCGAGGGCTCCCGCGGCAGCCGGCCTACAGTGAGGAGGCCCGCTCCTACGATCGCAGGACGGGCGCGTTCCAGGCCTACCGCCAGGCCATCGTCGAGGCGCTCCCGGTCCGCCCCGGGCAGGTGGTCCTCGACGTCGGATGCGGGACAGGCCTGTGCTGCGGCATGCTGGTTGAGAAAGTCGGCGCGCAGGGTGGTGTCGTCGGCATCGAGGAGTCACCCGAGATGGCGGCGATAGCCCGCGAGCGCGTCGCGCGCGAAGGCTGGCCTAACGTCACGATCGTGCAGTCCGGGGCGCAGGACGCCCAGATCGCGGTCACCGCGGATGCCGCCCTGTTCTGCGCCGTCCATGACATCCTGCAGTCCCCGGACGCGCTGCAGAACGTCATGAATCACCTGCGTCCGCAGGCACAGATCGCCGCTGGCGGCGGCAAGTGGGCCGACCCGTGGCTGGTCGCGGTGAACATGCAAGCCAGGATCCTGCACGCTCCCTATGTGCGGAGCTTCGAGGGGTTCGACCGCCCGTGGCATCACCTGGAGCCGCTGATCGAGGACGTTCAGCTGCGTGAGCTGGCGTTCGGCAGCGGGTATGTCATGACCGGCCGGTCCCGGCGGTGCGGTTTTTAGGAGAGTCCGTATCGCGGGCCGGCTGGATCAAGCCGGCGTGC
>Ga0302177_10003933_pt1 | contig 10345 bp, 8 predicted proteins | sample I_Palsa_E1_2_FD_198780 | JGI IMG/M metagenome (GOLD analysis project Ga0302177, IMG submission 198780) | Peat permafrost microbial communities from Stordalen Mire near Abisko, Sweden - I_Palsa_E1_2 | ecosystem: Environmental > Terrestrial > Soil > Palsa > Peat permafrost | place: Sweden: Abisko... | reverse complement strand
CAGTCGTCGACGCCGTTAACGTCGGCTGGGGATCCACCGGCACGGTGCTGCGTCTCGCCGGGTCGGCACTGCTGCTGGGCGCGTTCATCCTGATCGAGCTCCGTCAGCGACACCCGCTGCTGCCGTTCTCGATCTTTCGCCTGCGCACGCTGCGCGGCGCTGACATCGTCGGCCTGCTGATCGGCATGTCGCTGTTCTCGATGTTCTTCTTCATCTCGCTGTACCTGCAGGAAGTCCTGAGGTACTCGCCGATCAAGGCTGGTCTCTCCTATCTGCCGCTCGCGATCGGGATCATTCTCTCGGCCGGAGCCGCCTCGCAGCTCGTCACGCGCATCGGCTTCAAGCCCACGCTGATCGCCGGCCTGCTGATGATCGCCGGCGCCCTGCTGTGGTTCTCGCGCGTGCCCGCACCCGGCGGCACCTTCGTCGGAGATGTTCTCGGTCCATCCGTGCTCGCGGCATTCGGGCTCGGGTTCTCATTCGTGCCGGTGACGATCGCCGCGGTGACAGGTACCGAACCACATGAGGCCGGGCTCGCATCCGGGCTCATCAACACCTCGCAACAGGTCGGTGGTGCCCTCGGACTCGCGATTCTCGCCACGGTCGCCAACAGCCGAACTCAGAGCCTGTTGCATGCCGGCGCGCACAACACATCGATTGCCCTCACGAAGGGCTTTGACCGTGCGTTCCTCGTCGGCGCCGGCTTTGCGATCCTCGGGGCGATCCTCACCGCGTTCCTGATCTCCTCGCGCGACAGCCGCGAGCACTCCCTTGCGGCACGCAACCTGCCTGCCTCCGCGGTCGCGGACTAGCTGTAGTTCCTGAGTAGGTTGGTTCATCCGGGTCCCCTTGGAGGCTGGGAGCTGCCAAGCACCCCAGTCCAAGGAGAACCGGATGAATCTGCACGCTAACGCGGCGCTCAGCTTGAACAGGCGCCGGCTTCTGTGTGAGCGAGTCGTTGACGAGGCATGGACGGTGAGGAAGGCGGCCGAGGCGGCCGAAGTCAGCGTCCGTTGTGCCCGCAAGTGGGTGGGTCGCTACCGGGCGGAGGGCGAGCTCGGGTTGTTTGATCGCTCCTCTGCTCCCCGTTGCATCCCGCATCGCACGAGCGAGGAGCGGGTAGCGGCGATCGCGGCGTTGCGGCGCTTGCGGTTCACGGCCCCCGAGATCGCTGAGACGCTCGAGATGCCGCTATCGACCGTGTCGGGGGTCCTGTTGAGGATCGGAATGGGCAAGCTCGGCCGTCTCGGCCTCGAGCCAGCGGTCCGTTATGAGCGTGAGCGACCTGGCGAGCTGATCCATATCGACGTCAAGAAGCTCGGCAGGATCCTCAGGCCAGGTCACCGTGTTACCGGCAAACGCATCAACGCCAGGAACACCTACACGCCGGATGGACGACGCATCGGAGATGCCGGCTGGGAGTACGTGCATATCGCTATCGATGATTGCACCCGCCTGGCGTACGCCGAGGTCCTGGCCAACGAGAAAGCAACCACCGTCGTCGCGTTCCTTGATCGCGCAGTCGCGTTCTACGAACGCCACGGCATGCACGTGCAGGAGCTGCTGACCGACAACGGCTCCGCATATCGCTCCGCTGTTCACGCGGTCGCGTGCCGCGTGCTCGGGATCCGCCACCTACGCACGCGGCCTTACCGCCCCCAGACCAATGGGAAGGCCGAGAGATTCATTCGCACCATGCTCGGCGGGTGGGCCTACGGCGCGATCTACCGCGACAGCAGCGAGCGCACCGCAGCCCTTGACGGATGGCTCTTCTACTACAACCATCACCGAAAACACTCAGCCCTCAGCCACAAGCCCCCGATCGCCCGCCTCAACGAGCGCACCAACCTCCTCGGTACCTACACGTAGTCCTCGACTGCAACGTCTTCGTCTCGGCGCTGCTCTCATCAGACGGCGCACCGGCGCAGATCCTCGAACGATGGGCCGACGGCGCCTTTGATCTGATCATCAGCCCCTTGCTGCTGGCCGAGCTTGAACGCGTCCTCGGTCGACCGAAGTTCCGCGCCTCAATCGATGCCATCCATGCAGAGGCGCTCCTCTCGGGTGTGATCGATGACGGGCTCCTCGTCGAGGATCCGCCGCCTCAGCTCGGCCTGACCCCCGACCCGGGGGACGACTACCTCGTTGCGCTCGCTCGGAAGGCCGACGCGCACTGCATCGTCTCAGGCGATGCACACCTCCGCGAGCTCACCGATGCTGTCCCGCCGGTCCTCACGCCGCGGGAGTTCCTGGCACGACCAGAGGAGCCACCCCAAATAGACCCAACATAGACCCCGCCCCGCCCCGGGCGCAGTCAAGTCGTCTGGGGCGGGTGAGCCCGGCCCGGCGACAACTGCGAGCGGACAAGGTCGACCTCCCGCTGAGCCTATCCAGCGATCGCCTCCCCGCCGGCCCGGCTAGCTGGAGCGACGTTTTCTCGGCTATCGCAGGTGAGTACACCGAAGCATTCGATTCTCGCCGCATAGCGCTAGGTTGAGCGGGGCATTTCCTCTTTGCCCGGTCATCGGGGCTGGGCTGCGAATCGAAGGAGACCTCAGATGAGTGACCTACCGAACGTTGTCCTCGTCCACGGCGCGTGGGCCGACGGGTCTAGCTGGAGTGCAGTGATCGAGCGCCTACAGGCGAAGGGCTACGACGTCACCGCTCCACAGTTTCCTGAGACCTCGACCGAGGACGATGTAGCCCGCCTGCGGCACGTGCTGGCTCGGCTGAGTGGCCCGACTGTGATCGCCGGTCACTCCTACGGCGGACAGATCATGACGGCGCTCGGCGCCGACGCGCCCAACGTGATCGGCCTCGTCTACGTTGCTGCGTTCGGGATCGATGAGGGTGAGTCGCTGGGAGCGCTCCTCGGTGGTGGACCCCCGACTCCGGCGCTCGCGAATCTGGTCGTCGACGAGCAGGGATTCGGATGGCTTCCCGAGGCTGACTTCGTCGGGCACTTCGCGGCCGATCTCGATCCCGTCAAGGCCCGGGTTCTCCACGCGGTTCAGCAGCCCATCTCGATGAGCACATTCGAGTACACGATGGGCGTGCCAGCATGGAAGTCGCTGCCGTCCTGGTTCGTGGTCGCCACAAACGACGAGGCGATCCCCGCTGACGCCGAGCGGCAATTTGCGCTGCGCATGGGAGCCACGACCGTCGAGGTCGCCTCCGGGCACCTGGCGATGGTCACACATCCTGACGCTGTCGTCGAACTCATCGAGGCCGCTGCGAGCGCGGCGCCCGGCGCAGTCTCCTAGGCGAGCCGATGGCCGCCCACGAGCCTAAGATGCTTCGAGCTTGACGCGAGTCACGCCGAACTTCTTCGCGATCCCGTTCGGCCTAGCCGGCCTAGCTGGCGCGTGGCGCTTGATGAGCGTCGACAGACATAGCGGGGGCGGGATTCGAACCCGCGACCTTCGGGTTATGAGCGCGGTGGACGGCGGTCTGGTGGGCCATATCTCGCTTTCTAGAGTGAAATCAAGTCCGCTCAGATCGCTCGAGATTCGCTCAAATTGGTACGAAAATGGAGAGGAAATCACCTCGCAGGAGCCCGTCGTGGCCGAGAGACTCGAGCTTGGTCATCGGTAGACCCTGGAGTGGGCGCTGTACGCCGGTGGCGGATTCCAGCGGCAGCGGAAAACTCCAGCGTGGGTAGGTTGATGCGGTCCGGGAACCGCTCGGTCATGCGCAGGATCAGTGCTGCTGCGTCCTCGGCCTGGTCGAGCTCGTCGATGAAAGCGGCGATATACGCCTGGGTGCCGTACAGGATCTCGTGGATGTCGTCGTCTGCGGTGTCCGGGCGTTTGTGTCCGGCGACGACCACTCTGGGGTTGAGGGCGGCGAGCTTCTCGACGCTTTCGATCCATTGCGGCCAGTCCCCGGGCTGTGATACGCCCAGCATCTGGTGTACGCCGTTGTAGACGATGTCGCCGGCCACGACGGCTCCGATCGAGGGAGCGTGAAGGACCGTGTTGTGAGCGATGTCGGCTTGGCCGATTTCAATCGGCTGCAGCTCGTGGCCGTCGAGCACGATGGTCTCCTCGGCCAGCGGTTCGGGGAGGGCGTCCGCGTCGACAATGTTGCCCGCAAGCCATTGGCTGGCCAAGCCGCAGTTCAACTCGTGGGTTTCCGTCACGAACTCGGCCACCGGCGCCAGCGCCACCCCGCGGGCGTCGGGGAATCGCGCCAGGAGCGTGCCGAGGCCGAAGTAATGGTCGAAGTGCGCATGCGTGATGTAGATCGTGGTCAGTTTCTTGCCTGTCGCGGTGATCGCCTCGGCCAGCCGCTCCACATCAGCCGGCGCGAACAGCGTGTCGACGAGTACCGCCTCTGTAGGCCCTGTCAGGATCGTCGCGGTGGTCGGCGAGAATGTGCCGCCAATCGCGATGGGTACGGTTGGACTCGCCACCACTTGCAGCTTCAGCGGTGATTCGGTTCTATGCATCGTTGCTCCTCTCGCCCGCGCCGCCAGCGGCAACGCGCCGACACACGTGGGCTTTAGATTGGGTGCTCTGGTGTACTCGGGAGGGTTGAGCGTCAGATCGTGAGTGCGACCTTGCCGAACGGCCGATCATCGACGAGATGGCGAATCGCGTCGTCCGCCTGATCGAGCTGGTACGACCGGTCCTGCGCAGGCTTGATCTCGCCGTCCTTGATCAGACCGAGCACCTGCTCGTACGCGGCAGCCTGGTCTGCATGGCTTGCTGTGAACAGGCTGAACCCGGTCAGCGTGGCGCCCTTCCAGATGATGTCGGTGACGTTTACCGCAGACTGCGTGCCCGCCGAATACCCGAGCGAGACATATCGGCCCCCTGGAGCGATCGACCCGAGCGCCTGCCCCAGCAGCGGTCCGGCGAGCCCGTCGACAACGACGTTGACGCCCTCGGGCGCGACTCGTTTGAGGCCGTCGCGAAGAGATTCGCTCTCCAGGTCGATCACCTCCACGGCAGACAGCGCTGGGAGCTCTCGCGCATGAACAGCCTTCATCGTGCTTCCGGCCGTTGAAACGGCCTTGGAGGCACCGAGTGCGAGTGCGAGCTGAACCGTGGCGTTGCCGACGCTGCCGCCGACCCCAGGAGCGAGGACCGACTGCCCCTCCGAAAAGCGGGCCCGCTTGAGTGCCAGCGCCGCAGTCAGGTAGGCGACGGGAATCGTCGCTGCCAGCACATCGTCGACCCCATCGGGGATCGCCGCGAGATTCCCAACCGGGATCACCGTGTAGTCCGCGTACGTGCCGTCCCTGCCGATCCCGCCGGGGCCTGCGAAAAACAGAACACGATCCCCTTCGGACCATTGTCCCGAGGGGTCGTGAGCGACGCGGCCGCTGCCCTCGGTGCCGAGGATCAGTGGCAGCTGGGCGAACGGAACCAACCCCGTCAAGATGCTGTGCTCCAGCGGCGTGACTCCCGCCGCATTCACCTTCACGAGGACGTCGCCATCCGCAGGCTTCATGACCGGCGCATCGACCACCTGGGGCGTCTTCTCGCCCGGTAGAGCGCGCACGGCACGCATTGTGTCTGGGATCATGCTGGATCTCCTCTCTGCTTTGTTGGACTGAGTCAAGTTCCGGGCCGCCCCATCGGGGACGAGCTCGATGTAATGGACGTCGGTGAGCGGCCGTGAAGCCTGCTCGAAGACCTTGCGCTTCCAGCCCCACTGCGAGCGGATCACGCCTTCGGCATGACGGCGCTCGTCCTCGCCGTCGAGGACCCGGCCGAGTGCGGCGATCGGTGGCCCGAGTGGCTGCCCGCGGAATGTGCACGGAGCAATCAGCGCCCGAGGGTCGTTGCGAAGCCGCTTCGCCTTAAACGCCTCGATCTCGGTCCAGATGTACACGCGATCATCCTCATAGCCCGGCCACACCGGCTGAGCGACGGGGCTGCCGTCTTTGCGGTAGGTGACGACGAGGCAGTGCGTGTGCCCGCGAAGCGCCGCGAACCCGCCGTGCTGAACCGGGAGGCGCAGCACCGTTCCAGCCTGATCGGTGCGCAGGGCACCGAGCAGGCGCTTGTTGGCGACTACCAGCGAGCGCCTGAGCCGATCTCCGGTTTTGGCGTGTGTCATACGGTGCGCCCTTGCGTGAGCCTGCTCATCTCGGCAGTGCCACCGGCCAATGAGCGCCGGTACGGTCGCCCGGAATGGAGATGACCAGCCGACCAACCCGCGGCGCTAAGCGGCGCGTACCGCGCGTCCGCACGGCGGGTTGTTCCGGAATTTCGCTTGTGCTGAGGAGTGTGTGATGTCACGGGGGGACCCCTTCTTCGGCACTGCTTGACAGGTTAGTACAAGCGTCTTAGACTCGCCACACCGTAGCCAATACGAACGTCTTAGTCAAGTCGTTCTTGGAAAAGGAACGAGGGTCCCGTGAGAAGACGCAGCTTGTTGATTGGACAGACCGTCCTGATTACTGGTGCCGCACGCGGCATCGGCGCCGAGGCGGCGAGGCGGGTGGTGGGCCTGGGAGCGAACGCGATGCTGGTCGGGTTGGAGAGCGAGCGGCTGGCCGCGCTTGCCGACGAGCTGGGTCACGACCGCGTTGCCTGGGCAGAGGCAGACGTCGTCGATGAGGACGCGCTGGCGAGCTCGGTGGCGATGGCGAGGGCGCGCTTCGGCCGCATCGACATCGCGATCGCGAACGCAGGCCTGCATTTCGCGGGGGGCGTCGCGACCGCTGCGACGAAGCAGCTCACACGCGAGCTCGAAGTGAACCTGCACGGCACCCTGCTGACCGATCGGGCCGTGCTTCCGGCGCTCGTCGAGTCCGGCGGATACCTGCTCAACATCGCATCGCTCGCCGCGAGCGCGCACCTACCGATGATGGGCGCCTATTCAGCATCCAAGGCAGGGGTCGAGGCCATCACAGACTGCCTGCGCGCGGAGATCGCGCACACCGGGGTCGACGTCGGGTGCGCCTACCTCGGCTTCTACGACACTGACCTCGTCCGCGCGAGTTTCACACATCCCTCCGCCCGCTCGATCGCCAGCGCCGTGCCTTCCTTCGTGAGCCGCCCTCGGCCCATGACCGAGGCCGTAACGGCGATCATCGACGGCCTGATGTGGCGACGACGGCGCGTATGGGCGCCGCGCTACGTTGGCGTGGCTCTCGCGTTGCGTGGCGTGCTGCAGCCCGCCGCGGACGCCTTCAACCGGCGTAGCGGGGCCGTTGCCGCCGGTGCCCGAATGCTCGGGGACGAGCCCCAGGCAACATCCGAGCGCGAACTGCTTCTCGGGGTTGCGGCCCGCATCAAGCAACGGTCCCTGCCGGGCTAAAGCCCGTCCCAGGTGAAGGCGTCGTGGTCAGGGCCGCGTCGCCGGCGTACCCTCCACAGCGGCGGTCGCGATCGCCTCGGCGTTGCGTGCGGCCGTCCTCATCGGAGCCGTGCTACCGCGGACCCGGGCCAAGAGCAGCGCACCCTCGAGCAGCGCGAGCACGGCCACGGCCGCGTCGGCCGCGGACCGCCGACTCGCTCCCGCGCGCCTCAGATGGGATGCGAGGCGCCTCTCCCAGGCATCAAATGCGGAGCGGGTCGTGTCATGAAGGGGGCCTGGGGTCACGGCCGTCTCGAGCGCGACCGTGGCAACCGGGCAACCCGCTGAGTATCCGCTCTCGGTAAGCAGCCTTCCACTGAGCTCGAACCACCGCCCAACTGCCTGCCCGGCGTCCGTCGCTGTGGAAAAGCAATGATCGATCAGCGCCAGCACCCCCTCGCTGCCCGCCTCGATCGCAGCAACTCCCAATTCGCTCTTTCCACCAGGGAAGTGGTGGTGAATCGAACCCCACGGCGTGCCGGCCTCGTCGACCAAGCTCCGCCAGCTCGTCGCATGGTAGCCCTCGCGCTGAAACATCTTTGACGCAGTTAGGACCATCTGCTGGCGAGTGTCGGGAGACATGCCACACACTTTAGCGGCCTAATAAGACGAGCGTACGAGCCCGACTGGGTTCACTCCTGAACTCAGGAGCTGAAATGCCCGTCCTGGCTGGTGCTTGGGCGTTCGCGGCGTCCGATGGGAGGAACCGTCCGAGAATTCCCTCGAGCTCCCCGCGTCGAATCGGCTTGCTCAGGTAGTCGTCCATTCCCGCCGCCAGACAGCGTTCGTGGTCCACGGGGGTCGACAGGACGGTCATCGCGATGATCGGCACGCGGTGCCCGACACAAGACCGTAGTGTTGGGCTCGAGTTCGGGAGCAGTCTCGTCCAAGGGCTCGGCGAGGGATCACTTGCCATCGGACGATCCCAGTGGCCGTCGGGCGGGCTTCTCGATTTCGCTGGCCGCCGCGGATAAGCGGAGCTGCTTAGGAGCTCAGCTCAGGCCGTCATGGTCCCAACAAATTGGTACGAAATTGGTACGAATTCGACCACGCCTACGGTGCCCAGCCAACGAAAAAGCCCCGCCGGAGCGGGGCTTCTTCGCATAGCGGGGGCGGGATTCGAACCCGCGACCTTCGGGTTATGAGAACGGCAAAAGGGGGTGCCATGGGTGCCGATATGGCTTTGTAGAGCCATTTTTGTGCTTCTCCGTACCCGCCAGTTTTGCTCAAATTGCACCCCGATTTGCACCCCGCTCTGAGCAAGCTCGGCACCGGCGATGCTGTAGCACTGGGAAGGTGATCAGGTTGCGCTATCCATAGCGGTGTTGATCGCGCCGGCACCGACGCAGCAAGCGCGACGCAGACGAAACAAGATCAGCCCATTCATCAGGACACGAAGTGAATGACTGCCAGCGCGATCGCGGCAGCAGCGAACACAGTGACGCCGTAGGTGAGGACTCGAGGCAGCGCCGACGCGGGCACCGGTTCGACCAGGCGAAGAGCCCGCTGGCTTCGCTGCCAGTGCCGGTAGCTTCTGTGCGACAGGCACGCACCGAGCGCGATAAGTGGCAGCGCCACAACGAGCCCGGCGCCCGCAAAGCCGCCCTTCAGGAACTGGGCGACGGCAAGGCCCCCGGCGACCAGAGCCAGCGCCGTGCGATTCCACGCCAGGTAAGTGCGTTCGTTGGCAAAGGTGAACCGTGGGTCCACGTGAGCACCCGGGTCCTGCGGGTGATCGGGCGCCCCCGGCGCGCCATCCGCGGCTGAAGTTTTCGCCTGATGAGCGGTGCCGCGCATGGCCTGCACAACCCTCCTACGACGGCGCTTGCCATACGTCGAGAGTGGCAGAGGCGCGCGCATCACGTGTTCAGCCCGAGATCGCGGTGTGGGTCTCCCACCATGACCTGCGGGTCGACAATCCGGTCGAAGTCGACTGGGGAGACACCTAGCGTGAGTGCTGCTTCGCGGAGCGAGCTGCCGTTGTCGTCGGCCTTGTGGGCGATCGATGAGGCCTTGTCGTAGCCGATCTCGGGGCTCAGGGCGGTGACGAGCATCAGCGAGCGACCGACGTACTCTTCGACCTTGTCGCGATCCAGCTGGGTGCCTTCGATGCTGTAGAGGCGGAGCTTCTCGCTGGCGTCGCCGAGGATGCGCGCCGAGTGCAGGACGTTGTTGATTATGATCGGGCGCATCGCGTTCAGCTCGAAGTTGCCCTGGGCTCCAGCGGCCGCGACGATCGAGTCCTCACCGATGACCTGCAGGCAGACCATCACCATTGCCTCCTGCTGGGTTGGGTTGACCTTGCCGGGCATGATCGAAGACCCGGGCTCGTTGGCCGGGAGCTTCAGCTCGTGAAGCCCCCCGCGCGGTCCCGACGCCAGCCAGCGCATGTCGTTGGCGATCTTCATCAGCGCCACGGCGAGACCGCGCAGTCCCGCGCTGACCGCGACCATCGCGTCGAGTGAGCCCTGTGCTGCGAACTTGTTTGGGGCGGTCTTGAGCGGCAGGCCGGTTAGCTCGGCGAGCTGGGCGGCGATCTCCTCGCCGAACCCGTCGGGGGCGTTTAGCCCCGTGCCGACCGCGGTGCCGCCCGCTGCCAGCTCATGGCACTCCTCAAGCGCACGCGAGAGCCGCTCGCTTGCGTCGCGCAACTGCACCGTCCAACCTGACCACTCCTGCCCGACGGTCAGCGGCACGGCGTCCTGGAGGTGGGTGCGACCGATCTTAACGACGTCCACCCACTGCACCGCCTTGGCCCAGATCGCGTCGATCAGCTGGCCGAGCTGCGCCAGGGTGTGATCCTGGACTTGCAAGAGCGTGGCGATGTGCATCGCCGTCGGGAAGGTGTCGTTGGAGGACTGGCCCATGTTGACGTGGTCGTTGGGATGCACCGGCTTCTTTGTACCGAGCTTGCCGCCGAGCAGTTGGCTGGCTCGGTTGCCGATCACCTCGTTGAGGTTCATGTTCGACTGCGTGCCCGACCCTGTCTGCCAGACGTACAGCGGGAACTCCGAGTCGAGTTCCCCGGCAA
>Ga0302177_10003932_pt1 | contig 10347 bp, 8 predicted proteins | sample I_Palsa_E1_2_FD_198780 | JGI IMG/M metagenome (GOLD analysis project Ga0302177, IMG submission 198780) | Peat permafrost microbial communities from Stordalen Mire near Abisko, Sweden - I_Palsa_E1_2 | ecosystem: Environmental > Terrestrial > Soil > Palsa > Peat permafrost | place: Sweden: Abisko... | reverse complement strand
TTAGGCCCCTCGCGGCACCGGCGCTGCCAGGGGTTCAACTTCAAGCACCAGATCGGATTGCGCATAAGCGACACAGGGCAAGATCCACCCTTCGGCTTTTTCCTCGGCACTCAAACCGGGCCATTCGATGCGATAGGCAATGGTGCCGCTGAGCAAACGGCACATGCAGGTGCGGCAAGTGCCGTTGCGGCATGACCTGGGCAAGGCAATCCGCGCTTCGCTCGCCGCCGCCAGCACGGTGGTTTCGGCCGCGGCGGCAAAATGCAGGCCGCTGGGTTGCAGCCCTACGGTGTATGGTTCGCTGCCGGATTCGGTGGCGGGTCGGGCACCCTTATCAGCCGCGCCGGCGTCGCGCGCCGAACTCAAGCGCGCACCCGGTAGTGGTAACGATAATGCAGGGTAAATCCCATCTGCTGGTAGAGTGCCAGCGCCGCGTGATTGGCTGCCTCCACCTGCAAATAAGCGGCGTGCGCACCGTTCTGCCGGCCCCAGGCCAGCAAGCTGCGGCACAAGCGCCGCGAGGCGCCGCGCCGCCGGGCATGGGGTAGCGTCACGATGCTGAACAAACCCACCGCACCACGCTCATACACCGCCATGCCGTAGGCCAGCGGCATACCGTCTTCGACCAAGGTGGCAAACGCCGCCGGCACCCGCAGCGAGGCCAGCATGGCGTGTTGTACGTCGCTGGAGCTGGCGCTTAACTGCCCTGCCTGGGCCACGCCATGCAGCCATTCGGCGTCCGGACCATGATTCAAACTGACAGCCGGATCCCCCGTCAAAGACGGGTCCAACCGGCAAGTCATCACCAGCGATGGATTATGCAAAGCAAAATCTTGCCGTTCCAGCTCGGCATCAAATGCGTCCGGCACCAGCGGCGTGACCCTGAACACCAGAGGTAAGCCCTGTCGGCCATAGAGACCGGTGGCAAAGTCGACGATCCCGTCGAGCGCGGGCGCTGCGGCGGCGGCATTGACTGAATTGGCACGGCGCGTATGGCCTTGCGCAAAACGCAGCAGCCAGCCGCCGGCGCTGACGGTTTGCAATGCGGGCCAGGCATTGAAGGCCCGCTCTTCGTAACTGTGGATAGTCGATTCGCGCAACATGATGGTCAAATGAATAACAGGGGGTCGGGATGAGTCCGCTTGATTCTAACGCAGCTCGCTGCCCTGCCCCACGGTTAAGCCGTCATGCCGCCCCGCCGACACGCCTGAGATAGGCCGGGATTTCGTCCGCCGGCATCGGTTGCGCGAAAAAATAGCCCTGCGCCATGGTGCAGCCCAGCAGATAAAGGATTTCAAGTTGAGCGGCCGTCTCGGTACCCTCAACCACGCAACTCAGTTTAAGGTTACGGCACAGGTCGATCATCGATTTGACGATGCTGGCGCAGGTGGCGTCCGTTTCGAGTTCGGCAATAAAACTGCGATCGATTTTGATTTTGTCCAACGGCAAGCGGCGCACATAACTGAGGCTGGAGTATCCCGTGCCGAAGTCGTCCAGGGCCAGCCGTACGCCGAAATCCTTCAAGCCGTGCAGCACCGCCTGCGCCTGGTCGAAATCGCGCATCACCGCGGTTTCGGTGATTTCAAATTCGATACGACCCGGTGCAATCCCGCTATAAGTCACGATATCGCGAATGCGCGCGATGGCGCCGGGCGTGGCGATGTCGCGCGCTGAAAGATTGAATGACACCGACAGTTCGGGCGGCCAATGCCGTGCCGCTTCAAGCGTCTTATGCAACAGGACTTCGGTGAGACGTTGCATCAGTTCGGAGCGTTCGGCCAGTTTGATAAATACCACCGGCGGGATCTGGCCCAGGCTTGGGCTATGCCAGCGCGCCAGCGCTTCAAAGCCGACCGTGCGTTGACTGACCAGGTCGACGATGGGTTGAAAGGCCAGCGACAACTCGCGCACCAGATCGGCATGCCGCAGCGTTTGCTCGATCCGGCCCGATTCGCGGATCGCCGTTTCATGCTCGCTGGAGAAAATCGTCGGAAAACCGCGGCAGTATTGCTTGGCATAATACAGCGCATAATCGGCGCGCTCGAATAACATCTCGGCGGTCTGGGCCGCTTCCGGAAATTGCGCGAAACCGATCGATCCCGATAACTGGGCGGTGACCTCGGACATCACAAACGGGAGTTGCAGCAAGGCACAGAGATTGTTGCCGAATTCCAGCACTTCGGTCTGCCCCATTTCACGATCGACCACCAGACCAAATTCGTCGCCGCCCAGACGGGCCACAAAGGCACCGTCGCCGCAGCGCTGCCGCAAACGCCGCCCGACTTCTATCAGTACCTGGTCGCCCAATGCATGACCATAAGCGTCGTTGACCGGTTTAAAGCCGTCCAGGTCGAGCACCGCCACCACAAAACGCCGTTGCCCGATCAGTGCGCGCGCCAGCACCGCATCCAGTTCATGAAAAAAACGGCGACGGTTCGGCAAGTTGGTCAAGCTATCGAGATTGGCCAGACGGCGATTTTCGTCGCTCAATAGTTGGGTTTCAAGCTGCTTGGCTTGCAAGGCCTTTTTCGATTCGATCAAGTTGGAAAAATCGCGATAATAAATAAACAAGATAAAAATCAGCGCCAACGAGACCAGAAAAACGTTTGCGGCCATCGCGGTCAATACCAGCACCCCGCGTGTCGCAAAAAACACGGTGAAAGGAATCAACACCACGATGGTCAGCAGCAGGGCCGCGGGGCGCAAATGCATCAGGCAAAAAATACAGCCCACCACCGTGATCGCCATATAGAACGCCACATGGCTTTGCGCATAAGCATCGCCATAGCCGTACAGCACCAGCGCCCAGGCGGTAAACCCCACCCCGCCCAGGCACACCATACGGATCGTCTGGCGCAGGCGGTGCACCGCTGCCGTATGGCTAAGCACCTGGATCGGCATGCGTTGCCATAAAAACAGGCGATAGACGCAGATCAAACAGAAAGCCAGCGGCAGATAGACGGTTAGATAAGCCGGCGCGCTCGCCAGATGCGTGAGCGCCAGCGCGGCCGAATTAACCACCAGGATGAAATACAACAGAGGAACTTGCTTGACCAGCGCCTGGAGTTGCGAACGAATCAACTCGGGATTATCGGCCGGCACGCTGAATAGCGAGAGAAAGGACTTGAACGATGGCATCGCGGCGACCTCTCCTGGTAACAAACGTAGTGCTTGTTCACCCGATGATTAGAGCATACCGGAAACCGCGCCAATATCAGGGCGCATCCCGGTAGCTATCCGGAAAGTATCGTTCCATATGGATTTGAGACTTGGGGTTTGCCGCTCAACGCTTGCCGTTTACCCCGCAGTACAGCGCCAGGGCGGCGGCTTCGGTCTCGTGGACTTCGACCGGGAAAGCCTTGGCCCCCGCATAGGCCAGATAACGGGCGCGATGCTGTCCGTTGCGAAACGACACTACCCCTTCGTGAGCCAGCCCCAGCAAGCCGAGGAAATTACGCCGATGACGGGTATCGAAGGTGACGTAGGGCATGTCGGGAATACGCGTCTGAGCCGGATCGAGAAATTCACGGATGCCGCGAATCTTGCCGGGATGCCAATACGGCACGTCAGGCAGCACATAATCGGTGGTATCGCGGTCGGCGCAATCGAGCAATTTCCTGGTGTCGACCAAAACCACCCGATGGCGCGCACCCGGCTCCGTGAAAACCGCTTTCAGGCGGGTCATGGGGTAATGTTCATGCGTGGGTAAAGTAACCTCCCAGACGCTCTCCAGCGTTTGTGCTTGCGTAGACTGTTCCATCACTTTCGACACACTCTCTCTACATTTAACCAAAGAACGACCCATTTAGCGTCAGGCACCCGCTTCAGCTCTCCTGTCTCGGCAAGGGTTTCGGCTGGGGTCTCAATCGCGCAGCCAGATAATGTCATGAACTGCGCCGGCACTTCAACAAAACTTAAAAGTCCAAGCCCGAATCAGGGGAAATAGGTGCGGCCGGCGAGGTGCGGCCAACCGGAGCCGCGGCGTGGACAGCGGCGGGGTTCATGCCGGCCGGCGCCGGCGGCGCTATTGCGCGGATGTCGCCACGGTGCGCAACTGGAAGCGCCCGTCCGAATTGAATAACCAGGATTCCATCAACTGCACCTGGCCATTACGATCCAGCAAGGCGTCGGGCGGCGGCGGCAACGGTGCGGCACGGCGCAAGCTGGCCAGCGCGGTGTTTTCGACTTCGTCGTCGCCATTGGTGCGATACACCGAGGCGCTCAGCAAATGGCCGTTGCGGTCGACGGCAAATGCCACCACCACCACCGAGCGCAGCATGGGCTGCAAATGGTCGGACACAGCGCCGGATCGATTGGCCGCGAGCACACGCTGGTCGACCAGCACTTTGTACTCGTCAGCCGTCGCGTTGTATTGTTTTTGCTGCGGGCTGCTGCCTTCCCCAAGCGGCGCGGACGGTCTCCCGCCGCACCCGCCGAGCAGGGCGAGCGCGCAGGCCAGCAGGCAGGCCGAGCGAAGCGAAAAAGGCGAATTCATGGGGATCGATCCCGCGAGCAAAATAGGGTTTAGCTACTATCCCAATAATGACCCGGCCCGGCTCACAATACAAGCCATGAAAAACCCGGCCGGACGGTCCTGAGGCCCGGTATAACAAGGCCGGTCAACGCCCGGGCCAAAATACCGCTAGAATTCGAAGCGTTATGAGTTCAAATATATAACGCTCTCCAAGGAATGTTACGCATGTCACCCTTTTTGGCAAGACCCCGGCTGCGGGCCGGCTTATCCGGCCGCTTATTGACCTCCTTATTGACCTCCTTATTCACCGGCTTATTGAGCAGTTTATTATTCGCGCTGCCGTCCACCTCGGCCCAGGCCGCGGACAACACCGTCCAAGTACTCTACGCCGGCTCGCTGACCAATCTGATGGAGCGTAGCATCGGCCCGGCTTTCGAGCAGGCCACCGGGCAACATTTTGCCGGTTATGCGGCGGGGTCCAATAAAATTGCCAACGAATTGCGCGGCAAACTGCGCCGCGGCGATGTCTTTATCAGCGCCAGCCCCAAGGTCAACGACAGTTTGAGCGGCAGCGCCAACGGCGACCTGGTCCACTGGTACGTCCAATTTGCCGCATCGCCGCTGGTGCTCGGCTATAACCCGCACAGCCGTTATGCGCACCAATTGCAAACGCAGCGCTGGGATGCCGCACTGCAAATCCCGGGCATCAAGATCGGCCGTACCGACCCCAAACTTGATCCGAAGGGCGCACTGACCGTCGCCATGGTCGAACATGCCCAGCAACTGTATCAAACGCCCGACCTGATGCAACATACCCTGGGCGACGCCGAGAATCCGGACCAGGTGCTGCCGGAAGAAACCTTGCTGGGCCGGCTGCAATCGGGCCAACTCGACGCCGGGTTCTTTTATTCGACGGAAACCAGCGACGCCAAGATCCCGGCTATTCCCTTACCGGCCGAACTGGCCAGCCAAGCCGACTATACGATCGCCATCCTGGGGGATGCACGCAATCACGACGGCGCTGTGAGTTTTGTGCAATTCCTGCTCGGCCCGCAAGGCCAGGCATTGCTCAAGCAACATGGCCTGACCTTGATCAAGCCGGTGGTGCATGGCTCGCCCCTGGATCTGCCGGCCTCACTGCAAGCTCTGCTGGATGCCGCTACCGGCCCGGCCGAAAAAACCCAATAGTGCGATACGGGGAGATGAAAGCTCGGGCAGCCTCGCCGCTAAACTGGCTCGCCCTATTGCTGGCGCTCTATTTGTGCGCGCCGTTTGTCGCCGGCCTGCCGCAAATCGGGCTGGCGGATTGGCACGGTATGGCCAGCACCACCCTGGCGCGCGCCTTATGCACCTCGGTCGCAAGTGCGTCAGTCGCCACCCTGTTGATTGCCTTGGGCGGCATTCCGCTGGGTTATTTACTGGCTCACTCGAGTTCGCGCCGGATGGCGCTCTTGGGTTTTGTGGTGCAATTGCCGTTGGCGCTGCCGCCGCTGGTCAGCGGCGTATTGCTGCTATTTCTGCTCGGGCCGTATAGCCCCTTGGCCAATTTATTCGGCGGCCTGACCGATACCTTCAGCGCCATCGTGCTGGCTCAGGTATTTGTCGCCGCGCCGTTCCTGATCATTGCCGCGCGTTCGGCATTCGGCGCGCTGGATCGCAGTTATGAAGATGTCGCCGCCACCCTGGGTCATGGCGCCTGGCAAAATTTTATCGCGATCAGCCTGCCTCTCGCCTGGCCGACCATCCGCGCCGGTTTGCTGCTGTCATGGTTGCGCGCCTTCGGCGAATTCGGCGCGACCATGATGGTCGCGTATCACCCCTATTCGTTGCCGGTGTACACCTACGTCGCTTTCGGCAGCCAAGGCTTACCGGCCATGCTGCCGCTGTTGCTGCCGACCATCGCCATCGCCGTGGGGGTCGCGCTGCTGGCGGCCTGGCGCCGCCGGCCCGCGGCGGCCCACATCGCCGATACGCCGTTGGCACAGCATAGTTTGCTGGTGCCGCTGAGCGCATCCGGCGCCAGCGGTATTATTAGCGGCCTCAGCGGCCTCAGCGGAATGGCGGCACCCGGTTCGGCATCCGGCCCCGACACCGGCCGGCCCCCGGCGGAAGAATACCTGCGGGTACAAATACGCCAGCGCATCGGTAACTTCGAACTGAATCTCGATTGGCAGGCGCAAGCACGGCGGCTGGCAATCGTCGGGCCGTCAGGCTCGGGGAAATCGCTGACCTTGCGCTTGATCGCCGGTCTCGATCAAGCGCGGCATGGGGCTTCAGCCGCCGCTTCAATGGCGGCTCCTGCGGCAAGTTCAAGCGCGTCCGATGCCGTGCACTGCTCGGTGAGCCTGGGCGGGCAGATTTTTTCGGCCTTGCCGCCCAGTGCGCGACAACTGGGCTATGTGCCTCAGGACTACGGCCTATTCCCGCATATGACGGTGGCGCAGCAACTGGCCTTTCCGCTCGGCGCGCAACTATCCGCGGCCCGCGACTGGCTGCTGCACCTGGGTCTGGCCGGGCTTGAGGCGCGCAAACCCGCGGCCCTGTCCCTGGGTCAGCAGCAACGGGTGGCTTTGGCGCGGGCGCTGGTCAGGCCCTGCCGCCTGATTTTGCTCGACGAACCATTTTCGGCGCTGGACACACCGCGCCGCCGCCAACTCCGGCAGACCTTGCGCGCGGTACAAAACGAAATCAGCGCGACTACCGTGCTGGTGACCCATGACCCGGACGAAGCCGCCCTGCTGGCCGACGAAATCCTGGTGCTCGATCAGGGACGGGTGTTACAGGTCGGCACCACGGCCGAGCTGTTCAGCCGTCCCAATAATTTGCAGGTCGCAGCCCTGCTCGGTATCGAAAACATCGGCCGCGGCATCTACCTGGGACGTGGTGCAATCGATATCGGCGCCGGTCTGCAGCTCGCCATCGCACCCGCCGAAGTCCCCCGCGATGTCGACGCAGGCACCGCGGTGTTGTGGCGCCTTCCGCGTCGCGCCATCAGCGTGGTGGCGCAAGGCGGTTATCCGGCGCAGCAGATCAACGATGCGCGGCAGGCCGGCACGCGGATCCTGGTGCTGGATCTGGCCGGCACCAGGATCAACGTCGAGTCGGACCTGCCGTGCGCACCGGGCACCGAACTGCAGATCGCCATCGGCGGCCTCGCGCTGGAGATCTGGCGCGAACGCCAGGACGCTTCAACGGCAATCGAAGCCTGACTCGGCGGCCGGGATCAAGCGGCTCCAGCTCTGCTGCAAGGCAGCCTGGCACCCTGCATCGGCAAAAATCCGGCTGCAAGGCAGCAAAATTATCCAGCTTTGGTTAGAATGCGGCTGTGCGCGCTATACAACACGGAACGCACGGCAGTCAATCCGGCGTTACACTGCATTTACGGCTGCTTTTACACCCGTATAGCCCCCTAAGTTCGTCATCTTCTTTGTCACCCCATTATGCCTTTGCCCCTGCTTGCCCTCGCCATTGCCGCTTTCGGCATCGGCACGACTGAATTCGTCATCATGGGCCTGTTGCCCAATGTCGCCCGCGATCTAGGGGTGTCGATACCCGCGGCCGGCATGCTGGTTTCGGGTTACGCGCTGGGGGTCACCATCGGTGCGCCGATCCTGGCGATCGCCACCGCCAAGATGCCGCGCAAGCGGGCCTTGATGAGCCTGATCGCACTCTTTATCATCGGCAATATGCTGTGCGCCTTGGCCCCCGGTTACACCCTGCTGATGATCGCGCGCGTGATCACGGCCTTTTGTCATGGCGCGTTCTTCGGCATCGGCTCGGTGGTAGCAGCCGGCCTGGTGGCACCGAACAAGCGGGCCCAGGCGATTGCCTTGATGTTTACCGGCCTGACCCTGGCCAATGTGCTGGGTGTGCCGCTGGGCACGGCGTTGGGTCAATACGCCGGCTGGCGCGCCACGTTTTGGGCCGTCACGGTAATCGGCGTACTGGCCGCAATTGCCCTGGCCGCCTGGTTGCCGGCACAAATCGAAATGCAAAAAACCAGCCTGGTGCATGAATTCATCACCCTGCGTCATCCGCAGGTGTTGATGGTGCTGGGCATCAGCGGCTTGGCATCGGCCAGTTTGTTTACCGTGTTTACCTACATCACACCGATCCTTGAAGATGTGACGCACCTGAGCCCGCATCACGTCACCCTGGTGTTATTGTTGTTCGGCCTTGGGCTGACGCTCGGCGGCACCGTGGGCGGCATGCTGGCGGACTGGAAATTGATGCCCACGCTGCTCGCCTCTCTCGGCTGCATTGCAGTGGTGTTGGCGGTGTTTGCGTATACCTGCCGTTCGCCGATTGCCGCCATGGTGACAATTTTTGTCTGGGGCATCTTGGCTTTTGTGATTGTGCCGCCGATTCAGATGCTGATCGTGAATCGGGCCAGCGATGCGCCGAACCTGGCCTCGACCCTGAATCAGGGTGCCTTTAATCTGGGCAATGCCACCGGCGCCTGGCTCGGCGGAGCGGCAATCAGCGCCGGTTATGCACTGACCTCGCTGCCATTTGTCGGCGTGGCGATGGCGCTGCTGGCGCTGGCCTTGACGCTGTGGTCGGCCCATACCGACCGCCGCAGCCGTCAATTGCCCAACCTCAATCTAAGGGATGCGCAGGCAGGATCGTCGCGCTGACCGCGCCAAAGCCGATGCGGTAACCGTCACCCTGGCAGACGCCCGTCAGCGTCAGGGTGTCGCCGTCTTCAATAAAACTGCGACTGGTGGTTTCCGCTGCCGCATCCGCCTCGCCGCATTTCAGTTGCAGCGGCCTCTGCCCATTCCAGGTCAGTTCAAGCAAACTGCCGAACGAATCGGCGTGCGGCCCGCTGATGGTGCCCGAGCCCATCAAATCACCGACCCGGGTATTGCAGCCCGATACCGTGTGATGCGCAAGCTGCTGCGCCATGGTCCAGTACAGATGCCGGAAATTGGTTCGCGCCAGGGTGCAGGCATGGGCCGCGCCCGCCGGCTGTAACCGGACTTCCAGGCCGATATCGAAAGCATGAGCGCCGGCATGTCGCAAATACGCCAGCGGTTGCGGTTGCTGCACCGGTTGCCCGACGCGAAACGGCTCCAAGGCATCGAGCGTCACCACCCACGGCGAAATACTGGTGGCAAAACTTTTTGCGTTAAACGGCCCGAGCGGCACATATTCCCATTGCTGAATATCGCGCGCGCTCCAATCGTTGAGCAGCACCATGCCGAAGATATGGGCTTCGGCATCCTCAACCTTGATCGGCTCCCCCAGTCTATTCCCCTGCCCGATGATAAAGCCGGTTTCCAGTTCAATATCGAGCTTGCGGCAGGCACCCAACACCGGGCGCTCCTGATCCGGCAGCTTTAATTGTCCGTTGGGGCGCCGCACGGGCGTACCGCTCACCACCACCGACGAAGCGCGGCCGTTATAACCGATCGGCATTTCCAGCCAGTTCGGCAACAGCGCATTTTTGGGGTCGCGAAACATCGAACCGACATTCGTCGCGTGTTCTTTCGATGAATAGAAATCGGTATAACCGGGGATCTCGACCGGCAAATGCAACGTCGCAGCCGCCATGGGAACCAACGCGCGACGGCGCACTTCGGTGGCGTCGCGCAACACCGGATCAGCGATTTCGAATAATGTGCTGAGTTGCATGCGGATCTCGCGCCATACGGGGCGGCCCAACGCGATAAAGTCGTTCAGCCGCGGCTGGGCAAACACCGGCTGCGCCAAGGTCAAAATACCCGCTTGTTGCAATACCGAAAGATCGACGATCTGGTCGCCGAGCGCCACGCCCACCCGCGGCGACGGATTGGCCGCATCGCTGAAAATACCGAACGGCAGGTTCTGGATCGGGAAATCGCAGTTTGCGTGGTTCGCCGCGAGGATCC
>Ga0302177_10003929_pt1 | contig 10353 bp, 10 predicted proteins | sample I_Palsa_E1_2_FD_198780 | JGI IMG/M metagenome (GOLD analysis project Ga0302177, IMG submission 198780) | Peat permafrost microbial communities from Stordalen Mire near Abisko, Sweden - I_Palsa_E1_2 | ecosystem: Environmental > Terrestrial > Soil > Palsa > Peat permafrost | place: Sweden... | reverse complement strand
TGATCGGCCGTGGAGCACATCGGCGACGCACCGGCACGGGATTCCGGCCCGGCCCAGCGGCCGTTCGACGGCATCCGCGTACTGTCGTTCACCCAGGCCGTCGCGGCCCGGTCGTGGGCCGGATCCTGTACCAGCACGGGCCGACGTGCTCTGCGCGACCCTCCGAACGACTACGAACACGACCGCTCAGCGTTGCTGCCGGGGCCCGATTGGCGTGCTAGCAAGGCCGCGGGGTTCGGGCGGTTCGTGCCGTGGAGCGCCCCGCCGAGTACACGGTCTTGAAGGTCGCTGCCCGCCAGGGCGCTGACGTCAGGAGGCATCGTGCATGCCCGGTCCTGGGGCGTGTCTGGGGCGCGCGCGGCGGGGGAGCGGTAGGCCATGACGGACATTAGCCCAGGTCAGACGGTATTTCCCTAAAGAGTACGGTTAGCTCGCGTATTCGATTTTAGCGCCCCCAGCAGGATTCTAACCTGCGCACACGGCTCCGGAGAGGGTTGACGTATAGGCCTCTAACCAGCGGAAATGAGTTCCCGCAGACCCCGCCCGGGGGCGTATCGGGGGCGGGCGGCTTGATCGCAGCGCAGGGCCTTGTGGGCCGCGCTTGCGGTTTCGCATGGGATGCTCCGACGCCAGCACGCAAGCCGGGAGCTATGTGCCTAGCACCGAGATGCTTGACGACAGCACCTCGGCCGAGCGGGACCGGGAGAGCATCAGCGCAGGTCAGCGCCACTATGGGCGCACCCAGCCTTCCACAATGCGAACCTTTCAGGGCTGGTCGTGACGGGTGAGCCCATTGCTTTGGCGAGCCGTCATGCGAAGGTTCGGCGCGACGGTTACGGCATTTCGTCGGCCAGCACCGACCTCAAGCGAGGTTCCGTCGCGGGGACATCCGGCATGTCTCTGGCCGGCGTCGCCACCCGACCCGATCCATGACGCGAGCCTGAAGGAAGATCTCTCCTGGCACCCGGCCGGAAGGCGGACCATTCGTTGGCACTCACTGGGGCTGGGCCGCAGCTGCGCTTGGATGCGCGGTTCAGTGGCTGCCGGCTGCGGCACGGACGGCCCGTGCCACGGCAGCGACCGAGGCGTCTATGTCGGCCGCCCCGGTCGACCAGTTGCTCATCGACACGCGCATGACGGCACGGTTGTGCCAGCGCGACCCGGACATCCAGGTGGTGCCATCCGCGAGCAGCTCGCGGACCACTGCCTCAGTGCGCTGGTCGCTGCCGAAGGCCGCGCTCACCTGGGTGTAGACGACGTCGTTCAGGATCTCCGCGTCGAGCGCCGCGAGCCGGTCAGCCATCGTCCGGGCGTGACCCGCCAGGCGCTCCACGAGTTCTGCTATCCCCGTACGCCCCAATGCCCGCAACGCCGCCCAGACCGGCACCCCCCTCGCCCGCCGCGACAGCTCGGGCACCCGGTCGAGCGGGTCGCCAGGCGATTCGGTCACGAGGTAGTCGGCGCGGATGCCCATGGCGCTGCGAAGCGCCACCGGGTCGGCGACGATCGCGAGCCCGCAGTCATACGGCGTGTTAAGGGTCTTGTGCGCGTCGGTCGCCCATGAGTCTGCCCTGGCCACACCGCGAACGAGGTGCGCCAGCGACGGCGCCGCCGCAGTCCACAGCCCGAACGCGCCATCGACGTGCACCCAGGCATCGTGCCGCCGCGCGACCGCGATCGCCTCCTCAAGGGGATCGAAGCTGCCAGAGTGCAGATTGCCGGCTTGCAGGCACACGACGGTCGGGGTGTCCTCTGCCCCGAGCGCTTCGGCGAGGGCGTCGACACGCAGCCGCCCCTGCTCGTCCGCCGGCACCGCTGTCGGCGCGCCGAAGCCCAGATAGCGCAGCGCCAGGTCCACGGACTCATGTCGCTCCGCCCCGACTAGCACCCGCACGCGCGGGCCGCCCGCCAGCCCCTCGCTGGCGACGTCCCAGCCGACTCGGTGCAGGACCGCCTGACGCGCGGCCGACAGGCAGGTGAAGTTCGCCATGGTCGCGCCCGTGACGAACCCGACCTCAGCGGTCGGCGGCAGGCCGAGCAGGTCGAGGACCCACCCGCCGGCGACCTCCTCGAGCGCGTATGTCGCCGGAGCGGCGTAGCGCAGGACGGTGTTCTGGTCCCAGGCGCTGACGAGCCAGTCAGCTGCAAGCGCCGCCGGCAGGACTCCGCCCATGACCCAGCCGTGGAAGCTGCCACACCCGACGCCCATGAGTCCCGGCTCGGCCACCCGCGCCAGCTCGGCGATCACCGCCGCCGCGTCGGCCGGCTGCTCCGGCAGGCCGGTCCACAGCGCCGCAAGCACCTCGCCGGCGTCGAGGGTCGGCGCCACCCGACGCGTCGGCAGCGACGCCAGCCACGCCTTTGCCGCGCCGGCAGCGCAGTCGAGCGCCGCGTCGTACGGATCGTTGCTCACGGCTGTACCAAGGACAGGGCGTACGCGACGGCCTGCTCGCGCGACATCGCAGCGCCCTCGGTGCGAGCGTGGTCGAGCTCGGCCGGTGGCAGGGCTCGTTGCAGGGTCGCCTCGGTCTCTTTGAACTGCTCGAGCTCGTCGGGGGGCCACTCGCCACCGCCGCGCTCCAGCAGCGACGCGGCCGCGCCCAGGACAGTGGCAGCCCGGACCGACTCGCCCTTCGCGGCCGTAACGGCCGCGAGCCCGTTCAGCGTCCACCCGAGGTAGATGTCGTGCTCCCGGGCCGTCTCGGTGTCGACCGCCTGGCGCGAGAGCTCCTCGGCTCGGTCGAGATTGCCGAGCTGCCGCTCCACCATGCTCAGGTTCGCCGACTCGGTCCACACGACGAACGCGTCGCCCTGACGCTCCGCCGCGGCCAGCCGCTGCCCGATCACCTCGCGTGCGCCCTCGAGGTCGCCCGACATCTGAAGAGCGGGGCCGAGCACGTGCACCGCGCTCGACCTCCCGGGGTCGTCGTCAGACAGGTCTCGCGTGAGCTCGAGGGCTTTGCGGAGCAGGCGGACCGCCTCAGCGGCATCGGTGTAGAGCGCGACACGCGCGAGCCCCGCCAACGCCAGCGCCTGGAGCGAGGCGTCGTCCAGAGAGGCTGCCAGGCCGAGCGACTCGCGGAAGCGCTCAGCCGCCCGGTCGTGCTCGCCGCCCCAGAACACGAGGTAGCCATGTCCGTGCAGCGCCAAGGCGCGGGTGGCGTCGGCCTCACCCGGTGGAGCGAGCAGCCGACTGAACCATGCGTCACCGTCGGGGATGCGGTTCGTCCCCAGCCAGAACGTGACCAGCGCGTTCGCGAGCTGGCAGCCTGCGCTGGTCTCGCCGCGGTCGAGGTGCCATTGCAGTGCAGCCTGGATGTCGGGGTAACGGGCCTCGATGGGCTTCTCCGCGTCGGGCACGTGCACCCGGGCCGCGGCCCGACCTGCCTCCGCAAGCTCGTATAGCCCCTGCGCCTCGGCCGCGTCCACGATCACCGATTATGGCGCAGGCCGGGCGCTCCGGCAAAGGACATTAGGCAGCGCCGCCGCTCCTGGTCGTGGCCACCGGCCCGTATGCTGGCGAAGGCTTCGACTGCCCGGCCCTCGATACCCTATTTCTCGCCGCACCGGTCGCCAATAAGGGCAGCCTGACCCAGTATGTAGGCCGGATCCTGCGCTCGCATGAGAACAAGACCACGGCCGAAGTCCACGACTACCTCGATGCGCGGATTGGAGTCCTCGCCGCCATGCTCGCTAAACGCGCGCCCGGCTACGCCAGTCTCCGCTTCTCCGACCCTCGCAGGCTCGCACTCACGCCAAGCGCTAGCACGGACAGCTAACCGCTCCGCAGAGCCAGATAGCATGATGCTGACGTGATATTATGTCTGCGTAATGCTACCGCGGCGGGGAGGCAGCTAAGGTGGCCTATGCCCTGGTCATGACACCGGAGGTCCGGGCATGGCTGCACGACTTGCGCAAGCGTGACCGGGCCAGCGCGATCCACGTCGGCCAGGCCATCGGCATACTGCTCGAAGCCGGGCCGGAGCTGGGCCGCCCGCTCGCCGACCGCGTCCACCACTCCAGGCTGAGCAACCTCAAGGAACTGAGGCCAGGCTCCGCCGGGCGCAGCGAGATCCGCATCCTCTACATCTTCGATCCCCGCCGGAACGCGGTCCTGCTGGTAGCCGGAGATAAGGCTGGCCAATGGGAGACCTGGTACCGGCGGGCGATCCCGCTGGCCGAGCAGCGTTACGAGGACTACCTGAAACAAGAGGACATCCGATGAGCAGCAGTGAGTTCCACCACTACACCCGGGATGAGTTCCTCGCCGAGTTCTATCCCGATCCCGCCGACAAGGCCGCCATCGCCACCGGGATGGAGCAGCTGCGCGCCGAGCAGCGCGCCTTCCGGCTCGCCGAGATGCGCCGCCGCCTCGGATTCACCCAGGCCCAGGTCGCTGCCCGGATGGGCATCACCCAGGGCCGAGTGTCCGCCATCGAGCACGCCAAGCCAGGCACCACCGAACTGCGCACCCTGGCCGCCTACGTCGAAGCCCTCGGCGGCCGCCTGGAGATCATTGCCGACTTCGGCGACCAGCGGCTCGCCTTCGCCGAACCCGGCACCGAAGCAGCCTGACCTGATCGCCACCCCAGACCCATCCAGATTTGCGCGGTCGAGGCGATCGGGAAACCCTACGGAACAAGCTGATGCTTTGGCGTATAACATCCGCTGCGGCGTCATCCGAGCCACAGACAATCCCGAACGGCCACCCACGCATTAGGCGGATCAGGCGCGGTGGAGGTGCGGAGCGCCTATGACGGAGTGTGAGGTGTCGGCCAGGGCCATCTGTGGACGATCGGGCGGCTGAGCAGCCGCCCCCGGGCATTGCCGACGCTGCTCCGACTGCCTAATTCAGCTGCGGATACTGGCGGAAGAGCAACGGCCTCCGGGCAGGGCAACGGCCTAGTGGCCGTCGTTATGGCTGGTCGCTGAGCTGGGCTTTCCGCGGCTGGGGTCCTGGTTCCGGGGGCGGACCGGGGGGCAAGGACCGGAACGCGTCTACGTTTCCGCAGGTCACAGGCTTGGCATTCAATCAGCCCAAGATTGTCAATGTGTTCGAATTTATTCCTCTGAACAGCACCCCCAGCAGGATTCGAACCTGCGCACACGGCTCCGGAGAGCACTCCCGCATACCGCCGCTACCAGCGGAAACTCAGCCTGATGGGCTCGCTTGGGGCGCGTATGGGCCGCGCGAATCGTCGTCCTCGGCTTCGCTCATCTGCCGCCATAGACTCCATGATCCAGAAGGCTATACGTTGCACCAAACGACCATACCCGCATGAGCCGAAACCTGGCGTGGCTGTCACGCCGGGTGAGCGGTCTCGGCAGCCAGACTCACCGGAATCGCCGCATAACGCCGAATCCGTACTCGACCGGGCCTCCGTCAATGAGTGCCGAGTCGCGCACCGAACCAACGGTTCTGCGCAGGCTCTCCTTTGGCTAGCCCCAACCTGGCGTTCCACCGGGCGGCAGCGGCCGTCTTTATCGTGCATCGCGGCCGCCGTTGCAGTGATTCCCCACGGGGAACGGCGGCCGCTCGTCCTTGGCAAGCCCAGGTGATCGGCCGTGGCCCGATCCAGCGTGGCCTGCATCCTGGTCAGCTGAGTCCTGTCACGTATCGCAAGTCTTGGCGATCATGTTCCTGGATGCGGCACGCGACCCGGCCAAGATCACGCCCGGCGGGCTGGTCGTGGCAATGTTGAGGACACCGCTACAGTCTGGCAGGTTGTGGTTTCAATGTTGTGATCTCAATTCCACTGGCGACGGCACCGTCGCCCACCGGCGGCTGCTGTCGGCACCGTCGACGACTACAGAGTGTTAGTCGAGCGGGCGCTCGCCAGCTAAATGCGGCCCGTATCGATCGGGAAATAATCCTGAACTGGAGCGTAATCACCTGGCTCCGCCCCGGGCGCGGAATCCGTCGCGCCTCTGCGGGCGTAGCTCGCGGATAACCAGTACGGCCCCTGGCCGCTGGCGCCTGCTCAGTCCGCGGGGCCTTCTGAAGGCTTCGACTCGATTATCAGTCTCCGCCCTCCGTATCGCCTGTTCAGATCCGCCTGTCTTTCCAGCGTTCGCCGGTGAGCTTCCCGGAGTTTCCGCTCAGATTCGCGGTGCTCCCTTTCAGCTTCCAGCCGAAGCTTCTCAGCTGCCAAGAGCTCATCCTCTGCGGCGCGGAGCTGCTGTTCATCTGTCACTGCCGAGGTCCGGTCGGCCGGCGGGGAAACATGATCGCGACCGTGGATCAACCGCCTGAAGCCTCGCCGCACCCTCCCGGCTGCGGCGGCTGTCTTCTCGCTTAAGACGAAACCGATAGCGACGCCGATGCTGTTGACGACAGACACGGCGATGAACGTGCCAGACGCCCCAGCCGCGTAGGCGACCGCAACGTGCGGGCCGAACATTGCGGCGGCAGGGGAAGAGCCTATAAGCCATCCGCCCAGGGCGTAACTTTTCATTGCCTTCGTCGCGAGCGCGGCTGCCTGCGCCCTGGACTGCTCAAACGGCACCACTTCGGCGAACGCCAGATACTCTGCGACCAACGCTGCCTCAGGACGAAGCACACGCTGCTCATCAAGCCACCCTTGTTGTGGCACGGGTCCCTGCGAAAAGCCGACCGCGGGGCCTGGGTCGTCAGCAGTCAGGAGCGTGAAAATCGCATCGGGCAACTGCGCCACTCGCAGCGGACTCGACTCATCCAGGCCGAGCATCGTCAGGAGCGCCGGGGGATCGGCCAGCAGGGCCTTGTTGTCCTCGTGGATGGCTGAGGCCGGCAGGCTCAGGAACAGGAACTCGCTCTCGATATCCCCATCCAGGGTGCGCATCGCGATCGTCGTCTCGTAGTACTGGGGTAACTCGAACTCACGCATCTCCAGGTCCATCGGTTCCTCCATCGGCCAAGGGGCACCAGGCAAGGTCGTGGCTCGTCGGCGGGGCCGAAACATGGTCCCGGCGCATTGCGGAAAGCCTACTGCTGCAAGGGCGCATGTCCGCAAACAAAATGCTATTGCAGCTAATGTCCAACATGATGACGGACCCTAGAGCTTTGGCCACGCAACGTGGTCCTGGCGATCGCCACCTTGGTGCTGCCGCCAGGGAGACACAGATGGTCGTTTTGCCATGGCAGGGCCTTTTGTGGCCAGAGCACGCAGAGCATCCTAATATGCATGCCGCGTCAGCCAGAGCAGAGATAAGGAAGCGGCGCCAGATCGGCGGTGCTGCGCGCTCACCCAAGAGGCGCCTCCGCCACGCTCCGTGACCAGTTCATGAGTACTCGGTCAGCGGCATGACAGCGCGGTGAGCGGGGACCTGGACGTGCAAGACTTCGCGTTGTGCACGACGAGTCGATGCGGCGTATGGCGCAGCTGCTGCACGAGCGGAACGCCATCGATGCGGAAATCGCCGCCCTCATGCACCGGCCGATGACGTCGGGGCATCTCGGGGAGTGGATCGCGTCGGAGATTTTTGATATCGAGCTGGAGCCGTCAGCTGTAGCGGCGGGCTTTGACGGCAGTTTCCGGTCCGGGCCGCTGCACGGCCAGACCGTGAACATCAAGTGGTACCTCAAGCGCGAGGGCCTGCTGGACACCAGCGAATCCGTGCGGCTCGATTACTACCTCGTCCTCGCCGGGCCGCGGTCAGCAGCGGCCTCCTCGCGAGGATCGACCCGGCCGTGGTGCATCGAGGCGGTGTTTCTCTTTGACGCGCGCCAGCTCCGGGCAGAGCAGGCCGAGCGGGGCGTGAAGCGAGGCGTCGCCTCGAGCGTGGTGAAGCGGCAGTGGGAAGCCGCCGAGATCTTTCCAGCGCCAAGTAATCCCATTGTGGTGATCTCGCCGCGCCAGGCCGAGATGCTCGAGCTCTTCCGCGGCTGACCGGCGGCTCACGTGCCAGCGCTCCCCTCCTGCGCCGGATCCATACGCCGGGCGGAAGCGCCCGAACCTAGGCACTGACGGCGGCAGATGAGTGAACCGCCACGGCGCCAGGCCGGTGCATATGGGGGCGGGCGCACAGTTAGTTGATGCCTTACAAGCGGCGCTCCAAGCTCGTGTCAGACGCTAAATTCAGGGGGTTGGCCGGGAGTGCTTTCCCCGTGGCTCCAGCCCCGGCGCTGCAATCGGGTGTAGTGGCGCCGGTACGGCGAGCCAGGGCGGCGGGCCGTTCCGGGCTGCCCATCCCGCCAGCGCGTCATGGTCGAATAGGGCGATCCGCATGGCGGCGGCATACTCGCGGGCCTGGCGCGTGAACCCAGAGGTCGTAATGACGGCGGCGACGTCTGCCCGGTGGACTGCGTAGCAGGTGCCGCCGAATTTCTGCAGGGCAGGGCCCGTGACGGAATTTCCGGTTACGTATCTTTTGGCCTGGATCACGAGCATGCGCCCGTCGGGGGTAATGGCCACCACGTCTGCGCCGAGATCCCCGGCCTTGCCGGTGACGCGTGCCTCCAGGCAGCCGTCGCGGCAGCAGAGGTAGGCGAGAGCTTCCTCGAACTCGCGGGCGTTCATCGCGTGATACGACTCGATCGCCAGTGCGCGGGCGGCATAGATCTCGGCCTCCTGCCGCCGGGTCTCTGCCAGCATGCGGGCCCGCCGCTGACGTACGCAGAACCGCCAGGCGACCAGGCCGCCGCCACCGGCTAGTAACAAGATCAGCAGAGCAGGGTTACGCGCCAGCACGACCAGTGCTGAGAAGACCACGACTACCACGACGGCGATCATCAACAGCGCGACGAGGCTCTCGCTGCCACTGGCCTTCTTACGCCGTGCCATGCCGCCCGTTCCTAGCGAGATCTGGGCCGCGTGCGGGGCGGCACGGGCTTTCCTGCCGCTAGATCGCGTTTGTATTTCGCCGCGCACTCGGTGGCGGCTTCGCGGGTCCGGTGGGCATGGTGACAGGTATACGCCGAGCCGTCGGCGAAATTCGCGGTGCCGTGAAACGAAGGTGCATGGCTGCGGGCGGCGCTCCGACGTCGTCGCCTTCGGCGGCCTGTCAGCGGGACCGACGCGCGCAGCGGGCCGAGTCCGAAACTCAGCCGAAGACCCATCGTGTGCTCCTGTCCAAATCCGGGCCGAAGCCCGAAATGCATGCAGCGGGATATCCTGCCGGGCAAATGGGGCTGTGAGTAGGACGCGCACCCTTCGTCGCAGGATTACCTCTGAGACCAGGGGCTGACATCGATCTTGAGCTGATGGTGCTCGGCCCGCGCCATTGCGGCAATCCGGGTTCGTCGGCACGCGATCGGCGACAGGAGGTCGCTTCAAGATTGCCCAGCGCTGCTACCGGGACCCCGATGGCGCTGGCAGGCCGCAGGGTTCGGGCGTTCGTACCGTGGAGTGCCCGCGCGAGTACGCGATCTTGATGGTCGTTGCCCGCTAGGGCGCTGAGGTCAGGAGGCGTCGGGAGTGCCGGGCTCTGGGGCGCGCCTGGGGCGCGGGCGGCGGGGGAGGGGTGGGCCGTGCCGGACGCTAGCCCAGGTCAGATGGCATTTCACCTAAAGAGTACGATTAGCTTGCGTGTTCGATTTTGCGCCCCCAGCAGGATTCGAACCTGCGCACACGGCTCCGGAGAGCACTCCCGCATACAGCCGCTACCAGCGGAAACGCAGCCTCATTGGCTCGCTTGGGGCGCGTATGGGCCGCGCGAATCGTCGTCCTCAGCTTCGCCATCTGCCGCCATAGACTCCCATGATCTGGAAGGCCGTACATCGTACTAATGATCATACATTCGGCAGCTCCGACGATGTGGTTGACGTGCAGGCCCAGGGAGGCTCGATACCGCAGGCTGCCCTTCCGGGCTCGTAGGTTCTGCTGTCTGTGGGTGATCTAGCTGCTCAACGTCATCTCGCGCAGATGGGATACCACTGTCCGGATGACCTCGGCCATTTCCGCGGCGTAAGCGGTGGTAGCTGTGGGCCGGCATGTCCATCCTCGGATCACTCCTGGGTCCGGCCGGGGCTCTCCGTCGAAAGCGCTCAGCGTCTCGAAGTAGGTCTCAAGTGCGGCTCGGCGCCGTGGGGCTTGAGCGGCCGGCTGATGCGGCCGGCTTGCAGCGGCGGCATGGGCGTGGCGTGTCGCCGTCGAAGTCAAACATCCTCGCGCGCTCGTCGCACTGACCGCACCGGCCCCGAGCCGTGCAGGTGTTTGCGTCAGGCGCTCAGCGGTGTCCACACTGCTGAAGTGGACCATTTCGTTGGCCGGACGGGCGAGCTGGCGGTTCTCGACGCCGAGATGCAGGCTGTGCGGGGCGGCCGGCCCCGGGTGGTGCTGGTCGAGGGTGAGGCGGGGATCGGTAAGTCCAGCCTGATCTCGCGCTTCATCTCCGGGCACCGCGACGTTTGCCTACTGCGGGCCGTCGGTGACG
>Ga0302177_10003927_pt1 | contig 10359 bp, 9 predicted proteins | sample I_Palsa_E1_2_FD_198780 | JGI IMG/M metagenome (GOLD analysis project Ga0302177, IMG submission 198780) | Peat permafrost microbial communities from Stordalen Mire near Abisko, Sweden - I_Palsa_E1_2 | ecosystem: Environmental > Terrestrial > Soil > Palsa > Peat permafrost | place: Sweden: Abisko... | reverse complement strand
CCTCCTAGCCGCCCGCGAAGCAGTCTTCGGCGAACTGGCCTCCTCAGCCAGCGTCGCCGGCCTCCTGAAGGCCACCGCGGCCGGCCAGATCCCCCCAGGCTCCCGCGTAGTCTGCACGATCACCGGCAACGGCCTAAAGGACCCCGACTGGGCCCTCTCCGGCGCCCCCAAACCCGCCACCATCCCCGCCGACCCCGGCCCCGCCGCCGCCGCCCTAGGCCTGGCCTGATCGCGGCCGCCGCACAACGACACCAATGTTCCATCCGTGCCGCCCTAGCGGCACCAATGTTCCATCGGTGGTTAGGAGTTTCATGGAGTGGTCGGGAGAGCCGGTGCAGGTGCGGGTGCCTGCGACTAGTGCCAACCTCGGGCCTGGGTTCGACGCGCTCGGGCTGGCGCTGACGCTGCACGACGACGTGGAGGCGCGGATCCTCCCGGCCGGGCTGTCGATCGAGATCGAGGGCGAGGGCGAGGACCTGGCCGGCGCGGGCGAGGAGCATCTGGTGGTCCGGGCCATGCGGATGGCGTTCGCGGTGACCGGGGGACAGCCGCCGGGGCTCGGGCTGCTCTGCGTGAACCGGATCCCGCACGGCCGGGGCCTGGGCTCCTCGGCGGCCGCGGTCGTGGCTGGCCTGCTCGCCGCCCGGGCCCTGTCCAGGCCGGAAAAGCTGCCCGACGATGCCCTGCTCCCGCTGGCCAGTGAGATTGAGGGGCACCCGGACAACGTGGCCGCGTGCCTGGGCGGCGGGCTGACCATCGCCTGGATGGCGCCGGACGGCCCGCACATGGTCCGCCTCGAGCCGCTGGCTTCGGTCACGCCCGTGGTGTGCATCGCGCCCGCGCCGGTGCGCACCGACGTGGCCCGCGGCCTGCTGCCCGAGATGATCCCGCACCGGGACGCGGCGGCCAACGCCGGGCGCAGCGCCCTGCTGGTCGCGGCGCTGACCCAGCCAGGTACCGGCCCGGACGTGTTGCTCGCCGCGACCCAGGACTGGCTGCACCAGGACTACCGGGCCAGCGCCATGTCGCAGACGCACGCGCTGGTGCGCAGCCTGCGGGCCGCGGGCCTGCCCGCCGTGGTATCGGGAGCGGGTCCCTCCGTGCTCATCTTCCTGGGGGTCCGCGGCGGGCCGGATTATCGTCGCGACCTGGAGAGCCTGGGTTCAATCGTGGGAGAAACGGGTATGGGGTGGCACATAAGTTCGCTTGACGTCGAGCGGCAAGGTGCGCGTGTCCTGCGCCCGGAGTCCCCGCCGGGCTGCTGACGCGGGAGCAGAGCGGCCAATCCGTCCGACCGGACATGCGGCGGCAGCGCCAGGCCACATCACTCGCCTGGAACTGAGCGTGCCGGATGCTCGTGGCTGGCGAGCCTCATGCGACCGTTGCCTTCTCTTCCGCGCGACACGGATGGCTGCGAAGGAATGCCGTGACCCCTCATGGTGTTAGGCTTAGTGGCGCACCGGGTGCCCAGCTCTGTAATGGGTGCTCGTCGGCAAACCGGGCGCTAGCCGGAAAACTCCTGTGGGACGGTATTGTTGCCGTACCCGAGGTCTTCGGCGCAGGGTGCCTCGCTCTCTCCCCGGTACGAAGGGTGCGGGCAGCCCGGCCGTCCGGGCGCTTTCCGACTCATCCCCCTGGCTTGCGGACACACGGCGACGCACGGAGGAACGCGACACGTTGCGGCAATCGCCGCTATCTGACGGCAGTGCAGAATCTGACAACGGTGCAGAGCAGCGCGAATCAACTCTGGCCCCGAGGGGCTGTACAGGGTCGACGGGCCTAGCGGGTTCACCCAGGCGGCCGAGAAAATCATGGAAGGACCATTAGTGAGCGACACAACCGAAATCCTCGGTGGCGCGGCAACCGCGTCTGAGGATGCCCCCGCGGCCGCTGGAGCGACGGCATCGACGTCCAAGTCGCGCAGTCGCGGAGGTACCGGCCTTTCCTCGCTGCTCATGCCCGAGCTGCAGCGCATCGCCCAGACCCTGGCCATCCCGGGGGCCGGCCGGATGCGCAAGAGCCAGCTCATCGAGGCGATCGAGGCGCGCCAGGGCGGAGGCCCTCGCAAGGAGACCAGTGCCGCCCGCCGGGGTTCGGATCAGCGTGCCGCGTCCGCGGGAGCCGACGTGACCCGCCCGCAGAAGCAGGACGCCATGGAACCAGAGACACACTCGGGCATCGGAGCTAGCGCGCAGTCCGGCCTCGGCGACGGAGACTCCAGAACCCGCGCGGGCATCGGTGCGGACGGCCCCGCCCAGCAGCTCAGCTTCTACGAGGAGGCCGGCTCGGCCGCCCGCCGCGACAGCATCGCCCAGGACGGCGCCGCGCCCGCCGCGGCCACGGCCACCGAGGCCACCCAGAGCGACATCCAGCGCGGCGACCGCCGCCGCCGCAACGGCCAGCCGACCCGCACCCGCAGCACCCGCGACCAGGCGCCCAGCGACCAGTCCGGCCGGGAGCCGTCTGCCCGCGACCAGAGCACCCGCGACCAGAGCACCCGCGACCAGGGCAGCCGGGAGCCGTCGGGCACCCGCGACCAGAACCGCGATCACGGTAGCCGGGACCAGTCCGCCCGCGACCAGGGCCGCGACGGCCGCGACACCCGTGACCAGGGCCGCGACACCCGCGATCAGGGCCGCGACAGCCGCAACGACCGTGACCAGGGCCGTGACAGCCGTGAGCCGGTCGGCGCGGGCCGCGGGCCCGTGGGCGACCAGTTCCGCGACGACGACGGGGGCCCGGGGCAGCGCCGCAGTCGCGACCGGTTCCGGAACCGCAACCGGCGACGTGAGCGCCCGGGGAGCGACCCCGAGCCCGTGATCGCCGAGGATGACGTGCTCCTGCCGATCGCCGGCATCCTGGACGTGCTCGAGAGCCAGGGTTACGCGTTCGTCCGGACCACCGGTTACCTGCCCGGGCCCAACGACGTCTATGTTTCCCTGTCCCAGGTGCGCAAGCACGGCCTGCGCAAGGGCGACGTCATCGAGGGCGCGGTTCGTCAGCCCCGCGAGGGCGAGCGGCGGGAGAAGTTCAACGCGCTGGTCCGGCTGGACAAGGTCAATGGCCTTGACCCCGAGCAGTCCGCGTCCCGGCCCGACTTCGCCAAGCTGGTGCCGCTGTACCCGCAGGACAGGCTCCGCCTGGAGACCGACTCGGGCAACATGATCACCCGGATCATCGACCTGATCTGCCCCATCGGCAAGGGCCAGCGCGGCCTGATCGTCTCCCCGCCCAAGGCGGGCAAGACCACGATCCTGCAGGCCATCGCCAACGCGATCACCAAGAACAACCCGGAGTGCCACCTCATGGTCGTCCTCGTCGACGAGCGGCCAGAAGAGGTCACCGACATGCAGCGCACGGTCAAGGGCGAGGTCATCCACTCCACCTTCGACCACCCGGCCGACGACCACACGACCGTGGCCGAGCTAGCCATCGAGCGCGCCAAGCGCCTGGTGGAGATGGGCCACGATGTGGTCATCCTGCTCGACAACATCACCCGGCTGGGCCGCGCGTACAACAACTCGGCGCCGGCTAGCGGCCGCATCCTGTCCGGTGGTGTGGACTCCACCGCGCTGTACCCGCCCAAGCGGTTCTTCGGCGCGGCCCGCAACATCGAGAACGGCGGCTCGCTGACCATCCTGGCGGCGGCCCTGATCGAGACCGGCTCCCGGATGGACGAGGTGATCTTCGAGGAGTTCAAGGGCACTGGCAACATGGAGCTGCGGCTGCGCCGTGAGCTCGCCGAGAAGCGGCTCTTCCCGGCGGTCGACGTGGACGCGTCGAGCACCCGTAAGGAAGAGATCCTGCTCGCGCCCGATGAGCTCAAGATCGTCTGGCAGCTGCGCCGGGTGCTGCACGCCCTGGAGCCCCAGCAGGCCCTGGAACTGCTCATGGAGCAGATGCGCAAGACCAAGAGCAACGCCGAGTTCCTGCTCCAGGTCCAGAAGACCACGCTGGGTTCCTGACAGGGAATGCCAGGTCACGGAAAGTGGTTCCATGATCTGGCACACTAGAAAGCCGTAACCATGCGGTACCGGTTCACGTTTTGCTGATTAGCAGGGCGACCCGGCGACCGCCGAAGGCAGGAGTTTGTCCATGAAGGCTGACATCCACCCGCAGTACAACGTCACCACGGTGACCTGTAGCTGCGGGAACACGTTCACCACCCGGAGCACCGCGTCCGGCGGTACGATCCACGCCGAGGTCTGCTCGAACTGCCACCCGTTTTACACGGGCAAGCAGAAGATCCTGGACACCGGCGGTCGCGTCGCGCGGTTCGAGAAGCGCTTCGGCAAGACCTCTGGCCAGCAGGCCGCCAAGAGCCCGCAGACCACCAAGAAGTAACCCCGCCGAGCCGAGGTCCGTGCCCCGGACCCCGGCTCGTCGCGCGTCCGGAGCACTTCCGGAACACGTCCGGAACACGTCCGGAGGGCATCACGGGGTGTCACGGGCTGAGTATGAAAGGTTCTTTCAGTGTTTGACCGGCTAGCGGACCTGGTCAGCGAGCACGCGGAGCTTGAGCACGCGCTCGCCGACCCGGACATCCACTCCGACCAGGAGAAGGCGCGCACGCTGGGCCGCCGCTACGCCGAGCTGACCCCGATCGTGCACGCGTACCAGGAGTGGGAGCAGACCTCCGGCGACGAGCAGACCGCGCGCGAGCTGGCTCGGGAGGATTCCTCCTTCGCCGTCGAGGCGACGCAGCTGGCCGCGCAGCGGGAGCGGCTCGAGGCCGAGTTGCGCCGGCTCCTCGTGCCCAGCGACCCCAACGACAGGCGGGACATTCTCCTGGAGGTCAAGGCGGGCGAGGGCGGCGAGGAGTCCGCGTTGTTCGCCGGCGACCTGCTCCGGATGTACCAGCGTTATGCCGAACGACGTGGCTGGAGAACCGAGATTCTGGACTCAACCGTCACCGGCCTGGGCGGCATCAAGGACGCGACAGTCGCGGTGAAGGGCAAGGGCGCGCAGGGGGCCTGGTCGCGGCTGAAGTACGAGGGCGGCGTGCACCGCGTGCAACGGGTGCCGGTGACCGAGTCCCAGGGCCGCATCCACACCTCCGCCGCCGGGGTGCTGGTCGTCCCCGAGGCCGAGCCGGTCGAGGTGCAGATCAACGACAACGATCTGAAGGTGGACGTGTTCCGGTCCTCCGGACCCGGTGGCCAGAGCGTGAACACCACCGACTCCGCGGTGCGGATCACCCACCTGCCGACCGGCATCGTCGTGTCCTGCCAGAACGAGAAGAGCCAGCTGCAGAACAAGGAGCAGGCGCTGCGCGTGCTGCGGGCGCGGCTGCTGGCCCAAGCCGAAGCCGACGCGGACGCGAAGGCCAGCGCCGAGCGGCGCAGCCAGGTCCGCACCGTGGACCGGTCCGAACGGGTCCGCACCTACAACTTCCCGGAGAACCGCATCTCCGATCACCGCGTGGGCTACCGGGCCTACAACCTGGACCGGGTCATCGACGGTGATCTCGACGGGGTGATCGACGCGCTGGCCGCCGCGGACCTGGCCGCGAAGCTGGATTCCGGGATCTCCGGCGATGATGAGCCTGCTGCTTGACGAGGTGGCGCTGGCCGCGGCGCGGCTGGCCGAGGCCGGGGTGGAATCGCCGCGCGCCGACGCCGAGCTGATCGCGGCCAGCGTGCACCGGGTCCGGCGCGGCGAGCTGCACACCGTGCCGGACACCGCCTTCGACGCGCGGTTCTGGTCCGATATCGCGCGCCGGGCCGCCCGCGAGCCGCTGCAGCACATCACCGGCCAGGCGTACTTCCGCTACCTCGAGCTCGAGGTGGGGCCGGGCGTGTTCGTGCCCCGGCCCGAGACCGAGGTGATGACCGGCTGGGCCATCGACCGGCTGGGGGAGATGGACGTCGCCGAGCCGGTCGTGGCCGACCTCGGCACCGGGTCGGGCGCCATCGCGCTGGCCATCGCCCAGGAGGTGCCCCGGGCCCGGGTGCACGCGGTCGAGGCCGACCCGCTGGCCTGGGCCTGGGCCGAGCGCAACATCACCAGGTACGCCGAGAGTGTCCCGTACACCGCCGGGCGGGTCCTGCTGCACGCGGGCGACTTCAGCGACGTGCTCGGCGAACTCGACGGTACGGTTGACCTCGTGATCACCAATCCGCCGTATATCCCGGTCGGGGCGTCCGTCCCGCCCGAGGTCGGCGAGTACGACCCGCCCGCCGCGCTGTGGAGCGGCGCGGACGGGCTCAACGCCATCCGGGCCACCGAACGCACCGCCCGGCGGCTGCTGCGACCCGGCGGGCTGGTCGCCGTCGAGCACGGCGCGCAGCAGGGCGCCGCGGTGTACTGGGTGTTCCCGGAGGAATCCGGGTGGCGGGACACACGTAACAACAAGGACCTGGCCGGGCGTGACCGCTTCGTCACCGCCGCCTGGTCCGGTGAGGGCACCTGATGAGCGCACGTTACGACTGCCGGGATCCGCAGTCGCGCATGTACGGGGTCGAGGCCGCCGTGACGGCGGCGCGGGCGGGCGAGCTGATCGTGCTGCCGACGGACACGGTCTACGGCATCGGCGCGGACGCGTTCATCCCCGCGGCCGTGACCACCATGCTGGCCGCCAAGGGCCGCGGCCGGAACATGCCGCCGCCGGTCCTGGTCGGCACCGCGCGGGCCGCCGCGGCGCTGGTCGACGACCTCGGGGCGTTCGGACAGGACCTGATCGACGAGTTCTGGCCGGGCGCGCTGACCCTGATCTTCCGGGCCAGCCCGACGCTGTTGTGGGATCTGGGCGATACCAAGGGCACGGTGGCGCTGCGGATGCCGTTGCACTCGGTCGCGCTGGACGTGCTGAAGCAGACCGGGCCGCTCGCCGTGTCCAGCGCGAACCGCACCGGCCACCCCGCCGCCACCACCGCCGACGAGGCGCAGGAGCAACTCGGCGAGGCGGTCTCGGTGTACCTCGACGGGGGACCGTGCACCGACAGCATCCCGTCGACCATCCTGGACCTGACCGGTACCATCCCCACGCTGCTGCGGGCCGGGGCGATCTCGGTGGACCGGCTGCGCACCGTGGCCTCGATCATCGCCGACAACGAGCAGCTGCCCGTGGGCGCCGCCGACTACAAGCCGGCCGCGCCGCATCCGCTAGCAGGGGGTCCGCGTCCGGCGGAGGCAACGATCGACTCGCCGGTCGAAGAGCCGCCCTCGGGCGGCTAGCCGGTGGCATAAAGTGGCGATGATGGAAGCCGACCCGATCCCGATTCGCTGACGCCGCATGCGCGAGTACGTCCTCGTCCTGCTCGTCACCGCCGCGGTGACCTTCCTGCTCACCCCGCTGGTAAGGCGGTTCGCGGTCGCGACCCACGCGATTCACGCGCCCCGGGCCCGGGACACCCATACCGAGCCAACGCCGCTGCTCGGCGGGCTGGCCATGTACGGCGGGCTCGTCGCCGGGATGATCCTGGCCAGCCGGCTGACGTTCCTGCAGGATCCCTTCCAGGCCGCCGGGTCGAAGACCGCGGCCGGGTTGCTGCTGGCCGGCGCGCTGGTGGTCGTGGTGGGGTTCATCGACGACCGGTGGGGTCTCGGCGCGATCAGCAAGCTGGCCGGGCAGGTGGCGGCGGCCGGCATCCTGGTCTGGAGCGGCCAGTCGCTGCCCTGGCTGCCGACGCCGAGCGGTGGCGAGTTCCCGCTGGAGCCGGACCTGAGCGTGACGCTGACCATCTTGCTCGTGGTGGTCACGATCAACGCGATCAACTTCATCGACGGCCTGGATGGCCTGGCCGCCGGGATCGTGGCCGTCGCCGCGGTGTCGTTCCTGATCTACTCCTACACGCTCCTCAAGACGATCGGGAACCCCTCGCAGTCGCTGCCCGCGGTGTCCTCGGCGCTGCTGGCCGGCATGTGCCTGGGGTTCCTGCCGCACAACTTCTATCCGGCCCGGATCTTCATGGGCGACATCGGCGCGATGCTGCTCGGCCTGATGCTCGCCTACGGGCCGATCTCGAGCACCGCCTCGCTCGACCCGGCCCTGCTGATCAACTACGCCAACCACCAGACCCTGGACCGGTTCCCGACCTTCCTGCCGCTGCTGGTCCCCGCCGCGATCTTCATCATCCCGTACGCCGACCTGATGTTCGCCATCATCCGCCGCACCCGGGCGGGCAAGCCGGTGATGGCCGCCGACCGGCAGCACCTGCACCACCGGGTGCTCAACATCGGCCATTCCTACCGGCAGAGCGTGCTGATCATGTACCTGTGGGCGGTCCTGTTCTCGGCCGCGGTCGTCTCGCTGTCGGTGGTGCATACCCGGCTGGTCGTGTTCGTCGTCGCGACCGCCGTCGCGGTCCTCGCCTTGCTGCCCGTCACCATGCCCAGCCTGCGCCCCTGGCGGCTGTTCCGCAGGCGGCAGGCCATCGCCGCCGCCGCCCGGCACCGGACGGCTGCGGTGACCGCGCACCGCAGAACCGCGTCAGCCGCGTCCCGCGGAACCGCGTCAGCCGCGTCAGCCGCGTCCCGCGGAACCGCGCCGGCCGGTCCCGTCCTCAACGGCGCGTCCTCCTCCGGCGCCTCACCGCAGCTGCCCCACGAGCAGTTCCCCGGCCATCGGCTGCCCCTGGCGGGCCGCCTGCCTAGCACCGATGCCGCGGACCCGTTCGCGCCGGCCTACCCCGCCGACCCGCTTGCGCCGCCCCCGCAGCGCGACACGCGTCCCTGGTAGGACCGCGGCCAGAACCGCGCTTTACCCTTCCTTTGCCCGCCGCAGCACCTCGCAGCCCGCCGCACCGCGACACGCGGCCCGATCTGCGCCCCGCCGCGACCGCCGAGCGGCTAAGACCCAGAGGCCAATTATCCGGTTGGCCTGCGTCTTTCCCCGCGTGGCGCACCGCCCGGGAGGCAATTGCGTGGCGGCCCCGCCGCGGCCAAGCGGGTCGCGGCCGGGTTCCGGGGCCCGAAGTTGGTCATAAATTGTGCGCAGTAAGGTAAAGACAGAGTCAAGTACTTTGTGATACCTTTCACGAGCAGCCCCACTTCGGCGGAGCAGAGGCCCGTGATACCTTTCGTAAACCCAACCGGATACCGTACCGACTGTACGGCGCGGCGACCGGCTCCTGCAAGGAACGCTGGGGACGCCCCCGCGTCTGCGTAGTTGCTGTCGACCCCTCAGGAGCCAAGTAAATGCTGGCGAAATACGCCATCATCGTCCGGCGCGCCGGCGCACTGACCGCCGCCGCGGCCGCGGTAATGGTCGCCGTGAGCGCCGCCCTGGTCGGCGCCAAGGGACTGTACGGGGCCCTGATCGCGGTCGGCATCGTGACCGTGTTCTTCGGCATCAGCGTGCTGGTGGTGGGGCGGGCCGCGCGAATCAGCCCGCAGGCCATGATGGTGGCCGCGATGGTCACCTACGTGGTCAAGATCGTGGCCCTCGCCGTCGTGGTCTCCACGCTGCACGGGATAAGCGGGTTCAGCGACCGCGCCCTCGGCCTCACCGCGATCGGCCTCATCCTGGTCTGGTGCGCCACGCAGGCCATCACGGCGATCAAGATCAAGATGCTCTACGTTGAGCCAGAACAGCAATCACCGCCGCAACCGGCGCAGCGAGGCGGCTGAGATGAGCGTCCACGGCAACGAAGCCAGCACCCGGACCAGGCAGGACGAGGCCGCGGCTCAGGGCCGGGCCCAGGGCCTGGAGGTCGGCTGGACCGTGTTCAGCTACCTGCTGGCCGGCATGGCGGCCTACGGCCTCATCGGCTGGCTCGTCGGCCGGGCCGTGCACGTCGCGCTGCTGTTCCCGTTGGGCATGCTGCTCGGCCTGGGCATCTCGATCGGCTACATCATCTACCGCTTCGGCAGGGAGCAAGGGGCGGAGCGGCCACGGAAGGAGATTACCGGTGACCGGTGACGTCGGGGTCCTGGCCAGCGGTGGCTGCCACATCTTCAGCGGGTGCGGATTCCCCGCCCCGGGCCTGCAGGACTTCAACTGGAAGCCGTTCTTCACCATCGGCTCGTTCGGGTTCACCAAGCCGATGCTGCTCGCGATCGTGGCCGCGCTCGTGGTGATCGGGTTCTTCTGGGCGGCGTTCCGGAAGCCGAAGCTGGTGCCGCACGGCGTGCAGAGTCTCGGCGAGATGGCGATCCTGGCCATCCGAGACCAGATCCTGCGCCCGTCGCTGGGCCGGCGGGGCGACTCGTACCTGCCGTTCCTGGTGTCGCTGTTCTTCTTCATCTACATCATGGACGTGATGGAGCTGATCCCGGTCCTGCAGTTCCCGGTCCCGTCCAGGGTCGGCTTCGTGTGGCCGCTGGTGTTCATCGTCTACTTCCTCTACCTGTACCTGGGCTTCAAGCACCAGGGCGTCGGGGGTTACTTCAAGAGCATGATCCCGCCGGGCGTGCCGT
>Ga0302177_10003924_pt1 | contig 10360 bp, 8 predicted proteins | sample I_Palsa_E1_2_FD_198780 | JGI IMG/M metagenome (GOLD analysis project Ga0302177, IMG submission 198780) | Peat permafrost microbial communities from Stordalen Mire near Abisko, Sweden - I_Palsa_E1_2 | ecosystem: Environmental > Terrestrial > Soil > Palsa > Peat permafrost | place: Sweden: Abisko... | reverse complement strand
ACTCAGGGGACGCACATTAATGCTGCCGCCTGAGGTGCGCAGGAAGATTTGCTCGCCGCCCCCGTTGAGAGTGCCGCGTAGATGGGAGTGCTTGGCTAGTTCAGTGCTGCTGAGTGGAAGCTGCGAGTGCGCCCCACCACCGCTTGTTTGTGCGTCAATCGAAGCACGGACGTTTTCCGGTAACAGCAACGTGATCGTGCCGCCGGAGGATTTCAGAAACACGCCGCGATTAGTGTGCACTTCGGCGTCTATGCTGCCTCCAGACGTAACGGCCGTTACTCTTCCTGCGATACTTTTGAGGTCGATGCTGCCGCCTGAAGTGCGCGCATCGAGATCGCCCGTAGAATCCACAATGTCGATACTGCCGCTTGACGTCTGCAACTCGGTGGGCCCATTGAGCCGTTCAGCACTGATGCTGCCACCGGATGTGTGAACGTTGATTGATCCGACCACATTTCGAATTCTGATGCCGCCGCCGGAGGTCCTTCCCTCGGCCGAGGCAGTCAAATTGCGCACATCAATGCTGCCGCCTGATGTTTGGACCTGTACTGGATAGTCGCGCGGCACATCGATCGTGAATTGCACGTGCGTCGCTGTAAAATCTAACCAGTCGAGCCAGCTACGCCGTGTGAGGCGTCCGGTCACCGTCACGCCCGAGGAATTCTGCGTGGCTGTGATTTCCAAGTGATGAGAGTCGCTCATATCCGCGTGAATCACGACTTCATCCGTGTCGCGACCGACGATGGCCACCGACCCCAGGTCGGTGTCTAACGTCAGATGTCCGCCTGGCCGTGCGTTGAAACGTTTGTCGAACGATTGTTGCGCTGCGAGTGATACGGATGCAGCGAGCGAAAGTGAGAGGATCACCGCAAATCGGTATGTCCGCGAAACCATCATGGGCTCCTTTTCTCCGATTGCAATTGAAATTGCGAGAGCTGTAGTCATCGGTTGGTAGTTCCGATTTGGCCCGTCGGCGCCATCGTCTCAGTACATAACACTCATCTCCCAAAAAAGTTGCAGACTGATCCAATAGGGCTCCAGGTGTTGGCCGACTGCTGAGGATCGGGTGGAGACGGTCGGTGACTATCGGGTATAAGGATAGCGGCGACGGGACCGGCAGGAGAATAATACTGTCGAGCTCAATAGTTTCATGCAACGATGTCCTGGGGTGGGAGAACCGCATGCAAATCAAATTAAAGGCGGCCGTGCTGCTAGTGTGCGTGGCCGCCGCGGCGCCAGCGACCGCTCAAGTGCAGATGAGCCGCAGCCAGATGATGTTTTACACATCCGAATGGAAGGGCGAGCGCTTTCCCGACGGCCGCCCGAAACTGCCAGATTCACTGCTGCAGCGGGCGCTGGATGTTTCGATCGAGGATGTCTGGGATTATTTGCGCGATAAAGGCTACAACTGCCAGTTCGACAGCGGTTATCAGATGCTGCATCCGGACAAACCGTTCGCGGGACGGGCACTCACCGCCCAATACATGCCCTCTCGCCCCGACATGCTCCGGCCCATCGCCGCCGAAGGCGTGCAGGAAAAGCGGGTGAGCGGCAACAACAGTTGGCCCATTAACGAATTGCGGATCGGCGATGTCTACGTCGCCGACGGCTTCGGCAAAATCGTCGAAGGCACGCTCATCGGTTCCAATTTGGGCAGCGGCATCGCCGCGCATTCGCACGTCGGATTCGTGTTCGACTCCGGTATTCGCGATGCCGAGGAGAATCGCGAGATCACCGATCTGAACGGGCTATACCGAGCTTATGATCCGTCCGCCTGGAAGGACATGACACTGACGGCAATCAATGCCCCCATTCGCATCGGCCGCGCCACTGTGCTGCCCGGCGATCTGGTCTTGGCTAAGAGTGATGGCGTGATCTTCATTCCCGCCATCCTTGCGGCGGAGGCGATCGCCTCGGCCGAAATGACCAATCTGCAGGATGCCTTCAATTTCGAGCTCAACAGCGCGGGGAAGAACGGCGCGGAGTTTGAGGGCGGTTGGACGCCAAAAAAGTATGACGCCCTCGCGGCTTGGATCGACGCTCATCCGGACAAGCTGAAAATGAGCCGCACCGAGTTCGATGAGATCCTCGCCCAACGCAAGCAGAGGCAGCAGCATTAGCTCTGGCAACGAGCGTAAATCATGGCCGTGATTAGCCGTCGCGCTTTTTTGGCGGCCTCGAGCGGCGTCATTGCGACGCCCGTTGTTGCAGCGTGGTCGCAGGCTGCTCATGGCATGCCGGTGGAAAGCCCGGATACGCCCCATCTTTGCCTTGGGCCGATTCGGGATGATGAAATCAATCCGGCAGGTATTCGCCGTTACACTCAGCTTGGGCTCAATCACATCATTCTCAATGGTGGCGGCTTTCCCTGGGATGCCGACACGCTGAAAGGCAAGGTCAAGACCTTATCCGACAACGGGCTGACCGTGGGCGATATCGGTCTGCCATGGTCAGGCGCAAGCGGCGAATTCATGCGCGATATCATCTATGCGCGTCCTGGCCGCGAGCGCGCGATCGAGGATGTAAAGAAGTCTGTGCGTGCCGCATCCAGCGCCGGTATTCCTATCGTGGAATATAATTTCTATGCCCACCGGCTGGTGGAAGGATATTTTGACGAGCCTGATCCGGCGCGCGGCAGCGCCACCGTGGAATCGTTCTATTACGATCGGGTCAAGGATCTACCGCCACTGCCTGAGGAAGGTGCGCACACGCTGGATGAGATCTGGGCCAATTGCGAGTATTTCCTCAAGGCCCTGGTACCGGTAGCAGAGCAAAACCATGTCCGCCTGGCGCTTCATCCCAACGATCCGCCGGCGCCGATCTCGCGCGGCAGCCAGCAGATCATGTCGACGCTGGATGGTTGGAAGAAGTTGATTGGGCTGGTGAATTCGCCCTCTAACTGCATCATTTTCGACTGCGGCGTGACGCGCGAGTTAGGTGAAAATCCAGTGGCGGTGGCCAACTGGTTCGGCTCAAGAAGTCGCATCGGCCATGTGCACTACCGCAATGTTCGGCTGCGCACCGCGCGCCAGAGCTACACCGAGGTCTATCCGGACAATGGCGACGTCGACATGCTGGCGGTCATGAAGGAACTGGTGAAAGTCCGATACAGGTACATGATCTTTCCCGAACATGCGCGCGGGCTTGATGTGGATCGCGACCTGAAGAGCGATAACGCCGCCGCGTGGGCCTATCACGTGGCTTATGCGAGGGCGATGCTGCAAATCGCACTCATGGAACGGTGAGGGGGGTATTATGAATTTGCGATTGCCAGTTTGCGTGTGGGCATTGGCGTTGAGCGTCTTTCCTGTTTACGCGCAGCTGCCCGCGCCGTCCTCGACGGCGTCTGCGAGCCCTCCAGTGGGGCAGGGCAATAATGGGGACTGGGCCGACATAGGCCGCTATCGCGATGCCAATCGGGCGCTAGCCGCCGAGCTGGCACCGATGCGTGTGGTTTTCATGGGCGATTCGATAACCGAGGGCTGGGCCCGTCAGCCTTTCATCAAGGACAACCCAAAGTATGTCGGCCGTGGCATTTCCGGCCAAACCGCGCCGCAGATGCTGGTGCGCTTCCGATCGGATGTGATCGCTTTGAAGCCTGCGATCGTCCATATCATGGCTGGCACCAACGACGTCGCGCAGAATACCGGTGCAGAAACACCGGCAGAAATTGAAGGCTATGTAACCAGCATGGTCGAGCTCGCACTCGCCAATAAGATCAAGGTGATATTGGCTTCTGTTCCGCCGGCGAAGGAATTTTATTGGCATCCAGGTCTGCAGCCCGCTGCCCAGATTCGTGCGTTAAATGACTGGCTCAGGCAATACGCAGCGAGTCGCCAACTTGCTTATATCGACTACTGGTCGGTACTGGCCACGAGCGATGGCGCCATGAAACCGGAATATTCAGCGGACGGGGTCCATCCAAACGCTGCAGGCTATGAGGCCATGCGCCCGCTTGCCAAAGCGGCCATCGACAGCGCACTGAGGAGCAGGTGAGCAATTACCTCAGAGCGGGCCTGATCAGCGTCGCGATCAGCATACTGAGCTTTGCGGATGCGATTGCGCAACAGGCTGCCCCTGGCGGCTCCCCAGCAGGTACCGTCGGGTCCGTCACCGATCCCGCGGCACAATTGAGCATGCCGGTTCCCACCATCTTCACTTCGAAGATCGGCTTTTTCACGATGGAGCAAGTTCCGGGCGCAATGTATCCGCGTGTGATTCAGCTCAAATATTACGCCGCTGCCAAGGGCCACTTGCTGGCCACCTTCAGCCAACGAGCGCAGTCGCTGCCGATCTATCGCAGTACCGACGGCGGGGACACCTGGCAGAAATTCTCCGAGATCGCGATGCTTCGCGGCCAGCCCAGCTTGTTCGAGCTGCCGATGAAGATGGGAGAGTTTCCTGCCGGCACGATTATGGCCGCCGGCAATGGCGCCTCGAGCCCTGATCCGAGCAAGCGGACACTGGATGTTGTCTACAGCGCCAATGGCGGCAAGACTTGGACGTATCTGAGCACCATCGCCGTCGGTGGTACTGGACGTTATGATCCTGCCGACCGTGCCGGGCTTCTGCGAGACCAGGATCCCGTCTTCGAGCCGTACTTATATATGGATTCGACCGGTCATCTGATCGTCTATTTTTCGGACGAGCGCGACAAAAAGAATGGCTACAGTCAGTTGCTGGATCACGAGGTGTCTGCCGATGGCGGCCGAAGCTGGGGGCCGGTGGTCTATGATGCCGCGATTCCAGATGGTCTGAGCCGCCCGGGTATGAGCATTGTTACCCGCGATGGACACGGCAAGTTCTATATGACTTATGAAGAAGTCAGCATGCCCGGTTATCCGCTCGAGCCGCGCACCAATTCCGTCCATTTTCGTACCTCGGACGACGCTGATAATTGGGGCGACCCCGGGAGTTTCGGAACGCTGATCCAGGATCGCTGGCGTCAGTTTCCCAACGGCACACCGTTTATCGTCTGGTCGCCCTGGGGCGGGACGAACGGAACGCTGGTAGTCTCGAGCCGATCCGTTGTGCGCGATGACATTGGAAGGGTTGGCAACGGCATGTTCATCAATCGAAACGGCGGAGAGGGTCTGTGGTCACTGATCGAGACGCCGATCGTCTACAACATAGACAATGATGGCTATAGCCAATCCATGATTCCTCTGGGCGACGGGCAGGAGATCCTGCAGCTGGTGACAGTGAACAATCGCGTGGAATACGCAAAATTCAAATTACCGGAAGAACTGCCGACCTATGGCTTTCCATGGGATAAGGGGCCCGCCACGGGTCCGCGCTAGGGATGGATGCGGAGCACCGCGGTGTAAGTTTATAACGTCAGATGCAGGAACTGATTGAAAGCGTTCGGCTTGTAGTTTGCAAATGCCTCGCCCTCAATGAATCCGCGCCGGCGGTATAGGACCAGGGCGGGCTCAAAGTAAGAGCCGCTGCCGGTTTCCAGGCTCAGCCGCGCCATCCCTCTGGCGCGCGCCGCACCGATAATGTGGTCCAGGAGCGCAGATGCCACGCCCCGGCGCAGGAAATCCGGATGCGTGCGCATCGATTTCAGTTCTCCGGCGCGATCGCCGAGATTCTTCAGGGCGCCAACCCCCGCGATATTATCGCCGTGCCAGAGCGACCACACGGTAACGTCGGGAGCCGTGAGCCCCGATAAGTCGAGCGCGAATACGTTGCCTGGCGGAGAGTGGGCGTGCATGCCTTCGAGGTGCAGCCGGACGAGATCACGCGCCTTGGCGCCTGATAAATCGTCTTCGCGAATGACCCATTGGCTGTTTGACATGCTCACGCTCTACATTATGGTGCGTTGTCATGGAACTTTTCGATCGGGCGTCAGGGACACGAATCTCACAACGATGTCCTGTATCACGAGCTCCCAGTTGGCCAGTGCCCGGGAGGCCATGAGATTTCTGCCGAGAAAAGCTGAAAGCGTAAAACGATTCGACAGATAAAAGTACCCGAGGGCGCAAATGGCGATGTAGAGATCGTACGCGTCGATATCTGGGCGGAACACTTTCTCTTTAACGCCGCGCGTCAGCACCTGGGACAAAATCGACAGCAGCGGGAAAGACAGTTCTTTGACGCGTTTTGAACGCGCCACGTGCTTGCCCTGCTGCAGATTCTCGTTGTTGAGCAGCGTCAGCATTTCCGGATGCGTGAAGTAGTGATTCCAATTAAATCTAATGATCGCGCGCAGGCTCTCATCCGGATCCAGTCCTGACAAATCCAGGGCGGCTTCGGCATCCCCCAGCTCCTGGTAGATCGTCTCCAGCGCCGCGACGAACAGATCCTCCTTACTGTTGAAGTAGTAATAGATCATCCGGTCTGTCGAGCGCGCGGCCTGGGAGATCTTGTCGACTCGGGCACCTGCATAGCCGTGCTCCGCGAATACGTCGATGGCGGCGCGCAAAATATTGCCGCGTGTGACGCCTTGACCTGCCGGCCGCCCACGGGCGGGTCTCTTCGGTGACCTGCGCTTGGACATGAACGAAGTCCTCCCCAGCCGCTCATTTGAATTGCCGTCTGATCCACGCTAGGCTAGTCCAGTGGAATAAATGAAGTAAACACTTAATTCCAGAGAACCGTGGAATCGCGCGCTGACGAGCTTATGCTCCAATGAACACCGATTTCACGCGATATCTGCGTCCCAGCGAGTTGTCCGTCGCTCTGGCAACACTGGCTGCGACGCCTCGCGTGGTGCTGGCTGGAGGCACCGATTTGTACGCAACCGGTACTCCGGTGCCACCGAAGCTGCGCCAGCGTGTCCTCGACATCACCGCGATCGACCGGTTGCGCGGCATACGTATGGATCGCGCTGAGGTGCTCGTCGGAGCCACGGCGACCTGGGCGGACGTGCGTGACGCGAATCTTCCAATTTGCTTCCGCGGCCTCAAGCAAGCTGCCTCGCAAGTCGGAGGAGCGCAGATTCAGAATGTCGCAACGGTGGCTGGAAACCTCTGCAACGCTTCACCGGCTGCGGATGGCACGCCGCCGCTGCTGGCGCTGTCCGCGCTGGTCGATTTGGCCTCGGCACGGGGCGCGCGCACCGTTGCGCTCGAGGAGTTCGTGCTGGGGTCGCGCCGCACCGTCTGTTCGGCGGACGAGCTGGTTACCGCGGTGCGCATACCAGAGCGCTCAGCGCATGCCCGTTCGGTATTTTACAAACTTGGGGCGCGCAGCTATCTGGTTATCTCGATCGTCTCGCTTGCAGTGACCGTCGATTTTGATTCAAAGGGACGCGTCTGTTACGCAGGCGTTGCTGTCGGCTCGTGTGCCGACCGTCCGCGGCGACTGCATTCACTGGAGTCGCGGCTGCACGGTCTGGAGCGCAGCGCTGCGCGAGTGATGCCGGTCTCGGAGGAGATTCCTGAGATCGCACCAATCGATGATATCCGCGGTACGGCCACCTACCGTCGCGACGTCTTGGTGACGCTGTTACAGCGCGCACTTGGTGAGGTCTGCGGTGGATGATCTGACGCGGGCCATCTGTTTCACTGTCAATGGCCGCGCGATTACGCTCTGCGTCGATCCGTTGAAGCGTCTGTCGGACGTATTGCGCGATGAGCTGCAGCTCACGGGAACCAAGATAGGCTGTCACGCGGGCGACTGTGGTGCGTGTACTGTCCTCATGGGCGAGCGCCAGGTTTGCGCCTGCCTTGTGCCGGTAGCGCAGGCGGCGGATCAGCGGGTCACTACGGTCGAAGGCCTCGCTCCGGAGGGTCGACTGAACGACCTGCAGCGCTCGTTTCTGCGTCACGGAGCCGCCCAATGCGGCATCTGCACGCCTGGCATGCTGATGGCTGCGACCGAACTATTGCAACGAAACTCCCGGCCATCAGAGGCCCAGGCGCACGCGCCTATCGGCGGAGTGCTGTGTCGCTGCACGGGCTATCGGCAGATCGTCGCGGCGATTCTGGATGTCGAAGGCGGGGGCGAGATCGCAGCGCCTGCCGCCGGCAAGGCGGTCGGCAGCCGACTGGCGCGGCTCGATGGACCCGAGAAGCTGACCGGAAAGGCGAAATACGGCGCCGATGAGTGGCCCGCAGCGGCGTTGTCGCTGCGGATCGTGCGCTCCCCCCATCCGCGCGCGCGCTTCCTGGTAGGCGACTTACTGGCGTTTCGGGCGAAATACCCCGCAGTAGTCGATGTACTGAGCTCGCAGGACGTTCCGCAGAACAGCTTCGCCGTGTTCCCCGACCCCAAGGACCAGCCGGTTCTCGCGGAGCGCGAGGCTCGCTTTCGTGGTGAGGCGGTATTGTGTCTCGTGGGTGACAGCGAGGCACTTGCGGCTATTCCGGATGCGGATCTGCCGATCGAGTGGCACCCGAAACTGGCTCTCGAGGAGCCCGAGCAGGCCTTGGCCGCGTCCGGCGATCTCGTGCATGACTTCGCACCCGATAATGTTCTCTGCCGCGGTCGGCTCGTCAAAGGTAATGTCGAGTCCGCATTGCAAGCCTGCACACACGTGGCGGAGGCGGAGGGTCGCAGCCAGTATATCGAGCACGCTTACATCGAACCGGAGGCGGGTTACGCGGAAGTCTGCTGCGACGAGGAAGGCGAGCGCCTTCGTATCTTCTCAAGTACGCAGACTCCCTACATGGATCGGGAGGAGATTGCTCGCATTTTGAAGCTGCCGCTGAACCGTGTGCACATCGTCCCGTCGGCTATGGGTGGAGGATTCGGCGGGAAGCTCGATATCGCGATTCAACCCCTGCTTGCTGTTGCGGCCTGGAAGCTCAAGCGGCCCGTTCGTCACATCTACTCAAGATTTGAATCGATGATATCGACCACTAAGCGCCACCCGTCGCGCCTTCGGGTGCGCATGGGCTGCGACGCGGACGGTTATCTGACAGCGGTTGATCTGGCGGCGGATTTCAACACCGGTGCTTACGCCTCTTGGGGCAGCACCGTGGCCAATCGTGTTCCTGTACACGCCAGCGGACCGTACGCGGTGCCGAACGTGCGTGCGTTGACGCGCGCGGTCTACACGCACAACGCTATTGGCGGCGCATTCCGGGGATTCGGGTTGCCGCAGACCGTCGTCGTGACCGAGGCGCTGGTCGATGAGCTCGCCGCTGCGGTGCAGATGGATCCGTTGGAATTTCGCTATCGCAACGCGATTCGTGCCGGGCAATCGACCGCGACCGGACAATGCCTGATGGCAAGTGTCGGACTGGCGGAATGTCTCGATGCATTGCGCCCGGCTTGGAAACTCGCATTGGCCGCGCGCGATAGCTTCAATCGCGGCGCGCTCGCAGCTCACTCTGCGCTGCGTCGCGGTGCCGGCATTGCGTGCATGTGGTACGGCATTGGCAACACCGTTATTGCCAATCCCTCGAATATGGTTGGCTCATTGAGAAACACCGGGCGACTATATCTGTACAACGGCGCCCAGGAGATCGGTCAGGGCACAGCCACGATCCTGCCGCAGATCTTTGCTGACGCCGTAGGATTGCCTGTGGCACTGGTCGACCAGGTTATGGGAGATACCGATCTTACGGCGGACGCAGGTAAGAGTTCGGCATCGCGGCAGACCTTCGTCTCAGGTAACGCGGCGAAATTTGCCGGGGAAGAATTGCGCCGTACGTTGTTGAAGCTCGCGGGCGCATCCCGGCACGCGCGCTTGTCGCTTGAGGGTGCGGTTCTGGTTACCAACGACAATGGACATGAGCTAAGAGTGGCTTTAAATGCACTGCCCGCCGACGAGCACGGCGACGTTGCCCGCGGACAGGGGTACTTCAATCCTCCCACCGTGCCGCTCGACGCCAATGGTCAGGGCGTGCCTTATGCGACGTATGGATTCGGAGCTCAAATAGCGGAAGTCGAAGTCGATGCGGATCTTGGAACCGTGCGGCTCATAAGGATCCACGCGGCACACGATGTCGGGCGCGCCATCAATCCGACGCTGGTGGAAGGTCAGATCTACGGCGGCATCGCGCAGGGAATCGGCTTTGCGCTTATGGAGGAATACGTCAGCGGCCGGACCGACAACCTGCACGACTATCTGATCCCGACCGTTGGCGATATTCCGCCGATTTCGGTGCATCTCATCGAGGATCGTGACCCACTCGGGCCATTCGGTGCCAAAGGCGTCGGCGAGCCGGCACTGATCCCCACGGCGCCCGCGATTCTCAACGCGGTCTATGACGCAGTGCACGTTCGGGTCGCGACGATTCCCGCGACACCGGCTCGCCTGCGTGCCGCCTTGGCCGAACACGGTTTGGGCAGGAAGCCCTCACAATGAAAGAGGATTTAACCGAGCACACACGGGTTGATCACGGATCGGACAATATCGATGCGGGAATGCCGCTGACGTCTGGTCCCACGATACTGAAGAGTGCAG
>Ga0302177_10003922_pt1 | contig 10363 bp, 7 predicted proteins | sample I_Palsa_E1_2_FD_198780 | JGI IMG/M metagenome (GOLD analysis project Ga0302177, IMG submission 198780) | Peat permafrost microbial communities from Stordalen Mire near Abisko, Sweden - I_Palsa_E1_2 | ecosystem: Environmental > Terrestrial > Soil > Palsa > Peat permafrost | place: Sweden: Abisko... | reverse complement strand
CGCCGCGCGCGGCCGTCCGGCAAAGCACCGCGGGGGCGGCGCGCGACGTGGAACTGCGAACGCTCCACACGGCGTGCACGCGAACCCCCACGCCGAGGGGTCCGGCAGCGGCAGCGCGGCCGGCACCGGAGCCGGCTCGACCGCCGGCCAGGGCGGCGGGCAAAACGGCAGCGGTGCGGGCGAAGGCGGAAACGGAAACGGTGCGGTAAACGCCAACGCACCGTGCGGTGTGGTGGAGTTCATTCCGTACGCAGCGCCGCGCTCCGAGAATGGAACCGTCTACGAGCCCGTGCAGGCAACGGTGACGTTTCCTGACGGACACAAAGAAACGGCGCGCTTTCCGTATTCCTGGGTGTACACGGACGGCGAGCGCACCGATCCCTGGTCGCAGACCAATTTGAGAAATCCGAACTTCCAAACGACGTTGCAGCTGCCGCCGCCGGGCGCCGATCGCTCCGGGTATCCGTCGCTGATTCAATACATCTTGGCGCACACCGACTTGGGAGGTTATACCGACCTGCCGGACTGTCCGAAAGCCGGGCGCTAACCGTGCACGTCGCCGTCGATGCGCAGAACATCGTGAAGGACGAACGTGGCATCGGACGCTACGCGCGCGCGGTGCTGCGGCGAGCGCTGCGCGAACCGCAGCATCGCTGGACGTTCGTTGTCCGTGACTGGCTGCCCAATCGGCACGCCATCGAGCGCGCGCTCGGCACGGACGGCCTCGTCGTCACGCAACGCGTGCCGAGCGGCGCCGACGTCGTCTGGTTTCCTTGGAACGGCGTCTTTCTGCAAGGCGGCGATATCCCCGTGGTGGCGACCGTGCATGACGCGGCCCCGTTCGCCTTTCCTGCGCGCGACATCCACCTGCGCGCACGCGAGCAGACGCCGTTCCTCCGCACCGCTGCAACGGCGAAGAAGATCCTCGTGCAGTCGCGCTTCACTGCCTCGGAAGTGCAGCACTGGCTGGGAGTCGAGCGCTCGCGCATCGTCGTCGTCCCGCTGGGCGTCGATCCCTCGTTCCGTCCCGGACCGGCGATTCTGCCGCCGCGCCTGCGCGGGCGGCGCTACGTTCTGCACGTCGGCGCGCACGAGGAACGCAAGAATACCGCGACACTGATGGCCGGCTTCGCGCAAGCGTTTCCGCGCGGCGACGTGACGCTAGTCTTTACGCATCGTCCGAAAGAGCTGCCCCCGAACGCCGTCGTCGCCGATGCGAGCGATGACACCAAACTTTTAAACCTCTACCGCGGCGCGACCGCGGTCGCGGTTCCATCGACCTACGAGGGCTTCGGTTTGCCGATGCTCGAGGCGATGGCGAGCGGCGCGCCGGTGCTGGCCGCGCGCGCGGGCGCGCTCCCCGAGGTCGGCGAGAACGCGGTGGCGTGGGTCGACCGTCCGAACGAGGTAAAAGCGTGGGCGCGCGCGCTCGAGGCGATGCTCGAAGACGACGAGCAGCTGCGCGAGTACGCCGCGCTCGGACTGGCGCACGCGCAGACGTTCTCGTGGGACCGCTGCACGCAGCAGACGCTCGACGTTCTCTCCACCGTCGCCGGCGGCGAATAGCGTGCGCGCGCTCCTCGTCGTAAGGCCGAGCGTCGCGGACGCGCCCGGCGGCGACGGCGCGGTGGCGGAACACGCCGCGGCGGCGCTGCGCGCACGCGGCGTCGACGCCGACATCGTCGCCACGCTCACGCCGGATGCGCGCGGCTACGACGTCGCGCACGTGTTCGGCATCTTCGACCCCGACATCGCCGAGCCGCAAGTCGACGCCGTTCGCGCCGCAAACGTTCCGCTGGTGATCTCGCCGATTTGGTGGGACCGCACCGCGCTGTTTCGTTTGTCGCCGCTCGTCGAACGCGCGCTGTCCCGACCCCGTCCCGGGAGGGAAGGGGTCGACAAACGCTTTGCGGAGCTGCGCCGGATCGAGCCGAAGCTCGTCTCCAAACCGGGACGCGGCGCCCTGCGACACGTCGCGCGACAAGCAGCATTGCTGCGGCGCTGCGACGTCGCGCTCACCGCCAGCGTCATCGAGAGCTTCGCGTGCGCTCGCTTTTTGGGCATCGACAGCGTGCCCTACGTCGTCGCTCCGTACGGGCTGGATGCCGATGCGTTCGCAGCCACGTTCAGTCCGCAGCGCGAGGGCGTCGTCTGCGTCGGCCGCATCGAGCCGCTCAAGAACCAGGCCACGCTGCTGTGCGCGCTGCACGACCTCGACGTCGACGTCACCCTCGTCGGCAGCGCGCGCGATACGGGCTACGTTGGGATTTGCCGTCGCTGGGCTACCGAACGCACGCGCCTGATCGAACGCTTGCCACGCGGCGAGTTGAACGCGCTGCTCGAGCGTGCCGCGGTGCACGTGCTGCCGTCGTGGGGCGATCTGCCGGGCTTCGTCTCACTCGAAGCGGCGGCGCGCGGCGCGCGCGTCGTCGCCGGCGCACGCGGTTCGGAACGTGAATACTTGGGCCCCGACGCCGGCTACGTCGACCCGCTGGATCCCGCTGCGATCCGCGACGCGGTCGTCCGTGCGCTTGCAGAGCCGCCGCGTTCGGCTGGGGACGCCCTCGACGCGCGCTTGCGCACGTTCCGTTGGGATGCATACGCCGAGCGCGCCGTCGAGGCGTATCAGCGCGCCGGCACGTAAAAGTGCTCGAACCATTTCTCGGATGCGCCCCGGCGGCAGTCGGCGAGAGCAGGTACGGCGAAGTCCTCGTTCCCGCATGAATTGGCGCCGCTCGATTACAGGACTCGCGTTCGTTGTACTTCTCGGGATAGGCTCGATGGGACGACTTCCGGCGCAAAGCTTGCCGGCACCGGCTCCGGGTGTCGCGACGGACATCCAGGCACAGATCAACCGCTACGTTGACGTGAACCCCGGCGCGGCGCTGATCGTCGGCGTCGTGAACGGCGGCCAGGTGACGACCTACACCGGCGGGATGTCGCCGACGGGCCTCGACGAGCGCACCGAATTCCAGATCGGTTCGATCACGAAGACGTTTACGGCGACCCTGCTGGCGCTCATGGTGCGCGACGGCTCGGTCAAGCTCGACGATCCGATCGGCAAGTATCTGCCGCCGGGCGTCAACCCTCCGTCATATCAGGGGCGGCCGATCCGCCTGATCGACCTGGCGGAGCAGAACTCCGGTTTGCCTACCATCCCCGACAATCTCGGTGCAACGAGTCTGATCGATCCCTACGCAACCTACACGCCCGCCAAGCTGCACGCATTTCTTTCCTCGTATCGGCTGACCCGCGAGCCCGGCACGCAATACGAGTACTCGAACACCGGCGTTGGCCTGCTCGGCGATTTGCTCGCGGCGCGCGCGAAGACGTCGTACGCCGACGTGTTGGAGACGCACGTGCTGCATCCGCTCGGGATGGATGATACCGGGGTCGACCTTTCGGCCGCGCAGCGTGCCCGCTTGGCGCCCGGATTCAACGTCGACAACGATCCGCAGCAGCCGTGGGATTTCGCCGAACTCGAGGGCGCCGGCGCACTCTACTCGGACATGCACGACATGCTGCTGTTTCTGCGCGCGAACATGGCCGCGCCGGCGGGCACGCTCGGGCCCGCGATGGCATTCGCGCAGCAGCCGCGCTTCCCGATCGGATTCGACGGCATCGTCAAGATCGGTCTGGTGTGGATGACGAACGAGCAGTCCGGGATCACCTGGCACAACGGCCAGACCGGCGGCTATCACGCCTTCATCGCCTTCAACCGCACGACGCAAACAGGCGTCGTGCTCCTCGCAAACGTTGCCGATACGGGACTCGATGCGCTTGGTACGCATGTCCTCGCGCCGTCTTTCCCCGTCCCCGTCGCGCGCGCCGCGATCGCGCTCCCGCCCGACGCGCTGGACCGTCTCGCGGGTGTCTACCAGCTCGCGCCCGGCGTCACGATCACGATCGCGCGCGAAGGTGCGCGGCTCGCCGCTCAAGTCAGCGGACAGCCGCCGTTCATGATCTACGCCTCGTCACCGACGTCGTTCTTCTTCAAAGTGGTCGACGCGCAGCTGACCTTCGACGTCGACGCGCAGGGGCGGGCGACGCGCGTCACCTTGCATCAGAACGGCCACGACATCCCGGCACCCCGAATCAAGTAGCCGCCGCTCAGCGCTCCAGCGGCACGTCGCTCGGATAGATCGGGCGATCGATCAGCGCTTCGAGCAGGTCGGGCTTCGCGGTCAGCGCGACCTCGGCGAAACGCGCGAAGGCGTCGCGCGTCGCTTCGCCTTCTAAGAAGAGCTCGGTCTGCGTCAAGTCGACCTTTCCGGTGACCGGCAGGAAGCGCACGAAACGCCCGTCATCGTCATCGCCGGGAGCGACCAGTCCGGCGTCGGTGAAGATGCGCACCGCCGCGGCGATCGTCGTGTTGTCGACCGTGTTGAAGTCGAGGGTGGAAGCGATGTCGGCGAAGCTCATCCGCAGCACGCCGTCGCTCGTCAGCTTCTTCATCGCGGCGTAAAGGCTGCGCAGCGTTTCGATCCGCGGCACGTCGCGATCGATGATGTACTCGTTGATGCGCCGGTCCTTCTCGCCGAACAGCAGGTGAATCGAGGCGTCGGCGCCGTCGCGGCCGGCCCGTCCCGCCTGCTGGTTGAATTCGGTGAAGTCGAAGTTCAGATGGTAGAGGAACACATGGCGCACGTCCGGCAGGTCGATACCCTCGCCGAAGGCCGAGGTCGCCACGACGATGCGGATGACCCCGCCGCGGAAGAGGCGCTCGACTTCCGCCCGCTCGGCGCTCGCGACGCCGGCGTGATAGAACGCGACGATGTCGCCCATCCGAGCGCGGAGCTTCCGCGCGATGGCGGTCGCTTTCGTGCGCGAGTTGCAGTACACGATCGCTTTGCTCGCGCCTGCACAGGCGCGTTCGATGTAGGCTTCCTTCGCTGCGGTGCCGCGCGCGTCGACGACGTGCAGATTCTCGCGCACGGTCGGATCGATCACCCAGGCCTCGACGCCCAGCGTCTGGCGGATCTTCGCGAACGCCTCTTCGGCGGCAGTCGCGGTGAGCGCCAGCACCTGCGGCCTCCCCAGCGCCTGCAGCGCCGCATCGATGCGCTGATACGCCGCGCGGTGCGTGGCGGAAAACAGGTGATGCGCCTCGTCGACGACGAGCAGCGACGGCCGCGACGCATCGCTGCGGAAGCGGTCCAGGTGGAACTGGACGAACTCCGGCGTCGCGCAGATGATGTCCCACTCGCCGCTTTCGAGCGCGTCGTTCAGCGCGGCGCGTGCGTCGCCGTCGATCGCGCCGTTGGCGCGGTGGATCCGCAGGCCCAGCGGCCCCAGGCGCGTCTGCAAGGCTTCGTACTGATCGTTGGCGAGCGCGCGCAGCGGGTAGAGGACGAGCGTCTTGCGGCCGTCCTCGAGCGCGCGCATGGCGGCCGGGTACTGAAAGCACAGCGACTTGCCGCGCCCGGTTCCGAACACGGCGAGGGTATTGCGGCCCGCGTCAAGTCGCTCGAGGACAGCCGACTGCGCGCTGCGCAAGCGCTCTTCACCGATCAGGGCACGCAGGACGTCTTCGCTCACGACCGTGCTGCGATCGCGCCGCACCGGGACGACCGCCGCGCGCACGCGCGTGACGAAGATGTTGATCCCGTACGAGCGCGTCCCGATGCCGCCGGTGACTTGCGTGACCTCGGCGGTGTAGCGCTCGCCGCCGTCGATGTTGGGCGCGACGCGCTTGGCGATCTCGCGCTTCAGGAAGCCGATCTGCAGCGCACCGTACCAGACGCCGATCGCGTTCGGATCGTGCGCGTTGGCGGCATCGCGCCGCAGTTCGACCGCTTCGCCGCGGCGCAGTGCCGCAACGGTATCCTGACGGCCCTCGAAGCTGACCCCGGCGACCTTCGTGTTGAAGCCGCTCGCGTCGCCGATCGTCGCGTACGGATCGCGCTCGAGGAAGACCTCAGCCTTCGCGTACAGGTTGGCGAGAAACGCTCCCGCGCCCGGCTCGGCCGGCGCTTCCACTTCGCCGAAATCGCGCACCAGCTGGAGGAAGGCCGCTTCCGATGGGGTCGGCGGGGGGAGGCGCTTCTCCCGCACGCGGCTCAGGGGATCGGTTTCGGTTCGGGAGGCGGCGCGGGCTCTTCGTCGCCGAGGTCGAGGTGGATCTCTTCGTGCCCGAGCTCCGCCGCCTCATCGTGCAGTCCCAACGCCTGCGCGTCGAGCGGATCGACGATCTCCGCTTCGACTTCGTCGTGCGGCTCGTCGGCGGCCGGCTGCGGCGGCCGGTCGGGGACGCCGAAGTTACGGTTCTCCAGCTTTTCGAAGTCGATCTGTTCTTGACGCGTGCGCTTGTAGCGCGGCGGCGCCGCCGTGCGCCGCGAGGCTCCGTCGCGTTCGCGTTCGCGGCGCGCGCGCCGCAGCGCCGCGACTTCTTCGCGATCGCGCAGCGCGGCCGCGGCACTCTGCGCGCGGGCTTGGGCGACGGTCTTCGGCGTCTCGAACGACGAGCCGCGGAAGACCTTCCGGTTGCGGACGCGCTTCTGCAGCACCGCCACCAGCGGCGCCGAGAAGAAGATCGAGTGGTAGCCGCCCGAGCAGACGCCGACCAGCAGCGCGAAGGCGAAATTCTGCAGCGAGGCGCCGCCGAAGGCCAACAGCGCGACCAGCGTGATGACGACCGTCGCAAGCGTGTTGACCGAGCGCGTCATCGTCTGCAGGATCGACGTGTTGACGATCTCGTCGAACGGCTTGCCGTCCATCAGCTTGACGTTCTCGCGGATCCGGTCGAGGATCACGATCGTGTCCATAACCGAATAGCCGATGACGGTCAGCACGGCGGCCAGGAAGGCGTCGTCGACCCGCTTGCCCGCCAGCGCGTAAATGCCGATCATCATCAGCGAGTCGCGCACCAGCGCGACGACGCACACCCAGCCGAAGATCAAGTTCCAGCCGAAGCGGAACGCGATGTAGATGAACTGGATCGAGATCGCGATGACGAGCGCTTTGAGCGCGTTCGCGAGGTACTCGTGCGAGAGCGAAGGGCCGACCGTCGAGATCGACGAGTTGGCGCGATCGTACGGGGCGGCCGTACCGAGCGCTTTGATGAGCGCCACGGAGTTGTTGCCGAAATCGTGCTGCGTCTCGAGCGTCCAGCGTTCGCCGGCCGGCTCGCCGGCGTGCGGGGCGACGGTGTTGATCTGCGCGTCGGTGACGCCGATCGTCGCCAGCGCGGCGACCAGGCTGTCCTTGGTGATGGGGCGCGTGAACTTCGCGCTGACGTCCGTTCCGCCGGTGAACGAGAGCCCCAGCCGCAGCGGCGCGCCCGTTCGCACGAAGTTGAAGATCATCATCGCGATCCCGAGCGCGATAATGGCGTACGAAATCGCCGAGACGGTGCGGAACCAGCCGACGACGTTCCAGTTCAGGCGGCGGAAGAACATCTACGCTCCCGCCTGCGCGGGTGCCGGCGTTACGATGAGCGGCGCGGCGCCCCACGCTGCCTTGCTGGTCACCAAGTCGTTATCGACGACGGTGTCGACCAGGAAACGCGTGACGACGACGGCCGTGAACAGCGACAGCACGGTCCCCCAGAACAGCGTATAGGCGAAGCCTTGTACCGTCCCGGTCCCGAAGATATACAGCACGCCGGCGCCGACGATCGTCGTGAAGTGCGAGTCGAATACGGAACTGAAGGCGCGCCGGAAGCCGATCCGTACCGCGGCGCGCAGCGACTTGCCGGCCCACAGTTCTTCTTTGAGCCGCTCGAAGATGAGGACGTTCGCATCGACGGCCATCCCGATCGAGAGCACGAAGCCCGCGATCCCCGGCAGCGTGAGGACGGCGTGCGCGACGGCGAGCAAGGCCAGCAGCATGAGGACGTAGACGAACAACGCGACGTCGGCCAGCGCGCCGGGCAGGCGGTACACCGCGGCCATGAAGATGAGCACCAGCGTCAGTCCGATCATCGACGCGTAGAGCGACTTGACCAAGTCGTCTTTCCCCAGCGTCGCGCCGACGTCGTCTTTGGAGAGGATCGTGGTCGGGACCGGAAGCGCGCCGGCGTTGAGCTCGTTGGCAAGCTCGGCGACCTGGTCCTCGGTGAACGAACCGTGGATCATGCCGTCGGTCGAGATGATCCCTTCGATCGTCGCGTCGCTCACGAACTGCTTGTCGAGGAAGATGCCGAGCAGTTGCCCCATGTGCTGCTGCGTGAGCTTCGCAAACTTGGTCGGGTCCTTGGTGGTGAAATCGACCTGCGGCTCGCTGCCCTGACCGAAGCCCGGATGCGCGCTCTTGAGCTCCGCGCCGGTATACACGTCGGGCCCGGAATCCTTGTACGCGCCGTTCGGATCGGCGGCATATTTCTTGTCGGCGCGCGCGCGCTGGCTGACCTGCGGCGGCACGATCTTGAACTCGAGGACGGCGACCTTCTTCAGCAAGCTCTCCAGCTCGTCCGAGTTCTTGAGCGCGGGAACTTCGACCAACAGGCGGTCGGTGCCGACTTTGGAGATGACCGGTTCGGAAACGCCCAGCGAGTTGACGCGTTTCTCAACGACAAGCTCGACCTGATTTTGAATGTCGGACGTGATCGTCGGCACTTCAGGCGTCGTCTGCAGCTTGAGCAGGACGCGCGCGCCGCCCTGAAGGTCGAGGCCCAGGTGGATCTTTTGCGGGATGGGCCAAATCGCCCACATGCAGAGTCCGACGAGAGCCACAAGGAGGACCGCTTCGAGCGGCCGCTTGAGCTTATTCCACATACCGGTTCCGGGGAAGGGGAGAACCTCCGGATGGTAGCATGGGGCCCGAACAGCGTCAAACGACGTTGCGGTCGTCCGGACCATCGCGCGGGGGTCGGGACTCTCGGAGGGCGCCTCTATGATTGACTCCAAGGGCGTCGATGCAGGACTCCTTCAGACGCGCTACCGTCTTACGAAGCAGCGCGCGGCGATCTTGCGAGCGCTGGAAGACGGCGCCCATCTGACTGCCGAGACGATCCACGAACGCGTGCGCGTCGCGCTGCCCGCGGTGAGCCTCGGTACGATCTACCGCACGCTCGATATCCTGCGTGCGATCGGACTGGTGCAGGTATTCGCGCACGGCGGCGCCGCGCGTTACGAAGCGGCGCTCGACAAACACCATCATCTGGTGTGCTCGAGCTGCGGCGAGATCGTCAACATCCCGGCGCCGCAAGTTGCGCCGCTGGCGCTCGCGATCGCGCAAGATCATCGGTACTCTGGGATCGACGCGACGCTCGTCGTCACCGGACGCTGCGCGCCATCAGCGGTCGCAGCGGCGCGGTCACGATTAGCGCGTGCGGCGCGCAAGCCCCGTCGGCGGTAAAGCGCGCGACGGCGTCGCGCAGGTGCAGCGCGGTCTGCGGTTCGGGTGCCAGGCCGCCCTCCGGACTCCACATCGCGGTCAGCTCCGCTTCGAAGTGCGGCGCGAGGATCAGCGGCCGCAGGCGCTGCACGCCCTCGCGACGCAGCTGCTGCGGCACGAGCGCACGGCGCGCGCCTTCGGCGAGCTCGCGCGGATCGCGGCTCACGACGGCCGCGTCGAGCAGCGCTTCGAACAGCGCGATGGGATCGCGCGGCCACACGCGTTCGCGCAGCAGCCACAGCATCGCGCGATGCGCCGCTGCCGCCGGCAGCACGTCGCCGCCGACGTCCTTGACCAGCGACGGCACCGAGATGCGCAAGTGTTCGACCAGTGCGGCAAACTCTTGGCGGCCGAAGAGTTCGCCGGCGTGCGAGCGCACGGCTTCGGCGAGGTGTGACCCAATGATCGACACCGCATCGAAGGTGAGCGCGCCGGCTTCCTGCGCGGCCTCGCGCCGCTCGTACGGAATCCAGCGTGCCGCGAGACCGTACACCGGCTCGTGCGTCGGTTCGCCCTCGATGCGGCGCAGCTGTTCGGGCGCGCCGACGGCGACCAGACGATCGAGCCGCACGATCCCCTCGGCGACGACGCGGTCGCGGACGCGAATCGCATACGTGCGCGGATCGCGCAGCGGATCGTCGCGCAGGCGCACGCCCGGGATCACGATGCCGATCTCGGCCGCGAGCGAACGGCGCACGTCGCCGATCCGGTCGAGCAGCGCGTCGCAGTTCGGCGCGACGAGGAGCGGATACAGGTCGGCGCCGATCTCGATCGCGAGCGCATCGACGCCGACCAGCGCGAAGGCGGTCTCCGGCCGCCGCACCGCGTCGCGGCGTCGGCGCTGTTCGAGTGCGAGCCGCGCTGCTTCGGTATCGGCATGGTGGCGTGCGGCGAGCGCGGCGGCACCGAACGCGATCGCACCGAGCACGATGAACAGCACACTCGGAAAAGCGGGGATGCAGGCCAGCGCGAGGACGAGCACGCCGGCGACGCGCAGCACGTCGGGACGTGCGAGCAGCTGGGCCGC
>Ga0302177_10003921_pt1 | contig 10363 bp, 10 predicted proteins | sample I_Palsa_E1_2_FD_198780 | JGI IMG/M metagenome (GOLD analysis project Ga0302177, IMG submission 198780) | Peat permafrost microbial communities from Stordalen Mire near Abisko, Sweden - I_Palsa_E1_2 | ecosystem: Environmental > Terrestrial > Soil > Palsa > Peat permafrost | place: Sweden... | reverse complement strand
GCGGCCGCGGCTTCCGCGAAGAGGACGAGACGAACCATGCGCCGATTGCCGTGATCAGCTACAACTCCTGGACGCGGCGGTTTGCCCGCGACCCGGATGTATTGGGAAAGACACTGTACGTCAACGATGTGGCCATCACCATCGTGGGAGTCGCGGCGGAAGGCTTTGAAGGTGTGGAGGGAGGCGGCTCGACCGATTTCTGGATTCCGTTGCAGAGCCGCCCTGAACTGAATGCATGGGGCAATCCTCTGCAGGATGGGAAGAACTACATCGCAAACCAGACATGGTGGTGCCTGCGGCTCATTGGACGCCTCGCTCCCGGCAATAGCAGAATGCAGGCGGTGGCGCAGTTGCAGCCCGTCTTTCAGCGTGCGGCTTATGCCGGACTGGGCACACCGATGGAAGGAGAGAAGCCGCCGATTCTGAGCCTGGCCGATGCCAATCTCTCTGCATATAACCAGCAATACCGCAATCCGCTGCACATGTTGATGGCGATGGTGGGACTGGTGCTTCTGATTGCGCTGACCAACGTGGTGATGCTGCTGATGGCGCGGAATAGGGTGCGGCAGCGTGAGTTTTCCGTACGGCAGGCGCTGGGTGCAGGGCGCGTCGAGTTGCTGCGGCAGCTGCTGGCCGAGAGTTTGATTCTAGTGACGGCGGGCGGAGCCCTTGCCTGGGGCTTTGCGGTGATGGCGACGCGCCTGTTGGGCAGATGGGCGCAGATCGAGTCCAGCCTGGCGCCCGACAGAACGGTGCTGCTTTTCACCCTGGGCGTGCTGGTGATTGCCGCGATATTGTTTTCGCTCGCGCCGCTGCGGGTCGCGCTGGCCGGCGGGGCCGAACTGGCGCTGAAGACGTCGGCGGCCACATCCAATACCGATGCCGGCAAATCGCGCGCAGGCAAAGTCATTGTGGCTCTGCAGATGGCGCTGTGTGTGGTGCTCCTGGTGGGCGCAGGACTGCTGATTCGCACTCTTCGCAATCTGGAAAACACTTCTCTGGGAATGCAGACCGACGGCCTCGTGGTCTTCGGAGTGAAGCCCAACATCCAGTCGATTCCCGAGGGCGTCGCCTTCTATGTAAACCTGATGAACAAGCTGCGCGCTCTGCCTGGCGTGGAGTCGGTAACGATCATGGAAGATCGCATCGGCTCGTGGTCGTCCGACAACAGCGACATGAGGGTGGACGGGCAGTTGCCGGATGTGGCGAACGGATCGTCGAGAACAGTCCGCAGCAACGTGGTTGGTCCGGACTTCTTTCGCACGCTTGGCGTACCTGTGCTGGCCGGCCGCGACTTTGCCGATTCCGATACTGCGGCGTCGCCTCCCGTCGGCATCATCAACGAACAATTTGCCAAGCGCTTCTTTCCCCATCAGAATCCGCTGGGGCATACGATTGGAACCGACAATGGGCGCTACCAGATGACCGTTGTCGGGGTGGTGCGGGACCACAAATATCGCAGCATCGATGAAGAGCCCATTCCCATGGCCTGGTATATGTACGCTCAGATTCCGATGACCGGGGCTATGCACGTAGAAATGCGCGTTCACGGCGAACCGCTGGCAATTCTGCCGTCGGCGCGCAAGGCCGTGCAGCAGATGAATCCGACCCTGCCGTTGATACGGCCAATGACCCAGCGCGCGCAATACGATCTGACGATTTCAAGCCAGGCACTGTTTGCGCGGCTTGCCGGGTTCTTCGGCTTTCTGGCGGTGGTGCTGGTGGCCACGGGACTCTATGGAACGCTGGCGTACCGGGTGAGCGTGCGGACGGCGGAGATCGGTGTGCGCATGGCGTTAGGCGCGCGGCGCGGGCAGGTGGTCTGGATGATCCTGAAAGGCAGTCTGCTGCTCACGGCGGCCGGGGTGGTGATGGGTGTCCCCCCCGCGATTCTGCTGGGTCGCGCGCTGACATCGTCTTTGTACGGCATCAAGCCATTGGATGGAGTGAGCTATCTTCTGGCATTGATGGGTGTGGCTTTGGTTGCGTTGGCGGCAAGCGCGCTGCCTGCCGCGCGCGCAGCCAGCGTCGACCCGCTGACTGCCCTGCGCACCGATTAATGCCCTGCGCTTAGCTCTGTCGAAAAACATTTCCAGGAAAGGACCGCCGCACCGCAGATCTCCCGCCTGAAATCCACACATCCCAATCGCAACTTTTCAGGTAAGCCACTACCCTCTCCTTGTCATCCCGACCGTCGGGTGGCCCAGGTCTCGCTTTTGAGACCTGGGTGTTCCGGCGAATAAAGCCCTGCGTTTCGCTCCGAGATGACAAAGGCCGGGTGCCCCATCCTTCGCGTTCTTTGCGAAGGGTGGGATCAATAGAATTTGCGGGGAAGGGCTTCGGGAGCCACCGCTGCGGTATCCCACCCTTCGCAAACAGCGCGAAGGATGGGGCACCCGGGCGGTTCTAGCAGCCGAAGCAGTTACTGATTAACTGGCCTGGTATTCGCCGAAGACCTGGCGCAGGCTCCCGGCAATCTCGCCTACCGTGGCGCTGCTCTCGACTGCCTCGAGGATCGCCGGCATAAGATTCTCCGTAGAAGTGGCATGCTCCTGCACGTGATCGAGAGCCGCCCGCCAGCGTAAGGGATCGCGTCGGGCGCGCAAACCACGCACGCGCTCGATCTGCTCTCGTTCTCTGGCCTCGTTCACCGCCGCAACCGGCTGCGCGCCTTGATCGCCACTGGCATACCGGTTGACCCCCACCACCACGGTTTTGCCGGAATCTATGTCCTGCTGCTTCTGGTAAGCAGCCTGCTCAATTTCCTGCTGTACCCAGCCACGCTCGATCGCGGCCACCATGCCGCCCAGCGCATCGATGCGGTCGAAATACGCGCGCGCTCCCTGTTCGATCGCCGTGGTGAGCGATTCCACGTAAAAGGAACCGGCCAGCGGATCGACCGTCTGCGCTACCCCGGACTCCTTCGCCAGTATCTGTTGCGTGCGCAGCCCCATGCGGGCCGATTCCTCGCTGGGCAGCCCCAGTGCTTCGTCGTAGCCATTCACGTGCAAGGACTGGGTGCCGCCCAGAACCGCCGCAAGCGCCTGCAAGGCGGAGCGCGCCAGGTTGTTTTCCGGTTGCTGCGCAGTCAGGGTCGAACCGGCCGTCTGGGTGTGGAAGCGCAGCGTCTGCACCGCCGGGTCGTTGACGCCGAATTGCTCCTGCAGCAGCCGGGCCCAAAGACGGCGGCCGGCACGAAACTTGGCGACTTCTTCAAAAAAGTCATTGTGCGCGGCGAAAAAAAAGGAGAAGCGCGATGCCGATCGTTCAACGTTGACCCCGGCATCCCGCAGGGCCTGGAGGTAAGCGCGCGCGTGGGCCAGGGTAAAGGCGACCTCCTGCACCGCCGTCGCCCCCGCCTCGCGCAGGTGGTAGCCGGAGACGGAGATGGGGTTCCAGGAGGGCAGATGTCGCCCCGTCCAGGCGAACAGGTCGGTCAGCAGGCGAAGGCTGTGCCGCAGGGGGTAGATGTAGGCGCCGCGCGCGACATACTCCTTCAGGATGTCGTTCTGCACCGTGCCGGTCAGCCGGGCGGCGTCGCACCCGGAGCGGCGCGCTGCGGTGACATAGAGAGCCAGCAGGATAGTGGCTGTCGCGTTGATCGTCATGGAGGTCGAAACCGTGTCCAAGGGGATTCCGGCAAAGAGCCGTTCCATATCTTCGAGGGAGTCGATCGCCACCCCCACCCTGCCTACCTCGCCGGCCGACCAGGGGGAATCGGAGTCGTAACCCATCTGGGTGGGCAGGTCGAAGGCCACCGAGAGCCCTTCGCTGCCCTGGGCGAGCAGGAACTTGAAACGGCGGTTGGACTCCTCCGCGTCGCCCATGCCGGAGTACTGGCGCATGGTCCACAGGCGCCCGCGGTACAGGGTGGGGCGAATGCCCCGGGTAAACGGGTACTCGCCCGGGTAGCCGAGGTCGCGATCAGGGTCAAAACCGGCTAGATCTTCGGGCGTGTATACCGGTTTATTTTGAGGACAATCCACGGGGGCCCCGCTTGCTCCTGCGGTAGGCGCGGGCGAAGGAACTGAAGGAGAACCAGGCGAAAGCCGCCGCCAGGGCGCAATAGAGCAGGAGGTGGCCATGCTCCGGTCCCTGCCTCCACGCCGCGCGGACGCGGTAGACGCTTTGGGCAAAGAAAAACGCGAACAGGGCGAAAAACAGGCCCGTCATTTCCAGCCAAAGCACCTTTCCCGCATGGGTAAACGGCCCCAGGAAAGCCTGCCCAAAAGCCTTAGCCCCGCGTTTGGCGGTCGCGACTCGGGTGCTGAGAGGAGGGGAGGGCGGCGCCGGCGGACGGCTGGCACTGGCCTGGGCGGCCTGTTCCACCCGTTGGCGGAGCATATTTGAGGCCACGCGGACGCCAATGCCCAGCGTGCGCCCTACCTTCTTTGGCTCCATAGTAAAAGTTTACCAGCCGGTTGATTCAGATTGCTCCGGTTCGACATCACAAGTAAGGTAGGTAAAACGCGCCCAAGGGTGGCGGGTGGGGGTACATCATTGAACCAACGACTTCGTCGTCTTATCCAGCAACTGGGGGAAGCCATTCATGAGTCGGTTTCCGAGTCCGAGCAGATCTCCGAGGTCGTGCAGGACATCCGCAAGCAGGGCTTTGATGTGCTGCTGATGCTGGAAGCGACGATTGGATTGAACGAGGTAGAACAACAACCAACCTCAGAGCTGGAAGCCGCGGTGGACGAGAATTCGCCCGGGGATGAGACTTTTAACGCGCAGGATGTACACTTTCTGCGCTCCCTGCGTATCTCGGTCGAAGAGGGTGAGATCCACGATTAGAGATATCACGGGCAGCGCGGTGAACTGATGAAAGACACACTTGGAGTATTGCTGGCAGGGGGCGCGGGGGAACGTCTGTTCCCGCTCACACGTGATCGAGCCAAACCGGCGGTCCCTTTCGGCGGCAACTACCGCATTATCGATATCACGCTATCAAACTGCATCAACTCAGACCTGCGCCGGGTCTACATCCTGACCCAGTACAAGGCGCTCTCGCTCAACCGCCACATTCGTGAAGGCTGGACCGGCATCGTGGCCCAGGAACTGGGCGAGTTCATCGAGATCCTGCCTCCCATGCAGCGGGTCAGCGCCAACTGGTATATGGGCACAGCGGATGCGGTGTACCAGAACATCTACTCCATCGGCGCCGAGGAGCCCAAGCATGTGCTCATTCTTTCCGGCGACCACATTTACAAAATGAATTACGGGCTGATGCTCGATCACCACAACGAAGCGGGCGCCGATGTAACTCTGGCCACTCTGCCCATCCGGCCGGATGAGGTGTCGCGGTTTGGAGTGGTCGAGGTAAGCCGAACGGGAGAGGTGGTCGGCTTTCAGGAAAAACCCAAAACCACCAACCTGCGCTCCCCCTTCAATCCCAGCATGGTCGATGCCTCGATGGGCATCTATCTCTTCAACACCGACGTGTTGTTGCCGGCCTTGATGAAGGACGCCGAGGACCCCAACTCCAAGCATGATTTCGGGCACAACATCCTGCCCGGTATCCTTGGCCGTTACAAAATCTCCGCCTACAACTTTGTCGACGAGAACAAGCAGAACGCGCTCTACTGGCGCGACGTGGGCACCCTCGAGGCTTACTTCGACGCCAACATGGATGTGGCCTCGGTTTCGCCCATCTTCAATCTCTATGACAAAGCCTGGCCCATGCGCACCCGGCAGCGGCAGTATCCTCCGGCCAAGTTTGTGTTTGGCGAGCCGGGGCGCACCGGCATGGCCATCAACTCGGTGATCTCCGCCGGCTGCATTGTTTCGGGCGCCGTCGTGCGCAACAGCGTGCTTTCGCAGGATGTGCGTGTGAATTCCTACGCCGAGGTGGAATCGAGCATCATCTTCACCCACGTGGATATTGGCCGCCATTGCCGCATCCGGCGGGCGATCATTGACCGCGACGTGCACCTGCCGGAAGGCACGGTGATCGGCTATGACCGGGAAGAGGACCGGCGCAACTACTTCGTGACCCAAAGCGGGTTGACGGTGGTCACGCGCGACTACTCGCTCTACGAAAATCCTGTCTCCCCGGACTTCATGCAGCAGTCTTAACCACAGCTCAGAAGACAATCGTCAAAGCCTCGACGCAAAGTAGCGACGCAAAACAACCTCAACCTAAAACAGCCTCCAACCCAGGGACAAAAAATGAGTGGGTGGCCCAGGCAAACCGCTCCCGCGCAAAACCCAGGTCTCAAAATCGAGACCTGGGCCACCCACTCGCGCTTGGATGGAATAGCTTCTGCTTGACCGGCGCTCAAAGGCGTAGGATGGCTGTCAAGATGAAGCGGCTTTGGGCACGAATTCTGCAGCTATTGCTCGCGCTCGTGGTCGTCCTCTACCTGGGGGACTGGATAGGGTTGCGCGTCCGGGCGCAAACATCTTCGACGGTCCAGGTGCAGCAGTTTCTCCGAACTCCGCTCAAAGGCCAGAAGGAGGAGTTTGACTATATGGGCACTGTGGACCAGCCGTGCGTGCGCTCCCTGTTTCCTCATGACTCCCAATCTCCGTGCTGGTGGCTGGAGCGGCACAAAATAAGCTGGGTTTCGCCTTGAGAGATGGCCGTGTTTCTGGAACTGGCAAAATTCGCTTCCTTGCTGCTGAGCATCCTTTCACTCGATGCCCTGTTTCATGCCGCCTTTCTTGAGCCCGCCAGCCATTTCGAGCAGCGGCTGCTGCCCTCGCTCGATATGTTGGTGTTGTCGGCCGCTGTCTGCCTGGGCGGTGGATACATCTTTCGTACCTGGGAGCAGAAGGCGGGCCGGCGCGACGCCAGCATCGTCCGATCGCTGCCCATGTTGATTTTCTGGTGGGGCGCGGGCATCATTGCTTTGCTCTTTGCCGTGGCCTGGTTGCTGCAAACTTACTTCTTCGGCTGGCGGCGGCACTAACGTTGGCCCCGCCCTGGAAGGGATTGCTTACGCCCGGCAAGCGGAGCGGCGTGCGTGTCCACCAACCTAACCCATTCTTTCTGCGGCTCCAGCCCGCCCAAACCGCTCTAAAGCGGATGGAACCGAAGATCGTACCCATGCGTATCACCACCCATGAGTTTGGCTGCCGCGCTTATCCTGAACAACGGTGGAACGGGAGCAAGCGGTGAGCGCCTTCAGCCCGATTCCCGGAGGCGCTATCCTACAGCCCGAGGAACGCCTGTTTTGAATCCTTCTTCGAACACGCCGCCGGAACGGGAGGGCGGCGCGCGCCGGCAATGGCCCGCGGACAGAAGAGCAGAGACGCCGGAGATTGATTTTCCCGGCTTGGTCAAGCGCTGCCTCGATGGCGATGCCGCGGCGTGGACGGAGTTGGTGGCCGCCCAGCAGCGCCGGGTGTACGCGCTCTGCTACCGCTTCACAGCTTCCTCGCACGATGCCGAGGATCTGACCCAGGACGTCTTTATCAAGGTCTACGCCAACCTGCGCACCTTCGATGCGGCCAAGGGCAGCTTTCCCACCTGGATCACGACCCTGACCCGCAACCTGCTGGTCGATCACTTTCGCCGCTCCCGCCAGCAGCGGTCGACCGATTCGCTTGATGCCGGCTGGGACCAGGGTTCAGACGCGCCCCGGCCCGAGCCCCTGGTCGATCCCCGCAGCACGCCGCTGCAGCATGCCGTGCGCCGGCAGTTGGAGAGTCTGGTGCAAAACGCCCTGGCCAGGGTATCGCCGGAATTGCGCGAGGCTGTTATTCTGCGGGACTTACAGGATATGGATTACAAAGAGATTGCGCAGGTACTATCGATTCCTCAGGGAACCGTGAAATCGCGCATCAGCCGGGGACGGGCGGAACTAGCGCGCCTGTTGGAACGTACTAAAGGGCAGGTGATGTAATGTCTGAGCAGGAGCAATCTAAGCCGTTAGGTGGGCCGGGACGGGCGCTGCGGTGCGACGAATGGGAGAACCTCCTCGCGGATGCGTTGGATGGAACCCTGAGCGCCGCCGACCAGGCGGCCTTCACGCGCCACCAAAACGAATGTGCGCTGTGTGCCCAGATGTTCAAAGAAACCGATCAGGGCAAGGCCTGGATGCAGTACCTGACGGTCGAGCCCGAGGTTCCCGCCGGCCTGCTGGGGAAAATTCTGGCTCGGACCAGCGAAACCCCGGGAGTCGGCATTCCCACCGGAGTGGCCGTCCCGGGCTTGCCGACGCGCCCCTGGCGGCGGATGATGCTGCCCGCGGTCCGGCAGGTCCTGGAGCCAAGGTTGATGATGACCGCGGCCATGGCTTTTTTCTCCATTGCCCTCACTCTGAACCTGACCGGAATCAAGTTCACCCAGCTGCGCGCCGAAGACTTTCAGCCTTCGCGCATGCGAGCGAATCTTACCCGGACGTTTTATTCCACCAATGAACAGGTGACCAAGTATTACGAGAATCTGCGCGTGGTCTACGAGATGGAATCGCGGGTGCGCGAGCTGCGCCGTGCGACCGCTGCTGAACCCGCGCCCACACCGCGCGAAACACCCAAAGCGCCCGCTCGCGACGGCAACGGCACCCCCAGCTCCACCGTTCCCCGGGGACAGCAAGTTCCCCAGGCGCCCGCCGGCAGCCCCACCCGTTCCGGGGAGAACACCGGTGTACCGGCGGAGATGGTGGCTGCAGGCTTTCACCGGTCGGGGAGAAACGGCGCCTTTCACAAAGAACTTTTTCGGGCCTTGCGATCAACCAGTGAGGGCGGGCGCCAGAGGAGATTGGTATGAACTGCCCTAACCATCCCGACGCTGCCGCGGTGGCCTATTGCCAGAACTGCGGTAAGCCACTGTGCTCCACCTGCATGCGTTCCGTTGGCGGCGTGGTCTACTGCGAATCCTGCCTGGCGGCACGCCTGTCCGCGCAAGCCGCGCCTGGCCAGGCAGCCCAGTACGGGATGCATGCGCATCCTGTGCTCGCCGGCCTGCTGGGCTTTATTCCCGGGGTAGGCGCCATGTACAACGGGCAATTCGTCAAGGCGCTGGCCCACGTGCTCATCTTTGCGGTGTTTGTCAGCTTGGCCGACAAGAGCGTGGTCTTCGGCTTCTTGGTTGCGGCATGGATCTTCTACCAGGTCTTCGACGCCGCCCAAACGGCCAAGGCTCGGCGCGACGGATTACCCCTGCCCAATCCGTTCGGGCTCAACGATCTGGGAAGCAGACTGGGAATGACTCCCGCCTCCCCCTATGTCGCCGGCTTCGCCCCCCCGCCAGGCACGGCGCCCGGGGGACCGGTGGCAGCCAATCCTAACCCCGACTTCGGGCAGAGTGCAGGTTTCTACGCGGGCCCACCGCCTGGGTATCCTCCTCCTCCGCCCCCGGCTTATCCGGCCTCCTATGTTGTGCCCCCCGAAGCTCCCGGTTCGCCCATAGGCGGCGTAGGGCCCTACACCTCGGGGCTGCTCCCCTCCACCAGGCATCGCCATCCGTTTGGCGCCGTGGTGCTGATTGTCATTGGTCTGGTGCTCTTGCTGCATACCTTGGGGGTATTCGAGGATGAATGGATTGGCCGCGCCTGGCCGCTGATCCTCATCGGCGCCGGTGTCTGGCTGCTGTACAGTAGAACCCGCGATCTTCCCCGCGGAGGTCCGCAATGACCACCTGGCTGCTCATCCGCAGGCTGCGTGGGCCCGCTTTCCTGATCCTGGTCGGCATTACCGCCCTGTTGAACCAGTGGGGGGTGCTCAGCTTCAGCCGCAGTTGGCCGCTCTATCTGATTCTGGCCGGGCTCCTCGGTCTCGCGGAGCGGGCCGCGCTGGCTGCGGGAACGCCGGTGCTGAACCCCGGGTGGTATGCGCCGGGCCAACCGTATGCAGCCCCGCCCTCCCCAGCCATCGATCCGCTGGCTGATCCCAACAGGAGGCCCTGATGGCCACCCTGCCTCCACCCTATTCGCAACGGGACGCAGCCCGCGCGCAGCGCTACTACCAGCGCTCCCTTCGTCCTCCCTCCATCGTCGGACCGCTCGTGCTGGTCATCGTGGGGGTCATCGCCCTGCTGGTCGAAACCAACCAACTGAACCCGGTTCACCTGTGGGACTGGTACATGCGTTGGTGGCCGCTGCTGCTGGTGGGCGTGGGTTTGCTCTCGCTGGGTGACTGGTGGCTGGATCGCAGGCACGCTGATCTGGGCCGGCGCTGGCATGGAGGGTCGCACGGGGGACTGATTGCGCTGATAATCTGCTTTGCCGTGGTGGGCTATGTGGTGGGCGCCACCAGCCGTGGACTGCACGGCATGCATGTGTTCGGTCACGGAGGGGATCAGGAGGATCTGTTCGCCCACCTGATGGGCCAGGAACACGACGATGACCGCAGCCTCAACCAACAAATTCCGGCCCACGCGCCGATCGACATCCAGGTACCGCATGGAGATGTGACCGTA
>Ga0302177_10003915_pt1 | contig 10367 bp, 10 predicted proteins | sample I_Palsa_E1_2_FD_198780 | JGI IMG/M metagenome (GOLD analysis project Ga0302177, IMG submission 198780) | Peat permafrost microbial communities from Stordalen Mire near Abisko, Sweden - I_Palsa_E1_2 | ecosystem: Environmental > Terrestrial > Soil > Palsa > Peat permafrost | place: Sweden... | reverse complement strand
TTACCGGCGGGAGATGTACCAGCGGCACGCGGCACGGCCCCCGATGCCGGTCAAGGACCCGCAGCTGTCCCTCCGGCAGGTCCGCGCCCAGGCCGCGGCGGTCCTGCCCGGATCCCGGGTCCGGTGGCTGGTCCACTGGCGGTACGAGCTCACCTGGCGCAAGCCAATGACGAAGGCTGGCTCGGCTTAAAGCTGGTGGCGGCCGGGGTTTGACGGAGACCGGAGTTGGGCCAGCCGGTCTGCATCGCCCTGAACGGTGACCCCGCGATCGGAGGCCGATGCCTGGTCGAGCGCTCCGGTCAGGACGCCGACGATGCCGTCCGGCGGGCCGGTGAGGACGAGATCGGGCCACCTGGCCTGCCGGGGCTCGATCCATACCCGCCCGTCGCGCGACTCGATGGTCATCGGCGCGTCACCGGTACGGATCTCGATCGTCATCCTGGGCCGGCGTTGATCGACCCCGCCCCAGATCACGGCCACGGGGAGGGCCAGCCAGCTGCTGCGGAAGGCGTCATCTCCAGCGGGCTCGGCCATCAGCGGCACGGCCCAGCGCGCCACCGCGTGCAGGACTTCGGACAGTCCCTGACCCCATTCGGTGAGCTGGTACCCGCCTTCGGCGTCGCGCGCCACGACTCCGCGTTCCTCCAGGCTGCGCAGCCGTTCGGCCAGCAGGTTGGTCGCGATTCCCGGCAGGCCTTCGAGCAGTTCGGAGTAGCGCCGGGATCCGCCCAGGATCTCTCGGACGACGAGCAGCGTCCAGCGGTCTCCGATCACGTCCAGCCCGCGGGCCAGGGCGCAGTACTGACCATAGGACTTCACCTGGCCAACGATAGCACTTGACAATTTAAAGTTGATCAGTTGAAAATCTAAAGTAAGAACCGAAGGAGCTGTGAATCATGGCCAGTGACAGATGGACCGCAGACAAGATGCCGGACATGTCGGGCCGCGTCGTGGTGGTGACGGGCGCGTCAAGCGGGATCGGCGCCATCGCCGCCAGCGAGCTGGCGCGGGCCGGCGCCAGGGTGGTACTCGCCGTCCGCGACGTGGCCAAGGGCGAAGCCGCCGCGGCCAAGATGGCGGGAGATACGGACGTGCGGCAGCTGGATCTCACCAGCCTCGCGTCGGTCCGCGAGTTCGCCGCGGGATGGACCGGGAACCTCGACATCCTGATCAACAACGCCGGGATCATGATGGTCCCTGAGGGGCGGACCGCCGACGGGTTCGAATTGCAGATCGGAACCAACCATCTCGGTCATTTCGTTCTGACGAACCTCTTGCTGTCGCACATCACCGACCGAGTCGTCACGGTCTCCTCTGACCTGCACAAGATCGGGAGGATCAAGGTCGGCGACTTGAACTGGGAGCACCGCAAGTACAGGCCCCTCGGCGCCTACAATCAGTCCAAGCTGGCCAACCTGCTGTTTACCGTTGACCTGCAACGCCGGCTCACCGAGTCCGGGAGCACGGTGCGAGCCGTCGCGGCGCACCCGGGCGTCGCGGAAACCAACCTGATCAGCCACGTGGGCGGCTTCCGGGGGGCGGCGAACAAGCTGCTCCTGCGGCCCATCACCCAGGACGGACAGCACGGCGCGCTGCCCACGCTCTACGCGGCCACCCAGGACATACCCGGCGGCTCCTACATAGGGCCAGACGGGCTGATTCACACGAAGGGCTACCCCGAGATAGCCAAACCCTCTAAATCGTCGCGCAATGCTGATCTCGCCAGGAGCCTGTGGGCCATCTCCGCGCGTCTTACCCAGACCGATTTCCCGGCGCCCGCCACCGTCTAGTTCGGTGACTTCAAGGTCAAGGAGACGATCAGAAATCGTCCGCCACGTGCGGGTGGCTGATTGGTTCGGAGAAGCACCAGGCCTCGTTCCGAAAAGAGAATTTGAATTAGCCGGCACCGCAGCAGATGGTCCTGGTAAAGCGTGCTGTGCGTCTAAGGCCGCGGCCGGGACTGGGTTGGCGTGGCCCAGTCCCGGTCGTTGCGGGTCAGGAGGCCAGCGAGGCTTGGGTGGCGGCGGCGGCGGCGGTCTGCTGCGGCGTGGTCTCCCTGACCGGCTTGACGAGCATTACGGCTGCCACCGCGAGAACCCACACGAGCGACAGGATGACGCCGATCGGGCCGGTCGCGCCCGCCGGGCTGTGGCTGATGGCGAGCTGAATGGGGTCGCTCACGATCAGGTAGCCGCCGGTCAGCGCGCCGAGCCAGATCAGCGGCCGGGGCAGGGCGCGCGGTGTGAGCTGGAGCAGGCTCAGGGCGAGGATGGCCAGGCCCGAAACGAAACCGTCGGTATAGGTCATGGAGCTGACCAGGCTGAACAGCCCGACCACGCCGCCGGTAGCCTGCTGCCTCCCGGCGGCGTCGGCGAGCGCGTAGTAGACACCGGTCCCCACCCAGTCGATGGCCATGAACGCGGCCACCGAACTCACCACGACCGATTTGAGCAGCCCGCGCCCGCGGGCCGCGCTGACCAGCAAGAGCACGAAAAGCGCGAATACGCTGGCGCTCAGGCCCCCGATGAACCCGGTGACCGGGAAACTGCGGGTGTGCTGGCTGACCCAGGCCGCGATCTGCGGGGTGCTCATGCCGGTGCCGTATTCCGGGCCGCCCAGGCTTCCCGGGGCGAGGGCGAGTATCACGAATGCGGCGCCCGCGACGCCGGCCAGGCGGCCCAGCAGCGCCGGGTGCCGGCTTTCCCATGTGCTTGCTTCCACGACATCCTCCTCATCAGCGTGGATAGGTTCCATGGCGCTGACGCTACGAAGGCACGCGGCCCGGTGTCGTCCGTCCGCGGAGCGGTATCTGGTCGTCCCCAGGCAGTCCTCCTTGCGGAGGATGCTGTCGTGCCGGAGCGTGGTTATCGTGGTTTCCATGGCCCGGGAGCTGGGCAAGCGCTTCGTGCGCGATGCCAGGGCGTGGGATCGGCACCAGGTGGCCGACGTGCTGGTCGCTGCGGTCATCGGGGTGGCTGGTGAGGTTGAGGGCCTGGTCGACGCGCACGGCCAGCCGTTCCTGCTCGCGCAGGGCGGCCTGACCGGCCCCGTGCTGGCGGGCCTGCTGCTGATCCGCCGGAAGCGGCCGTTGCTGACCATGACGGTGTTCATGGCCGTGGCCGTGCTGGGGTCGGTGGGGCAGGCGCTTGTGGTCCCGGCCGCGGCGGGTTCACCGAACCAGGTGGTTCCGCTGTTTTTCATCCTGGTGGCGAGCTATTCGCTGGGGGCGTTCGGGTCGCGGCGTGATCTGCTGCTCGGGCTCCCCCAGCCGCTGGCCGTGGTGGTGGTCATCGACCGGCTCCAGCCGGCCGGTCAGTCGATACCCGGCGCGGTCGCCTTCTTCGCTGTCTTCCTCGTCGGCCTGCCCGCCCTGGGGGGCCGGCTGGTCCGCGGACGCCAAAGGCAGCTCGAGGTCCTCGCCGGGCAACGGCGGCAGCTCGACGTCCAGCGGGCCATGCGAACCCGGACCGCGCTGGCCGCCGAGCGGCTGCAGCTAGCCGGGCGGCTGCACGAGAACCTGGTGGCCGGGATGGATCGCCTTCAGGCCGAGGTTGGTGCGGCTGAGCGCGAGGGGCAGCCCGCCGCGGTCGCGGCCATCGAGGCCAGGGCGCGGGCCCTGCTCACCGAGACCCGCACGGTCGTCGTGTCGCTGGCCGGCAGCTCTTCCGTGCCTGGCGCCGCCGGCCCGGGCGCGGATCTGGCTGGTTCGGGGCCGCCGGCCAGGACGATGCCTCAGGCCGCCGGCAGCACCACACTGGCCTGGACGGCCCTGGCTGCGGCCGTGGTCGGCACCGGCCTGCTGCTGCAGGTGAGCGCCGCAACGGACGTCCGCGTGCCGATGCCGGTCGCGCTGTTCGGCGGCCTGGTGATCGCGGCGCCGCTGGCGCTGGCGTGGCGGTGGCCGCTGGCTATGACGGCGGCGCTGTGGTCGGCGGCGGCGCTGTTCTCCGCGTTCGTGACGCCGCTCGGCGATAAGTTCGCCGCCATCGGCCTGGCGTTTGTTCCGCCGTTCATGGTCGCGTATTTCGGGGACCGCCGCCGCGCGGCCGCAGGACTGGGGATCTGCGGTCTGGGTGGCCTGCTGTGCTTCGGGTGGGCCGGCTTTGCCAGGCAGTACGACTTCGTCACCGTACTCGCCGCCTGGATCGGCGGCCGCGTCCTAGCTGCGCGCTCTCGCCTGGTCGAGGAGCTGCGGGCCAACAACCAGCTGCTCGCCGGGCAGGGCGAGGTCAGCCTGCGTCACGCCGTCGCGGAGGAACGGGCCAGGATCGCGCGTGACCTGCACGACTCGATCGGGCACCACCTGACGATCATCGCGCTGCAAGGCGGCGCGGCGCGGCGCCTGTGGACATCGGATCCGCCCAAGGCCAGGGCCGCACTGGCGACTGTCGCCCGGGTCGCGGCGCACGGGTCAGCCGAACTCAAGCTGGGCTTTGGCGGCGGCCTGGTGCTGGCCGGCGACGCCTCGCCCGGCACCGCCCCGGTCACCGACATCACCGCTTTGCTCGACAACGCGCGATCGGCGGGTCTGCCGGTGAACGCGCACCTCGGCGGCGACGACCCCGACCTGGCAGGCCTGCAAGGCCTGCCGGGCCTGCCGGGCGATACGCAGCTGGCGGTGTTCCGCGTGCTGCAGGAGGCGCTGACGAACGTCCTGCGGCACGCTCCCGGAGCCGCCGCCGATGTCACCGTCCGCACGGCCGGGGCGCAGGTCGAGCTGGTGGTCACGAACAGCGCCGGGGATCAGCCGTCGACCTGGGCGGCGGGTGACCCCCACGGCCAGCGCGGCATGCGCCAGCGGGTCGAGGAGCATGGCGGCCGCCTGGAATACGGACGCCGGCCCGACGGCGGCTTCGAGGTACGGGCCTGGTTCCCGATCCCAGTCCCGGTCCCGGTCCCGGAGAGCACATGATCAAGATCGCGATCGCCGACGACCAGGAGCTGGTCCGCAGCGGCATCCGGATGATCCTGGAAGGCGAATCGGACATGGAGGTGGCCGGTGAGGCCGCGGACGGCCAGCAGGCATGCGAGCTGATCCAGCAGGTACCGGTGGACGTACTCCTGATGGATGTCCGGATGCCCGGCGAGGACGGCATCTCGGCGACCAGGCGGATCCTGGCCCAGCCGGCCCCGCCCCGGGTGCTCATGCTCACCACCTTCGACCTCGACGAATACGTCTACCATTCACTGCGCGCGGGCGCGAGCGGATTCCTGCTCAAAGACATGCCCGGGGAAGACATCGTGACCGCCGTCCGCCAGGCCGCCAGGGGATCCGACTCACTGCTAGCCCCCGCCGTTACCCGCCGCCTCATCCAGCGGTTCGCCGGCAGCCGGCCGATGGTGCCCTCGTCCGCATCCCAGCTGACCGCGTTGACCCGTCGTGAGATGGATGTCCTGCGGGCTGTAGCGCGCGGAATGTCCAACGCCGAAATAGCCGCCCACCTGTTCATCGCCGAGACAACCGTCAAGACACACATCGCCCGCCTGCTGATGAAGCTCAGCCTGCGCGACCGGGTGCAGATCGTCGTCTTCGCCTACGAGTCCGGGCTGCTCATGGCGGGCGGGAACGCGTAACACGGTGCCGTCAGATCGGCGCCTTGGGGAGGGGCTGCGGGCCGCCGTGGTAGGGGCCCGTGGCATAGCCGGGGGGTTCGGGGTTCTCCTGCACCTGGGACCACACACGCTGGCCGCCGGCACCTCGGGACGGGACGGTCAGGGTGACCCGGGTGCCCGGGACGTGATGGAAGTGCCCTTCCGCGCAGTTCGGCGTGCAGTCGTTGTACACGAAGGTCCCGACCGCTGTCGCGCTCGCGGCGGTCCAGCTGGTCCAGTGCAGATCCTCCAGGAGCGCGTTGCCGTCGGCGCACGCCAGGACGATCTCGGCGGGTTCCACGCTCGGCGTCTGGCAGTTGCCGTACACCTTGATCCCCGCATCGACCGAGGCCAGGCCGGCCGCCCTGGCCTGCGCAGTCGCCGGGAACGTTTTCGCGGTTACATTTCCGGGAGCCGCCTTGGATGAGGAGCCGCATCCCGCCAGGGCGAGGACCGCGGCCACGCCGATCATCCCTCGCACCATCCATCCGCGGCCCCGCCGGGTGTCACGTCGCACGCTCATGCCCTTAAGACTCCGGACAGGGACGAGAGGTTGGGCCATTCTGAACGGACAGTGATGCCAGCACTACGATAACGCCCGCGGCCTGACGACCTGTCGACATGACGAGCCGTCTGGCTCCGTCAGATCGGCGCCCCGGGGAGGGGCTGCGCTCGGGCAGGCAGGGCGTTGAAAGTCTGTCAGAACTGGGCCTTGAGGTCGCTGATCTCATGCACCCGGTCCTGGATCTGGGCGTATGCGGGATGCTCGCGGATGCGGCCCATGGCCCAGCGCAGGACTTCGGCGCGGCTGTTCGCGATGCCCGCGGCGATCAGCGTATCCACCGTCGCCAGATCGGCGGCGCCGAGCCGCGTCATCACGGGGGTCAGTTGCTCGGACAGTTCATCTGGCGGCGGGCATGGTTCGCGCCGGCCTTTGAACCTGAAGAAGGGCCCGGTTCCGAAGGGGCGGCCGGTCCTCGCCGACTCGTCCTGCGTGGCGGGGCGGAAGTCGATCCACGGAGGCGCCCATCGGCGACCCGATGATCAGCAGGACCGGCTGGGTGCTGGCGTCGTTGCTCCGGACGTCGTAGGTCAGCACGGCGCCCGGCGCGTCCAGGGTGTTGGTCTTCGGATCGGTCACGGGATGCCCCCGTCAGGCGGCTGGTGCGCTCGCCTAGAGTCTGGATGTGGCACACGATGATACAAAGGTCTACGCGCTGAACCTGTTCGATGTCGCCGACCGTGAGGAATACCTGGCCTACTCACGCCGGTCGGCCCGCGAGGTGGCCCGGCACGGAGGCCGCGTGGTGGCCCTGGGCCGGTTCCGGGAAGGCGTGACCGGCGACATCGCCCCGCGGCAGGTGCTCATCCTGGTCGAGTGGGAGTCCAAGGCGGCCTTCGACAGCTACCGGCAGGACCCCGCGCTGGCCGACCTGCACCCGCACCGGGAACGCGGCTCCTCGGCGTACGTGTGGCACTTGTTCGATCGGCTCGACGACCTGCGGCCACTGCTCAGACCTTGACCCTGAGCCTGGGAAGGGTGTGCTTCTGTCACCACGACCCCATGCTGCCCGGGATCCAGGCACCGAAGCCAACGCGGCGGCCGCCCTGCTCGAGGCCCGCAAGCCCGGCAGCTACTTCGCGCTCGACTACGCCACGCCCTGGCCTCTGTTCGCCTAGCGACTTGGCATCGTGCTGATCTGGAGAGGCTCAGTCGCGCTGGCTCATCCACACCGTAACGTGGGCAGGTTCCAGGGCCTGGTGCACCACACCGGCCAGGTCGGCCTGGACCGCGGCCAGGTCGACGGCGTCTTTCAGCCGCGCCGCGAATGCCGCCACGGTCTTGTCGGCGTCATAGCGGGCCCGGTTGAACCGCCGGTCCACCGCCCGCTGCACCCGCTGCCTCAGCGGATTGAACAATGCCGCCGCCGCGAGCGTGGCGGCGGCCACCGCTACCGGAGTGCGGAACCGGAACACCTGGATGGCCAGCAGGACCAGTCCCGTGTACACCCCGATCAGCAGGCCGGTCACGATCGCGTACGACAGGGTCCGGGAGATGATCCGGTCTATGTCGTACAGCCGGTACTTCAAGATGGCCACGGCCATGCTGCCCGGAAGCGCCGCCGCGCCGAGCCCGACCAGAAAGCCGAGAACCAGCTGGACCTGAGGCAGATCCGGGTAGAGCCCCAGTACCGGCTGGAAGATGATCTGGGAGACGGCAAGGACGGCGGCGCCGCTCAGCAGCCACTTCAGCTGCTGGCGCCGCTCTCCCGACGAGCGCCGCCAGCTCAGCACCTGCGCAGCGACGAACGACAGAATGAAGGCGGCGATCACCGGGAAGATCAGCCAGTAGAAAGTGGCCGACGAAATCGCCGTGAGATTCCCGTCTGAGTCGACGCGGACATGGCGCGCGGTAAGGGCGGTAGCCGCGAGCGCATATGTGCCCCCTGCGTAGCACCCGACCACCGCCAGGTAGGACCACAGCACCGGGCGCCAGCGCGGCGACGGGAGCCGCCCGTCGGGGAACAGCAGGATCGCGAGCCCGAGCAGGACGATGGCCGGTGCCCAGGAATACTCCAGCAGTAGCGCGACCGCGCCAAACGGCAGGCGGTGGCCAAGACGGTAAGCCAGCAGCGCATAGGACGCGGCATCCGCCGGGAGCAACTGGAGGCCAGCGGGGGCGGTGAGCAGGATCCAGCCGATCGCGTTGCGGGGCTGCCGGCGGACGATGACGAAGCCCACCGCCGAGAACAGCACGGCCACAGCGATGTTCTGACCGCCGTTTACCTGCCAGTTCTGGTGCGTCAGGGCGTAGAGCGGCACTGAGGCGGCGGCAAGCAGCACAGCAAGGACGACCAGTACTACCGCGGCCGCGGATGACGCCACACCCAAGCGGGGCGCCGCGACCTCCGTCGTCACCGGTACCGGCCCGGTGGCCGGCTGCGCGTCCCGCATAACCACAACGTACGCCCGCACCGTTCCGGGAACGTTACCGCTCAGCGCGGGAACCCCGGTTAGTACTCAACGGGGTTTCGTTATCTTCATGGCTGGCGGGCTTACCGCTGGTAGTGGCAGGTTCTGGCGCGGTGCTGGCGGCGCCGCCGCCAGGTGGACCAGTGCAGCCGGTGCCGAGCATCGTTCACCGGGTTGATGATCAGGGTGCTGAACAGCGCGGCGATCTCGTTGCGGGTGAGCGGGATCTGGTCGTGTGGCGGCGGGGTGGTGTGCTCGGCGGCGGCGGCGATGGACAGGGCTGCTAGGACATCTCCTCGGCTACGCTCCGTAGGAGATAAATCGACCTGTCCGCGGGCAACGCGTCCTCCAGCAGGCCCGCAAAGTCGCTGCGGTAATCCGCGACTACATCGTTGCCCTGGAACACGATGGCCTGTTCCCCCCGGCCAGCGTCGATGTACAGGACGTCAGGCAGGCCCCCGTCGAATTCCAGCAGTGTGAAGGCGCCGAGAAGGCCCCGATGAGCTCCGGCCGCGAACGGCATCACCCGCACCGTTACGGAGTCGTCCGCCTCCGCCTTGTCTCGGTTCCAGCTGCGGCTTGCGGTCAGTGTGGGACCTGTGGTCAGCGACGCCATGGGAGTTTCCGGCGAGGCGATCATCATCGCGGCCCGCCTCGTGGAGGCGCCCTGTCTCAAAGGAAGCCCTCGTCACCAGCAAGCAAACCTGGGCATCATCGTCTCGCCCTTCGTTTATGAGGCCGTCATCAGGCACATCGGCAACTCGCGCGACATAATGAGCTACTCCCAGGTGATGGTGGAGGTAAAGGAATCTGCCACCACGGCCTGGATGAAACTGTGCAATGCGGTGGAGGCGTTCCCGGCTGCCGCCCGTCCCGTCGTTTCCGAGCTCTACCCCGGCCCGTTAACGATTACGCCCTAACGGCGAGGCGCCACGACATCCGGCCAGCATGTCCAGCCGAAGATGTCAGCCAGAGCTGTGGCGTCAGGCCCTGGCGCGGCCCGGCTTTTCGGGACGGCGGCATCGGGCGCGTCGAGAATAGCCTTGACCAGCGCGGAGCCGACGATGGCGCCGTGGGCGAAGCAAGCACCGGCCCCGCCAGCCACGGCCCCGGATCAGGTGTGCCGCACCGCGCATAGAGACCTTCGACCGTTAGCCGTGCTGACCGGCGCCGACCCAATGTGACATCGGTGCGGTAGGAGCCGCACCGATGTCACATCGGGCCGGTTATAACCGGCCCTATGTTCCAGAGGGCCGGCTGACTGCGCGCCGCGCTGGCCCCACGGGCCGCGGCGGCCCCTGCAGGCCCTTAGGTTCGCGGCTGGAGGCTGCCGCGGTTTGCCGTCGTGCTTTCCCGGCTACTGTCCTCCCGGCCGCGGGCCCCACTACCGCCTGGGCGACGGTAACTACACACAGCACTAGGCACTGGAATGGAGACGCCCGCGGGCTTCTCGGCAGCCTGCCTGACCGGGCAGGTTTGCGGTCAGATCCTGCCCCTGATACATCAGCGTCAAGGCCCAGCCAGCTACCTCAGACGCCGCGGACGGCATTCCTCTCCGGCCAGGGTCAGCTGACACGCGGGCGCTACCCGAGCTGGTCGCGGCGGCGTGTCAGGTAGGCGGTCTCGGCGGTGTTGCCTGCCAGCTCGATGGCTTTGTCGTACGCCGCGCGCGAGTTCTGACTGCGGCCCAGCCGGCGCAGCAGGTCGGCGCGGGTCGCATGGTAGGCGTGATAGCCGGCCAGCTTGTGGTCAAGACGGTCGACGGCCGCCAGTGCTACCTCCGGACCGTCAAGCTCGGCGAC
>Ga0302177_10003905_pt1 | contig 10386 bp, 7 predicted proteins | sample I_Palsa_E1_2_FD_198780 | JGI IMG/M metagenome (GOLD analysis project Ga0302177, IMG submission 198780) | Peat permafrost microbial communities from Stordalen Mire near Abisko, Sweden - I_Palsa_E1_2 | ecosystem: Environmental > Terrestrial > Soil > Palsa > Peat permafrost | place: Sweden: Abisko... | reverse complement strand
CCCGCTGTTTGCGAACATAAAGCCAAAACTGCTCCTGTAGTGCGCGCTTATCGGATCCACCGGAACGGGCGCGCCGGCATTCGCCTCTGCAGCGGATACAGGAGCAAGTTCCGGATGCTTGAGATAAGCTAACAGCGATGCAAGCTCCGAGGCAGACAACTGGGAAAAAGATGGCATCGGACCCTGCCCGTGTTGCACCACACTCTGAATCTCATCGTCAGTTAACCTCGACGAGACACCAACCAGCGAAGGAATTCCCGGTGGTTTCCCTTCACCCTGGGTGCCGTGGCATAAGCTGCAGTTCGCCACAAAGATGGATCGGCCTTGTTGTTCCGGTGAGCCGGCCTGAGAGACCTTGCTCGCTAACTCCAACTTGAGCATAGCCGGCAGATCTTTCGAAACAACGTATAAGTCGCCACTGTTGGGATCGACAGTGGTTCCACCCCAGTTAACGCCACCGTTGTTTCCAGGCATCTCAACCGTATTGCCTAAGCCGGGCGGGGTAAACAGGCCCTCGTTGTGCGCGCTCAGCATCTCGCTTCTCAATTGTTCGCGCTCTGCAGGCTCGAGAAATGGACTCAGGTCCTTGACTGTAAATGACTGGCGCGCAAACGGGGGCGGCTGCGTGGGAAAGGGCTGTGTCGGCCACGTCTCCTCCCCGGGCATGTCAGACTTGGGGACCGGCCGTTCCTCAATCGGCCACAGCGGCTCGCCTGTTTCACGGTTGAAGACCCACAGAAAACCAACCTTGCCGGCTTGCGCCACCACATCGACCTTCTTGCCATTGTGTTGAACAGTGGTCAACATCGGAGTCGCATCGTTGTCGTAATCCCATATATCGTGGTGAACCATCTGGTAATACCAGATCAATTTGCCTGTGCGGGCATTCAGCGCGAGCAGACAATCTCCATACAAGTTCGCTCCTGGTCGATTGGCGCCGTAGAAGTTGTACTTAGGGCTCGCGGTCGGTACATAGACGATGCCGAGCTTCACGTCCAAAGCCATGCCGCTCCAGTCGTTGGCGCCTCCGACCGACTTCCACGCATCCTTCGGCCAGGTCGCATAACCAGGCTCGCCCGGATGCGGAACGGTGTGGAAGCTCCACGCCAGGCGGCCGGTGCGGACATCGTAAGCGCGAATGTCGCCCGGACCGGAGTTGTATTCCTCGTTTGTGGCGGAGCCCAGAATGAGTAAGTCCTCAAAGATGCGCCCGGGATTGTAGGACTGCACCAGCGTCAGGCTTTTCGGATCGCGTCCAAGGCCTGCGCGGAGGTCTACTTTGCCATCGGCGCCGAACTTCAGAATGGGCTGGCCGGTACGGGCATCCAGCTCCTGGAGCTCGTTGCGAAGCGAAAAAAGCAGGCGCCGATCGGATCGATCGTCGCTCTCCCAATAGTCAATTCCGCGATTGGTGATGAGGGTTGTGTTCGGGTCCGTCGGGTGCGTCCAGATTTCCTTGCCCGTCACGGCATCCAGGGCCACGATCGAGTTGTTCTTGGCAAGAACATACATCGTTCGGTCCACTACGATGGGGTTGAACGCATATTTCCTGTCATCCCCCGTTCGGTAGGTCCATGCCACTTGCAGCTCTTTGACATTGGAACGATTGATCTGGCGCAACGCTGAATACTGCGATCCGTCAGGAGAGCCTCCGTAGGTGCGCCAGGTAGTGTGGGCGTCTACGGTGTCGCCTTTGCTGAGGTGATCCTGGGCCGATGCGTGGAAAAGCAGGCCCAGGCACATGCAGCCCAAGAGACTCAGGACCCATCGATTCCTCGGAAATTCCCCGTCCCCGGTCAGCAAGCCGATTTCTCCCTGTGGTTATTCCGACGAGTGGTCACGGGTCTATTTCGCGTGCTTCCTCTTTGCATTTGAAGCCGGATCTCTACTATACCGTGAGCTTTCCATCGACGGCTCAAAGTCTACGCCGATGCAGATCGGGCGGGACACGATCGCCTGTTGAAAGCCCGCTGCCACCTTCCATGGTTGACATCGAGACCCTAACCCATGCGACAGTAAGTGCAATTGACGATGCGCGCAAAGGTCCCTTTGACCTCGGGGTTCGCCTACTCTCCGAAGCAGCCAGGACCATCCGGAAAGCCGGCTTCGCCGCACGCGCGGTGATAAAAAGGCAGTGGCACGAAGACTGAAGACGGGACTGAAAAGGACCGATGACCCAAGCACTGGCGGATGCGCTCACCCCGATATTTGTCGGTCTCCTGCTCGGCTTCTACGCAGGCAGACGAGGCCTGATGGACAACATCAATGTGCGTAACCTGATTGTGCTGGTGATGAATTTTGCGTTCCATGCGCAATGTTCCTGATCATTGCGCAGAGTTCTCGTTCGTCGATTCTGCTCGAGCTCAATTCTGCGCTTGCGATTGCACTTGTTTTCGGGTTGCTTTTTGCAGGTTGTTATTTCTGGGCAAGGCGATTTTGGACTTTGCCGGTTCCCGATGCGGGAGTACTTGCGCTGACCATCGGCTTTCCAAACTGTGCCGCAGTGGCTTTGTCCCTGCTTTCCGGCGTGTTCGGCTCGGAGGCCGTCATTTCCGCGGCCTTATCGATCGCTGTGGGTTCCATTACTATATCGCCCCTCACTCTTGCGCTTTTAGAACTTTCGAGCAAAAAAGACGCCGCAAAGATCACCGCGTTGCCGCTCCTGCGAGCAATAGCTCGTTCATTTCGTCAACCAGTCGTCTGGTCGCCGATCCTCGCTCTGTTGTTCGTCTTCTTCGGGCTCCATCTTCCTCCCTACGGCGTGGCCACGGTGCGGACCCTTGGAAACGCGGCCAACGGCAGTGCACTGCTGCTGACAAGAGTGGTCATCTCAGCGCAGTATTTCACGCTCAACGGGCCAGTCGTCTTTAACGACACTTGCTAAACCCATCGGTCAACCGCTTCTGGCCATAGCGATATCGTTGCTGCTTAAACTGAACCATGAACAAGTTCGCGAAGTCGCCTTGATCAGTGCAATCCCAGGGGCTTCTTCGGCTTGGTATTTGGAAAGCATTTCAACAGCACTCCCCAATCCGCGAGTTCCGGGCTCATCGCTTCCTATGTGTTAAGTGTCCTTACCCTGCCCCTCTGGATTCTTATACTCACCAGGTTTTTCTGACCGTGGCTGGTACCCTTCCGTCACCGTTCGTGCATGACCACGTTCTTCTCAACCCCAGCGAGATTGAGACCGGCACGGATTGCACCACCTGGTTTTCATCGCGTGCGCGCAGCAACTGGGAATTCCTAAGAGCTCAAGGAGGGAAAGCTTGCTGACTTAGTTCAGGGGGTTTGAAGGAGGGTTCCTGGGGTCTGACCCCAGACTCGAACTCCCCCTCAAAATACAGCAAATACGATCAGACGGCAGCGCATGCGTTCGTCCTGCGACGGGGTGATCTAGCCGCGCCAACGAGAATATCCCCAGCCCCCACCACCGACTAAAAACAGCACCACGAGAACAATCAATACGGTTTCCATTTTGTAACCTCACCTGTAAGAGGAAGCGGGACTGGTCTGTAGCGTTCAGCTCGCTTCTTTACTATTCACCATCGTAGAAGCGGCTAAGACGAATGTCTGATCAAATTGGCTCACTTCGAGAGATTGGACCTGTCCAGCGTAACGGAGACGTTTTATCAACCTCTTAACGACCAAGCATTGTGAAGTCAAGTACGATGAGTCGTGGCCAAATCGCGGACTACGCCGTTCGAAGTAGAGCACACCACACCGTACCCGCTATCCCCGCTGGGTTTTATGGTTTGCCTGTGGCCTGGTGATTATCGCGAACGTTTTCAGTATTGGCGCGGATCTCGGCGGTATCGCGGATGCAATGCAGATGATCACTGGCATCCCGGCCACGTTCGAAAGCAACATGCCCGTGATGGCTCGGGAAGGTCCGCATGCTGCTGCAGAATTTCACTGTAACCGAGGATGACCTGTAAGAGGTTATCGAAGCCATGGGCCACCCCGCCGCGCGCTTTGAGCGAGCGTCTAATCCCTCTGACTAGTGTGCTGCTCCACAACCACTTGGAGACTGAGCGCATCTAAGCGCCTATGCGGGCGACCTTATATTGGCTAGGAAAACTGTGAAGTCCGTGAAGACTGGCGCCACGGCTAAGTGGATCGTAGCGGTGATCGCAGGCTTCGTCGTGATCGGTATCCTATTCGGCGTCTACCTATGGAGTCGCTGGCCCTATCGAGGCCGCGAGGTCTTACCTGCACTCGCTCAGGCCTTCTCCAGCACAATTCAAGTTGGCAGTTACCAGAGGTTTTATTTTCCGCACCCTGGATTTGTCGCTCACAACGTAATCCTGCGTTTGCATGGCTCCACGAACATCCCACCCTTGGCCGCCGTGGATACGTTGACTGCTACTGGCTCTTATGTTGATTTCATATTCGGGCCGCACCACCTTCATGCCCTGGATGTCCAGGGTTTGCACGTGCAGATTCCCTCTTCTGGAACGTCGGAAAACGGGACGCAATTCCTCTCTGGGCCCTCCAGTCCGAGTGCCGCGATCGTCGACGAAATCACGGCCGACCAGTCTGTGCTTGAGGTAAACACCGGACAAGGTAAGCCGCCTCTGCGCTTCTTCATCCATACGCTCACGCTTAAGGACGTCTCTGCTTCGAAGTCCATGTCCTACAAGGTTGCGTTCACCAACCCTGTTCCTCCTGGTGAGCTGACAGCGGAAGGTTTTCTCGGGCCATTGAAGAGAAATGATTTGGGCAACACGCCCTTGTCGGGCAAGTCCAGGCTCACGGGCGCCGACCTCGGCGTTTTCCGCGGCATCGCAGGCAAACTGCAGGGCGACGCCTCATTTCACGGGTCGCTGTCTCGTGTGGAGATTCAGGGAAGCACAGATGTACCTGATTTCCGCGTGGGGCAGGGCCAGCCCGAGTATCTTGCCACCAGGTTTCATGCCTACGTGAATGGCATGCTGGGGAGCGTAAGTCTACAGAATGTCCAAGCGACTGCCGGCCACACAAAGATCGACGTTAGCGGGGAAATCGATCGACAACAGGGCTGGCGGTTCGCATTTGCCGTTGCGGGCGGCCGCGTCCAGGACCTTATGGGCATGTTCGCGCATGACGGTGCACCCGTTACCGGCGCTGCCACCTTGCATGCCGAGGCGTTCGTTCCGCCGCAGCACGAACATTTCCTAAAAGCCCTGCAGATCAGCGGCGTCTTTGCCCTCAGCGGCCTGCACTTTACTCAAGCCCAAACCCAACAAACCATCAACGGATTCAGCCAGCGGGCCAGCGGCACTGGCCCAAAGAAGAAGGAGGCGAATGCAGCCGCAGAAGCGCCAATTGTCGCCTCTGAACTTAAGGCGCAAAATGTAACTTTGCGAAATGGCGTGGCGCAGTTCACAAATCTGGCTTTCGCGATTCCTGGCGCGGACGCAGATGGCCTGGGAAACTTCAATCTACTCAATAAACGGGTGGACGTCACCGGAACTTTGCGCATGGATACCGATCTGTCCCACGCGACCACAGGAGTTAAATCCATTCTCCTCAAACCGGTCGACCCGCTTTTCAAGAAGAAAGATCAAGGTACTGTGGCGCCTGTGCATCTGAGTGGCACCTACGATCATCCGATAGTTGGCCTCGAGCTCCCAGGAGACAAGAACACCACGAAGTAAGCCGCATTCGCGAGCACGGGCTTGGCCTCATCGGTGAGTCCGCCCTCGCTCCTCAACCTGAGGAGTTCCGCGTCGGTAAGAGTCTCGTAATGCTTCGCGAGTGCGCTTAGGTCGAACACAGGGATTGCCAAATGTTAATTCAGATGTGGCGTGGTTGCCCTACATCTTCGGGATTAGGGTCCAGCCTTGCACTTGTCAGTAAAGTCGGCTATCCGGATACTTGGTCGTTCGGCCTTGAGGCCGAGTTCCGGTAAAACGGGATTTTGAGTAACTTCAAGTCACTAGCCCTGAGGCATTGGAGTGGGATATAGAGCGTCTGCCGAATTTGCCGGCACTAGATGGGAGGATGGCGACTTTTATGTAGTTTGCATGGTGGATGAAAGAACAGCAGGAGGCAGGTTGAGAAGACGCATTTCGCTGGGCTTACTGTTAGTGGTTGCAATTGCGGTCGTTTGGGTGTGGATCGCTTTCGCAAACCGCGCAAAGAGGCAGGCTGGCAAACCGATTACTGATTTGGAAATGACGATGCCGCTCAATCAAGCGGGCGGTGGTCCGGTTCCCGCTGAGGCGTACGAGGTTTATTCCGCACTTTACCAAGCTCCAATGAACGAACCGCTGGCATTTTCTGGGGAGTCATTCACGGATATTCCGCAAGTGAATGGCAACTGCCTAAGGCCTGCGACGCCGCAGGAGCAAGAGATGACCGATGCTTTCGTCGCAGCCAATCAGCACAGCCATCTTTGGGAGGAGAAACTCTCTATCGCCCAAGGTTATCGGCTGCTGCCGAGGAACGAGGTTGCTCACGCACAGATGTGTCTGGCGACACACAATCGCGACGGTACAGCGTGCGAACACTATAAGCAGCTCAGGTATGTGCGGCTTTTGGGAGTTCCAGGATTCGATCACACCCACACGCGGGCCCTGGTATCAGTGATCAAGAGCTGCGGCCACGTTTGCGGCAGCGGCGGAATCTTTGCGGTCGAGAAAACCGCTGGCGGATGGCAGCGATCCGAAACAACCGATTTCACTCGCGACTGCAGCTGGCTATATTAAGCAAAACTACTCTTGTGATGGGGGTCCGCCGCCACCCGGCCCACCGCCTTGCATCCTCTGCTGCATGCGCTCCTGCATGCGCTGTTGATCTTCTTCAAACTGCTTTTTCTGGTCATCGTTCAAGACGGCTTCGATCTTCTTGTTGGAGTCGGCGCGAATGCTCTGCATCTTCGCCATGCGTTCTTCACTCGACAGCGATGAATCCCCGCGCAACGCCTGCATTTGCTGCTGTTGCGATGCCAGAATGGGCTTGAGTTGAGTTTGCTGATCGGCGGACAGGTTGTAGCGCTTGGTCATCCTCTCCAGTTGCTGAGCCGGGTCCATCATCCCGCGATGGCCACCAACTGGGGGTGGCGCCGAGGTATCCGGGGGGAAACGGGGTTCTTCTTGGGCAAACACGTGAGCGCTACCCACGAGGCCTACGGCTAAGACAGCGCTCTGTAGCAGAAAACCGAATGGCTTCTTCATCGCGACAATTCCTCCATGGCTTGCAGTGTACGAATGCTGGCGGAACTTACCGGAAATCAGACTTTTCAAGCGTTGTCCGAGAAGCCGATTTTCGTCGAAGTGCCCGTGATATCGACTTGACACCCCAGACCTCAGAAACGCCCCTCGTTTCAAGACCAACGGGCCTAACAAGACACTTTATTTATCGCCAACCGCCTGAGCCGTGCGCAGCGTTTTCATGAGAGCGCTCAGTTGATCTTCAATGGCATCATACGCATCTTGCGCCTTGCGAAGCGAGGATTCGGCTTCCTGCTGATTTGATAAGCGATCCTGCTCCAATTTCTTTATAAAAGAGAGCCCGCCCTTCAGTCGATCCATCTCGCTCGCGAGCCTGTTCTTATCGGCTTCGGTGGCCGCCGTTTTTTGTGCCTCCTCAACTCTTGTCATGTCCGCCACTGTGTGTTGAATGCCCTCTTGCACCTCATTCGTTTTCGATCGCGCTGCGTCAACCCGTTGCACTGCCCGAGCCACAGTCGCTGCCTGAACCTGCAATTCGGCAAGCAAAAGTTCCATGCTCTGGGTGCGTGCAGTCTCTACTCGCATGTCCGCATGAATCGCCCGCAATTCACTCAGGATCGCTTGCAGTGACTGTTCCGATGGCGAGGCGGCCTGACCAACACAAATGCCAGGCGTCGCGATACCAAGCGCCACATAAAAAAGCAATTTCATTTTTCCCCCTATCACAAGCGACGCTTACATTCAACGGTTCTTGCGAGTAGTCGGCAACTCCAGGCGAACTGATCCTCCAGCAAACTTCTTTCCCGCTGCTCCCAAGACTAACTCTCGCTTATCACTATGATCTTCCGGAAAACCTTCAAGCGTGGAGGCTGCTTCAAGCAGGCCACCAGTGCCGACGTAAATGTCTGCCGTCCCTCGAAAGCCTGGATTTTCGACGGTGACTCGGATCTCAACGACATCAACGTCATGGTAAAGGTAAACCACTCTCAGACTCACATTCATGCAAAGCGGCTACCTTCAGGGCAACTTCCTGCAAAACGGGGTTTTCGGTATATTGCCGGTCCGCCATCCGAGCCCCTCTAAGGCCAGGGGAAGTTACCGAAAACGAGATTTTTCAGGCATTTGTACGAGACTGTCACTCACACGCCCGCTGAAAGACGACTTGCAAAGGCTAATCGGCTGTTCACGTAAGCGTGTGGTTTCCCTCTTTGAAGATCAGGCTTTGGCGTTCCTTCGATAGGCACGGTGAGCCGCAAGGGCTGAGAAGATAAGTACGACATCTGCCCCCTCCTGGCTTCAGCCGGGGAATCATTCGCCTCGCAGCGCGATCATAGGGTTGACTGCCGAAGCTCGCCTGGCAGGTAAGAGGCATGCCAAGGAGCCCACGCCGAGCAGCAGCAGGGAAGCGGCCAGCAGGATAAGAGGGCTCGCTGAGACGTTCTCAATCCACTGAGCAAGAAAGCGGTTGAGGCCGAAGCTCAACCCAAGCCCCACGACGATACCCAGGCCGACGCTGACCCCTGCGGACGCAAAGACGATTTTGAGGATATGCCACCTCTGGCCGCCGAGCGCCATGCGGATACCGAACTCATTCGTGCGCTGCAAAACAGAGTAAGAAACCACGCTATACAGACCGATGGCGGCCAGCAGCAGCGCGATGAGAGAAAAGGCAGCGAACAGGACCGAAACCAGACGGCCCCGGGCGAACACCTGCTGATTGTGAATCCATGTCTCCAGAGCCCCATCGTCCCAGAGGGTGGCTTGCTGGTCGGGATTGATAGAAACAATGAGTTGCTTGACGTTATGGGTAAGGGCGCGCGGATCCACCTGGCTTCGTATCAGAATCTGGGTCCACATCCACATATTGACCGTATACGGCAGATAAATTGCCGGCTTGGTGGGTTTGTCCAGTCCATCGTCGAGCGCGTCCGCGGTGACCCCAATCACCTGCAGCCAACCGTCGCTGCCAGGCGCCACTAAGGTCTCCGTCGAATCGCTCTTGAGTGTGGGTATCCTCATCGAGCCGCTCAGGATATCGCGATCGGCGTAGTACTGCTTCACAAACTTCTCGTTGACCACGGCCATCAGAGCGCCATGCTGGATTTCTGTCTCGGTCCACAATCTGCCCCTCCTGAGCGGAATCTCCAGGGTGCTGAAATAGCGCGCATCCACGAAGTTGACGCTCGCTTTCTGATCTTCTGACGGCGTCTTGCCTTTCAGTTCGAAGGCCTGACTCCAGCCGCTGTCAGGGGGTGTGGCGTTGGTGGAAATGCCGGTTGCGAGGACCCCTGGCACGGTCGCGAGCTTGTCTCGCAGCTGGGTGAAGTAGTTCGACCGCTCGGCCCAGGTGGAGAAGGTGTTCTGGTGAACTGGAATGCCCACCGACATCACGTTGTGCGGGTTGTAGCCGAGGTCTACGTGCATCATGTGCAGGAACCCTTCGATGGAGGCCCCTGCGGCGGTCAGCAAAAGCATCGTCAGGGCGATCTGGCTGCCAATCAGCACAGCGTGCAGCCGCTTGCCGCGCACGCTGCCGGCAACCCTTCGCGTACTGGACTGCATGATCTGGCCAATTTCCGGGCGCGAGAGCTGGAGTGCGGGAAAGAGTCCAAAGAGTATGCCGGTCAGCAACGCAAGCCCGACGCTGAATAATAAAACGGGCACGTGGACGTGAAAGTCGGCCTCGTTCGGGAAAGACTGTTTCGGGAGCCGGGCGACAATGAGCCCGAGGCTCTGGTAAGCGAGGAGCACGCCGAGACCACCCCCAGCCAAGGCCAGAATCAGCGATTCGGTGAGCAGCTGGCGGACGATGCGGCCCCCGCTGGCCCCCACCGCGGAACGCACGGCGAATTCATGTTGACGCGCGGTGCCGCGAGCGAGCAGAAGAATAGAGACATTGCCGCAACCAATGGCCAGCAGCAGTCCTACGGCGCCAAAAAGCAGATAGAGTGTCTTGCTGATGGTGTGCGTCACCCAATAGCTCAGGTTTTGTATCTCGATCTTTGTAGTGCCTTTTGGGTAGTGGTCGGGTGTTTGTTTTGCGAATTGCTTGAAATAGGGCTCCAGTTCAGCGACTGCGACTTCCGGCTTGACTCCAGCTTTTACCTTCACGAACGTGCCGTATTGCTCGTTTGGGGAACCGGAGAGTTTTAGCGGCAGATAGACATCTGCGCCGAGAAAGCCGAAATGGGGCGGCATCACTCCTATCACCGTGTAGGTTTTGCGCACCAGC
>Ga0302177_10003897_pt1 | contig 10396 bp, 8 predicted proteins | sample I_Palsa_E1_2_FD_198780 | JGI IMG/M metagenome (GOLD analysis project Ga0302177, IMG submission 198780) | Peat permafrost microbial communities from Stordalen Mire near Abisko, Sweden - I_Palsa_E1_2 | ecosystem: Environmental > Terrestrial > Soil > Palsa > Peat permafrost | place: Sweden: Abisko... | reverse complement strand
GCAATTGTTATCTCGCCGTCATCAAGTCATCGCGACGTGGCCAGCATCCGCTCCAGGGTCAACGCTTGCGCTCCGGCCGATACCGACGTCGGCCCTGCAGTGGCGATCATCGCCCACCGGCCGGGCACGACGGCGACCTCCTCGCAGGGCTGTTCGGCCGTGCAGAATTCCGACACCAGCGAGCGGATGCTCTCGGCACTTTCGGTCGCCTCCGGACTGAGCACGCGTGTCGCAGCTCCGACCCCGATCTCGGGATGGCGCGCCATGAACTCGCGCAAGAACAGGGCACCGGTGACTTTCGGGTTGATGTCCTGAACGGCGGCCATCACGGAGTCGCCGAAAACGCCGCCCACGGTGCCGACGGCGAAGTCGATGCCGCAGTGCAGCAAACCCAGTCGTTGATGGAGCTCGGTCATCGTCTTTCGCAGCCCGGTGTAGAGGCTCGCGTCCAGACCCAGGTTCTCCCAGTCCGCGGCGCTCACGTAGATGTTCCCCTTCCACGATGTGCCGCGCATGAACTGCAGAGTGAGACCGTCCAGTAGCGTGCCCGAACGCACGTGGGCCGACGGCGTGGTCAAGACCCGTTCGCCGCCGACTTCTCGTTCGAAGTAGGTGACGTGCGCTTCGAGGACTTGGTCACCGCCCAATTTCCACGCGGCGGTCGCAAGCTCCTCGAGGCGCCGGGTGTCGTCGAGTTCGATATTCGGCACGATCCGGCCGCCGTTGCCGCCGTCGGACGGCTTCAGGCAGGCCCGCGACAACCCGTACCGATCCTGCAGGAGCGCGCCCGCCCGAAGAAGATCGCGAACGAAATCACCGCGATCTTCGTGCCACGTAACCGCGTAACCGGGCAGCACAGGAATGGGTGCTTGCAGGGCTTCGAACGCCTCGCTGGCCCGGTGCTCGTGCTGCAAAATGACCGGACCCGGCTGGCCGGCCACCTGGCCCTCCAGACTCAGCGCGGCCTCGACCGTCGGATGCAGCATGCGCTTTCGGTTCCACACCCCCAGGCGAGAATCGTTGGCGTCAACGCGGATTCGGCCAAGTCCGGTGATCCGGGCCAACCACGTCACGAACAGCTGAAACTCAGGTTCAAAGTCGTACGGGCACACCACCGTTGAAGGGTTCGCTCGCAGAAACTCGATGATCTGGCGCATCACCGGATCGCGGTCGCCGCCGTCGACCGCGCGACGCAGCAGCGCCTGAGACATGTAGTAGTAGTCCGCATCCGGAAGTACCAGGCGCTCAACGCCACTCGCCACAGCCCCGCGGCGCCACGGCTGAGTCCGTCCGACGACGAGATCGCCACTGCGGGCAAGGTAGAGACCGCGAGTTTCCACATACGTGGTGAGGTCCAATAGCGGCCGCCCCTCGACCATCGCGGTGAGATCCGTCTCGAAGCTGCTGGCGTAAGGCGTGGTCGAATGCACCATCAGACGCGGCTGCTGCTCGTTTGGCGACGAAAATTCGACATGCTCGCCCACCAGCTTTGGGAGCTCATCGGGTTCAATCGACAGCAACTTGCGCGTCGCGATGGCGAAGTCGGTTTCGTCGAATCTCAGTGGGCCCGCGTAGCTCTGCCAGGGAATTTCGTCACCATCGACGACGACGGCCCATTCATAGAAATCGCCGGTCAGCGGATGAGGTGACGTCCGCGGCCGGCTGATGCACGATATCACTCAGGTCTCTCCATATCTGGCCCAGTGCAGTCAGGGGTAGACGCTGCGATACGCACCGTCGTTCTCATATCGAACGCACTCACTATGTCGTTACTATCGCGCCGGAGCCTCTTAAATGGCTAAACCGGCTGGAAAGACTGGACAACCGCCAGATGAATAGCCGGGTAACATGCGGCCGTTGGGGCAAAATCTATTGTCGGACATGCCGATTGCCGATGGCCAGGAAACTCTCAGCAGACTCCTAGCTCAAAGCCCTGTCCATGTCGGCGATGAGGTCTTCGGTTCCCTCTAGTCCCACCGAGATGCGAACTACCCCGTCGCCCAACCCGATAGCCGCACGTCCTTCGGGTCCCATCGCCCGATGGGTTGTCGTCGCCGGATGGGTGACAAGGGATTTGGAGTCACCCAGGTTATTGGAGATGTTGATCAGCTGCAATTTGTCCAGCACCTCGAAAGCCCGTTGTTTGGCTGCGCTGTCAGGGACGTCGAGTTCGAAGGTGACCACGGTGCCACCCCCGGACATCTGCCGTTTGGCCAGGTCGTATTGCGGGTGCGACGCCAAATACGGGTAGCGAACCCATCGCACCGCGGAGTGGCCTTCCAGGTATTCGGCGATCCGCTGCGCCGACGCGTTCTGGTAGTCGACCCGAATCGCCAGCGTCTCAAGGCCCTTCAGCATCACCCAGGCGTTGAAGGCACTCATCGCGGGCCCGGTGTGGCGCATCAGCTTCTGCACCGGGCCGTCAATGTATTCCTTGTCGCCGAGGATAGCCCCACCGAGCACTCGGCCCTGCCCGTCGATGTGTTTGGTCCCCGAGTAGACCACCACGTCGACGCCGAGCGGAAAGCCCTGCTGCAGAAGGGGAGTCGCAAAAACGTTGTCCAGCACGACTTTCGCCCCAGCCGTGTGTGCGAGCTCGGTGACGGCGGCGATGTCGACCAACGACTGCATCGGGTTGGACGGCGTCTCGAAGAACACCGCCTGGGTAGGCACGGAAAGCGCCTTCTCCCACTGAGATAGGTCGTCGCCGTCGACGAATACGGTCTCGACGCCCCACCGCGGCAGGATCTCGCTGCACACCACGAAACACGACCCGAACAGGCTGCGCGATGCGACCAGCCGATCACCGGCTGCCAGCAATGCGCCCAGCGAGGTGAAGACCGCCGCCATTCCGCTCGCGGTGGCGAATGCGGCGGGGGCACCCTCGATCAGGCGAAGGCGTTCCTCGAACATGCTGATCGTCGGGTTGCCGTAGCGCGAGTAGACGTAGCGATCGACTTCGCCGGTGAACGCCTGCTCGGCCTCGGCAGACGAGCCGTAGACGTAGCCGGACGCCAGGTACAGGGCTTCGGAGGTCTCTTCGAACTGCGACCGCATGATGCCACCGCGCACGCCGATTGTGGCTTGGCTGACGCCGTCGGGCAGCTGCTCTGGCGTGCGGACCGACGGTACCTGCTTGGGCTCATCGCCGGCGGTCATGTCTGCTTCCACGGCAAACCGATTGCCCGCCAGCCTCTTCCGCCGCGATGACTGTTGCCGTCGAGTTGACCTTCGAAACCGTCGAGCACGTTGTAGGAGGGGGCGATGCCGGCCTCGGTGGCGGCCTCGGCCGCCCCGATCGAGCGGTTACCCGAGCGACACAGGAACACCACTGGGCGATCGTCGCGGGCCGGAACGTGCTCCAACAGGTCGGCCACGAAGTTCTCGTTGGGCTTACCGTCGGAAGCGTTCCATTCGATGTACACGACATCGCGGCCCAGGCTGGCCAGGTCAGGCACGCCGACGAAGCGCCATTCCGCGTCGGTGCGTACGTCGACCAGAACCGCCGCGGGGTTCTCGCTGAGCATCTTCCACGCCTGCTCGGGGGTGATATCTCCTGCGTATGAACGTTCTGACGCTGTAGTCACCTGCGGTTTCCCATGCTCGATTGTCAACGTTGTCAACCACAATATTCGTGCATGAACATCAGCTGAAATCCCCCCGATGCTTTTGGCTTGGGCATGGGTACCGATTACTTACCCTGTGCGGCACGACAACGGACGAGATTGACGACGAAGCGTGGGAAGAATGTCTCGTGTGTGAATTCGACTGGACGTTGAAACCAGGCCGGGACGACATGTTGAACTGCTCAGCAGACCCTTGTCCGGGCTAGCAAATGTCGTTGCCGCGCTTGCACAGAATGCAGCAGATCGGCGTAGAACCTGTGCGCTGGCAGGATTAAAAGCGCGGTCCGCGCGTTCGAAAAATCGCAACACAACCTTATGACTAGCCGCGAATGCGCGTACGGTTTAGCTTTGGGGCGGCAGTTTGCCGCTGGGGTTTTGAAAGTAGAAAAAATGAACAAAGCATTTGCCGCCGCGGCGGCAGCCCTGGTCTTTGGATCCATCTCGCCGCTCCAGCCGCCTGGCCCCTGCCTGCCTGCGACTTTTTTCGCTTGCATGGCAGTCCCAAATCCTCCGCCGCCTGCAGCTCGAGCACCGGCTCCGCCCGCCCCAGCACCAGCTCCACCGGACGCGCCACCTCCGCCCACCGCGCCTTAGCGAACCACCCCTCGTCGGCAGGTACCTCGACGCCGCAACGGGCTACCAGAGCCGTCGCAGCGCGGTAGACACCTCGCGCGCGTGGCTGCGCGCGGCGGTCACGTCGGCGGCGGTGACGACGGCGGCTCCCAATGGGCGCCGAGCTTCGGAGTCGTCGTGGCTGAACACCCGCACGTCGCTTTCCGGCCTGCGCAGCGCATCGGCGAGCGCGCCACCGACCTGCGGACCCTGGACCGCGCCGCCGGCGTAGATCACCTCCGCGGCACCCGGCGAAATCATGATCGTGTCGACCGGAAGTCCGAGGATCGCCCGGGCCTGCAGCTCGAATTCCGAGAGCCGTTGGGTGCGCGTGGTAACCAAGCCGCTCTCGAACGGCCGGGCGGTGACGTCGCTGAAGTAGACCTCGTCCCCGCGGACCATCAGCTCCACCCCAAACACACCGCGCCCGCCCAGCGCCTTGACGATCCGGGCCGCGATCGACCTGCCCGCATCCAGCGCGGCGGGGGTCATTTCCTGCGGCTGCCAGTACTCCTGCACGTCACCAATGGCTTCGCCGTGGCCGATCGGCGCACAGAAGTCGAGCGTCGGCCCCGTCGGCCCGAAACTGCGCACCGTGAGCAGAGTGACGTGGAAGTCGATCTCGACCAGAGTTTCGGCGAGCACCCGGCTGTGGGCCAGCCGGCCACCGGCGGATACCGCCCGCTGCCAGGCCGACTCGAGATCTCCCGGCAGCAGGACTACGGACTGCCCTTCGCCGCCGACGGCAGCCACCGGTTGTACGCGCAACGGGTAACCGGCGTGGTCGGCGATGGCGCGCAGCTCGTCGAGCGATCCCGCGAACCAGAACGGGGCGGTGGGCAGGCCCAGCTCGTCGGCGGCCAGCCGGCGCATGCCCTCTCGGTCGGCGGTGAGCCGGGCGCAGCGCGGGGTGGGCACCACCTCGGCGGTAGCGGCTTCGGCCACCGCGATCAACGCGTCGCCCGCGACTACGTCGGAGGCCGTCACCACGAAATGCGGCTGTAGCCGTCTGATCGCCGCACCCAGCTCGTCGGCGTCGGTCATGTTGACCACCAGCGCCTGGTCGGCCACGCCATGCGCCGGCGCATCGGCGTACCGCTCGGCGGCGATCACATGCGCGCCGAGGCGCTGCAGGGCGATCGCAAGCTCGCGGCTGAACTCTCCGGACCCCAGCAGCATGACCGCCGGCCGGTGGCCATCGCGGTGCTCGCGAGTCGACTCGTTCGGCCTGCCGTCAGCCACCGGTTCCACCTTCTCCACTTGTCACGCTGCTCAAGGATAGGTGCGCTGCCCGTGTGACCGACGTCGCGGAGTTCGCGGCCGCTACGGCTGGCCGGGCAGCAGACGCACCATCAAGCCGTTGGCCTCGGCCAGCAGCATGTCGCCGTCAAGCAGTTCGCCGCGGACAAACGCTTTGCGACCCTCGGTCGCCGCCACGTGACCCCGAACCGTCAACGGGGTGTCGATCGGGGTGATCTTGCGGTAGTCGACGTGCAGGAAGCCGGTGCGGCTGATCGGCCGGGCAGCGGCGTGCACGACCATTCCGAAGACGTGATCGAACAGCAGCGGAAGCACACCGCCGTGCACCGCGCCGTTACCGCCGACGTGGAACCGGGTGAAGTGGCCACGCATCTCCACGCCGTCGGGGTCGTACCTGCTCATCGTCCACGGCGGCAGCAGCAGGCTGCCCATCCCGGGCAGTTGCGGCGATCGGCCCGCCGGGGCCTGGCCTTCGGGCGCCTTGAACGGGGCGAGCTGCGCGGCCAGCGCTTCGGCGTGCTCGGCGGCGTCATTCCAGACGTCGTCGGTGGGGTCGGCGGACACCGCCAAATCCTGCAACCGCCGCATGGCTGCCACGAACCGGCCGAACCCGGGGCCCGGGCTGGCGGCGCCGTATTCCGGGAAGCCGCCGTGATGGTCGTAGTCGGGGTCGAGTTGTTCCGGACTCTTCGAGGGATCTGTCATGGTCGAGCCGCCAGAACATCGCGCCGCACGATGGTCTGCTCGCGGCCCGGGCCGACACCGATGCACGAAATATGAGCTCCGCCAAGCTCTTCCAGTCGCAACACGTAGTCACGAGCCTTGGCCGGCAGGTCGTCGAACTCGCGCGCCTCCGAGATGTCTTCCCACCAGCCGGGCAGTTCCTCGTAGATCGGTTCGGCGCGGTGCAGATCGCTTTGGGTCATCGGCATCTCGGAAGTCTCCTTGCCGTCGACGCGGTAGCCGACGCAGACCGGGACCGTTTCCAGGCTGGACAACACGTCGAGCTTGGTCAGGAAGTAGTCGGTGATCCCGTTGACCCGGGTGGCGTAGCGGGCGATGACGGCGTCGAACCAGCCGCAGCGCCGACGCCGGCCGGTGGTCACACCGAACTCGCCACCGGTCTTGGACAGGTATTCGCCGTTCTCGTCGAACAGTTCGGTGGGGAACGGGCCGGAGCCGACGCGGGTGGTGTAGGCCTTCAGGATTCCCAGCACGGTGGTGATCCGGGTCGGGCCGATGCCGGAGCCGACGGCCGCGCCGCCGGCGGTCGGATTCGATGACGTCACATAGGGATACGTGCCGTGGTCGACGTCGAGCAGGGTGCCCTGCGAGCCTTCCAGTAGGACGGTCTCACCGGCCTCCAGCGCGTTGTTCAGCAGCAGTCGCGTGTCGGCGATGCGGTGCTTGAAACTCTCCGCCTGCTGCAGCAGGGCCTCGACCACGTGTCCCGCGTCCAGCGCCTTGCGGTTGTAGATCTTGACCAGCACCTGGTTTTTGAATTCCAGTGCAGCTTCGATCTTGTGGGTCAGCATCTCCTCGTCCAGCACGTCAGCGACCCGGATCCCGATACGGGCGATCTTGTCCTGGTAGCACGGCCCGATACCGCGGCCGGTGGTGCCGATCTTCTTGCTACCCATGTAGCGCTCGGTCACCTTGTCGATGGCCACGTGATACGGCATCAGCAGATGCGCGTCGGCCGAGATCAACAGCTTCGAGGTGTCGACGCCGCGGTCTTCGAGGCCCTTCAGCTCGTCGAGCAGGACGCCCGGATCGACCACCACGCCGTTGCCGATGACGTTGGTGACGCCGGCTGTCAGGATGCCCGACGGGATGAGATGCAGGGCGAAGTTCTCGCCGCTGGGCAGCACCACGGTGTGTCCCGCGTTGTTGCCGCCCTGATAGCGCACCACCCACCTGGTGCGGCCGCCGAGTAGGTCGGTGGCCTTGCCCTTGCCCTCGTCGCCCCATTGGGCGCCGATCAGGACGATTGCCGGCATGGCGTTTCTCCCACTCATATCTGCCGCTTATTGTGGTCCAGCCGGTGACCCACACTATCTCAGCTATTTGCGGGGAGGCCCGTCCGGCGACGATACGCGCCGGACGGCGCGAGGAGGAGGCGGACTAATCAACGCCGACGCCCCCGACGTCGCCGTTCTGATGTTCGGTGGAGGTCCTGCCCGGCGACGATGCGGCCCGTGGAACGGGCCGTGGAGGAGGCGGGCGAGCAGGCCCTTGCCGCGCTCGCTAAAGGGGCTGGCGGTTGTCGGCCCTGGTGACATCGACGCAGCGCTCACCTCGGCGCGACGGGTAGTCGTGGTGGGCGCCGACGCCGATCTCGCGTCCGTGCTGACCCGGATGCTGCGCGCCGAGCTGCTGAACGTCGAGGTGGCATACGTTGCGCGCCGCCGCACGCAGGCCACCCGCGCCTATCGCCTACCGGCCGGCCGTCGGGCGGCCCGCCGGGCGCGACGCGGGCCGGCGCAGCGGGTACCGCTGATTCGCGACGAGACCGGGTCCGCGATCGTCGGGGCAGCCGAATGGAGGCCCGGCGACGCGCTGCTGTTGCACGGTGAGGCCGTTGTCGACGACGACGTGCTGTTCGACGGCGACGTCCCCGGGGTGCGGATCGAGCCGACGGCGGCGCTGCCGGGGTTGCGCGCCCGCGTGACTGGCGGCCGGTCGCGCCGCTGGCTGACCGGCCGGGCCGCACAGCTGGGTGGCATCGACATCTCGGTGGTCCGCGATGGTGTGGTGGCGCCGCGCGCCACACGCCGCTCGACGATCTACCGGAACACCGAGGGTTGGTTGTTGGTCCGGTAGTTTCGTCGCGTGAGCCCCCGTGATCTGCATCAGTCGGTTCGGCCCAGCCCGATCTTCTGGGCCATCGTCGGCCTGACGGCGCTGGGCGGCGGGTTGGCGTACTTGGTGGGCGACGATGTGGGGCCGCTGGCTTACGCCGCGGTGTTCGTCTTCGTGATCGCCGGCTGGGTGGTGTCGCTGTGCCTGCACGAGTTCTGTCACGCGTTCACGGCCTGGCGATCCGGCGATCGTGACATCGCGCTGCGGGGCTACCTGGACCTGGATCCGCGGCGCTACGTCAGTCCTTTGTGGTCGATCGTGGTGCCCATCGCGATCACCGCGATCGGCGGGATCGGCCTGCCGGGCGCGGCGGTGTACGTACGGACGTCGCACATGACCGCCAAGCAGCGCACGCTGGTCAGTCTGGCCGGGCCAGCGGCCAACTTGCTGTTGGCGGTACTGCTGCTCGAGGTGACCAATCTGTTCTTCGACCCGATGCACCCGGTGTTGTGGGCCGGGGTGGCGTTCCTGGGCTTCCTGCAGATCACCGCGTTACTGCTGAACCTGCTGCCGATTCCCGGCCTGGACGGCTACAACGCGTTGGAGCCGCATCTGAGCCCGGAGACCCAGCGCGCCCTGGCGCAGTTCAAGCCGTACGGCTTCCTGCTGCTGTTCTTGCTGCTGCTCACGCCGCCGCTGAATCAATGGTTTTTCGCGCTCGTCGACTATTTCTTCGAACTTTCCGGAGTGCCCCGGTTGTTGTGGCAGGCCGGAGCCGGACTCATGCAGTTCTGGCGCCACTGGTTCTGAGTCGGTCTTGAGGTCCCGCACCATTTCTACCGCAGGGCGCTTCGTCGGCCGATGAAAATATCATTGCCAACGGTGAGTCCTAGAGCAACCTGGGCCGCGGTGGACGCGCAATTGGTGGATCGCCAATCCGACTGCGCTGAAACACCTTCTAGATGACTTCCCCGATCTCGAGTGGTATCCACATGGCGCGAGAAACGGTATCGACTTCGGCCGTGCCCAATCGCAGCGCACCCGCGTCCTCGCCGACAACGTCGTGTGCACGAGGAGACGCGCTAGCGTGCACCGACCTTCCGGTAGTGGTAGTCGCTGTCGCCGAACATCGCATCGATGGCCAGAATTCGCTTCAGATAGTGGCCGATCGCGATCTCGTCGGTCATTCCGACGCCGCCATGGATCTGGATCGCGCTTTCGGCAACCGCCCGGCCAAGGCGGCCAACCTGTGCCTTCAGCAACGAGATGTCGCGCGCTTGCGCGCGGGCCGCCTCCACGAGCGCGGTGGTGTATAGCAATGTCGACCGGACCTTCAGAAGGGCTATCTTCATGTCGGCAAGACGATGCGCCACCGCCTGGAACGTGGCGATCGGTACCCCGAACTGCTGCCGCGTTCCCGCGTAGGAGGCGGTTGTATCCACCAACGCATTCATGGCGCCGACAGCCTCTGCGGACAGCGCAAGGATGGCTCCTTCAAGGATCCCGTCTATGGCTGTCGCCGCATCGGATGCGAGAAGAACCACCGGCGCCGCGTCGAATGTGCAGTTCGCGGCCTTACGTCCGTCGATCGTGCGGTAGGTCGTCAGGGACACCCCCGGCAGGTCCGGGGTCACCAGCACGATGCCCAATTCATCTTCGGCGTGACCAGCGCCGAGCAGTCGCGCCGTCACCACCAAGACCTGTGCGTCGCCGCCGCCGAGCACCAGCCGCTTTTCGCCGCTGAGCAGATAGCCGTCGGCGCCGAGTGTGGCGGTGGTGGCGATCCGCGCCGGGTCGGCGGTCCCGCGCCCCTCCTCGTGAGCGAAGGCTCCGAGCGCTTCGCCGTCGGTGATCATGGCCAGCCATTTGCGCGCGGTGTCATTCTCCTCGACCATCGCAAGCGCCCGACCGGTCAGGATCACCGACGAAAGATAGGGCTCGCTCACCAGATGCTCACCGAACAGTTCAGCGATGGCGACGACGTCGGTCGACGATCCACCTAACCCGCCAAACTCCTCAGGGAATGGAAGCGCAAGAAGCCCGAACTCTCGAAGTTGTTGCCACACTTCGGCCGAGGTTCCGCGTTCGGAGCCGAT
>Ga0302177_10003889_pt1 | contig 10404 bp, 8 predicted proteins | sample I_Palsa_E1_2_FD_198780 | JGI IMG/M metagenome (GOLD analysis project Ga0302177, IMG submission 198780) | Peat permafrost microbial communities from Stordalen Mire near Abisko, Sweden - I_Palsa_E1_2 | ecosystem: Environmental > Terrestrial > Soil > Palsa > Peat permafrost | place: Sweden: Abisko... | reverse complement strand
CCGCGGCGGTCAACAGCGCGCTGCAGCGCGCCCGGGCCCAGCTGCAGGAGGCCGCGCCCAGCCAGGAGCACCCCGCGCGCCCGGCGGACCGGGCTCAGCGGGAGATGGCCGACCGGTACGTGGCGGCGTTCGTGCAGGCCGACATCGACACGCTCACCCGGCTGCTGGCCGACGAGGTGGTGCTGGAGATGCCGCCGTTCCTGATCTGGTTCCGCGGCCGGGACGGCGTCGCCGCTTTCCTCGCCGCCCGGGCCCTCGCCGCCCCCGACCGGTGGCGCGTCCTCCCGGTCGGGGCCAACGGGCAGCCCGCGGTCGGCGCTTACCTGCGCCAGCCGGACGGCCGCCATCACGCGCACTCGGTGCAGGTGTTCAGCGCGGGTGCCGCCGGGGTGACGTGGATCGCCGCGTTCGCCGAACCGGGCCTGTTCCCCACCTTCGGCCTGCCGCTGGTGTATCCCGGCTAAGCGGCCGGCAGGCAGCGGACGCCCTCGATGTCGCCGGACAGCACCGCGGACCCGGCCGAGTACGGGATCACGACCGTGCTGCCCCGCCGGATCAGCAGCGACGACCCGTCGTCGGTGGCCAGGTGGCCGCTGCCCGCGGTGACCACCAGCACGCTGTAGCTGTGCGACAGGTGCCGGCTGACCTGGGTGTCGACCCGCTCGGCGACGAAGAACGCGCCGGCTTCGTCGGGCAGCAGTGAGCCGATGCCGCTGTTCAGCGAGCGGCCGTGCAGCTCCTTCAGCCGGTCCGGCGGGCACGCGCGGCGGTCGATGCAGGCCAGCGCCTCGTCCAGCGGCAAGCCGAGCGTCGCCTCACCTTCGGGCAGCGAGAAGGTACTCCACTCCAGCATGATCGACAGGTCGGCGGGCTCCTGCAGCTCGACAACCAGGATGCCGGCGCTGATGGCGTGCGGGGTCCCGGCCGGGCACAGCACGGTGTCGCCGGCGCTCACCGGCACCCGGTTGGTCACGGCCAGCATCGCGTCGATGTCCTGGTCGCGAGCCCATCCGGCCAGCTCGACCGCTTCCACGTCGCGGCTGAAACCGAGGTACACTGCCGCGTCCGGCTCGGCCTCCAGCACCACCCACGCCTCGGTCTTGCCGTGCGGGCTGGCCAGGTGCTCGGCGGCGAAGCTGCGATCGGGGTGCACGTGGACCGGCAGCCGCTGTCCGGCGTCGAGCAGCTTGACCAGCAGGCCCGTGTCGCTGCCGTACTTGGCCACGTGCGCGGCGCCCAGCCACGCTGACGGGTCACTGGCCACCGCCTCCGCCAGCAGGGTTCCGTCCGGCAGCCGGGTCATCCCGTCGGTCTGCGAGCCGAACCGGGCCGTGACCGAGGCGATCCAGTCTTCGGGCCGGTCCTCGTGCCCGGTGGTTCCGCGCAGCCGGTCGATGCGGCCGTCACCGCGGTAGAACATGGCCGGCATGTTCGGCCCAAGCACGATCGGCTGCACGACTGACCTCCCGGGAATCACGACGCCCCCCGAAACCATAACCGGGGACGGGCCCTGGCGGCGAGAGCGGCCCGCGGGGGGTACACCTAGATACACCAGATTTCGGGGATTCAGGGTCACTGCGGTGACCGTGGGCCGTCGGCCAGACTGACGGCACGCGGTGACCGGCGAAGGAGATCCGTCATGAGCGACACAGCGATGATCCCGGACAGCCAGGCGCAGCGGGGCACCCCGGGCGCTATGAAGTGGGGTATCGGCGGGGGCATCATCGCCGGCAGCCGCGGGCTGACCTTGGCGGGGCTGATGCTGGCCGGGCTGTTCTTGCTGCTCGTCCCGCTGATGGCGGTCTTCCTCGCCGCGGTCGGCGCCGGTGTCGTGATCGTGGGCAACGGGGCGCCCAGGGATCACCGGATCGTGCTCGGCCTGGCCCTGCTGGCCGCCGGGCTGTTCGTCGTGCGGTTCCTCGTCCCCGCTGCGCTGCTGGCCAGCCGCCGGCTGGCCAACCTCACCCGGCGGCTGGCCGGGGAGTGGTCCGGGGTGGAGATCGCCGTGCCGTACCAGCCGCCGCCGAGCTCCAGCAGCGCGAAGCTCCCGTTCCGGTCCCGGCTGCTCTGGCTGGTCAGCGACCCGGCCACCTGGCGGGACCTGCTGTGGATGACGGTCAACGCGACCGCGGGCTGGGCCATCGCGCTGCTGCCCGCGGTCCTGGCCGGGATCGGGCTGATCGAGTTCATCTACCCCGCCACGCAGCCCAACATGGGCGCGCGACTCGGTAACAGCCGCGCCGCGCTGCTCGCCATCGGCATCGCCTTCGTGCTGGCCGGGGCGGCGTCGGCGCAGTGGCTGCTGCGGGCCTACTTTGGACTCGCCCGCTCGATGCTCGCGCCGACCGGCCAGGCCGAGCTGGCGCTGCGGGTGCACCACCTGGCCCAGACCCGGTCCGAAACGCTGGACAGCGGCGCGGCCGAGATCCGCCGGATCGAGCGGGATCTGCACGACGGGGCGCAGGCCCGCCTGGTGGCCATGGGCATGACGCTGGGCGCGGCCGAGGAGCTGATCGACTCGAACCCGGCTGCGGCCCGCGCGCTGCTGGCTGAGGCGCGCGAGGCGTCCGCCAGGGCCCTGGCCGAGCTGCGCGCCCTGGTCCGCGGCGTCCACCCGCCGGTGCTGGCCGACCGCGGCCTGGCCGACGCGGTGCGTGCGCTGGCCCTGGACAGCGGGCTGAACGTGGACGTGACGGCCGGCCTGCCCGGCCGCCCGCAAGCCCCGGTGGAGTCGGCAGCCTACTTCGCCGTCTCCGAACTGCTGGCCAACGTGTCCAAGCACGCGAACGCCCGGCAGACCTGGATCGACGTGCGGCACGAGCGCGGCATGCTGCGGGTGGACGTCACCGATGACGGGCACGGTGGCGCGGATCCCGGGCGGGGCAGCGGCCTGCACGGCATCGAGCGACGGCTGGCCGCCTTCGACGGGATACTGGCCCTGAACAGCCCGCCTGGCGGCCCGACCGTGGCGACGATGGAGATCCCGTGCGCGTTGTCATCGCCGAAGACCTCTTCCTACTGAGAGATGGCCTGACCCGGCTGCTGGAGGCGCACGGCCTGGAGGTCACCGCCGCCGTGGACAACGGCACGGACCTGCTGGCCGTGCTGACCGCAGGGCCGCCCGACGTGCCCGACGTGGCCGTGGTCGACGTCCGGCTGCCGCCGACGTTCACCGACGAGGGCCTCCGGGCCGCGCTGGCCGCCCGCCGCGCGGTGCCCGGCCTGCCGGTTCTGGTGCTTTCGCAGTACGTCGAGCAGTTGTACGCCCGCGAACTGCTGGCCTGCGGCGACGGCGGCATCGGTTACCTGCTCAAGGACCGGGTGTTCGACAGCGCCCAGTTCGTCGACGCGGTACGGCGGGTCGCCGCAGGCGGGACCGCGATGGATCCCGAGGTGATCGCCCGCTTGCTGGCCCGCAATTCCGGCGACGGCGCGATCTCCGGGCTCAGCCCGCGCGAGCGTGAGGTGCTCGTCCTGATGGCGGAGGGGCGCTCCAATGCCGCCATCGCCCAGCGGCTGTTCGTGACCGAGCGCGCTGTGGCCAAGCACACCGCGTCGATCTTCCTGAAGCTTGGCCTGCAGCCTTCGGACGACGACAATCGCCGCGTTCTCGCCGTCCTCGCCTTTCTGGGCCGTTGAGGGCATAACGGCCTTCGGCCGGCGGTTACGCCGAACCGGAAGGGAGATGTCATGCCGAAGGCAGTACGGTTCGACGAGTACGGCGGGCTCGACGTCCTGAAGGTCGCCGACGTGCCGCAGCCAGTTCCGGACGAAGGCCAGGTGCTGGTCCGGGTCAAGGCGGCAGGGATCAACCCGGGCGAGGCCAAGATCCGCGAGGGCTTGCTGCACGCCAGGTTCCCGGCCACGTTCCCGTCCGGCGAGGGCAGTGACCTGGCCGGGATCGTCGCCGCGACCGGTCCGGGCGTGACCGGATTCTCAGCCGGCGACGAAGTGATCGGCTTTACCAACAACCGGGCCAGTCACGCCCAGTACGTCCTGGCCGACGCGGAAAACCTGACCCCCAGGCCGGCCGGTGTGTCCTGGGCGGTGGCCGGTTCCCTGTTCGTGACCGGGGCCACGGCCTACGCTGCGGTGCGGGCGGTGGCGCTGACCGACGGTGACACGGTAGTCGTCTCGGGCGCGGCCGGCGGGGTCGGCTCGATCGCGGTCCAGCTGGCCAAGCGGGCCGGGGCCACGGTCATCGGGCTGGCCAGCGAGGCCAACCACGAGTGGCTCCGCAGTCACGGGGTGATCCCAGTGACCTACGGCGACGGGGTGGCCGACCGGATCCGGCAGGCCGCCGGCACCGTGGACGCGTTCGTCGACACGTTCGGCGGCGACTACGTGCAGATCGCGCTCGATCTCGGGATCGAGCCGTCCCGCATCGATACGATCGCCAACTTCGAGGCGGTCGAGAAGTACGGGGTCAAGGGCGACGGCAGTGCCGTGGGCGCCAGCGCCGGTGTGCTCGCCGTGCTCGCCTGGCTGGTCGCGGCGGGAGAGCTGGAGGTTCCCATCGCGGGCGCCTACCCGCTGGACCTGGTGCAGGACGCCTACCGCCAGCTCGAGCAGGGCCACCTCCGCGGGAAGGTCGTCCTGCTGCCCTGAGCTGCCCGCCCGATCTAACCCGCTCCGCCCTCAGCGGCCGGTTCCGCCGTCAGGGTCATCGCGGCGGACCGGAGCCGGCCGGCGAGGACCGGGCCCATCGCCGTCGCCGGCGTGAGCACCCCACCCCGCCGGGGCAGCCGGTCGGGGTCCAGGGCCAGGCACAGCGCGCTCTCGCCGAACATCACCGCGGTGGCCTGGTACCCGGGATCACCGCGCCCCGCGACCTCGGCCACGTAGTGCTGGCCAGCCGAGGTGCGGGCGTGGAGCCGCATGCGGAAGTAGCCATTGCGCCGGGTCTTCTCGCTCGGTCCCTCACCCGGATCGGGCAGTACCCGGCTTAGCAGCCGCCGGGACGGCCGGAAGGCCAGCCCGGCGGCCAGCGCGCCCAGCCCGGCCGTGAACGTGCTGGCCCGCACCGACCCGGCGGGCCCCGGGCCGAACCCCGTCACCTCCTGGTAGCGGAACCGGCGCCCGTAGGCCCAGTCCTGCAGGGCGTTGCTCCGCCGGACCACCCGGGTGTTGATGCTGGCCATGATGAACGGCCCGACCCAGCTGCCCACGCTGTCGTCGTAACGGACCCGGGTCAGGTCCCGTTCCCGGCCGAGCTGTGGTTCTGCGCTGCGATCCGGGCTGAGGGCGTACGGATCCGCCGCGATCCGGCGCCGCTGGGGGTTGGCGCGTACCTCGTCGACCTGGGCGATGACCGAAGCCAGCGTCCCCCCGCTGAATCCGCCCCGCAGCGCCGTCACGACCAGCGTCGTGTCTTCCAGGTCCCCGTCGCCCGCCGCGCTGACCGCCTCGTGCAGCGTCAGCACGCCCAGGTCGGACGGGATGGAGTCGAATCCGCAGCTGTGCACGATGCGGGCGCCGGTGCGCGCGGCGACGTCGTGGTAGCGGTTAATGCTCTCCCGCTCGAACAGCACCTCGCCGGACAGGTCGGCGTAGTCCGTGCCCGCGTCCGCGTATGCCGCCACCAGGGCCAGTCCTTGCGGCCAGTAGGGGCCCACGGTGGTGGCCACGACCCGCGCAGAGCGGGCCAACGCGGCCAGGGAGGCCGGGTCGGCTGAATCGGCAACCAGCAGCGGCCAGTCCTTGGCCGTGTCGCCCAGCCCGGCGCGGACCTTCTCCAGGCGCGCCGCGGACCGTCCGGCGAGCCCGATGCGGGTCCCGTTCGGTGCGTGTTCGGCCAGGTAGGCGGCGACCAGCCGCCCGGCGAAACCCGTGGCGCCGAACACGGCGACGTCGAGCTCACGGTCGGAATCCATCCGCCCATCTTATGAAGCAGGCGGCTCCAGCAGGCTGAGCGAGAGCCGGTTGTACTCGTGCGGTTGCCCCAGCTCTGGCGGCTACAGCCGCCGCCTCGCGGTGGGCCAGGACATCGGCACCCCCGGCTTCGAGCGCGCCCTGCATGCCCTCGCCGGCATGCCAGTCAGGCCGGCAGTTCCCAGTTAGGCCGGCAGCCCCAGCTCGGACCGCCGGGCCGGCAAGGGGATCGGCGTGTCTGTGTTCGAACCTGGCTTCGTGCCAGGCGCCAGGCTAGGCCGGGAACAGAGCCCGGTCCGGCCTGCCGTCCAGGGGACGCACGTACATCTCGCTCGAGCCGGAGGGACCAAAGCCCCTGTCGGCTTCGCCTGCCGCAGCCAGACTGCTGATAAGCGATGCCCTCTCATCCTGCGGCGGGCCGTCGCGGACGAGGAAGTATCGCGCGGAGGGCGACTGTGCGGATCGCACGTCGGATGGGTTCACGCGGGACTGGTCGCCAGGACCCGGTTCGTGCGCCTTCGGTCGCGCTCCGCAACCGGATACTCGCGCGATCCCGCGTGCCGGTCCTTGTCGTGATGCTGGCGTTCGGCTATGGGACGGTCGGGTACTGGCTGGTTGAAGGCAAGAGTCTGCTCGACGCGTTCTATGCGGCCGTGCTCACACTGAGCACGGTTGGAGTCGAGCCAGGTCCGCCACCGGCTCCCGCTGGAAAGGTCTTCACCGCCTCCCTGATCCTTTTCGGCGTCGTGGCGCTGTTCACCGCCATCGGCGTGGGAACTGAAGTCGTGGCCTCCGGAGATCTTGGGAGGTGGTTGCGGATGAACCAGGTGACCAGAAGCATCGGCCGTCTCAGCGGGCACTACGTGATCTGCGCCTACGGACGCGTCGGCAGGGCCGTGACGGAGGAGCTGCTGCGCCGCAGCTACATGTCGGTGGTGATCGAATCCAAACCGGAGCTGGAGCGGCTGCTGGAGAAACACGGCGTCCGATACATATCAGGCGACCCGGCCGACGAGACCGTGCTCAGGCAGGCCGGCATCGAGCGCGCCCGGGGCTTGATCTGCGCGGTAGATTCCGACGCGGCCAACGTGTTCATCACCTTGACCGCCCGGGCGCTCAACCCGGATCTGCGAATAGTCGCCCGTGCCTCCGAGAGAGCCTCGATCGACAAGCTGGTGCGAGCCGGCGCCGATGAGATCGTCTCGCCGTACGGGCTCACCGGGCGTCGCATGGCCGTCCTCGCGGTCCAGCCGTCCGTACTGGAAGTGCTCGACCTGCTCAACCTCGGCTCGGACATCCGGCTCGAGGAGGTCTCCGTCCGGGCCGGAACCCACCTGGACAACCTCACGATCGCCGAGGCCCGCGCACGCTACGCCGGGGTGGCCATCCTCGCGTTGAAAAAGCCGGGAAGCGAGGTCTCGGCGAACCCGAACCACCAGGTGCGCTTGGCACCAGGGGACCTCGTCGTCGCCCTGGGCCCGGCAGAGATCCTGAACCGCATGGCGGACTGATTGCCATCGGCCCTCTTCTTGCCATAGGCCCTCTTCGCTAGGACAAGTGCCCGCTTGGGCATTTCGCTCAGGCGAGGGTCGCTATCAGGCGGCGTGGGTGGTGGTGGGGCCGGTGATGTATCTCCAGCCGGACGGGGTCACCCAGGCCAGCACGCCCGGCTCGGGTTGTTCGAGCCGCCATCCCTGGAGCTGCTTGACCCGGTGATGATGTCGGCAGAGCGGTTCCAGCCGGGTATGAGGAGGCGCTGCGGCTGGTCAACGCGCACGCGGTGGATGTGGTGCTGTGCTGGAAGTGGGACCGGTTCATCCGCGAGCCGCTCGACCTGGAATACCTGATCACATTTACCGGTGCACCCCGGCCACCCGGAACCGGGCCTACCGCGGTGGGCATGTGGCGCGGCAGGCCGCCCCGGTGGAGGAGTTCATCGAGAAGCTGGTGATCGCGCGGCTGTCCCGTCCGGACGCCGCGGACCTGGCCGCAGGGCCGGAGGGGGGCCCGGATGGGGCGGCGTTGCGGGAGGAGGCGACCGCGATCCGCCGGAACCTGGAGGAGATGGCCGCCGACCGGGTCCTGGGCCGGATCGATCGGGCGCAGATGCTGGCCGCTACCAGCCGGGCGAACATCCGCCTGGGCGAGATCGAGGCCGAGGTGGAGGGCGCGGCGCGGGAGAACGTGCTGACGCCGCTGGTGGCGGCTGAGAACGCGGCCAGCGCGTGGGAGGGCCTGGACCTGTCCCGCAAGCGCGCGGTAATCACGACACTCATGACAATCACGCTGTGCTCGCCAGGCCGGGGCGCCAGCCGCGTGTTCGATCCGGCCACCTTGGAAGTGTGCTGGCGGCAGAAAAGCTAGCCACCGCGCCGGCGAAGGATGACACTACCTGGCAGAGCAGGTCGGCGAGGACGTGCGGCCTGTGGACTGTTGCGCCACTCGTTGTGAACGCGCAGCGTCCCAATCTTGAACGCGGGCGGCGCTTTAATGGCCTTCCACTCGGGTCCGTGTCACCAGGGGCAAGGTAGCTGTCAGCAGCCCATTCCCTCGGCGGGTACGGGCATTTCTACCCGGTGAGGGCGCGGGCCCAGAGGCGTGTCAGTCGGCGGATCGCAGGCACTCGTGGGGCAACCTGCGGGCGGCGCGGCGCGGCTATGAGCCGGTCAACAGTTGATAGAAGTAGACGGCGCTGATCAGGGTGATCGCGATGGTGATGGTCCAGCCTGCGGTCTTTAGGCCAGTGGGGAGGGTGTGGCCGTTCATCAGGTGCTTGTCGGCGGCGACCTTCAGGAGCATGGCCAGGCCGAGGGGGGTGCCGACGGCGCCGACGATCCCGGCGGTGAACAGCAGCCGGATCGGGGACACCCCGCTGTAGGCCGCCACGGCGCCCAGCAGCAGCGACAGGGCGAGGGCGGTGTAGAACAGCGGCGCCTCGCGCACCTTCAGCGACAGGCCGCGCCGCCAGTCCAGATGGGCGCCGGTGGCATAGGCGGTGGTGGCCATGATGACCGGCAGCGCGATCAGCGCGGAGGCCAGGAGCCCGAAGGCGAACAGGTCCCCGGCGAACGGCCCGGCGACCGGGCGCAGCGCCTGGGCGGCGCCTTGCGCGGTGCCGGCGGACAGGTGATGCACTCCCAGGGTGGCGCCAGAGGCGATGAGGATGAACCAGAACACTGCCACGGCAAACAGGCTCCCCAGCAGCGAGTCGGTCTGCCGGGCGTGATGCAGCCGCCAGGGCACTTGGTCCTCGGCCTGCCCGACGGTCTGCCAGAAGTACACGTAACCGGTCAGGGTGGTGCCGACCAGCGACATCACATCCGACAGGTAGCTGCTGTTCCACTCGATGTGCGGCACCACGCTGCCGATGGCGACCGCGCCCCAATCCGGGCGGGCCAGCACGGCCGCGACCGCGTAGGCCAGCAGGCACAGCAGCAGGTACCTCAGGGCCCGCTGCATGACGTGGTAGCCGACGAACAGCAGACCCGCCAGCAGCATGATCGACAGGGGGACGACGAACCAGCGCCAGTCCTGGTGGAAGATCAGCCCGGCCGCCGCCGCGCCGCCCTCCAGGTCGGCGGCGATCGTGACGATGTTCACCGCCAGGATCGAGATCAGCAGCGACCACCGCGCCGCCGGGCCCCGGGTCCTGGTGACGGCCGTCTGCAGGTCCACCCGGCCGGCCACCCCGACCCGGGTGGCGATGGACTGGACCACCGCGATCAGCGGGAACAGCAGCAGCGTCAGCCAGCCCAGCCCGTAGACGGTGCCCGCGCCGATGACCGCGATCGTGGCCACCGTTGTCGGATCGGCGTCGGAGGCGCCCGCGATCACGCCCGGGCCGATCGCCCGCACATAGTCGCGGAGACGGAGCGCCGGCCGCGCTGCGGTCAGGGTGGTACCGGTACCTGCTATGGAGAGATCAGCCCCTTTAATCCCAATGTTCTTCGCCGGTACCGATGTGCGGCCGATGGCTCACGGTCCCGGATTGGTGCGCGTCTTTCCGCCTGAGCTCGTTGACGAAAGTATGCCGGTGAACAGTGCCTGACCACCCTCAGCTTGTTTATTGATGCCCGTTTCCCGCGGGACATTAATATGGCAGCCATTAGCCGATTGCTCGGCTTGCCGCCTTCCGGGCGGCATCGAGCAGGCTGGCGCGGATGTCGTCGGGAGCGTGGATACGCGTGGCCCACGGCTTTGGCGAAGCCGCCGGCTGATGATGAAGGCGGTCCCTCACGGCTGCGCTTCCAGGCTCTTCGCCGCTTCCATGGCCGTCACCTCGGTCCAAGGGGTCCGGCGCTCCCTGCACCCCGCCCTCACGGGCAGGACTCTTAACGACGCCGCAGGCTTCGCGTCATGCTACCGACCGCATCGTCGCTCCCCCTGACAGGGCCTTTTGACGCTGGGCTCCGGCCCGGCCCGTTTCCAGACCAGGCCGCCAGCCTGCTACCGGGCCTCCTGGCGGCTACCCGGACCGGACTTTTACCGCCAAGCGGCGACGAGCTTACGGACACGAGGAAACACTAGGCGTTA
>Ga0302177_10003885_pt1 | contig 10413 bp, 10 predicted proteins | sample I_Palsa_E1_2_FD_198780 | JGI IMG/M metagenome (GOLD analysis project Ga0302177, IMG submission 198780) | Peat permafrost microbial communities from Stordalen Mire near Abisko, Sweden - I_Palsa_E1_2 | ecosystem: Environmental > Terrestrial > Soil > Palsa > Peat permafrost | place: Sweden... | reverse complement strand
AGCGTAGCAAGTAGCACAGCCGGTGCGGCCGCCCATCCCAATGCTGGATGTGGAAGCCTAATGAAGGCCTGGCGTCCAAGTGGAACTACAGCCACCGGCGCGGCCCAGGCCTACCGCGCGTCATGAAGACGATTGTTGATCTGATTGTTCGCATGGCACTTGACAATCCCTCTTGGGGGGTACCCTCGAATGCGAGGCGCACTGGCCAATCTGGGGCATCAGGTAGGACGCGGCGCCATCGCCAACATCCTCAAAGAGAACGGCATCGAGCCGGCACCCGAGCGGGACGGGCACACGCGACGATCGACCTTTCTGAAGGCTCACTGGGAATGTCTGGCAGCGACGGACTTCCTGAGCGGGAACCGGGATCACTGCCCCCGGGCTGAGGGCATGACGAAGCGGCAGGCGTCACGCAGGAGTTCCGTCAGATCAGCTCGAGTGATCTTTAACAATCGGACGAGCACGGTAGGGTGCGGCGCGTAATGATCGGTGATGTAGTAGATATTGGGATGCTGGCGAAGTAGCTCAGCACGTTGCTCGAGATCGATATGCACGGCGATGCTATTGGGTTCGGCGGACTTATTGGTGGGGATGCAGGCTAGAAGCCTGCCACCCAGCTTGAGCGCGGGGGCTCCGTACGCGGTGCCATCGACGACACCGGGTAACGCAAGCCCAAGCTCCCGCACGGCATCAAAGTTGAGTATTCCCATGGTTAACCTCGGCGGCGCCCCAACGATGCTCAAACGAAATCGACGGAGCGCTAGTTCTATTGTGTCAAGATCTTGCTTCCAACGCAGGCTCTCGCGGCAGACGTCGCTCAACCGTTAATATATCCGCTAGAGTCACGCGCCGAAAACAGGTAAATCAGCACCGCGCGGCCGATCGCGGTTGCCGTCTGAGCAACGGAGGGCAATATGCGCGCACGAATTATCGGGCAACACTCGGATCGCGATCTCGGCGAAGACCGCCCAATCCCGCGCAGGGACTTTCTGCAGGGGATGCTGATCGGCGCAGCGAGCGCGCTGACGGGTCCGCTGCTGGCCGCACCGGCCGCACAATCGCAAGCCACATCCGGTGGACAGAACGCGGCTGGGTATTATCCGCCGGCACTGACAGGTCTACGCGGCAGTCACCCCGGGTCGTTCGAGCCGGTGCACGCCCTGCGCGACGGCGCTCTCGCGCAGGGCGGCACCGAAACCGGCGAGACGTACGATCTGGTCGTCGTGGGCGGCGGGATCAGCGGCCTCGCGGCGGCACACTTCTTTCGCGCGCGCGCGCCGGGGCAGGCGCGCGTGCTCATTCTAGAGAATCACGATGATTTCGGTGGCCATGCCAAGCGAAACGAGTTCAGCACGACGGACGGTCTCCGAATCATCAATGGCGGCACATACGAGATCGACAGCCCGCGACCCTACAGCGCAGCCGCTGCCGGATTGATCCGTGACATCGGTATCGATGTGAAAGCTCTGGCGCGGAAGATCGAGCACCCTGAGTTCTACGATCATCTGCCACTTCAACATGCGGCGTTCTTTGATCGTGAGACTTTCGGCGAGGACCGGCTCGCAGTCGGCTGGGGCGACGTACCCGTGCGGCAGCTTGTTGCCTCTATACCCCTGTCGGCGCGAGCGCGCGAGGATATCGTGCGCATCGAGACGGGGTCGGAGGACTATCTGCCAGGGCTCAGCGCCGCGGAAAAGAAGCTGCGACTCTCGAAGATCAGCTACAGCGCCTTCCTGCGCGACCTGGTCAAAGTCGACCCATCAGTGGTGACTTTTTATCAGGCGAGGACACACGGCTGGTTCGCAGTCGGCGCCGATGCGGTTCCGGCGCTCGACTGCTGGGCCTTCAAATATCCCGGGTTCCAAGGCATGAAACTTCCGCGGGGAACCATCTCGCGCATGGGCTACACGCCGAAGGGCTACGCGGATACCGGCGGATCCTACAAGCTGCACTTCCCCGACGGGAACGCGACGATCGCGCGGCTGCTGGTGAGAAGCCTCATTGCCGAGGCTGTGCCGGGCAGCACCGCCGAGGACGTGGTCAGCGCCCGCGTCGACTATGCGCGGCTCGACCGGCCCCAGTCGCCGGTGCGGGTGCGCCTGAACAGCATTGTTACGCGCGTGGCGAACGTCGGCGATCCGGCGCGCAGCCGCGCGGTCGAGATCACGTACCTGCGCAACGGCACGCCAATGAAGGTGCGCGCGAAATCCTGTGTGCTCGCCTGCTGGAACATGGTGATCCCATACCTTTGCCCGGAGCTGCCGCCGGCGCAGAAGGACGCACTGCACAGTCTGGTCAAGTTGCCTCTCGTCTATTCGTCGGTAGCGATACGCAACTGGAAAGCGTTCCAGAAGCTCGGAATCTCTGCGGTGTACGCGCCTGGGAGCTACCACACATACTTCCAGCTAAACGAGAAGGTCGACATCGGCGCGTATCCCAGTCCGAGCTCGCCCGATCAGCCGACCGTGATCCGAATGTTACGCACGCCGTGCAAGCCGGGCCTCAACCAGATTGAGCAGAACAAGGCCGGTTCCGCCGAGCTGCTGGCGACGAGCTTCGCGACCTTTGAGCACAACATCCGCGACCAGCTCACGCGCACACTCGGAGCTGGCGGCTTTGATCCGGTCCGTGACATCGAGGCGATCACGGTCAATCGCTGGCCGCACGGCTACGCACCGGAATACAACCCGCTGTTCGATCCCGAGCTACCTCCGGAACAAGCGCCAAACGTCATCGGTCGCGCGCGATTCGGGCGGATTTACATCGCCAACTCCGACTCGGGCCGAGCGGCCTATACCAGCTCAGCTATCGATCAAGCGGACCGCGCCATCCGCGAGCTGCTGTCGAGTTGAGCAGGAATTCTGTCTCGCCATCGCTGTAAATCCCTTGATGCACTGCAAGACGAACATCAGGATCGGGGCGAAGACCCCGATGGCGTCGTAGTTCGCAGCAGGCAAACGCCTAGCGCAGGCAACCCCATCATCAGAGTCACCGCGCGAGTGGCGGCCTTACGACTGATTCGATCGCTCATCTGGATAAAGACTCGGAGCATCTGCCAATATGCCGTACGTGTTGGAGGGAATCCGTGGCGGAAGCTGGCGGCGAAGGACAGGCGACAGGCGCTCATTCCGGCACGCCCGACGTATTCATTAGTCACGCCTCGCCAGATAGCGGCGTTGCTGACATCGTTTGTGAGGCCCTGGAGCGTGAGGGCGTTACATGCTGGGTCGCGCCGCGCAATGTCGTACCCGGCGAGTTCTATGCCGACGCGATCGTTCGCGCAATCGATGCCTCCAAAGTCCTCGTGCTCGTTCTGTCGCAGAATGCGTCTAGCTCCCCCCACGTGCTCAGAGAGGTGGAGCGAGCGAGTTCGAGACGCCACCCCATCATTTCACTGCGGGTTGACCTCACACCCTTGCCGGCGGCTCTAGAATACTTTCTCAATACCTCGCACTGGCTCGATGCAAGCGCCTCGGGCGTCGACCGCGCGCTGCCGAAGCTTGCCGATTCGGTGCAGCACCTTTTAGCGCCGCCGTTAGCTGAAGAGCCTCGTTCCTCCGGCAACGATGTAAAGTCATTAACCAATCTATTTCCACTGCCTGTTAATGGCGCTCAGCGGAGTCTGCGACCTACGCGCTCGCTAGTCGCGCTAAGCGCCGTGATCCTCGTGATCGTAGCGTATCTCGTCATCGACAAAGTCTGGCTCGCGAAACACGCAAGCGAACTCCCTTTTACCGCAGTGAAGCCCGCAACCCCTCCCGCCGCCCTGGCGATCCCCGAAAAATCCGTCGCGGTGCTGCCTTTTGTCGATATGAGCGAGAACAAAGACCAGGAGTATTTCTCCGACGGCTTGTCGGAGGAACTCATTGATATGCTTGCGAAGGTGTCAGAACTGCGGGTGCCAGCACGCACCTCGTCGTTCTTCTTCAAAGGTAAACAGGCGACGATCGCCGATATCGCCAGAGCTCTGAGCGTCGCGTACGTCTTGGAAGGTAGCGTGCGCAAGTCCGGTGACACGCTGCGCGTAACCGCGCAGCTGATTCGCGCTGGTAATGGTTACCACATTTGGTCGGAGACCTACGATCGAAAGCTGACGGACGTCTTCAAGATTCAAGACGAGATCGCAAGTGCTGTGGTCAAGGCCCTTAAGATTTCGCTTCTGGAAGGCTTTACGTCTAAAGCTTCGGGCGCGGGATTGACCGCGTCGTCAAGCGTTAGTCCCGAAGCCCATCAGGCCTATCTTGAGGGGCTTGAGGGATACAATTCGCGCACAAAGAAAGGGTTGGAAGGCGCGATTGTCGAATTCGATCGCGCCATTGCCATTGATCCGAAGTACGCGCTCGCGTATGCGGCCCTCGCGCGAACCTACAGCGTCGCCACAGTGGTCGGACTTGGGGCGCCAATTGAAACCTTGTCGAAAGCACGGGATGCGGCAAGTAAAGCACTGGCTATTGACGATACCGTCGCCGCCGCACACTCAACCCTCGCCTTTTTTTATGCACACGTCGATTTCAACTGGGCTGCTGCCGAAAGGGAGTTTCGTCGTGGGATCGAACTGAACCCCAGCGATGCCAGCGGTCATATGTTTTACTCTAATAGCTTCCTATCTCCTCGCGGTCGCCACGACGAAGCAATCGCCCAGATGAGGGTCGCCGTCGAACTCGATCCCTTGTCGGCCTCCGTCGACTCCTTCCTTGGTCGGACCTACCTCTGGGCGCGTCGATATCCGGACGCGCTTGCGCAATTGCAGAAATCAGTCCAGCGATTTCCCAACTTCGCGCTCGGCCATGAGCGGCTCGCTCACCTCTATACCTATGTCGGCAGATTTGACGACGCGATCAACGAGGAAACTAAGGCGCGTCTGCTGACCGGCGAAGACCCCGGCGACGCTCTTAGACGCGAAGATGCGCTGCGCGCGGCGTTGGCCGCGCGTGGGCCGCGCGGGTATTGGGCGGAGCTTCTTTCTGCTGCGCAAATAGACGACAAGGTCCCCGAGGCGTACTCCTCCAGCAGCTACGGCATCGCGGTCATTTATGCTCGACTCGGTGAAAAAGATAAGGCCGTCGAGTCACTCGAACGCGCCTACGCAGAACGCCAGATCGCGATGACCGAGATTGCAATCGAGCCTGCGTTCGATCCGCTGCGATCCGATGAGCGCTTCCGCAGTCTGCTGCATCGCGTGGGCCTGGCACAGTAGGCGCCAGATCGCGCATCAGGATGATTGCCCGCGTCCCGTGTCATTGACACATCCCTACCTATGCATGTGACCAGATTGTCGGGATTCGAACTTCCAAGCCCCGGGTTCTGGACCAGGGGCTTGGCAAGCAAGTACTCATCTTGATTCCTCTACTTGTAATATCCAACGCCGCAGACTAGATCGCTGACCCTTGTGACTAAGCTTACTTTTGGAACCGGCTTCGAGTCGGCCCCCGGCCGTGCAAACATATAACTGACTTGCGTAATTTGACCCTCGGGCTTCTTCCCCGCCGCGTACAGCTCCGAACCGAAATTCTTGCCCGTGGCGTCCTTGAGGGACCTCTGATCCTGGCCAAGTATTTGCTTCGCATTGGGGTTGCCCTGCGCAACAATTTTACCGTCGCCGACATTGGCGCAAAACACGTAAAGGTCTCGGTCCAAGAATCCACCTTCTCCGTTGTTGAACATGTCGATCGCCTTACTCTTATCCGCCTTCACAGCCGCTTCGGCTTTCAACAGCATGGCCTTGGCTTGTTCAGGTGTGCCATGGTCCTGACAGAAGGCCGCCGGAGCGAACGTCAGGACTGCGGCCGACGCCGCGCCGATCATGAATGTGCGAATTATCACGGTTTTTCTCCTTGCTTGGAGGCATGTGCCACAAATAGCATGCGCTTGTCCCTGCAGCGGCACAACGCGGACCTGGTCACGGCGAGATACGGTCAGAACTCGCAGTGCAAAAGGATCTGGGAAGGTTGAGTCAAGCGCCTGCAGACGGTGCTGCGCAAGAAGTCTTGATGCGCATCCACGGTCCCGCGCTAGCCAAGGCAGTTGTCCGTGCTTCGACTGCTATCAGATCACATCACGGGGCTCCGATCTTCACCCACCCGCTGCACCACCCGGCGAACGCTACGCTCTTTCCCGCGAAGAGCGCGCAGGAACCCATCGAATCTCCCGTCTTCTTGTAGAGCGAACAATTCCCGCAATATGCATCGGACTTCGCCGATTTTGTAACGTAATCGCGCCCTCTCGCGGCCGGATCGCTCGGATCCAGCGCCGGCAGGTCGGCACGAGCAGGGCCACTGATAAAGAGGCCTGCAACCGGCACGAGCGCGCCCGCAATCAAGCTACGCTTCACCAGCATACGCCGTGTGATCACTCTATCCATGTTCATGGCCCTCTTGGAAAAAACGTTTCAGACTCAGTGCAATCAACGCAGCCTAGGATTAATAATGAGCATGTACTTGCCGACACTGTCTGTACGTTGCCAAACATAGGCGTTGCATGCCACCCGCAACCTGCCAGATGTGCCCGTCGTGCACCGGATGCTTGCACGGTGGATTAGTCGGGTTGTCCTTCCAATGTCCTCGCAAAACCACTGCGGATCGATCAATGCGGACAGTTCGTCGCACTGTCCGCCTGGCATGAACCGCCATCCCTCTACAATGAACGTCTTCTGCGCCAGTAGCTCACCGCCGCTCCGATTCGATGGAGGCGTGATGTCCCCGACGATCATTGAAACCTCGAGTCGGGGTGAGGTCTCGGCTTCTCATCAGTAGCGCGGCAAAGGCTGGACGCAGCCAACTTCGTCTTCACGGGACTGAGGCATGCTCATGCGAGAATCCTTGGGCGCTCTGAATCCGTACAGCAATTGATGGCGCGCTTCGATGCTGAGGAGTAAGGCTGATCCGAGCTTGAGTCCCTCATTGCTTCGCTGCGTGCTGTAGTCGGTGAGAATCGCGCGTGCCATCTCCGGTTCGTGCACAGCAAAGAGCCTCCCCGCTCGCGCCTCGATTGAACTACTCTCGGCGATGCTTTGATTCTCGAACGCCGTGAGCGCTTCGGTAACCTCCGGAAGAAACTTTTCTGGCTTGTCACAGGTGTAATACATCAAGCGTTTGAAGGTGAGATATGCAAACTCCGTTGCCTCCTGAATCTGGAAATCGCGAGTGAGCAGGCGGTCTGCCTCTCCGGAGCTTAGGTACCGATGCTTGCCATACTCCGGAGGAACTCGCTGTGTACCGATCCAAAAAGGCTCGAAGGGCGCGGTGATGGCCCCGGTCGCAGCCACCCAGAGAACATTTAAGTCTGGCGGGGAAATACCGCTGCGGAGATGCGCGACCTGGCCATATCCGCTCTGATCGCCGGAAACAAGCGGGTCGCGGACTGTATCCATGAACTCGCGAAGTGTCAGTTTGGTGTGAGCCGTCTTCGTGCGGAGTCGCTCCTCGATCACTTTCACGGTGGGAGAGCGCTCCTTGCCCCATTGATAGACCTTATTGACGTTGAATGGTTGGCCGGCGTTGGGATCGAACCAACCCTGACTCACTGCAAAAGAGATGAAGTTGGTCGAGCCGCGGTAACGATCAGGGTGCTTTTGGAAGTCTAGAGGGATCTCGAGAATGTAGCCGGGGTAAGACATGCGAATGTCATCCGGACCGAGTCGTTCGGCGATCCAAAGTCCCTGCCCGCCGGCAAAGTCGATCAGCACCCAACCCTCGTGGGCGTCCGCGAACAGATGGGAATTGCCGCCGTAGGTGGCGTATCCGTATTTGTCGATCAGCTCGCCCACGATCTCTACCGCCTCACGAGCGGAATGGGCACGCTCCATGACAATGCGGGACAGGTCGCTATAGTTGACTCCATGTTGGGGATTCGGAGTGAGCTTTTGAAGCTCCGGCCGCGAGGGTGACCACACGTCGCGAGCCGCAACGCCATACTCGTTGAGACCCCCGTTAGTGAGCGGGGCTGGAAATCCGTCCCACGCTGAGTAGTTCATGGTGATGTAGCGTGCAGTCTCCGCCACCTGGGGTATCTTGATGAGTTCGCCGGGATAATTGGCGTGACCATCGACACCCACCGGGATTTTTGCGCCTAGATCCCACCGGCGATGCGAAACGATCTCAAGCCAATGACTTGAGGGCTCGTCTCCGGTTCCGCCGAGGAACGTGCTGCCATCCTCGGTGAGGTGACTACCGACGAAGATTGCGTAACTTGCTACGGACGATTTGGCCGCCAGCGTGCTCAGCGCCAACACCAATGCGAACTGCAACGCGAGCCGTGCCATCTTTAATTATCCTTTTGTATCAGCGATGGAAGCTCGGCGCGGTAGAAACAGTATATGGACGGGCCCGAGGCAGAGTCGACTGAAAGTCGACCGGTAGAGGCCTGCCGCAGTAGTAATCACGCGGTTTCTATGGGATCTCCACGCATGGGGCGTACTATCACAAGAAGTCCTCGGGTAAGGCGCCTCGACTGAACTGCCCGATAGCTGCCGCTTACCATAGGCGGGTGTGGGTCAAAACCGGAACTAGGCCGCTCGAATGCCTTGGCAACACTTGCGAGTTTCGCGATTTGGCGGTCCCAAAGTGCTGCAAGTCGTGGAAGAGTCGGCGATTCCTGAGCCAAGACCCGGGGAGGTTCGCATCAAGGTGCTCGCCGCCGGCACCGGATTTACCGATACGATGATTCGTCGGGGCCGGTATCCGGATTTCAAGGGGCCGCTGCCGTTCACGCCTGGCTACGAGATTGTTGGCGTCATCGAGAAAATTGGTGCCGGAGTGGTAGCACTGCGAGATGGCGAGACGGTGGCTGACTTGTGTGTCGTGGGCGGCTATGCGCAGTATGCGATCAGACCGTCGCGCTTTCTCGTGCCGGTCCCTGACAGTATCGATCCTGCCGAGGCTGTTTGCATTCCTCTTGCTTACCTCACGGCCTTCCAGATGTTGACTCGCTGCCGCAACCTATCATCCGGCACCACAATTCTTGTCATAGGCGCTTCGGGAACCGTCGGCACGGCTTTGCTCGATCTGGCGCGCCACCTCGGCCTGAAGGCGATTGGCACGAGTTCCGCGGCGAACCTGGCGGTGATTGAGAAGTTCGGAGCAGCGGCGATCGATTATCGCGCGGGTGACTTCGTTACTTCCGTGCGCCAATTGACGCCGGACGGGGCCGGCGTTGACATCGCCTTCGATGCGATTGGCGGAGCGCACTTCGGCCGTTCGTTTGCGTGCCTTGCGCCCGGCGGGCTACTGGTTGGTTATGGGTCGCAAACGATGGCAGTGGGCCGCGAGAGCCTAATTGCCGCGGGCCTTGGCTTGGCTAGGCTCAGGTTGTGGAGCGCATTGAGCTTCCTTTTCAGCGGCCGCAGCGCCGTCTTCTACAGCATAACGGCCCGCCGCTCGAAGCATCCGGAGGAATTCAAGGCCGACATGGCGACGCTGTTCCAGCTGCTGATCGTCGGCGCGATTCACCCAGTCGTGATCGAGCGACTCCCGCTCGCAGCGGCAGCCGAGGTCCATGCCCGCATCGATCGGGGTGGGCTTGGCGGCAAGATTGTATTGCTACCCTGGTCAGTATAGAGCCTGCAAATGGCCGACCGCGCCGAACCAGAAATAGCTCAGGGACCCGCCGATGACCTGAAGGCTGCGTTGCTGCCAGCAAAAGCCGATCCCTACTTATCGTGCAGATGGCGGTGGACCGGCAGCACTTCGCGTCGCTCCCAGCGCTGCACGGTACTGACGTCGCGCTTCAGATATGAGGCGATTTTCTTCCACGAATCGAGCCGGTCTTCCTGCTGGCTGCGAATGGCTGCCCCGTTTGCGCTGTTCTTAGGATCGTCCAAAGGCGCTCCAGCTGATCGCCTGATGACCGACCGGGATTCTTGCACGCAACCTAGGGAGCGGCAAACCACGGCATTACACGGCGCACTGGTGAATATGCGCGGTCTGCTGTGCTTTGCAGCTTGCTGGAGCGCTCCTCTGCGCTGATTGTGCGTTTGCCGGTAGGGGCGCTGGCCGCGGGCAAGATTATGGCGGTAAGTGGACTACAAGGTAGTGCTGCCAGCACTGTTCGCGACGGCGGCGTTCTAAAAAGGGTGGGATGTTAAAACAACTCTGCGCGACGTCTTACGCTTTACCTTCCGATTATCTTCAATCCTTCGGGAAAGATCGAGCGAGTGTTGCAGGCCGCGCACCCGGCGATTGCGCTGGCATTTTCGCCCGATGGCAAATGGCTTGCGCTGACGCTCAAGGACAAGCAGATTACGCTTCTTGATTTTGGAGTGCCGGCCGCCAAATAGATTGCCGTTCTGCGTCTCTCCTTAAACGCGAAAGGAGTCAGCCTCGAAGCATAGGAGGTACACCGCAGGATCTGGGCGTTCTACCCCGGACGCGTGTCGACGGATCGACTTACCTCCCGACGCGGACATTCAGTTCGTCT
>Ga0302177_10003883_pt1 | contig 10419 bp, 9 predicted proteins | sample I_Palsa_E1_2_FD_198780 | JGI IMG/M metagenome (GOLD analysis project Ga0302177, IMG submission 198780) | Peat permafrost microbial communities from Stordalen Mire near Abisko, Sweden - I_Palsa_E1_2 | ecosystem: Environmental > Terrestrial > Soil > Palsa > Peat permafrost | place: Sweden: Abisko... | reverse complement strand
TGATGCGGCTCGCGATCACAGGAGGACTCGCAAAGACGCTGTGCTCGACGAACCCGTGCGAGAGCATGATCGAGATCCTCCGCCGCACCCAGCGCAACGTGAAGCGCTGGCAGGACGGCGATATGCGCAAGCGCTGGACCGCCGCCGGGATGCTCGTCGCCGAGCAGCAGTTCCGGCGGATCATCGGCTACCGCGACCTCGCCAAGCTCGTGGCCGCGATCGAACGCCACACAGCACGAGCCGCCCCTTCCAACCCCCGCCGCCGCCGTTCACGCCGAGACACCACAAACCGTTACAGTCTGACCGTCAAATCCCGGACGCCGCTCCCAAAGTTCCACGACGACCCGGACATCCTCAGTGGGGCCGTATTCCGCCCCATCGACAGGCCCTTGCCGTAAAGAACCCACCCGTCGTTTACGGGTCATTTGCGCGATTCCGGCGCTCAAGCCTGACGAATCGTGGTCTCACCGTCCTCGTGGCGGATGAGTAGTACGTCGGGCTTGGCGAGGACTGCAGACTCGAAAGAGAGCGGGAGCGGGCACACCCAAGCCTCAGGTCCACCGACATCGATCTCAAACGGCCCAAAGCCTGCTCCGTCGTCTCCGCCCAGCACACCACCGAAGCGACACAGCCACGCATCCGAGTCCCGTCCACGGACGATCACCTCGATGTTGCTCCCCTTCCAGCCATTGAGAAGCGCCACCACCTCATCCCGGTCAAGAGCCTTGGTCATGGGCGCAGCGTAACGGCTCCTACGGCTTCTCCCGCTCGATCTGCTCGGCCAGACTCGCAAGCTCCGAGATCTCGACGCCAAGCGCGGAGGCGATGCGCCTGACGGTGCCCCAGGCTGGGTTGCTGCCACCCTCGATATGGCTGACCCAGGTGGGGTGCAGGTCGGCACCGTTGGCGACCTGCTCTTGGCTGAGGTCGCGAGCGAGTCTGGTCTGGCGGATCGCCTGCCCAAGGGCGACCTGCGGGTCGTTGCGTGGAGCCATGCCCAGCACCCTTCCGGGCAGCACCACCTATGGCCATAGAGTCCAACTCAAGTATCCTCGCTGTTGGACGGCAGCTATCTGGAACTTGGTCAAGGAGGTCGAGCGTTGGCAGATACAGACGAACGGTTCTGCTCAGGATGCGGACAACCCACTGCACCTCAAGACGCGTTCTGCCGTTCATGCGGGAGTGGGCTGGCTGACTCAGAGGCTTCACAGGGCCGGTCTGAGGCGAGACCGGGCATCGGAGAGCGGATCGGGCGTGGCATGGGGAGCAGTGGCGGCTACGCCGTGCGCTCGTTTGCGGGCGGTGTTGCGTGCGGTGCTGGTGCTCAACGCGTTGCCACCGGATGGCAGCGCGCGGGAGCTGACAGATATCGCCAGGGACGTGGATCTCTCGCCGAGCACGACACACTCGTCGATCAGCAGCCGCGTTCGCGGCGGTATTACCGCAAGCGGACGGGCGATGCGAACGCGAAGCAGACGACGACAGGTGGTGGGGATGGGAGCTGAGCGAAGCCTTCGAGCCTGGACCGCCGCTAATCGACATCTCCGCGGCGGACCCGGTCATGGCCTTGCGCTGCCTGCTGGTGGCGCGCGACACACGTTCGCGCTGCGGGTTGCTCAACGACTCGGGGCAGCGGCATGATCGCCGGGTTCGCCAACGGGGCGCGAAATGTGGCGGATCGTCTCGCAGGCGTCGCGATCCCGCCGGTCGTGCTCGAGAGCTTCCAGGAGGAGCCGATTGATCTGCGCGAGCTCGCGCAGCAGCGTCCGCTGGTGCTCTACCTCTACCCCGGCAGCAATCACTCGCCTGCAGATGGCGAGCAGACGCCGCTGATTGATTACGCGCAGCACTGCGCGTTCCATGACCACCGTGCAGCCCTGGCGGCGCGCAGCTACCAGGCCGTAGGGGTCAGCAGCCAATCGGTAAAGGCGCAGCTACGGAGTGTGCTTGCTGGCCAGCTGGCTCCGAGGCTGTTCAGCGACCCGGGACTGCATCTCGCGCGGGAGCTTGAGCTGCCGACGTTCGAGGTCGACGAAGCGCGCTGGTATCAGCGCCTAACGCTGATCGCCAAAGACGGACGCCTCGAGAAGGCGTTCTTCCCTGTTGCCAGCGCCGGGCGTAGCGCGGCGCAGGTGATCACGTGGATGCAGGTGCAGGGGATCTAGGCAGGTGCCGGCGATCGTCGCAGCACCGTACCCCAGGGTACGCGTTCAACTCGGCGCTGAGCGAACGCGGCGGTCTTCGCGGGCGGCCTCAAACGGGGAAGATCGAGAGGTAGCGGTGGCGAGAAAGGCGAGTGCCCCGGATGAGCGCAGGCTGACGCGGGTATGCATGGGCTGGCCAGGACAAAGACGAGCGGCGTGACGTCTTGATCGCGTTTGGTGAAGAGGAGCCCGTGTGATGGGTAACGCGACCTGGGGCGACATGCACCTATCTTCTTCATCGAGTTCCCGATCTGTATCCCGATCCTCACGCGCTCCGGCCAGAAAGGTTCTTGGTGAATCCATCGTTGTGGTTGCGCTGGGGCGCTTTGACCCGCTGCAGGAAATCGCTCTTCGAACAGTCCTTGGCCATGATTGCGCGCTGGACCTTCTCACGAGGAACATTGCGGACGTGAGCCTTGCGCGGGCCGCTGAACGCCCGCTATTCGATGTGGCGCTGGTGGGCGACAATGCGATCCCGCCGCCGCCGTCGGGGTGGCCTGAATCGCACGGCGGGGTCGTCGTCATGGCACACGCTCCGACGCCGCCTCGCGGAATGGTCTTGCTGGCCGCCGGGGTTAGCTGCGTCGCGTGGAGTTCGTCTCCAAAGGACTTGCTTGGCGCTGTGCACCTCACCACGCAAGGCGGCTGCGTCTTCGTAGCGGACGACGGAGACCGGGTAGTACGACGCGACCGGCGCAAGGAACGCATCGTAACGAGCCGCGAGATGCAAGTGCTGAAGCGCCTTGCCTATGGCGAAGGCAATAGCGCGATCGCGCTTAGGCTGAACATCAGTCGCGCCACAGTGAAAAAACACGTAGAAAGCCTACTGACCAAGCTCAAAGCGGCAAGCAAGCGTGAGCTTATTGGCCTCCCGACCGAGTGGCTGACTTAGGCCAAAACGGGCCGGCCGGCGTAGCGAAGGTTTCCCGACTGCAAGCGACATCTTCACCACATCGTGGACGCAAATGTCACTGGGGCAAACTCGCAGAATGCCCCATTTACAGGCCGCCCTGTCACACAATATTATGCCGTTCAACTCTTCCGTTATCGTATAGGGGTGTGCTAATGAGGTTTCCCGGGAAGTTCGTGACCCAGATGTTGGCCTATCATCAGGTGGCACGGTCGGCGACGAGCGCGCGAGTAGCTTCGGCTCGCTGGAGTGGCGATGTGTCGTCCTTGTCGCGGGCGATCGTGGTGACGGGCTGGCCTAATCAGCCGTCCGATAAGCGGTCGCTCAGGAAATCGCGCGTGGCATGGAAACGCTCGGCACACATCCGCAGGAGTGTGGTCCTGGCGTGTCTTGCTTCACTGTGCGCGGCCGTCATAGCGCCATGTGCGCGGGCCGAACTTCAGCCCAACGGTGTCCCAGGCAACTGGCATCTCGTGTACAACGAACAGTTCAACCTTGCAGGTCTTAACACCGCAATATGGACCCCTGGGTGGCATCACACCGGCATCTCAGGACCCATGAGTGGGCAGTGCGTCAACTCGGCGAACGTCGAACAGCCCGGGAATGGCTACCTTTATCTGTATCTCAAAAACGTGGAAAGCACCTGCGAAGGCACGAAAGTCGCGTACACTGGGGCACTCGTCGAGTCCGATCCTGCTGACAAAATCTCAGGCCACGTCGGCTTTTCATATTCTTACGGTTATGTTGAATGGAGGGTCTATATCCCCGGGGTTGGCGCATCCGGCTGTCCGAAAGGTGGTTGCCTGCCCGACTGGCCCGCCGTTTGGTCACTCGGTGTAACAAACAGCGACGAGATCGACGCGATGGAGGGTTTGGGAAGCCTCGGACAGGCGTGCTACCACGTCCACCCGCCCGCCGGGAGTGAAGGTCCGGGTGGCTGCCAGCCCGGTAGCGATAGCTATGCGGGCTGGCACACATACGGAGCCCTGTGGGAACCAGGCGTGGCTACCTACTACTACGACGGCAAAGAAGTCGGCCACGTCGTATCATCTTCGCTCAAACCAAGCCCTCAATACCTCATCATGGACATGGTACCCCCAGGCTGTTGCGGGGGGCCGCTCGCCATCCCGGACAGCATGCTCATCGAATACGTGCGTGTTTGGCAGCATCCATCATCTCCGAGCGCGGTGTATGACCCCTCTGCAGGTCGTAATGTGTTCTACAAGGAGCCCAACGGATCGCTTGCGGTGTGGTACGTCCAGAATGGAAGTTGGAAAGATGTCGAACTCGTCCAGGCGAGCGATAGTACCACCAATGAAACTCTGGCTGTCGGCAGTAGTCCGACATCTGTAGACGAACCGCACGGTACCGGGCGTAATGCTTACTACGTGGGCGGTAGCGGCGACAAGATCTGGAGCTGGGGAGTCAACGGTAGCCATTGGGAAAACGCTGAACTTGCGGCAGCGAGCGATGGCGCCGCAAACGAGTCAGCCGTGCAGGGCTCTAACCCGTCGGCCGTCTACGAACCGACAGGCAGTGGGCGCAACGTCTTCTATGTGGGAGCTAATAGCAAGATCTGGGATTGGTGGGTCAATGGCAATCACTGGGAAAACCCTGAACTCGCGGCAGCGAGCGGTGGTGGCGCAAACGAGTCAGCCGCATCGGGCGGTAGCCCATCGGCCGTGTACGTACCTAGTGGGGATGGTCGCAGCAACGTCTTCTATGTGGGGGCTAACGGCAAGATCTGGGATTGGTGGATCAACGGCAACCACTGGGAAGACCTTGAACTCGCGGCAGCGAGCGGTGGCGGCGCAAACGAGTCCGCCACATCGTGCAGTAGCCCGTCGGCCGTGTACGAACCTGTCGGGAGTGGCTGCAACGTGTTCTATGTGGGCGCTAATGGCAAGGTCTGGGATTGGTGGGTCAACGGCAATCATTGGGAAGACACCGAACTCGCAACGGCGAGCGGTGGTGGCGCAAACGAGTCAGCCGGATCGGAAGCTAGCCCGTCGGCCGTGTACGAACCTACCGGGAGTGACCGCAGCAATGTGTTCTATGTGGGCGCTAATGGCAAGGTCTGGGATTGGTGGATCAACGGCAGCCATTGGGAAGACCTTGAACTCGCGGCAGCGAGCGGTGGTGGCGCAAACGCATCAGCACAGGAATACACCGTACCGAGCGCCGTGTATGAACCCAGTGGTACGGGAACGAATGTCTTCTACTTTTCAAATGGCCAGATCTGGGAGTGGCTGGTCAACGGTAACCATTGGGAAAACGCCGGACTGTAACGGTCTAGCTGACGTGCCCGGGGACGTTGCGAGCGGGATGGGGTAGGTCCTGGCCTGCCGAGAGGCTGTGGGTGTCAAAGCTCACGACGCCTTGGATGCCAGGAATGCAACACGCTAAGGCTCCGCTGACTGGGCAGGGTAGGCTGCGGATGGTTCTGCTTGTCGAAGACGACGGGTTCACGTTGCAGCAGGCCGCGGCCTGCTGCAACGTTGCGAAGTCGACCTGCTGGGAGTGGGTGCGCCGCTGGCGGCAGGCCAGCACTGCCACACTGGATCAACCACCACAACGAGCGTCGCTCTCACTCAGCACTCGGCCGGCCACCACGCGCCCGCGTTCGGGACGTCACCGGGCACAACAGCTAGGCCGACGGTTCGCGATGCGCGGGGCCTCGACCAGTAGCGAGCATGCCTGGGCGTTGCCGCCGGCGTCGAAACCCGCGCGTGGCGCGCTCGGACTGGCACGCCTTGGCGTCAGGGGCCGCCCTGGTAGGTCACGAGACGCGGCCAGCTGAGGCGGGAGATATGGGCGATCACGGCCATCAGATCGACGTTCGCGAATCAGCCGGAACCAACGATTCGGTGTTGTGTCGAGCTACTGCCGGTTGGCTCCAACGACGCCCACTGGCTGATGAGCATCTCTGGCGCGAGCGTGGTCGTGACACTGATGCACGCTTGCGCCGAGGGACGTATAGTAGGCGGTGATGCAAAGGAGCGGACATAGCAGTGGCTTGAGGGTCGGCTCATGCTAAACGGTTCTGCGACGCTGCCACGGGAGATGCGTGTTCTGGCGCAGCTTCGGCGCTTGCCGCCGAGCGTGGCAGTGTTTCAGTGGCGTGCCCGGCGTCTCGCACGGCGCGTCGGAGATGAGTTCGCCCTCGCATCTGGCACTCGGCCTGGCAATCTTGCGCTGCTGCTGCGCGTTGCGAACGGTCGGCGGCGCATCGTTGAGCTTGGGACGGGAAGCGCATGGACCGCTGCCTCGTTGGTCTTGGCCGATAGAGGATGTGAGGTCGTCACTTATGATCCTATTGAGCGTTCTGAGCGTGATCTCTATCTGAGTTTGGTGGGCTCGGAGGCCCAGCGGCGACTGCGGCTGGTCAGGGCTTCGGGCGAGCAAGGTCCGAGTGACAGCCGGATGGTCGATTTGCTGTACGTCGATAGCTCCCACGACCGGGAAGAGACTATTCGGGAGGTACAGGCATGGCGGCCGACGCTCGCAGAGGGCTCGCTCATCGTCTTCGATGATTTTGTACACCCTGAGTATCCAGGGGTGCAGGAAGCCGTCCAGCGTCTTGGGCTTGCGGGTGAGCAACGCGGAAACCTGTTTATCCATCGGGTTAGTTGAGTGATCGCCTTGTGCCGCGGTTGAGGAAGCTGAAACCGTTGGGCCTTTGAATAAACGTTAGTGCGTTTGAGAAAGCGGCTGCGGGCGACGATTGCGTCGTCTTCCCGATCTATCTGACGCTAGGCGCCCTGTTCCCCATTTACGCTGGTCTACAGCGGCTGTCTCGGCGCAAGGGGAGCACGGTCGTCCCCCCTCGGGCCGCGACTCGTCGCCGCGCCGAGGCTGAAGGATTATGATCGGATTGCTATGCGAAAGCGACTAGGCGCCGGGTTTCTCATGGCCGCGGCATCGCGATTCTCGAACAGTTCACCCCCGAGCGGCCCATCCTCGGCATCCAAGAGCTCGCCCAAGCCCTCGGGCTGACACGCCCGACCACTCACCGCTACATCACGACCCTTACACACCTCGGGTTTACACGCACCGCCCTCGCCAGCCTCGGCGATTCGATAACGCGCGCGCGTAACCGCGCGGTCGCGAAGGCAGTCGCCGCGCGGTGGCCATATAAGCGCATCCAGCGGGCAACCGGCCTCAGCATCAGCCGCATCGGCCAGATTGCGCCGGCCCGCGCTGGGCGCGATCCCGCCGCGGAGCCCACCGCCAAACCAACACCAAGGAGGCAACGCAAATGAGCACCGCACCGACCATCGCCGACGTGACCGTAACTCCTCGACGACGCGGTCGCGCGCGAGCTTCTCTCCCTCGGGGGAGTCGTCGAGGGCGACCTGCCGTCCTGGCGGCTACCCGACGGGACTCAGACGACCGACCCGAAGGACGCGCTAGCTGCGGCGCTGTGCACCATCGCAGACGGCACGGGCGCCGCCGTCCGCGACGCCGACGAGCTCCCCACCGTCGGAAGCAGCATCACGCTAACCCTGACCGGCCCGCTGGCCCTCGGCCTCGTGGAGCACTCCGGCATGGAGCGCAGCGACAACGGCATGGGCTGGCGCACCCGCGACGGCCGCGACGGCCGCGAAAGCAACGAACCGCGGGTCGCCGTAACCGACGCCCTCGTCGCGATCGCCGAAGACGACCTCGCCGCCGAGTTCATCGAGGCCGATTAGCCGAGCTGGAAGAAGCGCGATCGGCGGTTCCGCGAACAACAGGCGCACGCGGGAGCCACGGCCGGCGCCAGCCCCCCGCCGACGAGGCCAACTGAAACCCTCAACCGACCTGGGCAAACTCGGCGCCCGCCCGACCGCGGATCGCGCGGCTTCAGCCGGTTTCAGGCGGCAACACTAGGTCCGCGTGAGCGCAAAGTCCTCGGTCATCCTGGTTTGCACTGAGGGACGAGTCGGCCCCCCGCCATGCCCTCCGCAAGCTTGCACGAGATCGCCCGATGCGCTTCAGCCGCCATCGTGGCTGAGGAGTTTGGTGGCGCCATCGGTAGGTGGTGCGATTGCATCACGTGTATCGCTTCCAAAGACCGATAATCATTATAGAACGTCACCAAGGGTGTACCGTAATCACGACTATCGACTTCAGGGGCTGATAATCGTGATACGCTTACACCATGGCGAAGGCGGACAAGAAGGCCGTGCGCGCCGCCGGACCGGTGGCTTCGCGCGTGCTCGAGGAGCTTGCCGACTCGCGCCGACACTCGGTCACGGTCGCCGGCGATCGTGCGTGGCTGTCGCAGTGGACGAAGGACCCCAACGCTCTGCTTGAGAGCATGGCGGACAACCAGTTGCTCTATCGCGTCGGGCGTGGACGCTACTTCGTGGCGCCCCGCGGGACGTTCTCCGCGGCGCAGGCTGCCCCGGCGGAGCTCATCGCGGGGCTGATCCTCGGTGCCCGCGGCGAGTACTTCATCAGCTATCTGAGCGCACTGATCAACTACCGCTTCACCGATCTGCACTCCAACACGATCTACGCCGCAATCCCGCAAGCGAGCAGCTTCGGCGAGACATCGGTCGAACTTCCCAGCGGCACACTGCGGCTCGTCCGGCTCAGCCGATCGAACTGGCCCGCCGATCCTGACGACGAACTCGTGCGCGTAAGGGTCCTTCCCGACGCCAAGGAGTTTGTCTGGCGAGCGTCGATGGAGCGCACCCTCGTCGACAGTCTCTCGCGGCCCGATCTCGCCGCCGGGCCTGAGACCGTCATCACCAGCTGGGCGCGCGCACGGCAGTCCGATACCGACTGGGATCTCGTGTGTGCGATATCGGCGCGGCGAGGCAAGAGCATGGAGCGACGGTGTGCTCTGTTGCTGCGTCTGCTGGGTCTGGACGCCATCGCCAAACGCAACTTCCCCGATCTCGCGGGCCGCGGAGCCAACACGCCCCTGGATCGGAGCAACAGCTTTCAGATGAGCCGTGAGGCGATCAAGCGGGATAGTGAGACGGGGGTGCTGCTCAACGTGCCCGAGGATTATCTGCGGGGCTGGGTCAGCGCGACCTCGGCGCCGTGATCGACTACCCGACCGATCGCCGCGTCTCTGCCGAGGCCGACAGACACGACATCCCCGAGCCGGTCCTCGTGCGCGACCTGGTCCGCGTCGTGGAGGTCCTCAACCTCAAGGCCAAGGACTTCTTCTCCAAGCGCAGCGTGCTCGCCGGGTCGATGGCGCTTCGCTGCTTCGGCAGCCCGCGCTTCACGGTTTACGACGCTGACTTCTCGACCTCATCCGAGACCGTGAGCCCGCCCACGGTGATGAAGGCGAAGCTCGCCTACAGCGACGACGACCTCGAGATCATGCCCGCCGAGCTCGTCCCCCACGACGCGCAGGGCACCTCCTGGCAATCGGCGCCGATCGAGTTCAATCCGGTCTTCACCTCGCTTATCCCCAATCCCGACGACCGCAGCTTCAAGGCCGACGTCTCCTTCCGAGGGATGCTGCTCGACGGTCTCGAGGTTCCGTTCAAGGTTCCTTACGACCTTGACATTTGGCCGGAGAGCCCCGCCGTCTACATCATGGACCCACACGAGACGCTCGCCGAGAAGATCCTTGGCTGGTGTGCTCACCGTCAGGTCAAGCACTACGCCGACCTCGCGTACGTCGCGCTCGTGTCTCGTCCTGGCGGAGCGCAATTGATCGACCTGAGCTATCCGCGAGCGCGCGAGGTGCTCGACGGAAAGCTCGCGACTATGAGTCGGCTGCAGCCTGACATTTACGCGGCGTTTCCGAGTATCGATGCGCTCCTGGATGACCTCGCGCAGCGACCGCAGTTCAGCTCGACGCAATGGAGCAGGATCATGTACCTGCGGGACGCGCGCGACCGCTTCACCCAGGCTCACCTCATTGCGGCGGTGACCGGCGTACTGGTCCCGGGCCTGAAGGGCGCTGGCAAACAACCGACCTGAGGGATTCGACTCTCACCCGACGGGCTGCAGAACCCCGCGCTTCTCAGCCTTCGCCGGCGCGTCGGACGACCGCTCGGCCTGCCCCGACCCGCCGCCCGCCGCAACGCTCTGCGCCTCGCCACCGCCGACCCCCGCACCCCCCACGAGAGGCCAGGGCGCCCCGGGCCGGCTGTAGTAGAACCCCTGCACGAGCGGCACGCCGAGCCGTTGGATGGCGAGCAGCTCGTCGCGGGTCTCGACGCCCTCGGCGACGAGCAGGCTGCCGACCTGCTTCGAGTAGCCGGCGAGGGCGCCGACGAGGGCGGCGCGCTCGTCGTCGCGGTGGATGCGGCTGACGAGCGAGCGGTCGAGCTTGAGGTAGCTGGGGAGCAC
>Ga0302177_10003880_pt1 | contig 10422 bp, 7 predicted proteins | sample I_Palsa_E1_2_FD_198780 | JGI IMG/M metagenome (GOLD analysis project Ga0302177, IMG submission 198780) | Peat permafrost microbial communities from Stordalen Mire near Abisko, Sweden - I_Palsa_E1_2 | ecosystem: Environmental > Terrestrial > Soil > Palsa > Peat permafrost | place: Sweden: Abisko... | reverse complement strand
TTGGAGTTGTTAGCGGATGGGAGAAACAGCGGGTTCCGTCGCGCCGGAAGAGATTTCGGTCCACCGCGGTTTCGATAACACAATTTGGAGGAGAGAGATGCAGGTTCGTTTGCTGTGCCGGGTTTTCGTTGCTGCCTGCTTGCTGCCCTTGCCTCTTGCAATGGCAGCCGTGCTGGCCACTGTCCGCGGGGTCGTCCACGATCCACAGCACCGTCCTATTGCGGATGCTACGGTGACCCTGCACGCAGCCAATTCCGATTTCTCGCAAGAGGAAAAGACCAACACGGATGGTGAGTTTAGCTTCTCCGCCGTTCCCGCCGGAGATTACTACCTGACTGCCGCGCAATCAGGGTTCGATACCTCGAAACAGACCATTACGGTAGCATCGAACACTTCGCCGATTCTGCACTTTGAGCTGGCGGTTGGCTCGGTGCAGCAGTCGGTTACGGTGGAGACGAACTCTTCCCAAACCAATATCGACAGCATCACTCCCACGACCCTGATCAGTCGTGAGGATATCGCCCGCACCCCGGGGGCCGATCGAACCAACAGCATGGCAATGATCACCGACTATGTGCCGGGCGCGTATATGACGCATGACATGCTGCACATGCGTGGCGGACATGAGCTGAGCTGGCTGATCGATGGGGTGAATATTCCCAACACCAACATCGCCAGCAATATTGCGCCGCAGATCGATCCCAAGGATATCGACTACCTGGAGGTTGACCGGGGGAGCTACCGAGCCGCCGTGGGGGACCGCACTTACGGCGTGTTTGACGTGGTCCCACGTAGCGGCTTTGAGCGCAATCGCCAGGGCGAACTGGTGCTCACGGCGGGCAACTTCTATCAAACCAACGACCAGCTCAGCTTGGGCAGCCACTCGGAAAAGTTTGCCTGGTACACCAGCGTCAACGGCAATCGCAGCAACTATGGATTGCAGCCACCGATCGAGACACCGATTCATAATGCCGGCAATGGCTATGGAGGGTTCGCCTCGTTCCTTTACAACCATGATCCGGGTAACCAGATGCGCCTGGTGACGCAGCTACGCACCGACTATTACCAAATACCTTATGACCCAGACCAAGACGATTGGCAAAATCAACTCTATGATTCAAGCGGCCTGCGCGATGGGGAGCACGAGACCGATGGCTACGCCGCGTTGACCTGGGTGCATAACTTTAATGCATCTACGGTGCTGCAGTTGTCGCCCTTCTACCACCACAACGATGCCAAGTATGATCCGAGCGCGCAGGACCTGCCAACCGCCACCAGCTCCAACCAGACCGGGAACTACGCAGGGGTGCAGTCTTCCCTTTCGACTGTGATCGCCAAGAACTCCATCAGTGGCGGGGTGTATGGTTACGGCCAGCATGAGCATGATACTTTTGGCGTGGTCTTCAACGATGGCAGCAGCAAGAATTTTACCCAGCCGGAACAAATCACTGCCGGGGTGGAAGAGGTTTTTGTCGAAGACAGCTATAAACCTGCGACATGGCTGACACTGGTTGCCGGTCTCCGGCAATCGTATTTTACGGGCGCTATCACCGAGGACGCTGTGTATCCCCGGGTCGGCGCGGCGGTTCTGATTCCCAAACTTTACTGGGTGGTGCGTGGGTTTTATGGCAAATTCTATCAACCGCCTCCCCTTACCAGCCTCTCCGGTCCTGCCTTGCAATATGCCGTTGCCAGCAACACCGGCTTCCTCCCCTTGCAGGGGGAGCGGGATGAGGAGCATCAATTCGGAGTGCAAATTCCATTTCGCGGATGGCTGCTGGATGCCGATACGTTTGAAACCAAAGCCAAGAATTTTCTCGACCACAGCAATATCGGTGAATCCAGTATCTTTATCCCGGTCACAGTGCAGGGAGCGAAGATTCAGGCCTGGGAACTCACGCTCCGTTCCCCGCGCCTTTGGCAATTCGGGCAGTTTCACCTGGCTTATTCCAACCAGGTGGCGCAGCAAATTGGTCCGATCACGGGAGGGCTGATTTGTTATCCAGCCGAATCACCCGCGTGTGCGGTTGCGCCAGGATATTCGGCCCTGGATCACGATCAGCGGAATACTCTGAATGTTGGCATGAACGGGAAATTGCCTTATCGTGCTTATGCGTCGGTCAATATCTATTACGGGTCCGGTTTTTCTAACGGGTATCAGGATCCACCCTCCCCGTTTACCGGGGCTTATCTCCCCGGGCATGTGTCTGCCGATTTGTCATTGGGTAAGGAGATCGGGGAGAATTTTTCTGTGTCGGTGCATGCGCAGAATGTTGCGAATACCCGGAGGTTGCTAGACAACAGTCTTACGTTTGGAGGGTTTCACTATAACGATCCACGGCAGATTTATGGCGAGATGCGATACCGGTTTCATTTCTAGTGCGGGGGCACTCACAATCGTTCTCATCCTCTGCATACTGGTTGGTCTCGAAGGATGCGAAAGCGAACCACCGGCGGTAGAGCCGCAGGCTGCTGGAGCGAGTTACCAATTGCGAGGGATTGTGGTTTCGTCCGATGCAACCAAAGGTGTGGTGACCATCGACACCGAAGCCATTCCCGGGCTCATGGGCGCGATGACCATGCCCTACAAACTCGCTCAGCCCGGGGTTGCTACCGAGCTTCATCCTGGGGACCACGTCAGTGCCCGCCTGCGCGTCTCAACCGACGCCAGCGTGCTGGACGAGATCGATGTGACCGCGCAGGCTAAGCCGGACTACAAGCCAGAGAAGTTTTACAACGTCCCTGCACCCGGGCAGACGGTGCCTGATTTCAAATTTATCAATCAGAGCGGCAAGAAGATCGGCGTCGATCAGTTCCGCGGCAAAGCATTGCTGGTCACCTTCATCTACACCCGCTGCCCATTGCCGGAATACTGTATCCGGATGAGCCGCAACTTCGCTGCCATCCAACAGCAGCTGGCCGCCGACCCCGCGCTCTACGGCAAGACCCATTTGCTGAGCGTCAGCTTTGACCCGGAACATGACACGCCTAAGGTTCTGCGCAGCTACGGCAATACTTATCTCGCTGGATCCGGCGGCCAGGCTTTTTCTCACTGGGATTTTGCCGCTCCGCCGGCTGCGGAACTGGATGCCGTGGACCAGTTCTTTGACGTCGGCGTGAGCCCCGGCAGCAGCAATACACTCACCCACTCTCTTTCCACCGCGGTCATTGCACCCAGCGGCAAGATATTTCGCTGGTATCCGAGTAATGACTGGGCACCCTCCGCCGTGGTTGACGACATCAAGCAAGCCGTTGCCCAATAAGCATGCCGTGGCTCCCCCGCTGGTATAAAAGGAAGCAATGATTCTCGTGCTCATGGGAGTGACCGGGTCCGGTAAGACCACGATCGGCAAGCTGCTGGCGGCGGAAACAGGCTGGCGCTTTGCCGATGCTGACGACTTTCATTCCGAAGCGAACAAGGCGAAGATGCACGCCGGCATCCCTTTGACCGATGAGGATCGGCAGCCGTGGCTCAAAACGCTGCACGAGTTGCTGCTGGGTTGGTATGAGGCGGGAATCAGCGGAATCCTGGGCTGCTCTGCGCTCAAGCAAAGTTACCGCGAGGCGCTCGGTCCGCAGATTCCCTCGGTCAATATTCGCTTTATCCTGCTCGACGTTCCCCAACCGGTGCTCGAAGAGCGGCTCAAGGGGCGCAAGAACCATTACATGAATCCAGAGCTCTTGCGAAGTCAACTCGACACGCTTGAGGTTACCCCCGATCTCATGCGCGTCGATGCTGAGGGGCCGCCGGCGAAGATCGTGCAGGAAATCCTGGATCAGCTGCTGACTGTAGAAGGCAAGATCGAAGTATAGGGCTGTTAACATTGGCATTGTGCCTGCTCTTCTTCCCATCGACGCAGCAACGCCACGCAGCTTGATCGTTGACCCTCCCTTGACCGACGCCGAGTTAGAAGCCGTGTGCGCCGCCAGCGAATTTTTCTGGTTTGAGCGCACTCGAGATGGGGAAATTCTGATGCGCCCACCTGCAGGATGCCTTGCCGCCACCGGAAACGCAGAAATCACTTTTCAGCTCCACTCGTGGTGGAAGACCCACAGGCAGGGAAGAGTGTTCGGTTCCAGCTGCGGGTTCTTCCTTGCGGACGGTTCGATGATGAACCCTAATGCTTCGTATGTTCTGCCGGACAAGTTAAAAGGGCTGACCAAGGATGACTTGACGGGTTTCCCCCGCCTGTGCCCGGACTTTGTCGTCGAGTTGCTCTCGGTGCCCAACAGCGTAGCCAAGACCCAGCAAAAGATGGAACGTTGGATCGAGAACGGCGCTACTCTGGGTTGGCTGATCGACCCTGATATGAAGAAGGTTTACGTTTATGTACCTGGCGGCGAGCTGGCTGTCAAATCTGGAAATACCCTCCGCGGGCAAGGGCCCGTCGAAGGCTTTACCCTCGATCTTGACGAGCTTTGGTGCCGCTACGAGGTTTGACCGATATTCTGGACGCGGAGGCGCCCGCCCCTAATGGCGAAAGTTACGGTTCTTTTTGGTGTGGTTCTGATTGTCCTTGGTGGGGCAAGCTATATTCTCACCGGCCATAAATTCCCCACCTCACTGATTCCAGTTGCCTTCGGAATACTGCTTGCTACCTTCGGCAGCATGGCCGAAACCCCCGACAGCCGGCGGCGCATGTTGTTCATGCACATTGCGGTTACGGTGGGCCTACTTGGCTTCCTGGCCACCGCTCCGGCATTGATCCAGGTGGTGCAGCTGTTCAAAGGCAAGTTGTTCCCCTATCCGGCAGCCGTTGAAGAAAAAGCAGCGATGTCCGGCCTTATGCTCATCTATGTACTACTCTGTGTGCGTTCATTTATTGCTGCGCGCCGCTCGAGAGTCTAGGGGGCTTTTTACCGCGTGAGTATGCGATCCAGCGCCGGGGCAGGGATGTCCCTGCGTGCCGAACGGTCAACCCGGGGGCGCGGCGGCGCTGCTGGCGTGGAGGTTGAGAAGAAACGGCCTCCCCTGCGCAAGGTGCTGCCCGAAATCTGGACGCTCATCGAGCCGCGCCGGTGGCTGCTGGCGTTCGGCTTCGTATTGATGGTCATCAACCGCGTCTCCGGGTTGGTTCTGCCCGCTTCGACCAAGTTCCTGGTGGACAACGTTTTGATCAAACGGCAAGCAGGGAAATTGCCCTTGATCGTAGGCGCAGTTCTGCTGGCGACGACCATCCAGGCGATCACATCCTTTTCCCTGACCCAGCTGCTCTCGAAGGCCGCCCAGCGGCTCATTGCGGATCTCCGCATGCAGGTGCAGGCGCACATCGGCCGTCTTTCCGTGAGCTTCTACGACGCTACCCGCACAGGCGTGCTGGTGTCGCGCATCATGACCGACGTGGAAGGCGTGCGCAACCTGATCGGCACCGGCCTGGTTGACTTTATTGGCGGCCTGCTCACCGCTGCCCTCGCCTTCGTCATCCTCATGCGCATCAGCGCCACCATTACGCTCATCTCATTCGCGTTCGTGCTGACCTTCGTTTTGATTTTGCGCAAAGCATTCGCGGTGATCCGTCCTATCTTTCGCGAGCGCGGCAAGATTAGTGCCGAGGTCAGCGGGCGCTTGACGGAATCGTTGGGCGGCGTGCGGGTGGTGAAGGGCTACCACGCGGAAGATCGCGAAGCCGGAGTGTTCGCCAAGGGTGTGGAACGGCTTTATCAGAATGTGGTCCGCTCCCTGACCGCCACCTCGTTGCTCTCGTTGGCCGCGACCGCCATTCTGGGTATTGTCGGCGCTACCGTCATGTGGCTCGGCGCCCGCCAGGAAATGGCCCACAAGATCACCCTGGGCGACTACTTCACTTACACTATGTTCCTGGCTTTTATGGTGGCTCCGGTGTTCCAGGTGGTGAACGTCGGCACCCAGCTGACGGAGGCCATCGCCGGGCTCGACCGCACCAGTGAGATCCTGGCGGAAAGAGAAGAAGACGCCGATCCCAAGCGGACGGTCACCCTGGGAACGATTAATGGGGATGTGAAATTTGAAGACGTGCACTTTGCGTATGAGCCGGAAAAGCCCGTCCTGCACGGCATTTCGCTTCATGCCCGCCCCGGCACGGTTACGGCCCTGGTAGGTTCTTCGGGATCGGGGAAATCCACCATCATCAGCCTGATCTGCGCGTTTCATGAGCCTACGTCGGGACAGGTGATGGTTGACGGCATTGACCTTTCCACAGTGAGCCTTAATAGCTATCGCAGCCAGCTAGGCGTGGTTTTGCAGGAGTCGTTTCTGTTCGATGGCACCATTCGCGAGAACGTGGTCTTCTCTCGTCCCGATTCGACAGAAGAGGAATTTCTTAATGCATGCGCGATTGCCCGGGTCGACGAATTCGCGCTGAGATTTCCTGAGGGGTATGACACCATCGTTGGCGAGCGGGGAGTCAAGCTGTCGGGCGGACAACGCCAGCGGCTGTCGATCGCACGCGCCATTCTGGCTGATCCGCGGATTCTTATTCTCGATGAGGCGACTTCGTCGCTCGATTCGGAATCGGAGGCGATGATTCAAAACGGGCTCAGTTACCTGATGCAGGGGCGGACTACGTTTGTTATTGCCCACCGGTTGTCTACGATTCGCAGGGCGGATCAGATTTTGGTGGTCGAGGGCGGGCTTGTTCTGGAGCGTGGTACGCACTCCAGCCTTTATGCTCTCGAGGGCCGATATCACGATCTTTACACCCGTCAGCACGGGTTGGAAGCGAATCGGTTTCTGGCGCCGGGGGAAGGCGAGAAGTTGTTTGAGGAATTGAAATAAGGGCCGGCGGGGCGCTGCGAGTCAGGATTTCACTCGAAAGCGGCTTTTCCTCAGCCTCTAATTTTCCTCAGCCTCTAAAAGGAGTGGGTGGCCCAGGTCTCGATTTTGAGACCTGGGTTTTGCGGGTCAGCAATGGCCAAGGATGCCGGGCGTTGTTCCGTCCCTGCGGGACTGCTTCGTTGCGGTGTCTCCTGCGGGCTGTGTGCCGCGGCGTCTCAGCGACCGCCTGCGGCGGCAACTATCGTATGATTCGAGTTTGAAGCCTCGAACCGCCGCTTTCCATCCCCGCTTTGGCTGCTGCGCCTTGATCTTTCTGGGACTGCTTTTGGCGTCACCACGGATCTTACCTCAGCAGGCCAGCATCACCGGCAATGTGGTCGACGCTCGCAATCAGCCTGTGGCCGGTGCGCAGATTCTTGGGAGTGCGGGCGAACTGCTGGCCACCACAGCCGCGGACGGCAGCTTCACCGTGCCCGCAGGCTCAGGCCGGGTGCAGATCGCAGCTGCCCACTTCGAGCCAACGTCGGTCGACCTGAACGGCCCCTCTCCCGTGCATGTGTTGCTGGAACATCCGCTGGAGAGTGTGACGGTCACTGCCTACAGGTCCCCCCTGGCTTCGGGTGATAGCCCCTCCAGCACCCGACTTCTTACTACCCAGCAGTTGCGCCAATCGGCGGGGATTTCGCTCGATGACAAGCTGCGGCAGGTTCCCGGGTTCGAACTTTTTCGCCGTACCAGTTCGCTGGTAGCCAATCCCACCACGGAAGGGGTTTCGCTGCGCGGCCTCGGATCGACCGCGGCCAGCCGTTCGCTGGTGCTGTTTGACGAGATTCCGATCGACGATCCCTTTGGTGGCTGGATCCATTGGGAGGAATTGCCTCCCCCTTCCATTCATTCAATTGAGCTGGTGCGTGGGGGTGGGTCCGATCTCTATGGCTCGAGCGCCATCGGGGGTGTGATCAGCATTGTCCCAGTCAAGCCCGACACCAACCGCTTCCAACTCTCCACCAGCTACGGTTCGGAGCAGACAACAGATGACTCGCTGCTGGGAGTCTTAAAACTGGGCAAATGGTCGGGCCTGGCAAGTGGACAGGTCATTGCTACGGACGGCTATGTTCTGATTGCCCCGAGTGTGCGCGGCCCGATCGATCAGCCTTCGAATGTGCACGCGCAAAATGCGTTGACGGAATTCGATCACGGGCTGAGCCACGACGGCCGGGTCTTCTTAAGGGGCAGCGTGTTGAATGAAGACCGCCATAATGGCACCCCGATCCAGATCAACAGTACACGCCTGTGGCGGTATGCAGGGGGAGCTGACTGGAGCAACCTGGTAGTGCGTTTGTTTGGGGATAATGAGCACTATTCGCAAACCTTCTCCACCATCAATCCCCCGCGCACCGCGGAGACGCTGACTCGCATCGGGAAAGATCCAGCGGATGAGTTGGGGGCGGCTGGGCACTGGCATCAGCCGGTGGGCACGCACCTTCTGCTGCTGGCCGGCGCAGATATCCATGATGTGCGGGCGGCCGATAATGAGACGAATTTTCCAGCCTCGAAGGGGTACCTCAACACCACCGCCCGGCAGCGCCAGAGTGGCGTGTATGGTGAGGTGCTGTTTACGCCGCCGGCTTGGACCATGAGCGGTTCGGCGCGGGTGGATCACTTCTCCAACTTCGATGCCAGCCAATATAAGACCGCTACCGCCCCGGTCCAATTGCCTCAGTTGAACCAGACGGTGTTCGATCCGCGCATCGGGATTACGCGGCGCCTTACGACGAACCTGGCTCTGAATGCGTCGGCGTTTCGGGCTTACCGCGGGCCGACGGAGAATGAGCTTTATCGCACCGGGCAGGTGGGTTCGCAGACGACACTGCCTAATCCCGATCTTCGTTCGGAGCGGGCTACCGGTTGGGAAACGGGGGTTCATGCCGATCTGCCGCAGATCGGGTCTACCGTTCGGGTCAGCTATTTCTGGACGCAGATCAATCGGCCTATCACTGCGCTGACGTTGAGTACTACGGCTACCAGCGAACTGCTGAAGCGCGAGAACCTGGGGCAGATTGAAAGCCGGGGAGTGTCGTTAGACTTCGCGGCCAGGCCGGCGAGTTGGGTGGGTATCCAGGGAGGGTATCAGTACGCGGATGCAACGGTGACCAGCAATTCGCAGGAGCCCAGCCTGGTGGGTAATTGGATTCCGCAGGTGGCGCGCAATATGGCGACTACGCAAGTGAATCTGACTCGCCGGCGATGGGGTTTGCTTAGCTTGCAGGGACGTATCAGCGGACGACAGTACGACGACGATGCTAACCAGTATCTGCTGCATAGCTACTTCCGCTTTGGTGCTTACGCTTCCCATAACTTTGGGCGCCACCTGGAGGCGTTCGCGGTTGGAGATAATTTGTTTGATCGGTCGATTCAAGCGGGGAAGACGCCCCTGCTTACGCTGGCTTCACCGCGGGTCGCGCGATTTGGATTGCGAATCAATTTTGGGGAGTAGCTAAGGGTTCCGGTTCAAACCTTGAAGGAGCCGCTAGCTCAAGGAAAGTCAAACCGCAGACCAACTGCTACCTCGCTCCGTCGAAAATCAAGCTGCAACCGCCGGACTTTGAGTGGGTGGCCCAGGTCTCTCTTTTGAGCAAACGACTTTTTGGGCTCTATCCCCTCCACTCACCGACGGGTGCCCCATCCTTCGCGCTCTTTGCGAAGGGTGGGATAGTCAGGTCTCACCCCCTGACCTCCCACGGAAAGCAGACTTGTTCATTAGGAGACCTGGGTTTCTCCTCAGATGTGTTCTGGCCGGAACACCCAGGTCTCAGAAGCGAGAACTGGGCCACCCACTTAACATTCGTCCGCGCCATTTTCTCCACGACCACTCTGCTATTTGCTGTGCCACTTGAGCAGGGGAAAGACGCTGCTGTAGTTGTCGGTCCAGAGTCTTACGTTTGCTTGCAGCAGGGTCGGGAAACCGTTGTTGACGATCTCTGGTTGTGACAAGAGCGTCTCATTTGCAGTTACCAGAATCCAGTCCGCATAGTAGTAGCCATTCTGTTCGTCACCCCTCGAGTGCACGGACTCGGCCTTCATTCCTGCATCTTCCGCGATCGCCGCCACGACCGGCTCCAGGTTGATGTACTGGTTGGAGACGTGAAAGACAATCACGCCGCCGGGCTGCAAGTGCCGCCGGTAAAGGGCCAGCGCCTCTCTGGTTAATAGATGGACGGGGATCGCGTCCCCGGAAAAAGCATCCACTACGATTACATTAAAATGCTGCGGCTTCTCTGCGGCAAGAGAGAGCCTCGCATCCCCCAGGATCACCTCAATGCGCGCGGGGCTATCGTGCAGGAACGTGAACCAATGCCGCGCCAGCCGCTCTACCAGCGGATTGATCTCGTAAAAGAGGATGGCGTCCCCGGGATTGCCATAGGCCGCGACGGTCCCCGTTCCCAGCCCGATCACACCTACCCGCTTCGCACCTGCCCCACAGCAGAGACGCATCGCCAAGCCCAGGCCGGAGTCAGGCGCGTAATAGGTCAATGGCTGGTCCAGGAACTGGGGAGCAAACCACTCCGCGCCGTGCTCGATGGTTCCATTCAAGAGCTGGCGGTCGGTGTCGGACTGCGGCGGCAAGTGCGACTCCCTGACCCGCAGGGTGCCGTAGAAGTTGCGCA
>Ga0302177_10003875_pt1 | contig 10432 bp, 12 predicted proteins | sample I_Palsa_E1_2_FD_198780 | JGI IMG/M metagenome (GOLD analysis project Ga0302177, IMG submission 198780) | Peat permafrost microbial communities from Stordalen Mire near Abisko, Sweden - I_Palsa_E1_2 | ecosystem: Environmental > Terrestrial > Soil > Palsa > Peat permafrost | place: Sweden... | reverse complement strand
GTCGATACTGACGTACAAGACGGAAGCCGAGGCCATTGAAATCGCCAATGACACCGAATTCGGCCTCATCGCCTACGTAAGCTCGGCGGACCCGGAAAGCGCCACCCGTGTGGCGCGCAAACTCGCCGCCGGCCGCGTCCTGATCAACACATTGAGTCACGATCCGTTTGCCCCCTTCGGTGGGTTCAAACAATCGGGGATCGGTCGGGAAGGCGGGATCTTCGGGCTGCAGGAGTACCTGGAACCCAAAGCGATTATCGGCTAACCCGAGGAATGTCCTGACAGCGCGATTGCTTCCAGACGAAATACCGGCGAGAGAAAAAATGACCGTCCACGTGCCAGACCGTTTCAAAGCCGCGAACGCCTTTTGGATAGGGCTCGCTAAGATCGGACTTACGCCGGCCGCGGTGCTGAGCCAAGCTCGCTTGCCACTGACAGTTTACGACGGCAAGAAGAACCTCGTCACAACGGCGCAATTCTTCGCACTCTGGCGTGCCGTGGGCGAGCTCTCCGCTGATCCGGCCGCGGGCCTAAAAATCGCCACCCAGATCGACGTTGCCAATCGGCCACCGTCAACCATGGCAGCCTATTACGCCCGTGACTACCGGGATGCCCTGACCCGCCTTGCTCGCTTCAAGCAGCTATGTTCGCCCGAGGAACTGCGATTCAAGGTGAGCAAGGACGAGTGCGTTATCGAGCCTGTATGGCTCCACGCGCAGGAAGAAACGCCGCCTTTGTTGACAGACGCCGCCTTCGTCTCCTTCGTTGAACTTGGTCGCCGCGGCACGGGGCATTGGGTGACGGCGAAAAGGGTCGAGCTGAAGCGCAGCGCGGAGGCGACCGGCTTCCACGAAGCCTACTTCAAGGGCCCGATTACGTTCGAAGCGCAACGGAATGCGCTCGTCCTATGCGCGACCGATCTCGATCGGCCGTTTCTTACCTACAACGCCGACTTGCTTGACATGTTGAATCCGCAGCTCGAACGCGCGCTCGAAGAGCGCCGTGCGCAAAGCTCGATCAGTGAGCAGGTGAAATGGATTCTCAAACGCCTGCTCGCCGGAAGCCGGCCGGAGATAACGGCCGTGGCGCGCGAGCTCGGATTGAGCGATCGGACCTTGCAGCGTCGAATCATCGATGACGGCGCAACCTTCCGGCAGTTGCTTCTTGAGGCGCGGCAGGAACTGGCGCACGAGTACCTGAAGCGGCCGGAGATGGATGTCACGGAAGTGGCATATCTGCTCGGCTACGAGGACTCGAATTCTTTCTATCGAGCTTTCCGAACGTGGGAGGGGACGACGCCCTCCCTGTTGAGGGCAGCGCTCCGACGATCTGAGACCAAGCAATAAGAGTCTATGAGCGGCATGTGAAAACGCAGCGACGGCGAGGGCACTTGGGCACCGCCAAACGAAAGAGGCGGCAACAGACAACCCGAACCTAATGTCAGCGCGTCCCATCCCGACTCTACCGCTGAGTTCGATGAGCGGAGCTTCCGCTATTGCCGGGCGGCACCTGTCGATTTTCTAGAATCCCAGAGCGCTGTGCGAGCCCAGGCGCACAAGCTGAAGTTGATCACCGGTCTTCCGATAGATCAGCACAAGGTCAGGTTTTACATGGCAATCGCGATAGTCCTTCCATTCTCCGCGCAACGGATGATCGACGTACTTTGTGGGGAGCTCAGTATCGGTCGCGAGAAGCGTTAGGATGGCGGGAAGCAGGTTATCGAGGTCGCGGTGTTTGGGCGTTGCGATCACTCGCTGGTAGTCGCGCTTGAACGCTTTCGTCCGCTCAATCCTTCGCATTCAGGTCGGCCATCAAGTCTTCGACCCGGTCGAATCCCTTGAGTTTCCCCTTCCTCGCCTCTTTCATTGCGCGGATCGTCGTGGCATTCGGCGTCAACGGCTCGAATGGCAGCGCCTTCTCTCTAGCGACGCGGACCATCAGAAGCCGGAACGCATCAGACACGGTCAGTCCCATCGCGGCGAGCACCGCGGCGGCCTCGTTCTTTGTTCGTTCATCGATTCGGGCTCGAACTACGGCGCTTTGAGCCATGGGGCACCCTTTCAAGTTAGCTGTGCTACATTGTAGCTCAATTATTTAACGTGTGCCACAAAGAACTCTAAGCGGGTTTGCCGCCTGAAAAGGGGAGTGCATTTGGTTTGGAGACAGAATTGGGGCAACTTGCCGAAGCCCAATTCAGGAAGTCTCGCTGCTTCATTTACTTGTAGGGAGATTTCGATCCCCACCCGTCCCACTAGATTCTAAGCCTGGCCGTGCCAGACGGAGCAGTCTGCGCGCGCCTGCTTACCGTGTGCCGAAGCTTGGGACGACCCGAAGGCGATCGGTCTCCTTCTTGACGACGGCATAGCACTCGCAGCTGAGTTTTTCGAGCTTGGGTCGGTCCAGCACTGTCATTTGCCCGCGCGAGTATCGAATTACGCCAAGTTTTTGCAGCTTGCCGGCGGCTTCATTGACGCCCTCGCGTCGAACACCCAGCATGTCGGCGATGAGTTCTTGAGTCATAGACAATTTGTTGGTAGGCAATCGGTCAAGTGAAAGCAAGAGCCATCGGCATAACTGCTGATCTACCGAGTGATGCCGATTGCAGACGGCAGTCTGGCTCATCTGCGTGATCAGTGCCTGTGTGTAGCGCAGCAGTAAAACCTGCATCGCACCATTACGCTTGAATTCATCTTTGAGAATTTGTCCAGGCAACTGGTAGGCGAGCCCAGCACTTTGCACGAGTGCCCGACTTGGAGTGGAATCGCCGCCCATGAACAGGGCGATTCCAATCATGCCCTCACTACCTACGACCGAGATCTCTGCCGATGATCCATTTTCCATGACATAAAGGAGCGATACGATGCAGTCAAACGGAAAATAAACATGGCGCAGAACGTCGCCGGCCTCGTATAGCACCTTGCCCAGCGGCATCTCTACCAATTTGAAGTGCGGGCAGAGGCGATTGCGGTCGTTTTGCGACAGTTTATCCAGGAGGCGATTGCAAAGTTGATCAGGCAGACCGGTCATTGAGCGAATCCAAGCGTGAGCACCAACTTGCAAAGACAAGACTATAAATCGCTCATCGTCTTCTCTGTGCGCTATCGTACATAGCCAGTGACGGGGTCGGCGTGCGTTAAGCTTAAGCTTGCACTTAGTAGTTTTGGACTGCGACATATCAGGGCTACGGCTTCGTTACTAGCGCCAGTCGCACGGATTCCAAATCGGAACGCTGCCAGGGTGCATGAGCCGGGCCGACGGTGCCTGAAAATCAACAACGAGCCGTCACCTTGCGCATCAAGAAAGGACCCAGCCGCTTCGACTTCGACGTCTATTTGGCGGCGCACCGGCGCGCCTATATATGGGCGGAAAGAGCGATGATGTACCGCAGCGCCGGCAATTTCCCGCAGGCGCAAGTTGCTGTGGACTAGCAGCATTGGATGCGTGAAATCGCAGCTTTGGACGCGCACAAGCCACACGGCCGCTTCGATTTACAAGCTGCGCATGTGGCTTCGAGCACAGACCGCCGCGGCAACATGTGCTTTCCTTCCGTGCGTAACGCTAAGGAGTGCCTTGTCACGGCTAAATCACAAATACTCAGTCCGGCGCAAGTTCTGTTAGTGGAAGACAGCCCAGGCGATGTGCGACTGACGCAAGAAGCCTTCCATGACGCCAATGCAAATGTGAAATTGCACGTGGCCGTTGATGGAGTGGAGGCGATGGACTTTCTGCGCCGCCGAGGCAGACATATCGATGCCCCGCGGCCAGACCTTGTCCTTCTCGACTTAAACCTTCCGAAATTAGACGGTCGCGAGGTATTGGCGCTGGTCAAGAAGGACAGCACGCTAAAAACAATTCCAATCGTTGTCCTGAGTACATCCGATGCGGAAGTCGACATCACGACAAGCTATAAATTGCATGCAAACTGCTATTTCACCAAACCCGTCGATCTGGACGACTTCGATGACCTGGTGAAGAGAATTAACGACTTCTGGATCGAGAAGGTGAAATTGCCGCGGCGCGCGAGCGGCGAGTTAAGACGCGCTTCCTGAAAATGGCGGCATCTCAAACCTGACGGAAGCCGCAAACGACTGCAGGGCCCTCGGGTCGAGGGGCCTGCCGGCTATGGCGGGCGCTGCTCGTGGCATTGGTCCGTAGCAGGTAAACGGCGCTGCGGAGCCAGAGCAACCGCGCTCGTCCCCGAGCGCGGCGCGCCAAGCACGAACACCGGATACTGCGTATCGCCTTGATAAGCGCTCGCTGCGACGCCCGGCGCGAGTTGCTGCGGGTTGGCACGCGCGTTCTGCACGTACCGAGGCAGCTCCCGCACGCCGGCGGGATCAAGCTCGCTGCGAACGCGTACCACGACAGCTGCCGATTGCTGCTGATCGAGCTTCCTCGGAAAGTGGAACTGGAATGCATGATCGCCTGCTCCGATTCGCCCGTCGGCGAGATCTGATCGAAAGATGTCGGCGTTGGTCGAACCCAGTAGCTGAACGCCGCAATAGATGTCGATCACTAAGTGAGAATTTGGATGGTCGCGATCGAATGCCCAGCCCCGGATCTGTTCCGGCAGCACTTGCTCTACGAAACCTTCAATCACGCTGATGAACGCTGATGATCGGTCGACTTCGGGCAAATGGCGCGGTGCTCGAGCCTCGCCAATAGATGGCGGCTCCGAGCAAATTGATGCTCAGTGCAGCGATGCCGACTTTGAGTCCAAATAACCACGGGCTTGCGACATCCACGATGGGGACCAGATTGAAGATGATCGAGAGCATGGTTACCAAAGCGCCGCAGACGCAGGCGGCACGAAGGAGCCATGACGGCCTAAGGTCCCGGCGCAGGCTGAAGCGCGTGCCGACCAGGAGCGGGACCGAAAACATCAACAAATAATTGATGCCGTAGCAGATGAAGGCGCTGGTGACGAGCAGCTGAAACGCCTCGCTGGCTCCGGCACCAAACGACGCGAGGAAGCTGCAAGCGACGACCATCGCCACGATGACAGCCAGGGAACGAGTCGGCGTGCCGTAGCGTGGGTGCAGACGCGTGAACCACGTCGGAAGGAGGTGGTCCCATGCGGCGACCATCGGTAGGCGACTCGTTTCGGCGATGTACACGACCGTTTGGGCGACGAGGGAGAAAGTAAAGGCGAGGATCGATGCGCGTCCAAGGATCAGCCCCCAGTCGGTGGAGTTGCCTCGCGAGTAGCCGTCTCCGAATGCGGCCGCGACGGCCTGCGCAACAGGATTGACAAGATCGACGCGGTCGGCTCGCGTGTACATGAGAATGGAGCCGGTCATCAAAATGTAGATCAAAGCAATCAGCGGCGCGGCGATCCACGCCGAGCGGAGTATTGATCGTGCTGCGTTGCGAGTTTCGCCCGCAAATACCGCCACTTGTTCCAAGCCCGTGAAACCGTTGAATGCGATCTTGGTAAAAAGGTTGAGGCTGACGAGGGTCAGTACCGGGGACTGCAGCAAGAACGATGGTTGCGGCGCGACATGCGGGTGCAGCAGACTGGCGTGAGGGTGAACGAATAGGAGCACGCTCAGCAGAGCGGCGACGAGGAGGGTGGTAGCGGTTCCGACATGCGAGATCCACCGTCCCATGTGCAGACCGCGGACATTCACCAGGAATATTCCGGTGAACAGACCCACGTTGAGGCCCAATATGACGGCATGACTTTCTGCCATCCATGCGGCGCTGGGTCCCAGCGCAAAACTGAGACCGCTCGCGGTCTGAAGACCGGTGCTCGACACGAGGATCACAACCCAGGCTCCGAGATTCCAGGCGCTCAGGAAACCCGCGAAAGGCCCGAAAGCGTGTTTGGTCCATTGATAGACGCCACCTTCATACGGCCATATCTGGACACAATAATGGACAACTGCTGCGACGGGCAGGAATAGCAATGCGGCGCCGATCAACCAAAAACTGACCTGAGTGCCGGCCTGATGAGCGGCTGTGCCGGGCCAGGTCGTACCGATTACGATCAGTATCTGCATCGGCACGAGGTCGCGTAGACCGAGCGATTTGTGCAGGACGTGGGTGGGGGTTTTGTCGGCGGGCATCATCGTTTCAGGCATATTCGTACGCGCCGGGCGCGACAGTCGCCGGGCGCCGCTCGACAAGGAATTCGTTCACAGCCGGAAAGCAAGCTGCGGGCTGAGCTTGAAACCAGGCAAGGCACGCCAGCGGCACTCAAAGGTACTCGTACGAAATGCGGAGGAGGTCCTGCGGGGCAAACTGACGCCGAGCGCTTGCAGGAAATGAATGGGTCTATTCACCGCAGCACATCTCGTAAGCCCCAGCAAAACAGAAATACCCCAAACAGAAGCTCGAAAATGATCAAGGTCCAAAACCTGACTGGGTACTGCGAGCGATCGATGCCGTAAATCCGGCCGGCGACACCACCGCGCTGCGCTCCGTAAGCTGCGAAGCCCCATAAAATTGGGGCAGTGAGGATCCGATCAATAGGTGACATTGGACCGCGTTCGAAGCCGTATCCTTCCAGAGCGATGATCGCGACATAGAAAACCAAGTACGTACCAGCAAGATACTTCCAGCGGTTGCCAGTCATTGCCGCAATATACCCGGCGGAGCCAAAAACGGATGAAAAGGCTCAAACATTGCGGCCGGCAACGAGGCAGCGCTCATCAAGGTTCTTTACCCTCCCTTACCGCGTAGCCTGCGTCGCGCCAAGCCTTCATGCCGCCGTCCAGCGCCACGGCACCGCGAAATCCCATCTGACGCAATGTTGCCGTCGCCAGCGTCGATACACGGCCGAACTCGCAGTAGACAAGAATTCTTCGCGTTGGGTCCGCCAACTCGTCATTTACGCGTAACTCGAGCTGCCCGCGCGGCAGAAGCTGCGCGCCTGGGATATGTCCTTCTTCAAAAGCGTCGCGTTCACGAACGTCGAGTACGATCAGCCCATCCTTGCGCGGCTCGAGGCAGGCCTTTAGTTCTACAAGGGACATGAAGGGTACCGCCGCTGCGGCTTCGGAAAGCATCTGGGCCACCGTCTTCCCGCCGCTCATGTTCGTGCGCAGTGCCTCTGTGACATGCGTCGGCATCGTCAGATTGAGGTTCTGCATCATCTCGATGAAGGCACCACGGTCGCGTTTTTGTAGCCGCGGATTGTCGGTGAGCTCCTGGCCGATGGTCGAGTGGGAGCGCCCCTTGTATTCGTGTGCTGGGAATACCTTCGTTGTCGGATCGAGAGTCAGCACGCCTTCGAACAAGCTATCGTAAAGCGCTCCTGCGTCACCGCTTGGCAGGTCGGTGCGGCCTGTTCCTCCGATCAGCAATGTGTCGCCGGTAAACACCCGATCTTCAACACACAGACACATGGAATCGCGTGTGTGGCCGGGCGTATGGATGGCCCTTAGCCTCAAGCGCCCGACGATCAGCAGTTCACCGCCCCGCAGGCGCAGGTCCACGAATGGCGCCGGGCTCGCATCATGCATGACCACCGGCACGCCGAGCTGGCGGGCCAGCTGCTGTGTCGCCGAGAAGTGATCCGCGTGGGTATGGGTATCGACGAGATAGCGGATGCGCAGACCATCTTTTGCGGCTAACGCCAGGTAGCGGTCGATTTGACTAAGATCCGGGTCGATCAGTGCGGCGGCGCAGGTTTCCTCGCAGCCGATGATGTAGGAGCGGCAACCGCCAGCGACCACCGTTTCGAATTTCATTGGGAGCTCCGCAAACTCCACGTCGTTCCTATTGCAGGAGAATAGCCTTAGCGAGTGATAACGCTTCCTCCCGAAGTTGAATCATAGCCCGGAACGCCAGTCGTAGTGGAAGAAGTCGGCCCAGGCGAACTCGGTGCCACGATTCGCGCGCAAAGCTGACTTCAGTTCCCAGTATTGCGGACCGGCTCCAGATCCAGGCCCCAGGACAACGCCAATCGGGTGAGTTCGATGTCACTGTCGACACCGAGCTTGCTCTTGATCTGGTAGTGCAGATTCTGAACGGTCTTGACGCTTAGAGATGCAGCCGCTGTGCGATTTCCCGCACGGCGGCAGGCGATACCAACATGCACAAAACGTCGAACTTGCGCGGCGTCAGGTCCTCCAACTGCCGACGCGGTCCGGTAAGTCGCGCCAACGCCAGCGCCTGAGCAGCGGCCGCTGGACTGCGGGATTGTGCGAAGCAGTGCGGCGCGCGGTCAGTGTTTAGACGTGGGCTGCAGTGCGCTTGCGGCCCACGTTCGCGGATCATAGGCTGTTGTGCTGTTGGCGTGGCCGGTTAAAGCGGCAGGCCTGTCGCGTGCAGGCTCCGGCAAGGTATAGTTGCCGTTACGACGCGCATGTGGACGGCGCCACCGCGAAATGGCCAGAACAAACTACGAAGCCTTTCGATGACACGCGGTCGGCACACCGATCTCAATTGTTTTAAATCGTACCGAAAAGGAATTTCATCATATGAAGCTGGCTGTCCTGGCGATGACCGTATGCAGCGTGGTGTTCCCATTGGCGCTTGCGGCGAGCGCAGGCCCGACTGGCGTTGCGCCTGTGAGCGCGATTGCGCCGCCCAAGGATCGTCCATATCCGGGCGAGATGCGGCTTTCGGTGGACGTGTCCGATCTTGAACGTCGAGTAGTCCATATTCATGAGAGCCTGAGCGGCGTTGACGGCAAGACCGTCCTGCTTTATCCGCAGTGGCTTCCCGGTAATCATGCGCCCCAGGGTCCGATCGACAGGTTTGCAGGACTCAGGATCAGCGCAAATGGCGTGCCGGTCGCATGGGCGCGCGACCCGGTCGACGTTTACGCGTTTCACGTGCATACGTCATCTCCAATCAAATCGATCGATGTCGATTTCGACTACCTGTCTCCGACGAGCCCGAAAGTTGGACATCTGGAGCTCAGTCGGGACCTATTGATCCTCGAGTGGAATAACGTCGTGCTTTACCCCGCCGGATATTTTGCCCGGCAGATTCCCGTTGAGGCGAGCATTGTGCTTCCGGCCGACTGGCAGTTCGCGTCTGCGCTGGAGCCGATGTCAGCAACCGCAGCGCGGACGGTCTTCAAGCAAGTCAGCCTCGAGACGCTCATCGACAGTCCCCTGTACGCGGGAAGATATGCGTCGCGGCTTGACCTGGACACGAGCGCAGCTGCGCCGGTGCATCTGGATCTGTTCGCAGATCGGCCGGAGCTGCTCGCGGTGAAACCCGAACAGCTGCAAGCCTACCGTTCGCTCGTGCAGCAGGCGTATAAGCTCTTCGGTGCTCACCACTACGCACACTATGACTTCCTATATTCGTTGAGTGATCAGGTTGAGCAAAATGGTCTTGAACACCATCAGTCGAGCGAGGATGGCACCGATCCGACATCCTTCACTGAATGGGACAAGACGGCGTACAGCCGCGATCTGCTGCCGCACGAATTCACTCATTCCTGGAACGGCAAGTTCCGGCGTCCGGCCGATCTTTGGACCGGCAACTACAACGTGCCGATGCAGGATAGCCTGCTGTGGGTCTATGAAGGGCAGACGCAATATTGGGGGCAAGTGCTGGCTGCGCGCTCGGGACTGTGGAATAAGCAGGAAGCCCTCGATCAGCTGGCGCTAACGGCCGCCTTTTACGAGACTCAGACCGGCCGGCAGTGGCGCGCGCTTCAGGATACGACCAACGACCCGATCATCAATCCTCGCCGTCCGATGCCCTGGCGCGATTGGCAACGCTTCGAGGACTATTACGCCGAGGGCGCTCTCATCTGGCTCGATGCCGACACACTGATCCGCGAGCGATCGCAAGGCAAGCGCTCGCTGGACGACTTCGCACGGGCGTTCTTCGGAATCAACGACGGCAGCTTCACGGTCGTCACTTATACCTTTAACGATGTCGTAAATACGCTGAACTCGGTTGAGTCATACGACTGGACCGCGTTCTTGCGGCAGCGTCTCGATTCGATCGACAAGCCCGCGCCTCTCGACGGTCTGCATCGCGGCGGCTACAAACTGACATACACGGATTCGCCAAGCGATTTTCAGAAGGCGCGAGACGCTAAGCGCAAACGGCTAAGCCTGCTCTTCTCGATAGGGGTGGAAATCGACGACAAAGACGGCTCGGTATTGCTGGCCATCTGGAACAGCCCCGCCTTTAAGGCGCAGCTTATAGAGGGCGCGCAAATCCTCGCGGTCAACGGCACCGCGTACAGCGCCGATGCTCTGAAGGCGGCTATCACTGCGGCCAAAGGGACGAAACTGCCCATCGAGCTCATCATTAAGATTGGAGATCGATTCATGGTCACAAACCTCGATTATCACGAGGGCCTGCGTTACCCGCACCTCGAGCGCGATGCGACCGGGCCCGCGCGGCTCGACGATATTGTGGCCGCACGCAACTGACCACGCCTCGCAGGCGTGTCGCACGAACGACGGACGGGCCATTCGCGGGTAAAGGGCGCGGGCAACGCTTATAGCGGCGC
>Ga0302177_10003874_pt1 | contig 10433 bp, 11 predicted proteins | sample I_Palsa_E1_2_FD_198780 | JGI IMG/M metagenome (GOLD analysis project Ga0302177, IMG submission 198780) | Peat permafrost microbial communities from Stordalen Mire near Abisko, Sweden - I_Palsa_E1_2 | ecosystem: Environmental > Terrestrial > Soil > Palsa > Peat permafrost | place: Sweden... | reverse complement strand
TCTCCCAGCCGTCGAGCCGCGGCATCATCACGTCCAGCGTGATGACATCCGGATTGATCTCCGCCACCTTATCCAGGCAGTCCTGCCCGTCCACCGCCGTCGACACGTCGAAGCCCTCAAGTGAGAGGTTGACCTCGATCAGCCGCCTGATCACTTCGTCGTCGTCGACGACAAGCACTCGTCCCATTCCGTGCGTCACTCGCGTGAGGGTAGTGGCTCGGCGCACCTGCTTGCGCCTTGTCGGGGCCCAGGCCTCGGCGCCTTCCCGGGCGCGTTCCCTGGTTGCGTGCCCGATTGCTTGCGCGCGGCGCTGTGTCCGTGGCTGAGTGTCCGGACGGGCCCTGCGGCTGGTACCCTTTCCCACGTCGCGCAGCCCCCATAGCTCAGGGGATAGAGCATCGGCCTCCGGAGCCGTGTGCGCAGGTTCGAATCCTGCTGGGGGCGCTTCCTCATACCCTCGGAAATCGCACGCTGACCTGGCACGACGCTGGAACTCCTGGGTGACAGGCTGAGACAGCTCGTGCCACCGGATGCCGCCGTCTGCCAGATTCCGCGCCCAATACGCGCCCACGGTCACTCCCCCTCCCCCTCGTCCTGGTGGCCACCTTCTAGGCGCAGGCCGCCCTCCATGCGCCTGATCCATACGTCTTCCAGCCCGGTCACGCACCGGGCGTACACGCGCGTGAGGACCTCCACCGAGTGCCCGGCCCACGCGGCTACCTCGGTGGCCGGGACGCCGGAGTTCAGGCGCCAGGTGACACCTGAGTGCCGCAGGTCGTATGGACGGCGCATGAGCGGGCCCGCCAGGTCCTCCGGGCTCAGCGAGGCGCATCGCACCTTGTGCCAGACTCGCCACCAGGTGGACGGGTGGATGTGGTTGCCGTTCTCGCTGCGGAATAGCCTGCCGTCAGCGTCGGTCCCGAACAGGTCGATGTGCTCGCGCAGCAGGGCCACCAGCTCGGGCGGGATGGGGACTCTCCGGGCGGGCCTTCGTGCCCGGGTGGTGGGGCGGCCCTTGGTCCTGCCTTTCAGCCCTCTGTGCTCGTGCATCTGCCCGTCGTCGGTGAACGCCTTGCCTGCGGCGGGACTAGCGTCGGCGAACGTCAGGTGACCCCATCCTCGCTCGGGCAGCTCGCACCCGCTGCGGGTCAGCGCCGCGACCTCGGAGGGGCGCATCATGGCGTAGAACATGCAGCCGTAGAAGGCGGCGAACCGCCTGCCTTGCCTGCTGCCGGTGCCCTTGCAGGTTTCGAGCATCGCCGCGACGAGCGCGGGACTGCCCACCGACCGCGGGTCTAGGGTGTCGTCAGGAGCTTGCGGCGGGGTCCACCCCTCGGGGAGGTTGGGCTTGGACAGCGGGTTGGCCGTCAGTCTTTTCTTGCGGATCGCGTACGCCAGGGCGCGGTGCATGATCCGGCGCCGCCGGGAGAAGTACTCCGGGGCGGCGGGCTTGCCGTCTAGGTTGACCGTGAGGGCGTCGAGGATGTCACAGATCACGGCCGGGTCTGCCAGTGAGCCGACCGGGCGTGAGGCACGCGCTATCCAGGCGACGGCTCTGGTCTCGTCCTCGTCGAGCTCGCCTGCGTGGCCGCCCGGGTTCAGGGTCTTGCGCAGTGCCGAGCGCAGCACCGCCGGGTCGGGAGCGCCCTTGTGGTCGCTGACCACTACGGGCACGACTCTGGTCAGGGTCTCGATGACGGACAGCCTTGTCTTGGCGGACGATACCGGCCAGGTCGCCGCAGCGAACTCGGCGCAGTGCTCGTAGAAGGACACGTCCCGCAGCGTGCGGACCATCGACTCGGGCCGTCCGGTCTCGGTGCCGAACCCTTCGCCGTGCCTGGCCGCCGCCCTGAGCTTGGCGCGATGCGATTCGGCCAGTTCCTTCGTGGTGAACGAGTCGCTGAACTGCCCGACCCAGCGGACGCGGTAGGTGACCGTCTTGCCCTTCCGCGTCTCGATCTGCCAGAACCGGACGTCGTAGCTATTCACGCGATGTCCTGCTCGGGCTCGTCAAGCCATGCGTCCAGCCAGCTCCGCCGGACGCGGACGCAGCCCCCGGCAATGCGCTTGCTGCGCGGGCCGGTGCCCAGCGCCCGCCAGCGGTAGAAAGTCCGCTGGCTGATCTTCAACTCGGCGCAGACCTCCTCGACGGTCAGCCATTCGCTGGCGCCCGGGTTGCCCGGGGTACGGGATGCTTTAGTCGTCACGTTCACCTCCCTTGCTTCGCGGTATGGTTCGCCGTGCGCGGCTGCACGGTCGAGGTGCGGGGCTAGCGTAATCAGCCTGATCCCGTGCACCGCGCGGTGCAGCTTGCTCTGGCTCGCGGTGCACGCTGGTGCATCAATAGACCAAGCGGGCTATTCCGATTTCCTCGATACGAGAGATGGTGCGCTCACCGCGCTCTGGGCCTGTCCTTGTCGCCTTGGTAACGCGTGTCTTAAGACGACGGTAAGTGTCTGTCTTCGCCTCAGGCAAACAGCTAGTGCGGGCCTTGAGGAAGCCGGCCGTGTCAACGATCAGTCGGCGTCGGACAGGCTTCGCCTGCGGTCCGGACGGCCTTAGCCTCGGGCGTACGGGACCTTCCGGACTGTCAGCTTGGGAATCTGCGCTGTCCGGGCTGCTATGTCGTCTGACCTGCGGCGTGGGATGTCCGCGAGTGACCGTGAGGGACCCCTCGTCACCCAGGTTAATGGCCCGCTAATGGCCCGGCTGTATTTGGTTGGCCTACGGCAGAGGCCTGAGGGGGGAGCCCGAGCGACCCGGACGGCTGCGACCCGAGCTGCAAATACGGTTGGGTTGACTGCGTTCCTTGAAGCCAGCCTCCCCGGGCCAATGTCCCTAACTGGGCTGCCCTGGGGCACCTGCGTATGGTGCTGCACTGCAAACTGAGTTGCAACCCCCGCGGAGCGGGCGGTGCGCTGACTGAAAAACGGGTACGACGTCCGGGGTCGCGTACGACGTTTGGCACCTCGGCGCCCTGGCCCCTCATAAGCACCAGCGATCTACGCATTACGAGCGTGTTCTCGTGCGTTGCTCGCAGCTGGTCCTGGCTGGTCAATTTCCGTGGAAGCGACTCCGCGGCTGCTGTCTGAAGGTGTGAGCGCAGTATCGCGGACTATGCAGTACGCGGTCAGGAAGAGCTGAGTTGCGTGAGAAATTCCTGGTATGCCCTGTCGACCACTTGCGCGGCTCGCACGTCCTCTGTGGTAATCTTGTTTCTACCGTCCCAGGTCGCTAGCCGGATTTGAACCGTCTTCCATTCGTTGGCCCAGCGAGGGTGGTGGTTGAGGTCGGTAAAGCGTGGTACGAGGTAAGACATGAATTTGATTGCCTCCTCGAATGAGTTGAAGATGAAGTTTTTCCGCAATTCCTGACGGGAGTGTGGGTACTCTCGCTGGAGGGTGTCCTGCCACGGTTCCCAATCTGGGAGACCGTCCAGCGCCTGGTTAAGTTGATCCTCCGTGAGGCCAGGAAGATCCGCTTTCCACGGCAACGGTGTGGGCAGCGCGTCGGGGCCCGGTTCGTTGTCCTTGAGGCCCAACTCGACTAGTTGGCGTCCAACAGAGTTCATGTCCTCGGCCCACGTCTCCACCTCCGGGCGCAGCCGCAAGTAAGGATAATCGAAAAGTCCTCGCAATTTTTTTGGAAGAGCCTTATCGGGTGGGCGAGAAATCTTATGTCCGACGAGTAGGTTGATGATATCCTTGCGCTGATCCAAGGCAGTCTCGAGTTCGAGCCGCACCCAGTCATTAGCCTTGTCCAGCCGCCGTCGACCCCATTTATCGCTCACGCTAAGCCACGTGGGTCCTATCACCGCCAGGACTACGGTGGCCTCTTGGAGCTTGTCCCGTATTCGTGGCGGCCACTGCTTGCCGACTGGTACCGAATTCACGTCCATGAACAGTTGGCCCGAACCAAACCGGGCTTTTAGCTGAAGATAGAGACCTTGGGCCAGCGGGCCTGTGTCGTCGCGACGGTAGCTGATGAACGCTAGACTCGCCATTCCGTGTCCCCTTTGAACGCCGGGTTCCCTCAAACGGAGGATACCCCGGTTGTCTAAGCGTACGCGGGCACAGAGGTTTGGGGGAACACCTGAATTGGCTGACCTGCGCATCTGCTAACACGTTGTCCGTGAGAGACCATGGCTGCCCGCGGTTGCTCCTCCGCTCGGGGCATGTAGCGGGAACGCCCTGACTGCTAGGACGTGGGTGGTCCATGCGTGGCCAGTCTGTCCGCGGGTCAGCAAGCATGTGCGGCTATCCGCGAGTGACCGTGAGTTGCCTATGATGACTGTCCTATCGAGCACGCAGCGGGCACGGATGAACCTTCTGATCCGTAGATTCCCGTCTGGGCGTCCGGACCCGTTCAGGACCGTTCGTAACCTCGGGCTCGTCTCTCCCGGTTGTCCGTGCAGGTCCGGATCATCCGAAGGTTGTTCATCCGTGTGGCTCCCAGCGTGGCTCCCAGCCCGAGCCACGCTGCGGCACTGCCTAGCGGTTTCAAGAGCGTCCGTGGTTCACGGCTCGCTACCGGTTTCTCCGCGCTATCGGCCACGCGGAGGCGGTTGCTCGTCGTCCCCGGCCGCGAGCGACGGCTGTGACCCGCCGTGTCGGGCCTTGCGCGACGCCTGCCCGTCCGGCCCCGGCCGCCTGCGCCGCCGTCGTGCCGGGCACCGTCCAGCACCGGCCGTGGTCCTGGTCCCCGCCCCTTCCCCCCATCGGACTGACTGCTGCCGCCCTATTCGCCGGAGGGGAGGTGTCAAGGGCCGATTCGCGTGTACCGGCGGCAGTCTGGTGGGGGTCCTTGCAACTTCCCCGGTTATGCCGCCCTAGACCAGGCGGTCCCCGCGCCTGGGCGATTGTCAACGTGGCTGGATCGGCGTACGGTCCAGTGCAAGGAAGTCGTAGGGAGGGGAGGTCCGTGGTGGACAATGTGCAGCTGGCGCGAGACATATACGATGCCTTCGGCCGGGGGGACATTCCTGCTGTGCTCGGCATGATGGATCCCGACATCGAATGGCGCGAAGCAGAAGGCAATCCGTACAAGCCCGATGGCAAGGCCTGGCTGGGTCCCGATGCAATCCTGAACAACCTGTTCATCAAGCTCGGAACGGAATGGGACGGCTTCACCGTGCGTCCCATGGAGTTCCTTGATGCAGGTTCTGCGGTCGTAGTCGAAGTGCGCTACTCAGGGGTCTACAAGCAGACCGGCAAGAGTCTTGATGCTCAGGTCTGTCACGTGCTGAAGATGCGCAACGGCAAACTGGCGAGCTTCCAGCAGTACGCGGACACTGGCCAACTCCAAGATGTGATGGGTGCTCACTGAGCACACGCCGACAGCGATGGTGAATTTCGCTGCGCGATGCAGCGGCCATGCATCCGTTGTGCGTACGAGTGCGTCGTGCTGATCTGGTGAGCCTTGCGCATGGCCCGGCGTGCGTCGGGCGGGCCGCCAAGGCAGAGCCCGGCGCTGACGCCGGGCCAGCGGCGCCGTGAGGCGCCGCCTTGACACCTATACGGCTAGATTCGGCAATGCAAGCGGCCTCTTCGTCCCGAAGTCAAGTCGCGGTGCCGACTGCCAGCGCTGGGCAAGCCTGACCTGGGAACGACCGTCCGTCAGCGTCCACTGGCGTCCGCCGCTGGCGGTGGCGATTGTTACTCACTTGGTTACTCGGCTCCTGGCGGGCTTCGGGCTGACCACCTGGTTGCAAAGTACACCCGGACTGTCGGAATCAGTCGCTCACCTGGTCCTACGCTACGAGTGTGTCCGCAGGGATCGGCCCATGTCGGACCCCGTTGTGGTCAGCTTTGGTGGTCAGTGCTTGCCGCACGTCCGTGCGGTCTAGGGCGTGTGTGGGTGGCTGCTCATTACGGCTGCAGCGCGCGCCGGTTGCTGTATCCCACTGCCGTACGGCTGCGCACCTGCCAATACGAAAGCAGTCAAGTGGGTGGTAGCCCGCGGCTTCTAGCGCTCCGCAGGCTTCCGCCGCGCGAGCCAGCGATACCAGTGGCGTATGCTCCCGCGCAACTTGGCCGTTTGAATAGCGAGTTGGGCGCGGGTCATCTCCGCGTTCGTGCGGCGATCACGGTCTTGCTTAGGGTTTGGTGTTCCGAACAAGACGGCCTCTTGATCTGCGCGTAAGCTCTGACGACGCCGGTGCTGATGATCTCACCGTCCTGCAGCCACGGCTACTCCTCAGCCACGACCTTCTGATCCGTAGAGATCTACAGTCGCATGAGCTACCGGCCTATCCTGCCACTGACCTGCCGAAATACTGTTCAGCGATACGCATCAGGTGGCAACATTGAGCGCCCTTGTGCGGCCAAATAGCGGCCAGCGTGGCCGGGAGACCCTGCCAGCTCGGTCGTCGATCAACTGTCAAGGCGCTTGCCAGTTCGGCCAGATTTATGACTTCAGATGCCCGCATATGACACAAACGGATCACGGTTCTAACACGGCGACAATAACTCCCGTCCTAGTGGCGTAGTACCGAGGAGGGAGGGGATCGTCATGGGAGTTCGGGCCAGCAAATCGTTCATGATCACGCCGGGCATAATGGGGTATAGCGCGCTTGTCGCACTCGCGTTTGCGCTTGCAGCATGTAGCAGCACCACCGCCACCACCACGACCCAGCAAGCCGCCGCTTCAGTGCCAACTATCACCTGCGCGGGAATTCATAGTGATCTTGCAGCCGTAGTCACGGACCTTAAAGCCGGGTATACGGCTAACCAAGAGGCGTGGGCGAGTGGCGGTGGTTATATGGATTTCAGGTGCTCATCGATGACACAGACGAGGCGAACAATTCGAACAAGTTGAACAATAATGCCGGGAAGTTCCACTCTGATGCGTCCAAGTATCTTGCAACCAATAGCCCTACACTTGCCGCCGGGTGGCAGACCGCCTACGCGGAGGTTAATGACGACATCAATACTCTTGCGGCGGATTGCGGCCTTCCCACGGCACAGCTGACCGCTTCCCAGCTCGCCGCACAGAAGGCAGCACAGGCTAAGGCGGCTGCCGCAAGGAAGGCCGCTGCGAAGGCGGCTGCCGCAAAGGCTGCTGCGGCCAGGGCCGCTAAGATCGCCGCCGAGAATACCCCGATCTCGGCCGACCAATGGGAAGGGTCATCTGCAACCCGTCGGCCTACGTCGGGGACATCTACACCATCTCGGGCACCGTCGCCGAATACAACATCAACAGCAATACCTTCGCCACGGTCGAGAACGCCGCGCTTGTCGCTACCGACGCTAACGGGAACGACTTCGTCGTGGAGTGTGACGCCTCCAAGCTAGGGAACGTCCAACCCGGCCAGACCTTCAGTGCCAAGGTCACCGTCGTGGGCGTCGTGCAGACGCAGAACACGGTCTCCGGCAGCACCGGCGAAGTGGCCGACTTCGACGCATCGACCTTCACAGTAACCGGCTGATCGATAGACGAAGGGTGCCGGCAGACAAAGCGAAGCACTGTTGAGGGGTGAGTCGTGTCTAGGATGACCTTCAAAAAATGGGCGGCCTGTATCCGCGACCTCGGCACCGCGCGCCCAGGGCTTCGCGCCCTCTAGCCGCCCGGACTTGGCCCTCTGCGGGGATTGGTGCTGGTCAGCGCCATCTTGATCTGCGCTCTCCGGAGCTGTGTGCGCAGGTTCGAATCCTGCTGGGGGCGCTTCGCTTGACCAGGGGAAAACTGCCTCTCACCAGCGATGACGTAAATCGTTGTGATGTCAGCCAGTGCCATGCGTTGCCCTCCGATGCCGCCCTGTGCCGTATTCCGTCCCCCATGTGTCCCCCACGGGCCCCATAATGGCCGCCTCCGGTGGGCGTCCATCCGCGCGATCAGGATCTCGTCCTGGCCGCCGACCGAGTGGTGGTAGATGCGGCGCAGGACTTCCACCGAGTGCCGCCCCGGCGGTCGTGGGGCGGCGGCACCCGGGCCCTGCCGGACCAGGTCCGGCTGAACCTGGCGCTGGCACAGGAGCACAGGTTCGGCAGCGGCACCGTCTACCTCTGTTACCGCCCGGCCTAGGAAAGGCCGGCGTCGGCCGGCTTTCCCGGCCCGCGGCGGAGCAGGCGTTCGTAGAACTGCAGGACGATGAAGCCGGCGACCACGCCGATGACTGGTACCAGCACCAAGTCTTGCCCATGAAACGGGCTTAGCGCGAGCAGGCCTATCGGCGGCCCGGCCGGCACGAAACCCCGGAACCCCCAGCACGCCAGCGTCGTGGTCAGCAAGGCCGGCAGCAGCAGGACGGCAGCCCGCCGGCGCACCGCCGGCCGCAGCGTGGCGATAACGGTCAGCGTGAGGATCAGGGCGACGGCGAAGAGCCCGACTCCCAGCCATCTCTCGCTGCCCGACAACGGGTCCGAGATCGTACCGAAGGTGCCCGGTCGCGGGGTATACCTGATGAACGCCGTCTCCACGGCGGACCGACCAGCCAGTATCGCGGGGGCCGCCGCGAGCGCCGTCACAGCCCGCCACGACAGCGTGCGGCCCTGGCCCCGCAGGCTGCCCAGTGCCGCTGTGACGGTCACCAGCGCCATCGCGGCCTGCCAGTAGGCCACCATTAGCGCCCCGTCGTTAGCAGAAACCGCGAGCACCAGCAAGACCACCTGCCCGGCCAGGCCCAGGCAGGCCCCGGTCGCGGCGACGCGCCGCCAGCGCAGCATCCCGGCCAGCGCGACCAGCGTCCACCAGGCCGCGAAGGCGACGGCGGTCACCAGCATCCGCTCCGGCGTCACGAGAGCTGGTATGGCGGGCGTGAACAGGAACGGACTCGCCATGGTTCGCATGGCGCCGGCCGCCAGCAGGAGGGGCCCGGCGATGGCCAGCACCGCGGCGGTGTCCCGGCGGTCCGGCTGCCGCAGCATCCCGCCGAGCCGCTCGCCGATACCGGACACGGTCAGGTTGACCGCCTCGCCCGGCTCGGGCCAGCGCCGGCCGGGCGCGGACCTGGCCAGCGCGACACCGAGCATGTCGTCGGCGTTGGCGGCGCGGTAGACGTGCGGATACCAGGCGAGCAGCCGCCGGTACCTGCGCTCCAGCGCCTCCGCCGCCGGCTCGCGCCGCGCGCCCCCGTCGGTGCGCGGCGAATCCCGGCGGCTCATATCGTGCCCTCGGCTGGCCGCAGCCGGCGGAGCCGGGCCGTCGCCGCGCTCGCGTTACGCCGCATCCGTTCGGCTTCGGCGGCCAGTCGCGCGATGCCCGCGTCGGTCAGCGCGTAGTAGCGGCGCAGCCGGGAATCCACGATCTCCTCGCGCTCGACGATGATCAGGCCGGCCTCGCGGAGCCGGTCCAGCACCCCGTACAACGTGCCGGTATGCAGCCTGACCTGCCCGTCGGACAGCCGGAGTACGTCTTCCACCAGGGCGTACCCGTGCATCGGCCCGCCTGCCAGCGCGGTCAGGACCAGGAACGCGGGTTCCCGTAGAGGCCGTTCGCTCATGACGAGACTATATACGCGTTACACGTATATAGTCGACCCGCTTCCAGGCACCAGCCCGGGTGCCGCTGCCCGCCCGGTCTCATCGACGTCCGCTTTCCGAACGGACCGTGGTGCTTGCTCCCGGCGAATAGCCTTCGGCGCCCTTGACTTGCGCTATCAAAGTGATATCATTTTTACTAGGTGGTCGGCACGGCCGGACACCGAAGGCCACAGGAGGCACCCCATGTACGCACAGAATCACGACACCGTTCTCCGATCTCCGGCCAGTGGAGTGACCAAGAACCCCAGCCGTGCCACCCTGAAAACTCGCCCTCGCATCCAGCGCGCCCTCGTCCGGTACTGGGAGTACATCCGGCCCGTCCGGGTCACCTACCTGGTCATCCGACTGCTGGTCGTGCTGTGGATGGTCGTGCTCGGCGCGATACTGCTGTCGGCGGGCATCGCCTGGGGCTGGACACTGTTCCCTGCCGCCGTGGCCGTGTTCGCGCTTAGCGTCTGGGTGTTCAGCACCGCCGCGAAAGGGTGGCCGGTGGTTGATAGATAATTGCCCGCCTCGCAACATCAAGGCCCAGGCCCGGGACTTCCCTGACCTGGGCCTTTACCGTCGGTCAGGCCAGGTACTGATCATGACGGGCCCACACCGCGATCCAGTCCTCGCCTGTCATTGCCCGCGCCGGCCCCCCGCCTCAGAGATCTACGAGGCTACTTCTCCCAGGTGCTGATCCGTGAGATCCTTACTGCGCGGTCAGCTAAGGGCCGCGCTGGTGGATTCTACGAGTGTCCGCAGAGGTCTCCAGGATCAAGCGTGACTTCGCGTGTACGTTCACCAAGCACTTTCACCTGCGCCCGTTGTCCTGGAGGGCGGACACGTACACTTAGCGAGCCATCCCCGGACCTCACCCTGGCCTGGACTCTTGCACCTTCCGCCCCTTGCGGCCCTGGCCCCAATCTCACTAAGCGGCACTATCGGCTTTGGAACCGGGCGGGCCCTGCC
>Ga0302177_10003869_pt1 | contig 10446 bp, 9 predicted proteins | sample I_Palsa_E1_2_FD_198780 | JGI IMG/M metagenome (GOLD analysis project Ga0302177, IMG submission 198780) | Peat permafrost microbial communities from Stordalen Mire near Abisko, Sweden - I_Palsa_E1_2 | ecosystem: Environmental > Terrestrial > Soil > Palsa > Peat permafrost | place: Sweden: Abisko... | reverse complement strand
TCGTTTTTCGCGATGATCAATTCGGCCTGACCATGCAATATCGGATTCGAATTGTCGGCATGTTTGCGATAGGTCAGCATCACAACCTCTGCATTTTCGATTTGCACCGGGTCCATGATGTCATCGAGCACCGGTCTGCTGGCATTTCGTCCATCGATGCGGCCTGGAAGGTTCAACTGCCATAGGACGCTGCTGTTCGGATTCGTTTTTTGTATCCGGCTAAGCAACAGATTCAGACGTCGGCAACTTTCATCGAATTCGGCAGTGCTTTTTTCGGCGCGATCAAAAATTGATGGCTCGATGACGATCCATGTTGGCTTATAGGTTTCGATCTGCGAAAAGAATTTGCGTTCGATTTCTTCATTGCCGTAATCGTCAATGTCGAATAGATCGATGTCTCGGGAACACACGCGTCTATGGGCCTGACGCCATGGCTCAAATTCGTGTTCTTCGATGCCGACGAAATCAAAGGATTCGCAATGTTTGATGCCAGCTTGGCGTAAAACGAATTTCAGTGATGCCTGGTGCAAATCTTCGTAGTGTCCGATCCAGATTAATTTTCCGCCAGCTTGGGCGAATGCATAGGCCATTGTGATTGTCAGCGCAGGCATACCCATAGCAGGACCTCCTGCGACGACGTAATTGCAAGCAGGTTTCCATCCGCCGATAAGTGCGTCAAGCGATTGGATGCCGGTCGATATTATTGGAGTGTGCATACCGCCTCCGCAAATTCTTCGTCGATGGCTTTTAGTGATGCCCGAATTTCGTCCGCCCAGCCATTTTCTGCAATGAGCTGGCGATACCACACCGAGAATTCGTAGCGCTCTTTGCTCTTGTAGTCTTCTTTCATCTGTTCCGCCATGGTGGGTTGACGCCAGCCTTCCGGTGGTGTCCCATACATACGGGCATTGAATTTGGATATTGCGGCAAGTCTATTTCTCCGGGCTTCCCTGGCTTCGTGATCTATCATATTTTTCTCCGCTTCGCGCCTGTCGATTGTTGTTGTGCTCAGGCTGATACGGTATTTATAGATATGCCTGCGGGCGGTTACTGGCCGATGGCCCCAATACCGAAATCGGACAGCCGTGCGCCCCACTAATATGAATACGTAGGTAGCGTTTGCCCTGACAGGCTGCCTGTCTGATGAAATCTGAATTTCGGGCACAATATAGACAACACCCCCACCACGATTAACCGTACCGACACACATATAGAGGCAGGCGCAAGAATAATGATCGATGAAGACTTTGATGAAGCTGATCCAGACACCCCGATTGAATATCCAATTCCATCGAAAGATGAAATCAAGGAGCAACTCATTGAGATGTGGTTCGATTGTCTTCGCCTAAACGAGGACTACAAATCCTACTGCAAAGCCAAACGCAAAAAGGATGCAACCGCCTGCCAGCGGTTCGAGAAACAGTTTCCGTTCATCGCCGAACTTTACGGAGATTGGGGCGACATTTACGTTGACGACAGTGGATATGTTTCGCTGGAAACGTGGATGGCCGGTAAGCGGCATCTATTTTTTGAGCCAGAAATCGAACTGCATGCATCAATTCATTCGCAATTGAGAGCGAATGAATTTGCTATTTCGATTCCAAGAGGGCTTGAAATTCGCGATCTGAAATCGAAGTTCAAATCCTTCTTGGAAAAAAATCAAGAGACACTATGTGCGTCTTTTCCCCGGTCTGCACCGAAGTATAGGCTCAGGAAATCCGCATCTTTGCGGACATTGACGACGCTGCGTAGGGCGGAGTTCGTTTCCCGTTTGCTTGAGGAGGAGGTCGAATTTTTCTCTGACCGGGAAAATAAGATCGTAGATTACAAATATTCGTACTCGCGTGTTGCCAGAAGCATACTGGGAAACAGGAAAATCCGAATAGAGCTTGGGTTCGAAGGTCGGGCAAAAAAAGGCAAAACCGATATATGGGCGAGTACCCCAGAATTGAATCTGCTCATGCTTGAGCCGGAGGTCGCTGCGGATGAATTCGACTCATACAAATCTGACATAGGGATGTGGGTTAACTACTATAGAGCGTGTATCAAGAGCGCCATTGACGGGAAATTTCCAGCAAAAGCGGAGGTTGAGGAACTATAGTCGGTTCGTATTGGATTGAAATTAAAAGCTGCTGGCGGTTAACCGCCAGCAGCTTTTAGCATTTTGGGGCCTGCCATACATTTTTAGCGCGGGGGAGTGCAGTGGAAGCACATAAAAAATTCCATTTTCACCCGACTTCGCGCGGTCTCGCAGAAATGCAACACTCATCGTATCCCATAACCAACGGAGAGGATGAAATGATGAATAGTGAATTTACGGTGAATTTAGATGAGTTTGAACAAGACTGCGCCGCTGCCGCGGCTCAATTGGTGGCTGCGAATAAACGTAAGGCGGAAGCGATATTGAAAAATCGTGCCGGGGCTATAGCCTTGGTTCAGGAGTGGATTGAGCGTTTTGGGATCGGCCCTGGTGAGGTGACGTTGATGGCCGAGGTCAAGGCGAAGGCCGTACCACGGTACATCGACTTGGAAAACGGCAAGAAATGGTTCGGCAGCGGCAAGGCACCGCTATGGACAGTGGGCAAGGATCTGACGCAATACCTGAACCCAGAATGGGTTGAAAAGCAGAAGGCCAAAGAAGCGAAGAAGCAAGCGAAGTCAGTCAAAGACGCGGAGAAGAAAGAGAAGGCAGCCGAATTGGCCACAACATCGCAACAGGTAGCGGCGTCCAGCGACACGGATCAAGCGACTAGTGCGGTAGCGAATATGGCTGACATAACCATTTCGATTGAAGCAAATCCCACGATTGCAGCCAGTTCGAGCACCATAGTTGTTGAGCCTGCATTGGAATTCAGTACGTCTATGAACTCCGGCGCCGTACCGACCAACCATATAGTTGCGGCGATGCCGGCCGGCACAGCTGATTCAGCGTCACCACCTGTATACGTAGCTCCCAGCATCGAACCGACGGCCATACCAATTGCCGAAACGGCTTGTTCAGTTGCCTGATGTAGCGCAATTCTGATTGATGATCTGTGTGTGCATCTTCACACAGATCAGATTCGACAGCGTTACGTTCGGTCTGAACTAATAATTTAAATCACAAATATTTTGCACGGACTGGCACCTGCCTTCCGTGATCGATATCGGCTTCGCGTCGATATGGCTTAGTCACGCTCTTAACAAATTAAAAGGAAATAAAAAATGTCACCTTATATTGAAACCATGAAAAATGGATGCCCCGATCAAGATGCAAAAAACGATACCCAATATTGGAATTTTTTGGAAATCATTTTTACGAGAATGGGAGTATCAAAATTCAACTGTTTATGGGCAATAATCGGGACATTATCAAATTTAGAAGATCTAACATGTAAATCTCATAAAATATGCCATTCGGCGAATTTTAAATCGATTAAAAAAGCAAAATTCTTCGCGCAGAAAATTAAAAATCTTGGCTACGGTGACGTTGCGGTTTCGATGGTCAAAAAGAAATTGGTACGAGTAAAGTTTAGTCATCGAGACACATCAGGAATTGGGGCCTTGGCCGAACACCTGATTCAAATAGAGGTGCTGGCAATGACTCAAGGTGGGTTCCACGACGAATGGAAAACCCGCATCAAGTCTGACGACATCGCAACAAAAAGTCACGCCCTTCATTACGTGAATGGATCTGCTGTTGAATCTGCCGACGGATTCGGTATATCGATGAACACCAGTACGGAATTGAATAACTCTATCGCTGGGGGCATTACGCCGCCGGTTGCCACGATCTGATCAACAAGCCACGTATCACTTTGCTCTGAGCAGCGGCCATCCGCATGGCCGGTCGCTGCGAAAAATTTGCAGTTAATTAGTACAACTTTATAAAAAAGGAAGAAATATGAACATCGAAAAATTTTGGGAATTGGTAGAGGAATGCAAAGACGCAGATCACCCGGAGATAGTTTTGGCCGAATCGCTTGATCTGCTTTCAGCGGAGGAAGTGTTGATGTTCGCTTATTACCTAGATCAGATGCACGATTACGCGTACCGGAATGATATCTGGTGTGCTGCGTACCTCTTGAATGGTGGATGTGGTGACGATGGATTCCACTATTTCCGCTATGGATTGATATCGAAAGGTCGGCGTATATACGAAGGCGCGCTCAAGAATCCTGATCATCTGCAAATCCTATGGGATGAGCGGCCAATTGAGAACGAGGCGTTTGGGTCGGCCGCACGCGAAGTGTACGAAAAAAAGACCGGAATCGACTTCTTTGAAGCGATAGAGCGACTGCCCGAAAATTGCCGATCAAAAGGATTCGATCTCTACATCGACGGTGCATTGTATGTACACCCGGATATCGAGGGTTGGGATTTCGAAGACGAGGAAGAAAACCGAAAGCGCTTACCGGGGTTGAGTGCTCTCGATTACGAAAGCCAGAGTTAAAAAATCGATAAATAAGACTGACGTATGTCAGTAGGGTGGTTGTCACCGCTTCGCACGCCGTTACCAGTGAAATGACGGCCACCCTACTGACCTCTGCGCCGGTCGATCTGGTAACTCGACCATAACTAGCGAAGCGGAATCGTTGCTCCGAGATTCCGCATAACAAATAGAAGGAATCCTCATGTCGAACGACAATCACCCTGTAGCATTTTCAACTTTTTGCAACCTGACCGACAACGTGGTCAAGCTTTGCAATTCATTATGGATCGATCTGATCCTCATTCTTACTGTCCACCTAATTGCGCTTGAAGATAAGGCATTCTTACCTGTTTTCAATGGGTGGCGCTACAAGGAAAAGGGCGATCCGACCGAAAATTTGGGAACGCATAAGGACGGCAAGCCGGTACGATATTTCAGCCCAATGGGCGTGCGTCGCATCCAGGAAAATCTTATCGAGATGACCATGCTCATCCTCGATTTCGACGGAAAGATGCTGCTCTCTGAGGTCCAGGCCGTATTCGGCGAGTACGAATATATCTGCTACACATCGCTCAATCATCAGGTTCCAAATGAAGAAAAACAGGAACCGGCCGTTGATAAATTTCGGGTGGTGCTGCCATTTTTTTCACCAATGTCAGTCGCCAAATTCAATGAACTGAAAGCGGCAATGCAATATTGGATCGATGGCGGTAGCCCTCAACTTGCCGATCCGAAATCCTTCAGCATCAATCAGGTCTTTTTGCTCCCTGCCGTTCGTGAGGAGTATGCGGCGAACGCTGTGGCCTGGCGCAATGAAGGCAAATTGCTTGACTGGACGATGTTCGAAGACATCAAAAAATCGATGCCAGCCAAGACAGCAATTCAATATGGTGCGTCCGGCAGCAAGCCAAGCAAGAAAGTATTGGAGCCGGATGATGTGCTGGCAACCAAGAACGGTTGCGTTATGGTGCGCGACATCAATCAGAAGATTTCGCATGTCCGGTGTCCGTTCCATGCCGATAGGAACCCTTCTGAATTTGCGGGCATAACCAGCAACGGAATGCCATTCTTGCAATGCAAAAATTGCGGCAGAATTTACATGGAGCGAACGAAGAGCGATTCAATCATCGACAGCATCGCAAAACTCAAAGAGAAAAATCGTCTTCGTGCAGAACGGGAGGCACAGCAATGATCGATTACACCACTCCCCATCAAATTGGTACCGGCGAACATTTCAATTGCCCTACATTGGCTTTACCCACGAAGAAAGAATGTCGGCAAAAAAATGTAGTGCCTGACAAACCTGAGTCGAACGGCAATTCCCTTGAATACCGTCTTAACGGAAAAAAACTTTCAGAAGAAGTTAGAAATTCTGGCATCGATATAGCTGATGAAAATTTGGTTTTCATCAAATCACCAAAAGGAACAGGCAAGACAACATTTCTCCGTCAGTATCTAAACTCAATACCAAACTCTCGACGAGCTTTGGCGGTGGTTCATCGACGATCATTGGCAAAAACATTGTCCACTGAATTAGGCCTTCATTCTTATCTTGAAGATAGTAAATTTCAAAATAGATACGTCATCAGTATCGATAGTTTGGTTAAATTCGATATGCAAAATGATCATCCATACAGGATATTAATATTGGATGAAGTTGAGCAAGTATTTCAACATTTGTTCGGTGAAACGACTGAAAAAAATAGAGCACCAATATTTCAGACATTGGTTTGGCTCATAAATGGTGCAAAGCAGATCATATGTTCTGACGCGGATTTAACGGGTGACCTCACCTGTTACTTGATGTCGAAACTGCGCAGCAGTTTCTATGAAGATAAATATGTGACGATTGTGAATGAATGGAAAACTGATCGCACTATCAATGTATACGAAAGCAAACAGCATCTAATCCACGATCTGATTTCTGATCTGGCGGATGGCAAGCGCCTATACATTCCTGTCGGGGTGCTGAGTCTGGTAGAAAATCTAACATCTTTATTTGAACACATGCGTAACCCAGATGGCAGTCCTATTAGTGTATTGGAGTTGACGGGACCAACCAGCGACGGTGAAAAAGCAAAGGCATTTTTTGCAGATCCAGATACGGAGACGCAGAAGTACCAAGTCATCATAGCAACTTCCACATTGAGCACCGGGGTGAGCATTGATGTCAAATGGTTCGACGCAGTGTATGGAATATTTGATCCAGCGGTGTATACATATCAGGACTGCGATCAGGCAATTAGCCGTGTTAGGAATTGCGAATCAGTCAATGTGTGGATTCATCGAGGTCCAAAACCAATTTATTCATCTGAAGAAGCAATTCGATCTGGTCCTGTAAAAAAGGAACTACGAACAAAAAGCTACACCATCCCAGATAGTGACGGGAAATTATCCGAATTCGAAGAATTGTATATGGATTCGGAGGCACGCACCCGCTGGTGTCAGCAAGAATGGAGAAATAATCGACTCACGCAGTTTATTGATTTAAAGGAAGGAGAAGGATGGCACGTTAATAAAATCGAAAAGAATTTAGGTTGTCATGATATTGGAGTTGAAGCATTGAAACTTGGCAAAGATCCAATAGGTGATAAGTATTATCTATCAATTTTCACCGCAAAAAATTTGACGCATGAGGATGCTAGTGCGTTCTCGGATAAGAAAAATGTGCGAGGCCCTGATAGCCTCGCTCTCAAAAAATATTGGATAGCAAGATTTTTCGAATTGCGTTCATCAGAAGAATTGACACTGGCTCAAATCAGAGGCTATAACGAAAAAAATCTTCGAAACATCATCAAAAATGCTAAATTACTGAAAGCATCTCGATCTGATGCAGTTGATCGTGATCGATATGAACGCCAAGATGGTGGAAGCAAAAAGGCATTCACGTCTTACGATCATCGAACTCAGAAACGTGATGTTTTTGAAAATGCACAAAATGTTACTGGAATTGATTATTCAAACGTTCTAAAAAAAGCGAGATTATATTCTGATAGTGAAAATGAATTTAATATTGCGAAAAAGGATTTTTCTTCGAATTCACGCGAGTATCGGGCAGCTTCGAAAAAAAGAAAGGAACGGCAAGAGAAATTGAAATGGCCTGTTACGCAGGATCAAATTGATAAATTGGCTAACTATGTCAACTCAGATCTTGAATGTATGAATTTAATTTTGGGAACAAATTTCAAAACACCCACAGCACCAGAAACAAAAATGAAGGTGTTCAATACTGTAATGGGGCAAATTGGAATTGAAATAAAGAAAAAACCCAAGCCGAAAAAACAAGGTGGGCATGAATACCTGATCGACTATGATCGAGTAGCTGACTTGGTTAAAACTAAAGATCTTAGTCAAATTGTCGACTTGTGACCTCGTGGCATTGGCCTCGTACAAAAATAGATAGGTTTGCAACGAAAGTGTATAGTAGTCACGAACTAGATATCACTGCAAAGGTATCAAAATTTGTACGAGGCTGTCCTGTGGGAGGGGATACCTTGAGGGTGGGTCGAGGGTGCTTTCTGAGGGTAAAAAGGAGGGTTATTGACCTTGGGCGGGCTACTGGAGGTCTACCTCGTACAAATTTATATAGGTTTGCAACGAAAGTGTATAGTAGTCACGAACTAAATATAGCTGCAAAGGTATCTAAATTTGTACAAGGCTGGATTATAGGCCCTGTGAGGGCTTGGGGTGGCTGTTGGACTGTTTGCATCAACTGGGCATTAAGATCGTCTTGGTTGAGGTTTTGGAGGGTGGTCAATTTCCCATGCATCTTAAAATTAATGTTTTTCGATCAGCTCACATTTGAAAATGAACTATTTGAGTCTTTCTAAAAATGATGATGCTAAATTTCTCTCCATCACAGCCTTTGCAACTCCGTCATAGCCCGGAAACACCGATGCTGCTGAAACACCGAACTTATGGCACCTCATTAATAGCTCGCCAGCCAATTGAATCGGCAATGTTATTTTTATTAAACTATCAGTGTGGGTTAAGCTTGGTTCAAGACTTGTGCCAATAGAAAATTCTTCACCTCTATACCCATTATTATAGACCAGCACAAATGAACCGCCTTGCGCTGACAGATTCGGAGAGGTGCTTCCGGGGACATGGATATATCTATAACCAGCATCTTTACGATGCGGATTGAATGTAAATCCGAATACCGCAATTTTTTTGTCTTTTTTGGGGTGTTCATCGTTAACTGCCCCTATAGCAGCAAAATAACAAGCGATCATCGCATTGCTTGACCAGTCGAGAAGACGGGTCGGTACTCCATGGTGTTGAGCCATCGCCATTAATGGTAAAACAGGATTTTGTGGCCAACTTTGGTTTCCAATACCATTGATAATCATAATATTTGGAAGGCTAAAGTATTCGCGAAAATCCATCGAATCACCCGGTATAGACAAGCCTCGCAAGTCACAATGATGTACAAAAGATTCCAACAGTCTCCATTCGAAAAAAGTTTGGTCGATGTGGTCGGTACTTGAGCCGATCATTCCGACTTGATATTTTTCAATAATATCTTTTCTATAAACTTGCGGGCTTAAAGACCAATCGCTATTACTTTGTCCTCGATATATGAATTTGCTAATCGGACTCCCAAAAATATTTCCAATAGGAGATATGCAATTCCAAAACTCATCCAATGATTCGCAGTCATAATTCGAAATTATTTTGGTCATTGAATCTCTCCGTCACTATTCAAGAAACATTTCTTATTCGCGTTATTGGGGTGCAGAAGAACTAGATGCATTTATCCATCGATTCCGTAGAGTGTCTCGAAGCTCTCGTTGACTATCGTATGAACTCATAGAGGGAATGGAGCAAAATACAGCATCTTCTTCCAAGCAATACGAAATAAACGCCGCAGCTAATTCGCGCCATAACTCACCCGTCATTCTGCCTTTGGCGCTCCAAAGTGTTTGGATATGATCTTTGTTTGCACCAATTCGCAATGGAGTTGAAATGGAATTTTCAATAATATAATTCATGTTGAAGACGCCCCATTCGAGATGAATTTTTCCCGATGGCGTGATTCGAATCCGGCTCGACTCATTCAAAATCGCCTCTATCGGGCTATAGGGAGCGGCCAATCCTGCATCCGACAATTCTTGTGTGTGAGCCTTAATTGCAGAACGTGAAAACCCCATAGAGTCAAAATATTCAAATATTTTTTCAAGAGAAATGTGTGAACTATCGGGATCTCCGCGTTGATCAATGTCCAACATCAATCGAAGAATAGAAAGCCTAATAAGTGGACTAGTTATTTTATCGCCGTGAACTTGATAAATGCCCGAAACCAGACTGCTGGAATTTGTGCTGAAGTGATTTGAATCACCGCACAATAGAGCGTAATTTATTTGTCGCTGATTTATCTGAATAGAACCATCAGATAGATAGAATTTTATTAACTCATCCACCTTTATATGCGGGGACGTCATGATTTGTTGAGATAGTTGTAGACTTCTACGAATGTCGAAATTTGCTAGGCCCCCTATGATTCTTGATTGACCTTCATTCCCTATAAAAACTTCTTCTATACAAGCAGCGAAAGCTTTAATGTCTTTTATGTTTAATCTAATTCCTTTACTTAAAAAATACTCTTTTCGCTCAATATCATCATCATCACCGGCCTTATCTTTAATGAAATTTACCCGTTTCGCTAAGACTTCTTTCATAGCCGGTACTGGCAAGAAAAATGAAGTCGTTTCATATGATTGAAATGGGCCGTGCTTTGATAATTGCCATATTGTTCGATCAGTGATGGGGCATATGATGAAGCAAAAAATACGTCTAAATATCGACTGAGCGTATTGAAAGACTTTTTCTTGAAATGGCTCGTCAAAATGGTCGGTATTGTCAAATACCAAGCAAGGCATTTTTTTTCGATTCGAAATCACATCAGATAGTAGAGAAACAATATAAGTGTGCGGATCATCTCTTCTCATTTGTTCAAGATGATCTCCGAATTTTTCTTTAAATGCTACCTTGTTCGATTCATAGAGTATCTTATGCGGTCCATCACGCCATCG
>Ga0302177_10003866_pt1 | contig 10447 bp, 15 predicted proteins | sample I_Palsa_E1_2_FD_198780 | JGI IMG/M metagenome (GOLD analysis project Ga0302177, IMG submission 198780) | Peat permafrost microbial communities from Stordalen Mire near Abisko, Sweden - I_Palsa_E1_2 | ecosystem: Environmental > Terrestrial > Soil > Palsa > Peat permafrost | place: Sweden... | reverse complement strand
TAATCGAAGACGTGCTCTATCGCAATGGTGAAGAGGTCGTCAGGAGTGTCTCGCAGCAAACCCCAATCGAGCAACCGCTTCAAACCTACGGCACCTTTGGCTCGATTCTTCACGTACTGCAAGTTGCATCGAAGTCGCCCGGCGACGTCATCTGGAAGGGCTGGGAGCAGACCCTCAGCGGCCCCCGCGCCGTATTTCGTTACCGCCTCACTACCACACCAATCCTGACTCTCAGCGGATGCTGCTACCCGAACGGAGGCAGTGACGCACGGACCGCAATCCTCTCGGATTCTCACGGAGAGTTTGCGATCGATCCCACAACCGGCGCGATCCTTCGCCTCCAGACACAATCCGATCTACCCGGCCTCGTGCCCACCGATCGAGCCGACGTGATGGTTAGCTACGGCCCCGTGAACATCGGCGACAGGACCTACGTTGTGCCACTGCGCAGCGTAAGCATCTGGCGAGGTCGCTCCGTTGCCACCCTGCGTCAATGGGATGCCGGTTTCTTCACTTGGGGTCCCTACGCAACGCAGAGGAATGTCTTCACCTTTGACCATTACCATGTGTTCCGCGCGAAATCCCGCATCCTGCCCGGTTCCGAACTGGTACCTGAGAAAGAACCGACTGCTCCGCAGTAAACTGCAATTGAGCTATGCTCCTTCGATAAGAGTGACTCGCTCCGACCAACACTATCGAAGACGTGACGGCAAATGGACACTGCAACGGCGCACTGTTCCGTTGCCCTAGTGCACGCAAACGGGGCTTTCGGAAACGCCCTAGTCATAAAGCCATTGCCCCATATGTCGATTCTGAGATGTGGGCCTTCACGCCGTGCACGAACCGCTTCCCTAGCTAGCTCTTAAGCTCTCCCCAACGCCCGAGCACTCACCAGCCTCCGCTCCAAATGCCGTTCTAGCGTCTCCACCGCAAACCGCCTCAAATCCGCCGCCCGCTCCTTAGGCCAATCTTCCTTCGCCAACTCCCCCACAGTCCCGCGAAACATCCTCACCGCCTCCCCCACCGAAGCCGCCGACAGAGCCACACTCCCACCCCGCCTGTCGTCCTCGCAAGTCACCCCATCGCTCGTCGCCGAATACCAAACCGTCCCTCCGCGCAGATCCAACCCACACACCACGCAGTGCCCCAACTCCGGCATCCATCCCATCAGCCGGTTCATCCATAGCGAAAAATACATCACCGGCATCCACACCTTGCCCACCTGTATCTGTTCCAGCACCGCCAGCACCAGCCGAAACACCGCATCCTCCGGAGCCAACTCCGGCAGCGCCTCCTCCACCACCTCCGCCACAAACTGCAGCGCCGCCGTCCGCGCATAATCAATCGGCCGCGACAGCGGCGAACTCAAAATCTCAAATGCATCCAACCGCATCAGCTCCTGCTTCGGCCTCTCCGCATAGGTCGCCCGCACATACGTCATCGGCTCCAGCGCCCCGCCAAACCGCCGCCGCGACCGCATCGCATGTCGAGCCACCCCCTTCACTCGCCCCTGCTCCCGCGTAAACAGGCTCACCAGCAGGTCCGCCTCCTGGAACGGCCACACCCGCAACACGATCGCCTCTCCCTGCCGCTCTATCATCCCTATCAGACTATTCCACCCCAAGAATCAAGGCGATCCGCTTCAACCTTAAAAGAAAAACGCGCAGCCCCAAGGCTGCGCGCCATCACACCCACTAAAATCTACCGCCCGAAGTGAGCCGCATTCTTGGTCTGATACTCTGCCCACTTCTCCGGCAGGTCATCGCCCGCATAGATCGCGGACACCGGACACACCGGCACGCATGCGCCGCAATCAATGCACTCCACCGGATCGATAAACAGCTGCACCGCATCGCTGTACCCGTTCTCATCTTTCTTCGGATGGATACAGTCCACTGGGCACGCATCCACGCAAGCCGAATCTTTCGTCCCGATGCACGGTTCCGCAATCACATAGGCCATCTTAAAATCTCCCTTATCCACGTCTAAAGTCGCCGTCTCAATTCGCCGCGCAAATTAAGCTCGTGCCTAGATTCTAGCAGCACATCCGCTCTCATCTGCAACTCGCTCCTCAATGCAACTGCGACCGCTTCAGCCCCTGTTTCGCTCACTTCAAGCCACTCTGCTCCCGCATCCGCCCCGCCAGATTCTCCGGAAAGACTCTCTCCCGCGACACCGCAATCTCGCCCTCGCTCCACCAGCGAATCTCGCTCATAATCTCCCTCTCCTCAGCCGTAACTCCCATCAGCCGAGGCTCCTCGCGCCGACACCTCGCCCTGAACAGAAAATCCGTATTGTCCTGCATCTCCCCTTGATGCAGGAACTGATTCCTGTCGCAGTACACCGGCCCCGTCACCGCCAGCTCCAGCCCCAGCTCCTCCCTTACCTCACGCACTACCGCCTCAGCCTCCGTCTCGCCCACCTCAATCTCTCCCCCTGGCAGCGCCCAGAAGACAAACTCGCCCTCCTCACGCGGCACCACAAATCGAATCAGCAATACATCCCCGACCTCATCAAACAGCATCACCCGAGCCGTTCGTCTCTTCCGTCTTCGGGGGTTATCGATACTCACGGTTCTAATCCATTGGGTGTCACGTGAAGGGTTTCGGAGAACCGTCTAGGATCCTCCTCGGCGGTGTTGTCCAGAATGATCATTTCAGGACCTAGCTTAACTCCGTCGATTTCGGCCGTGCGGGGGTCCCCTTGCTTTGAGTAAGTGAGCGAGACGGTGCTTTGGTCGGTCACCTCAATCTTCCCCCAGATGATTCCGTCTCTCTTCCAGACGGTTCGCATCTGTCTGGCCCCACATGCCACCACCTCCAGCCGAAGCCTCCCACCGGTGTCGCCGAAGGTTCTGCCCGACAGGAGATACCATGCCTCATCCGGCTTGGGTGATCGAAGTTCATTGATGAAGAGGGTATGCGAGTCGAATTCCTGTTCGTCGCCAACGTTCGAAACCAACGTCCAACTGCCACGAATACGAGCGAAGCACTGCACGAGTGCCAGTGTGTTTGGGATAGCCACTCCGCCGCGCATAATCATTGTCGAACTAACCGCAAGTGGCACTGGACCCGAAGCCGTCAGAAATAGTTGCGGCGTGTTTGTAGTGTCCTCCCAAGGTTGTTCGCCGTTCCTTTCTTGCATGCAGGCGAGGTATGCGTGGATCGCGCTCGGGTCTCGCATGTCGGTTAGCCGAGCAAGCATGATCCGAGTGATGAAGCCGGTCAAGTCCCCCGTCCTTCTCAACGAAACCTGAGGAGTTCGATCTGAGTCGGCTTGGCGGTCTAGGAGCAGGTGATCGTTGAGGCTAGTGTAAAGATCCCTTGCTTGCAGGCAATCCGCCGGTCCCGGTGTCTGAGCGTTCGCCTTGATGAGCGAGACAAAGATAAAAATGATAAAGGCTCTCTTCATAGCGCGCATTTGGCCTGTCTCTACTTCGCCGCCATCCGCCTCGCCGCAAACTCCGCCGCTGAAGGAATCGCCGTCAGCTCCCGCCCCGCGAACATCTCCGTAAACAGATGCACTATCTCCTTCTTGATCAATCCATTCGTAGCAAGCACCTCGCGGCTATCCAGCGTAAACTTCCCGCCATCAAAGTGAATCACCGCTCCACCAGCCTCTTCCACCAGCAGATACCCCGCCGACGTATCCCACGGATTCAGATTGAACTCCCAGAACCCATCCAGCCGTCCGCAAGCCACATAAGCCATATCGAGCGCCGCGCTACCCGCCCGCCTCACCCCATGCGACCGCAGCGTGATCTCGTTATAGAAGTGAACATTCGGGCTCTCATGCCGTTTCTTGCTTGGAAACCCCGTAGCCGTCAGCGACTCCTGCAGCGAAGCCGTCTTCGACACCGAGATCTTCCTCCCGTTCAACCAAGCGCCTTTGCCTCTCTCCGTAGAAAACATCTCATCGCGCAACGGATCGTAGATCACCCCAGCCACTATCTCCCCATCCGCATCCGCAGCCAGCCCCGCGACGCGCCTCTCCAAACCAAGCACCACGCAGAACGCAGGAAACCCATGCGCAAAGTTCGTCGTTCCATCCAGTGGATCGACGTACCATCTGTACTCGCTCTCCAGACCACTTCGTGTCCCCTCCTCGCCATACACCCCATGCGCTGGAAACGCCGCCTTCAGCTTCTCCACAATCAACTGTTCGCTCGCTCGATCGGCCTCCGTCACCAGATCCACATCGCCCTTGTACTCAGTCGCCACCCCCTTCGCATAGAACCCCCGCAGCAGCGCCCCAGCCTGCCGCGCAATCCCCTCAGCAATATGCGCAAACTCAAACTTCTTCACAGTAACCCTCCATCGACCACAGCTGTCTCCAGTGCTATCGTTGTCCTCCAGAGTATCCTGTGCCCGCCGAGCCCGCTCGAAACTCAATCTCTCTCGAGGTCAGTCATGCCGAAATTTCTGATCGAACGCGACATCCCCGAAGCCGGCAACCTGACGCGCGAGCAACTTGTCGCCATCTCCAAAAGCTCCTGCCGCACCCTTCGGGGCATCGACCCCGAAGTCCAGTGGCTCACCTCCTTCGTCACCGCCGACAAGATCTTCTGCATCTACATCGCCCCCGACGAAGAGATCATCCGCCGCCACGCCTTCGAGGGAGGCTTCCCCGCCAACGTCATCACCCTCATCCACAACGTAGTCGACCCCAGCTACGCCGACGCCTGACCCTCATTTTTGTGATTCATATGCTTTTAGTTGCATAAGCTGCGAAGCCTGCGAAGGTACTCCTAGTTGCTCCCGCAGTGCATCCGACACTAACTCACGGTCATACGGCTCCTGCGTCCAATGGTCCTGCGCATCACCTGAGTACTGCGTCCCAAACACCTGCTTCTGTCCAATCTTCTCGAGATATCGGTCCAAAGTGGCCGCAGCAATCCAGATCGCGGTAGCATCTCCCTTTGACACCGCCACCATCGCCAAAGTGTGGGCCAGCAGGTAATCGTTCGCAGTATCTCCGTGCTGAAACAAAAAAGCGGCCTCTTCAAAGTCCTTGCCCGTGTGCAGTTCACCGCGAGCGAGTAACCGCTTCGTTTGTTCTCGCCGTTTTGGATCCGTTCTATTTACGGCATCCCAATCGATAGGAACTACCAGCCGAACGCGCTGATCCTCTTTGAAGATCGCCTCCATCTCCAGATTCGGAGTGTCAGAGTCACTCGGGGTATAGAGCCGGTTGGGCTCCCAATCCAATGCCACCTTCGCTTCAGGTCCCACCCGTTCATAGGAACTGAAATCCGCGACATCAGCCGGTTGCAGATCATCGAATGCAAGCGCAGCACGATTCCCGTCCAGCTTCATCTCGTACCCGTCCTCATCTTTCGGGTCACTCGCGTTCTGCACTTTAAAGTGCAATGTGCCATTCGTTAGACGAACGTGAGACACGCTGTCTCTCCGCACCCCTCCGCGCATATTGGCAAATGCGTCACCCATCTTCGAAAACTTTGCTGGACGCTCCCAACTTCCGCTCATGCTTTCGCCATCTTGGACCAAACGCAGCACGAATACGTTGCGCGCTCCCAACCGCAACGCCCATGTTCCAGCGAAGTCCTTCATCTCAGTCGCATGGGCGACGCACGGCACACATACGAATACCGCAATCAAAAACTGCATCCCACGTCTAAGCATTGCCTCTACCTCGCATCCGCGTAGTACCCGGACCGATACCGCAAGTCATACTTCCCCTTCAACTCCGCATCCGTCAACCGCACCTTGATCTGCCGAAACGAATTATCCTGCCCACGCTTCGGCGCATAGTACCCCAGCAGATACTGCGTCCTCAGATCATCCGACACATGCGCGAACGCCGGCTCCAGATCCTTCGGATCCACCACGTAGTAGTACTTCCCGCCCGTATCCTCGGCCATCTGAATCAGCGCATGCTCCCCGCCCTCATTCCTTCCTGCATCCGCATAGATCGGCACAATGATGATCGAGTACACCATCGCCCCCGCCCTCTGCGCCTGCTCCAGCGCCTGCATATACCTCGATCCCTTCACCGTGTCCCCACCATCGGTGATCAGCACAATCACACGCCTCCGCCCATTCGCAACCGAGGTCCCCGCCAGCCTCTCCGACGCCAGATAGATCGCGTCATAAAGCGCCGTAGCATCCCCATGCTGAATATCATTCAGCCCACTCTGAATCCGCTTCTTATCATTCGTAAACGGCACAATCTCTCGCACCACATCCGCAAACTGCATCAGGTCCAGCTCATCCTGCTCCCGCAGCAGCGCCTGCACAAAGTGTTTCGCCGCCTCCTTCTCCAGCCGCTCATTCGACAACACGCTCTCGCTCGCATCCACCGCCAGCACAATCGACAGCGGCGTCGTCGCCTCTTTCTCAAACACCGCAATCTTCTGTAGCTTCCCATCCTCCAGAATCTGAAAGTCGTCGCGCTCCAGCCCACCCACCGGCGAGCCCTTGGCATCAACGACATTCAACGCCACATTCACCAGCCGAGTCTCCACCTTAATCGTCGGAAACCCACCCTCAGGCGAACCCTTACTCCCGTTGGTCTGTGTCTGTGTCGCCACCACAGGCGGCGTCTGCACATCGTCCGGATCCTTCGGAGCCTGCGCCCCAACCGTAGGAGGAGGCTGTCTCACCACAGGAGCCTGCGACAGCAGATCGCCCCGCACGAACAACAGCGCCGCACCCAACACGAGCCCCGGCCACTTCATCCCTGTCTCTCCGGCCCAGCAACCGCAATCTCATCAGGGAACGGCTCACCCGCCGCCCACATCGCTCCATCTACAAACTGTTCCTTCTTCCAGATCGGCACCGTCTTCTTCAGCGTATCGATCAACCACCTGCAAGCTTCAAACGCCGCACCCCGATGCGCCGAAGCCACCACAATCAGCACACTTGTCTCTCCCACCTCCAGCCGTCCCAGCCGATGCACCACAGCCACATCCCGCACGCCAAACTTCTCAATAGCCTCGTCCGCCAGCCCCTTCATCTTCTCCAGAGCCATCTCTCGATAAGCCTCATAGTCGAGATACAGCGTCTTCCTTCCCCGCGTATTATCCCGAACGATCCCATCGAACACGCACACCGCCCCATCCGCGCCGTCCTTGATCTCCGCCGCAATCTCATCCGTCGGAATCACATCATCTGTAATCTCAACCCGCATCCTGGCCCTCAACCCCGCCACTCACCGGCGGCAACAAAGCTACCTCATCACCATTCTTTAAACCATCCGCAGCCCGTCCATACTCCCCGTTCACAGCGACAGCCATCGAATTCCAAACCCCATCTGCTCCCGCATAACGTCCTCGGCAAACAGCAATCAAATCCGCCACCGAAGCCCCCTCTGCCAGCTCCATCTCTTCACTGCTGCGACCAAACGCATCCTTCAACACACCAAAATAAAGAACTCGCACCCGCATATCCCATCAGAATACGCGAGCACGAGTCTTTGACGTCCATACAACTTCAACATCACTCCCTCAGGAGAGCAATTGTGTCTTAAAACCTCATCACGCACAGATCATCCCATCGGCTCATAGTGCAGCAACACACTCCCATTCCCAAACACCCGATGCTTCGTCAACTTCAGTTTTAGTTTCTCCTCCAGCCCTTCGAACATCGTCCTGCCACCACCCAACGCCACCGGGATCACCGCAATCTGATACTCATCAATCAGCCCCGCTCCCGCCAGTTGTGCAACGATCGTCCCACTTCCGAAGATCACCATACCCTCCCCGGCTTCCCCCTTCATCTTCCGCACCGCCTCAACCGGATCGCTCTTCACCAGCGTCGTATTCTTCCACTCCGCCCGCTCCATCGACTTCGAAAACACTACCTTCTTCGCACTATTCATCTTCTCCGCGACCTCAGGCATCATCGCAGTCGCGGCGGGCGTCGGCCAGAAGCTCACCATCAGGTCATACGTCTTCCTCCCAAACAAAAGCGTGCCACCGCCTTTAGCATTCCCCTGCGTAAACTCATTCCACTCTGCGTCCTCGTTACGAGCCCAGCTCATGTCGCCTTTGTCGTCCGCGATATATCCATCCACCGACAAATTGTTGAACACCATCACTCTCTGCATCGCACTCTCCTTGGTCTTTTGCCGGTGAGGAACTACTTAGGCCCAACCACCGCAAACATAGCCCCCTGCGGATCGATCCCCTGCACAATCCAGCTCCCGCCCGGAACCTCATGCGGCCCCATCAGCACCTTACCGCCCTTCTCCTTCACTCTCTCCGCCGCAGCCTCCGCGCTATCTACGTTGAAGTAGTAAACCCACCCCGGACGATTCGCCTGATCCCCAGCCGTCATCATCCCGCCAATCGGTGGACCACCCGCCGCAAACGTCTGATACACGCCCATCGGCCCCATATCAACCGTCTCGGCCTTCGTCCAGCCAAACAGCCCCGAGTAAAACTCCCACGCCGACTTCCACTCCACCGCATGCAACTCGTTCCAACCAGCAAAACCTGGCGTCCCCGCAAGCGGCTGAGGCGGCCTCTGCGCTCCCTCCTTCGCCTGAAACAGCACAAACACTGTCCCCTGCGAATCGGCGACCACCGAAAACTGTCCAACCATCGGAATATCCCGCACCGGACGATGTACCTTCCCACCCGCCTCCTGCACCCGCTTTGTGTAGCTCCCCACATCATCGACGCCGATGTATCCAATCCATCCCGGCTTCGTCCCGCCAGTAAAGAAATCCTTCGGCATCGCCACCATCCCGGCAACCGGCACCTTCCCCACCTTCAGAATTGTGTAAGGCTCGCCCGGAGTAATCCCGGCCTGCACGTCCGCATCCCATCCCACAACCCCGCGATAGAAGGCCTCCGCAGTCTTCGCATCCGGAGTCACCAGCTCATACCACACAAAATTCGAGGGCCCGCCCTTCGCATCTGTAAGCGTCATTGTCATCTCTCCTTAGGTTGATCCAACAGAGAACATCTCGACGGTCGCCGCAAAATCGGCCTTAGCCCGGCCGGCAATCATCCACGAAGCACCGCCCTGCAGAACTACGCAAGAACCCTAATCAAGTTCACTTCCGAAATGCAAAAATTTACGCCCAACAAATTCCGACAATCACCCTACCCATCGATTGGTACCTAGTCAACACAGCACCCTCAACCAGCTGCCATCTCCTGACACATCCCTTACTTCTTCTTCGCCGCCCGTTCAGCGAGCACCGCAGAGTTGGTCGCCACTGCGGCGCGGATGAGTTGCTTGAACGCAGCTTCGTCAATCTTCTCCCCTTCGCGGAAGTCGATCGCACGCCGCACATTTCCTTCCAGGCTCGAATTGAAAAGCTTCTTCGGATCTTTGATCGAAGCTCCGCGAGCGAAGGTCAGCTTCACTACTTGCTTGTACGCTTCCCCCGTGCAGACGATGCCGTCATGGGACCAGATAGGGACTCCAGGAGATTTTGGTTTCTCCCACTTCCACTCCTCCAGAATGTCGTGATCAGCATCGTGGATAAGCTGACGGAGACGAGCGAGCATCTCACCTCTCCAATCTCCCAGATCTTCGATCCGCTTGGTGATCTTCGCTGCAGCGGCCTCATCATTCGAACTAGTTATCGCCTTCATGTCCTCTCCGATCTCTTCGAAACCAACCGCCAGAGGAGATGGCCTTTCCACATTAACAATCCCGTAAGGACCATAAGAGGGAAAAAGACAAACCGAGTTGGCGTGGCGTACTGCGGAAGCTTTTCAAACGGACTATAAATATAGCCGTATATCGGGATCGCGACGATGATGTGGACCCAGCGAAGAATCAACCGCGTGGAGATCGTAGCCTTCATCATCAATTCTCCTGTTTGGTATTGACGTTATTCGAGCCGACCCACAACCCGCTCCAACCCACCGATAAACTTCTGCCAGCCGTAGGTCGCACCCTTATAGGCGGCCTCTTGATCGGGACCGAAGCCAGAGTGCTCCATGCGCACCAGCGTTCCGCCGCCAGTCGCGACCAGCGTCCACTCAACGACGCTCTCCAACCCCAAAGAACCCCAGCTATAGGAGAGTTTCTTGTTCGGTTCAACGACCAGGACTTTGCTTTCGATGATGCCATCCCAATTGGGAACGGGGGTAGAGCGAAATTTAAATCCATGGCCCACGACAGGCTGAAAGTCGTTGTCCATCAGCCACGCCTTAATCAGCGAGCCTTCTGTCAGAGCGCGCCAGATCTTCTCCGGCGGATATGGCATCTCTCTTTCGATCACAACCGAGCGCGTAGTAGTCATGAGTCCATCCTTTTGAGCAGATCTTCGAGGCGGTCAAACCGGTCATTCCAGAAGGCACCATAGTGGCCGATCCAGTCCACCAATGGTGCGAGAGCTTCCGGCCGAGCCTGGTAGTGCGTCTCTCGCCCCTTGCGGCGATTGCGTACCAGCCTGGCACGCTTCAGTGCGGACAGATGCTTCGAAACCATGGGCTGAGACACACCCGCCCCTTCCGTCAAAGCAT